>N._stephensi_703_cecum__coassemble_87_pt1 | contig 15807 bp, 12 predicted proteins | sample N__stephensi_703_cecum__metabat2_low_PE_004 | metagenome-assembled genome bin N | reverse complement strand
CGTTTTTCGGAGGAATGACCATGTGCGTAGGCATCTTCTTTAACTCAAGCGACATAGAGTTTCTGCTTCCCATGCCCCTTAAGGCAGAGCAGATAGTAGGTGCAAAGCTTACAACTATGTATTTTTATACACTGCTGACAAATCTGCTGTTTGTTATACCCATATTTGCAGGCTACGGCATAGCAGGAAAATGCGGTGCATTATACTGGATTATTGGGGTTCTTACGGCTGTAATCCTGCCAATTACGCCCCTTATATACGGAAGCCTTATATCAATGGTGCTTATAAGAGTTTTCAAGAGGGCGAGAAATAAAGACTTTCTTACGGTTATATCTGCCATATTTGCATTTATAATGGCGATTGGCATAAATGTCTTTACCCAGTCATTGGGAAGCTCAACTGATGCAGAAATGGCAGAAATGCTTATAACAAAGGGAAATTCTGTATTTGATGTGATGAGTACTGTTTTTCCAAACACAATGCTGGCAGAAAGGGCAATCTCTACTGAAAGTCCCCTTATGCTTATATTGTTTCTGATTTCCGCACTGGCATTCGTGGTGCTGTTTATACTTGTGGCGAGAGCTGTATATATAAAATCCGTAGTTGAAATGTCACAGACAAAATCAAAGGGCAGAAGCCTGAGCAGTGAGGAGATGTCAAGGGCAGGAAGAAAACGGTCTAAGGTAAGGACATATGTGGCAAAGGAGCTTAGGATAGCATTCAGGACGCCTATATATTTTATGAATTGTATTATGCTGTCTGCACTGTGGCCTGTGATTTTTATTATTCCCATGATAGCGGGAATGTTTAAGGATGGCGAAGATGCAGCAGCAGACGGGGAAATGGGCTTTTCGCAGCTTATGGAGCTTTATCCTGAGCTTTCGGCAGGGCTATGTATGATGGTTGTATTGGGACTGACGGTGCTTGCCGTATCCTTCAGTATGCTAAGCAATACCGCCATATCCAGAGAGGGAAAAAATGTTATCTTTATGAAGTATATACCTATGAGCTATGAGAAGCAGCTTTTGGCAAAGGTGCTGCCGGGAATTTTACTAACTCTTGTTACCGGTACTGTATATTCTGCTATTGGCATAGCAGCAGCCATATTCATATTTGATTTTAATATACCCCCTGCGGCAGCAGCCATGTCACTTGCTATAAGCGTATGTGCATGTATAGCGTTTAATCTTTTGGAAATAACCTCCGACATTGTAAAGCCAAAGCTTGACTGGCAGACGGAGCAGGCGGCTGTTAAGCAGAATATAGTGGCGATTGTACCTATGTTTGTAACTCTTATATCAGGCGTGCTTATATGTGTAGGAGGCTTTAAACTCTGCACCGCTGCGGGACTTTCCGTTTATGCGGTGGGAGGCATTGTTATAGGCTTACTGGCAGTGCTGGCAGTGATTTTCGGCAAAATAAACATAAGCCTTGCAAGGAAATATTTTCCAAGATATTAGGGTTATTTGAGAAGCTCCCGGAGCTTTTTTAGGAACTCATAAAGCTTTTTGAGAAGTTCTTAGAGTTCTTTAATAAGCTCCTAGAGCTTTTTTGTAAGCTCTATAAGCTCCTTTGGAGATTTTATCTCATAGTCAGGTCTTAAGTCCGGCTCACTAAGCTCATGGAAATATCTTGGGGACCAGTTCATCCACACGGAGGTTATACCGAAATTATTTGCACCCTTTATATCCCTGCGAAGATTATTTCCCACCATAAGGATATTGTCCTTGCTGCGGTATTCCTTTGGAACAAGCTCAAATGCAGCTTCAAACATAGCAGGGTGCGGCTTAAGCCTGCCCACATTTTCAGACACCACAAATCCGTCAAATTTTTCAAGGAAATTTATCTTGTTAAAAATATTCCTAAAGGATTTATCCTTTCCGTCCGCCACTAAAATAACAATATATCCAAGCTCCTTAAGCTTAAACAAAACCTTATCGGCGTCGTCATAAAATTTCACATCCGTGACAATTCCATCTTCATTAAAAATCTGCGTAGACTCGTCAACTAACGTATCTCCGCAATCCATAAAAATTACCTTTTTCATATGTGCCTCCATAAATAAAATAAAAGCATTGGACTGGTTAAAATTAACAACTGTCATAAAAAAGCAAAGTGAAAGCTTGTGCAAAATAACGAATTGCCTGTAGACTTTCACGCTATATTAGTTTATAATAATAATGATGTTTTATGTGATAGTTTATCATAAAAGGTACATATATTCAATGATTAGGAGGTAGTTTATTTTTATGAGGAAAAAGAAAAACGCAGCTTTAGCCATAGCATTGTGCGTGGCTATGATAACAGCCACAGGCTGCGGCGGTGATTCGTCTGATGATGAGAAGAATACACAGGCCGCACAGCAGACTACGGAGGAGAATAAGTCGGACAATGTTACGCCAAAGCCTGACAGCAGTGATGATGAAAATGAGGATGCAAAGGTATACGGAGAGGCAGGGCAATTATCAGCCTATGACGCCGAAAAAACAAACTATAATCTCAGCATAGATGCAGGAAATCAGGTTCACGACATAAGCGAGCTGCTCTACGGAATTTTTATCGAGGATATAAATTTTGCTGCTGACGGCGGCTTATATGCAGAGATGGTAAAAAACCGTTCCTTTGAATTTACAAGCCTTGCGGCAAATAACGAAAAGCATGGCTGGAAGGATGTCGGAACAGTAAATGCAGCGGTGGTAACAGATGATAAGACAGGCTGTCTCAATGAAAACAACACAAATTATATGGTTATTGAAAACACCGGAGACAGTCAGGCAGGTATTGCAAATGTCGGATTTCTTGACGGAATGAGCATTACAGAGGGTGCTGTTTACAAGTTCTCAGTATATTTAAAGGGCGTTGACGGCTTTACGGGACCTGTGGCCATAGACCTTATGAATGGAGCAAATTCAGCAGCATCAGGAAAGATAGACAGTGTGACAGGTGAATGGAAAAAATATGAGCTTACACTTACGTCAGCGGCAGCAGCAAACAAGGACGTTACCCTTCAGCTTACTATAGGTAAAGGTAAGGTAGCCGTAGATATGGTTTCCCTGTTTCCGGAGGATACATACAAGGGCAGGGAGAATGGCTTAAGAAAAGACCTTGCCACTATGCTTGAGGAGCTTGAGCCTGCATTTTTAAGATTTCCGGGCGGCTGTGTCATAGAGGGAAACAATGACACCAATGCGTACAACTGGAAGGACTCCATAGGAACAGGCTCAGACGGTCTTCCGTTATTGTTTAACGGAACATATGGAGATGTTGCAGCCAGAAGTCAGGGAATAAATATATGGTCAGACCTTAATGCAACAAGCGACCCGTATCCTTCATTTATGACATACGGACTTGGGTTTTTTGAGTATTTTCAGTTGGCAGAGGATATAGGAGCCATAGGCGTTCCTGTTGTAAACTGTGGTCTTTATTGCCAGGCGAGAGGCGGAAAGCCTGTAAATACAAAAAGTGAGGAATTTCAGCAGTTTATACAGGATGCTCTTGATTTGGTAGAATTTTGTCGCGGCGATGAGAACACTACATGGGGCAAGGTGAGAGTTGCACTTGGTCATCCTGAGCCTTTTGAGCTTAAGTACATAGGTATAGGAAACGAAAACTGGGGTTCTGATTATTTCATAAGATATGAGGCATTTGTGGATGCCTTTGAGCAGGCAAAAAAGGAAAATCCTGCACTTTATGAGGGCGTGGAGATAATGTATTCCGCAGGCGTAGATGACGGCGACAGCGGAGCAGACTACATAAAGGCGTATGAGAATGCCTCAAAATGGCTTACGGCAAATCCTGACAAGACTATCGACGATTATGCGGGAGCCATAGATCATCATTATTACAATACACCTTCATGGTTCTTAAATAATGCAGATTACTACGATGAGGAAAATTACAGCAGAGATACTGAGCATATGACTACATCTAAATTCGGGGGAGGAATAAATGTATTTCTCGGTGAGTATGCGGCACAATCCAACAGACTTGAGGCAGCATTGGCGGAGGCAGCATATATGACAGGTCTTGAGAGAAACGGAGATATAGTCAAAATGGCGGCATACGCCCCGCTGTTTGGCAATCTTACGGCAACCCACTGGTCCCCTGACCTTATCTGGTTTAATAATCATACGATAACAGGCTCTACAAGCTATTATGTACAAAAGCTTTTCTCTACAAATGCAGGAACCATGCTTTTGGCATCAGAGCTTAAGGGAGAGGCATCGGAGGCTGAAACCTTTAAGGGCAAGGTAGGAGTTGGAACATGGAATACGGCGGCAAAATTTGACAATGTAAAAGTTGTTGACAATGATACAGGAGAGGTGCTTGGCTCGGAGGATTTCTCACAGAGCTCGGCAATGAGCAACTGGACTAAGGTAGCAGACGGAAGCTGGAGCGTAAAGGACGGTATGCTTGTACAGTCAAGTACATCCACAGATACAAATAAGTACGGAAACACAGGCTCAACAGTATATTACGGAAACAAGGGATGGACAAATTATACCTTTACGGTTGATGCGGTAAAGACCTCCGGTGATGAAGGCTTCCTTATACCGTTTTCCGTAGGTGATGAGGACAACAATTATTTCTGGAATATAGGAGGCTGGGGCAATACAGTGTCATGCTTACAGCAGGTGTCAGGCGGAGGAAAATCCGACCAGATTTCCGGAACAGTAAAGAATTGTATGCTTTTAGAGGGAAAAACATACAGTCTTAAGGTGGTAGTTACTGACAGTAATGTAAAATGCTATCTGAATGATGAGCTTTTTGTGGATTACGATATAGAACCATCAGCTAAGTCAGACTGCTATCATGTTGTAAGCACAGACGAGACAGGAGATATTATCGTTAAGCTTGTAAATGTGTCAGGAAGCCCAAAAACCTTTGCTATTGATATAGCAGGTGCAGATACCATAGGTGATGTGGCAGCGGTAGAGGTAGTTGCAGGAAACAGCCTTTCAGATGATAATATTCTCGGACAGAAGGAAGCGGTTATTATGGAAAGCAGCGAAGTGACGGGAGTTACAAAGCAGTTTAATTATACTGTGCCGAAGTATTCGGTTACGGTTTTGAGGGTGAAGACGAAATAATTATAATGCAGATTAGAGCAGGAGGTACAACAATGAACCCAATATTAAAAGGCTTATATGCAGACCCAGACATTATAAAGTCAGGCGACACCTATTACCTGTACCCTACCTCAGACGGCTACGACGGCTGGGGCGGCTATCAGTTTTACGTATTCGCTTCAAAGAATTTAAAAAATTGGGAAAACAAGGGAAAAATATTGGATTTCCACAATGGAGACGTAGCTTGGGCAAAGGAATGTGCATGGGCGCCATGTACCCTGTTTAAAAATGGGAAATTTTACTTTTTCTTCTGCGGCAAGGGAGCTGACGGTATATCCGCCATAGGCGTTGCAGAGGCAGAAAGCCCGATAGGACCATTTAAGGCGAAGGACACTCCTGTTGTAACTATTGATATGGTAATGGCAAGAGGAATAGAAAATTTCTGGCAGGCAATAGACCCGTCAGTGTATACAGAGGACGGAAAGTCATATCTGCTCTTTGGAAACGGTGCTCCTGTTATAGCAGAGCTTAATGACGACTGTGTTTCCATAAAGGAGGAAACCATGAGAAAAATAGAGGGAGCATATGATTTGCGTGAAGCCATTACCGTGCTAAAGAGAGGGGATCTATATCATTTCACATGGTCATGTGACGATACAGGCTCGGAAAATTACCATGTGAATTATGGCGTATCAAAATCATTGTTTGGACCGATTGAGTATAAATATCCTATCTTAGAGAAAAATAAGGAGCTTAACATACTTGGCACAGGCCACCACTCTATTCTTAAGGATAATGAGAATTACTATATAGCCTACCACCGATTTGGAACACCCCTTGAGAATTATCCTGAGGGAAAGGGCTTTCACAGGGAAATCTGCATAGACAGGCTTACATTCGGTGCTGACGGATATATGGAAAAGGTGACAGTCACTAATTAACGAAAGGACATACGGATGGGCGAGTTTTTTCTTGAATTGTTTGTAGAAATAATAGGCGAACTGTTTATAGAATCCTCAATAGATTTGTCAAGGTCAAAATATGTTCCGAAATGGCTTAGAATTACGGCAATAACAATGGTTATAGGTCTGTTTGGCGGACTGCTTATGCTGATTGTGTGGAGTATATTTGATAAAAATATAGTGATTGTGACAGGCATAATTATAGCTGTCATATGGCTGTTTCTTATCATTAAAGCATTGACCGTCAAGACAAAAAAGTATGAATATGTAACCTTAGATGATGGCAGCACCTTCAAGGGAAAGCGTACATATTTAGGCTTTGTCATAGGAAAGATAAGACCTAAGAGCGTACACAATAGTCTTAATGAGGACGGAGAAATAAAGGTAATCTTTGAACGAACAGACGATTTTCCGGAAAAGGAGCAGAACGCTGTTATAGAGGAGCAGGAGATACAACTTCTCAACGAGCTTTACAATATATCGGAGGATAGACTTAGCGCTCTTATTAACAGAGGCAGAAGCGAGCTGATGAAAAAGCTTTCCCATAAGAATAACGGCTATAGCAACGGAAGCGGTCTTGTGCTTAACAAAATTCTCTATCAGAAAAGTCCTGATGAATATACGGCTTATTATTATTTTAAGGATAAAGAGACAGGAAAGAAAGTAAAAATAATTGATAAGCCTATTTAAGGCATAAAAGAGAACGATTAAAATAAAGAGAATGATTAAAATTAATCAATAAAAATGATTAAAAATAATCATTCTCTTTTTGCGTTTATAAGTATATACTACAGTACAGAAATAAATTAATCAATAAAATTGATATGAATTATAACAACGAAAGGAAGATAAAAGCCATGAAAAATTATGAAAAGTATGAGAGATTATATCATATGCCGCCTGCAGTCACCTATGACTGGGTAAAAAAGGATTATATAGACAAGGCGCCACGCTTTTGCAGCGTAGACCTTAGAGACGGAAATCAGGCGCTTATTGAGCCTATGAGCCTTGACGAAAAGCTGGAGTTTTTCGAGATGCTTGTGGACATAGGCTTTAAGGAGATAGAGGTAGGCTTTCCTGCCGCATCGGATACAGAGTATAATTTTATGAGAGCCTTAATAGAAAAAAATATGATACCAAACGACGTGACGGTACAGGTGCTTACACAGTCAAGGGAGCATATTATCAAAAAAACCTTTGAGGCAGTCAAGGGAGCGCCTCATGCAGTTATACATTTGTATAATTCCACATCCGTTGCACAGAGAGAGCAGGTATTTAAAAAGAGCAAGGAGCAGATAAAGGAGATTGCAGTGTCGGGGGCAAGACTTTTAAAGGAAATGGCGGAAAAGACAGAGGGAAGCTTTACCTTTGAATACAGCCCTGAAAGCTTTACGGGAACAGAGCCTGAGTACGCCTTAGAGGTATGCAATGCGGTCATAGATGTGTGGCAGCCGTCGCCTGACAAAAAGGTTATCATAAATCTTCCTGCTACGGTAGAGTGCTCATTGCCTCATGTATTTGCCTCACAGATAGAATATATGAATAAAAATCTTAATAACAGGGAAAATGTAATAATCAGCATCCACCCTCACAATGACAGAGGCTGCGGCGTGGCAGACGCAGAGCTTGGAGTGCTTGCAGGGGCAGACAGAGTGGAGGGAACTCTTTTTGGAAACGGTGAGAGAACAGGTAATGTAGATATAGTAACACTTGCCATGAATTTATTTTCACATGGAGTGGACCCGATGCTTGACTTTAGCAATATGCCGTATATAGCAAAAAAATATGAGGAATTTACACGTATGAAGGTATCTCCGAGACAGCCGTATGCAGGAGAGCTGGTATTTACCGCATTTTCCGGCTCACATCAGGATGCCATTTCAAAGGGAATGAAATACAGGGAGGATAAGAAAAGCGAAAAATGGACGGTTCCGTATCTTCCGATAGACCCTGTAGACGTGGGAAAAACCTACGACTCAGACGTTATCAGAATAAACAGCCAGTCAGGAAAAGGAGGAGTAAGCTACGTGCTTCGTGAATCCTACGGCATTACCATTCCCGACAAAATGCGTGAGGACGTAGGCTATACCGTAAAGGGAGTGTCGGACAGGGAGCATAAGGAGCTTGTTCCTGATGAGATATATAAGATATTTGTAGACAAATATGTAGACAATACGCCTGTATTTCAGATAGTTGAGTGCCATTTTAAGCAGGTGGAGGACGGAATAGTGGCGGAGGCTACCATTCACAGGGACAATCAGATAATGAAGGTAAAGGCAAACGGAAACGGCAGGCTTGACGCCGTAAGCAATGCCATAAAGCAGTATTTTGGCATAAGCTATGAGCTGTCCATATATGAGGAACATTCCTTAACCAAAGGCTCATCCTCAAAGGCTATATCATATGTGGGTATAATCAGCGACGGAGTGGTAAAATTCGGAGTAGGCGTAGATGAGGATATAATAAAATCCTCCATAAATGCTCTTACTGTTGCCGTAAATCAATTAGACTCCGTAAGAAAGCAGGAAAAAGTCCTTGACGAAAGATTAAATGACATAATAAACTTTATACAGGAAAATTACACTACGGTAACCCTTGATGAAATATCGGCGGAGTTTCATATGTCAAAGCCTTATGTATCAAAATATATAAAGGAAAAGTCAGGAGGAACCTTTACGGATATAGTTACGGGAATTAAGCTGAAAAAAGCAAGAACACTGCTGAAAAACACAAGCATGACGGTAGAAAATATAGCCGGAACCGTAGGCTATGACAATGTGGAGCATTTTAACCGTACCTTTAAAAAGAAATATAAGATGACTCCGGTACAGTTTAGAAATTCAAGGGAATAGCCGGTACCGGGTATGGTAAAATTGACAGCAGGGCAGATAATTCCTTGCCGGCAGTAAGGGTAATTATCCGTAAATATGCTGCGGCAACCATAAATATGCTGCGGCAGAAAAGAGGAATATATTATGTATAGTTTTAACAGCAGGGTAAGGTACAGCGAGATAAACAGGGAGGGACTGCTTGACATTCCGTCAGTGCTGAACTATTTTCAGGATTGCAGCACCTTTCAGTCAGAATATCTTGGCGTAGGCGTTGAGTATCTTAAAAATGAAAAAAGGGCATGGGTTTTAAGCTCATGGCAGATAGACCTTCTTCAGGATGTTAAAATGCTTGAGGATATAGAGATAGGCACATGGTCATATGGTGCAAGGGGCGTGTATGGCTATAGAAATTTTGTCCTGAATAAAGCCGACGGCAGCCGTGCCGTAAATGCCAACACCATATGGGTGTTCACCGATATATCCACAGGTATGCCCGTAAAGGTGCGTGAAAAGGATATAGAGGTATACGGCAGGGAGCCGAAGATAGAAATGACTGATTACGGAAGAAAGATAATAACGGAGGGTACCGGCGAGGCAGAGCCGGAATTTTCCGTGAGAAAGTACCATATAGATACAAACGGTCACGTAAACAATGTAAAATACGTACAATTTGCTATGGAATATCTGGAGGAAAACGCTAAGGTAAGCGTTCTTCGTGCAGAATATAAAAGGTCTGCCAGATACGGGGATGTTATATGCCCTGTTATATATAAGGAAGAAAATACCCTGACAGTATCCTTAAACGATATATCAGGGGACGTATACGCAAAAGTTCAGTTTATGTGCCATAAGGAAAAGAGGTAAAAATGTCAAAGACAGTACTGATAACAGGAGCATCAAGAGGAATAGGCAGGGCGGCACTTATAGAGCTTTCAAGGAGAGGCTATAATGTAATAGGAGTATGCTTAAATAATAAGGAAGAGCTCCTTAAGGCAACAGAGGAAGCCGCATCCTTTGGCGTAAAAGCATTAGGAATTCCAAATCTGAATGTTGGCGATTATGAGCAATGCAAAGCCGGCATATATGATTATATACATGACCGTAAAATAAGTGCAGACTATATAGTAAACAATGCCGGAATATCACATATAGGGCTTCTTCAGGATATGTCGCCGGAGGAGTGGAGCAGTATTATAGCTGTAAATCTCAGCTCCGTATTTAATATATGTAAGCTGTTTATCCCCGATATGCTAAAAAAAGGCTGTGGAAAAATAATCAATATATCATCTGTCTGGGGAAATACAGGAGCCTCCTGTGAGGTGGCATATTCCGCAGCAAAGGGAGGAATAAACAGCTTTACAAGGGCACTTGCAAAGGAGCTTGCACCATCAGACATACAGGTAAATGCCATAGCCTTTGGGGCAATAGATACCGAGATGAATAATCATCTGTCATCAGAGGAAAAACATATGCTTGAGGGAGAGATACCAATGGGAAGAATGGGAACGGCAGAGGAGGCGGCAAAGCTTATAGCCGATACTATAGAAATGCCGAAATATGTTACAGGGCAGATTATTACTATGGATGGAGGATGGACATAGACCGGGTATATAAATGTACGATTATAATTAGGAGGAGATTTATATGAATATAGAAGAAATTCTTTCGGGTGAATCAAAAAATATAGAATATAAGGTGAGCCGTCCTGAAAAAAGTATAAAATATATGAAGTCAGTTGTGGCTTTTGCAAATACTGCCGGTGGACATATTGTTTTTGGAATAGAAGATAAAACACAAAAAATTGTCGGTATTCCGGAAGAAATTGTTTTTCAGGAAATGGATGCAATTACTAACGCAATATCAGATAGCTGTGAACCTGTGATAATTCCTGATGTTTATCCTCAGACTGTAAATGGAAAAACAATAATTGTAGTGTCGATTAGTGCCGGAAAGCAGAGACCATACTATATTAAAGCTGACGGAGTCACAGACGGTGTATATATACGTATGTCGGGTACATCGAGAAAAGCAGATCATATAATGACAAGAGAGATGTATTATGAAGCGGAAGGACGTTCTTATGATACGGTTATCCGTACTGATTTATGTATTACAGATATGCAGATAGACCAATTGTGTGATAAATTGAAAAAAGTAGCAATTTCAAATTGTAAAAATGACATTCAGAGGCAGGCAGTTAAGGATGTAACAAAAAATGTGCTGCTAAGCTGGGGAATTTTGGCAGAAACAGAGGATGGCAGTATTCATCCTACAAATGCCTATATGTTTTTGACAGGAAAAGATATATTTCTTTCTAAAATTCAATGCGGTATGTTTAAAGGAAATACTCGAGACGTATTTGTAGATAAAAGAGATTATGAAGGTGCTTTATGGCAGCAGATTGAGGAAGCATTTCAATTTGTACTCCGAAACATCAGATTGGGAGCACAAATTGAAGGAGTTTATCGAAAGGATATTTATGAATTGCCGCCAGACAGTATACGAGAGTTAATCATTAATGCAGTTATGAATTGCAGCTTTTTAAAATCGTCTCATGTGCAGATTGCAATTTATGATGACCGGCTTGAAATAACTTCTCCGGGTGGTTTGATGCCGGGAGTTACCATAGAAAGAATGAAAGAAGGTTATTCGCAGATAAGAAACAGGGCATTGGCACACGTATTTTCATATATGAATTTAATTGAAGGATGGGGAACCGGAATCCCCCGGCTTATTCGGCAAATGAAGGAATATGGATTGCAGGAACCCGAGTTTGTGGATATGGAGATAGCATTGAGGGTTAATTTATATAGAGGACAGTTTAAAAACAGTGGAGCTGACCAAGAAACTAACCAAGAAACTAGCCAAGAAACTAATCAAGAAACTAACCAAGAAACCGATAAAGAGATTATTTTAAAAAATAGAACAAAAAATAAAATTTTAGATGAAATAAAACTTAATTCCTCAATAACTCAAGCTCAATTAGCAGTTAAGCTCGGACTGTCGAGAAGTGGTATCAGATATGCAATGAAACAATTACAAGCAGACGGTATTATTAAAAGAGAAGGGTCTACAAAAAAAGGACAGTGGGTTATAGAAAAGACAAATTGACAAGTACACATTTGTCCTTGAATAATTCAGAAATTGTGCTATAATGAAATCATACTTAAGAAAGTTATGTACGTGTGTTTTCAAAGACTTTCTTTTGAATAACTGTTAAAGGAGTGGACATCATGAAATACGTAATTACAGGCAGAAACATTGAAGTAACAGAGGGTATGAGAACGGCAGTTCAGGAGAAGATAGGAAAGCTTGAAAGATATTTTAATCCTGACACAGAGGTAATAGTTACACTAAGTGTAGAGAAGGAGCGGCAAAAGATAGAGGTAACCATACCTGTCAAGGGAAAAATAATAAGAGCAGAGCAGGTAAGCAGCGATATGTATGTATCTATAGATTTGGTAGAGGAAATTATCGAAAGACAGCTTAAAAAATATAAGAATAAGATAGCTGACAAGAAGCATACGGCGGAAAGCTTTTCGGCAGAATTCCTTGACAAGGATTATGACGAGGACGATACCATAAAGATAGTAAGGACAAAGCGTTTTGCGGTAAAGCCTATGGATGTTGAGGAGGCATGCATTCAGATGGAGCTTTTGGGACATGATTTCTTTGTATTCAGAAATGCAGATACTGATGAGGTAAATGTGGTTTATAAGAGAAAAGGAAACACATATGGACTTATAGAGCCGGAGTTTTAGAAAAAACAGATATTTTAAGTGTATAATAAAAAGAGGGTATCTCAATGGTTAGCACATCATTGAGATACTCTCTAAAATTTTTTAAGGCTTAACTGAAATTTTTAAAGCCTACCTGTTGACTTAATAAAATATAAATGGTATATATAAATCAGGTTCAGCAGTATTACTGTCAGCAAATGTTCTTTGATGTGCAAAAATATGAAAATTAATTATCGTGTAATAAATTATCCATGATATTTACAAAAAAATCCGATTGATAAGAAGAAAAAATCAAGGTATAATGACATTGAAGTCATATACCTTTTAAAACAATGCTTTTAGAGCAATGCTTTGGCAAGCATGAAAAAAGGAGGATGGCTGTTTACATGTCTTTAGACAAAGAGATAAAAAATGCAATAAATGCAGCGGATATCAATGCAAGATATGATGAAAGTGCAAAACGTCTGCTGGGCAACAAATTTATACTGGCACATATATTAGTTAATACGATTGATGAGTTTCGTGGAATGGCTCCGAAGGACGTTGTATCATATATTGGAGGGGAACCGTTTATTGGAGTAATTCCGGTAGAGCCGGGTCTGACCGGTGCTGAAAAACAGAAAAAAGGGCAGAGGATTATCGGGCTGAATACAGAAAGCGGAGAAATAAGAGAGGGATTTATAAGGTTTGATATCATCTTTTATGTACGTATGAAGGATGGAGTATCACAGGTCATAGTCAATGTGGAAGCACAGAAAGATGAGCCTGCAGGTTATCATATATTAAACAGGGCAGTTTTCTATGTAAGCCGTCTTATTTCCTCCCAAAAGGAGAGGGATTTTGTCGGAACAAACTATAATGACATAAAACGTGTGTTTTCGATATGGATTTGTATGAATATGAAAGAGAACAGCATGGATTATGTGCATCTGACAAACGATAAGCTGCTGGGAGCTTATCAGTGGAAAGGCAGACTTGATCTGTTAAATATTGTTCTGATAGGTATATCAAATAAGCTGCCTGAGCATGATGATAAGTATGAAATGCACCGATTGTTAAGTGTATTGCTGTCAGATGAGTTATCGGCTACTGAAAAACTGGGAATTATTGATACAGAGTACAGTGTTCCGGTTGATGATGATTTGAGAAAGGATGTGAATGTAATGTGCAATCTTAGTCAGGGGATTTTAGAAAAAGGAGAGGCTATAGGTTTAGAAAAAGGCGAAGCCATAGGATGGAAAAAAGGCGAAGTCACAACAAAAGCAAAATTAATTATAAATATGTATAAAAAAGGCTTTGCAACAGAACAGATAGCAGATGTAGCAGAACTGCAAATGGAAGATGTTGAAGCTATTATAAAAGGATGTGAATGTAATGTGCAATCTTAGTCAGGGAATTTTAGAAAAAGGCGAAGTTATAGGCGAAGCCAAAACAAAATCCAAATTAATCATAAATATGTATAAAAAAGGCTTACCAATAGAACAGATAGCAGACATAGCAGAAATGCAGATTGCTGAGATTACCACTGTTATCAAAGAAAAAATCGCTCTTGAAATATAAGCACATATTAAATATAATGTAGAAAGAGCAAAATTAACAGGCAAAAATTTTTGACAGCCCATACCATACAGGCAGGCTTTTGAAAATTGAAGAGGAAAGACAGGGTAAAATTTATGAAGCAGAAAATCGCAAAAATTGTCGAAAGACTAAAAAACTTAGTAAAAAAGCCTTTTTCGACAGGGATATTTAAGGATAAAGGCTTAAAAAGCAATAGAAAAAATGCTGATAAAATATCGGCATCATTAGAGCTGATAGAGGGAGTAGAGATAATTGACGGAGATTTTGACGGAGAGCTTACCTCAAAGCCTAAGATGAAAAGATGGAAAAAGGCTCTGCTTATAACCGGAGGAACTATTGCATCATTGGTGGTTATAGTTATTATTGTGTATGTTTCACTTGTGAATAGCGGAAAGAAAAAGCTTTATGCAGGAGCCACGTCAGAAAAGCCCAACTTCCGTCCGGCGGAAAATGAAACGGATAAAAACGGCGGGGTGATAAAGGAACTTGATATGTATATAGATGAGGACGGAAATGTTGTCGTGTTTGAAGGAACAAATGACAATGAAGGTACAGGAGAAAATTCAGGGGGAAATACGTCGTCTTCCAATGGAAATACAGACAATGCGGGAGATGGTGATACCTCTATAAGCTTGAAAAATCATACGGTCAGCTTTGAGGGAGTGTCGGAAAATTCAAATTATGATATTATATTTGACGGAGTGAAATATGCTTATAATAAGGATATAATAACTCTGCTGGTTTTGGGTATAGATAAGCTTGATGAGGTTAAGCCGGCGAAGGACGGCGTAAGCGGAGGTCAGGCTGATACGATTTTTTTACTGGTAATAAATCCACACACAAAGGTAATGGATATTTTGGCGATACATAGAAATTCCATAGCACTTGTGGATATATATGATAAAGACAATAATTATTCAGGAGCAGGATATACACAGATATGTCTGCAGCACGCATATGGCGGCGGTATGGAAAAAAGCAACCAAATGATGATGGAGTCCGTGTCAAGAATGTTATATGATTTGCCTATTCATTCTGTTACTTCAATTAATATGGGAGCAATTCCTGAGCTTAATGATTCAATAGGAGGAGTTACACTTAAGTCAATGGAAACCTTTGAGCAGGACGGCGTCAGCTTTACAGAGGGGGAGGATGTAACACTTAAGGGAAAGGCAGCATATGTATATGTACATTTCAGAAATCTGTATATAGCTGATTCGGCGGGAATGCGTCTGAACAGACAGAAGCAGTATATGACACAGTTTATAAATGTGGGAATTTCACAGCTTAAAAGCAGTGTCGGAAAGGTGATAGATGTCTACAATATAATAAAAAAATATGTAGTTACGGATTTAAGCATTGATAAAATGACATATCTTGCATCGGAGATTATTAATTACAGGTTTGGAGGAATATACAGCTTTGAGGGAGAGCTGGATAAAAATCCTAAATGGAAGTATGAGAGGTATAATCTTGATGAGGATAAATTGTTTGAGCTGCTTATTAGTAAATTTTATGAGAAGGTAGGCTAGAAGGCTTTATATAATTGGTGAAAAATGCCAATTAATTATGGCTATTTTGTACAGGTTGTATAAAAATACATAGAAATTTTAGTAAAAAATAATAA
>N._stephensi_703_cecum__coassemble_85_pt1 | contig 16226 bp, 13 predicted proteins | sample N__stephensi_703_cecum__metabat2_low_PE_004 | metagenome-assembled genome bin N | reverse complement strand
AGTCTTTAGACTTTTCGAACTTGCAAGTGTCGGCTTTAGACGACACTTTTTTATACTTTAAAAAATCTGTTAAATATATTTGGCTTAGGAGCCGTAAAGGTCTGTCCGTTAAGGTACGCCAAGCCTCCCGTGACATTGTTAAGCCTTAGCTCATAAGCGTGAAGAAGCTGGCTTTTTACGCCATATGCCTCCCTGAAAAATCCGTTGATTTCATAATTTCCGTATTTCATATCCCCAATTATGGGATGTCCTATGCTTGACAGATGTGCCCTTATCTGATGTGTTTTCCCGGTGATAAGCTTTACACGAAGAAGGGTATATTTATATCCCTTTAATTCTCCAAAGCCTTCAGGCTCATATTCAGTCTCAATATACTCATAGTCCGACAGCTTTTCTTCTGTCTGCTCTCCTATTTTTTCAGCTTCAATAACCGCAACCTTGTTTGTCTTTTCATCCTTTTTCAGCCTGCCCTTTATTTTAGAGCCTGTCTTAACCTCCCCTGCCACAATGGCAAGATAATACTTATCAGGCACTCTCTCCTTAAAAAGACGGCTAAGCTCCTGTAAGCCCATAAGTGATACGCCGCAGGTGATAATTCCTGACGTATTCCTGTCAAGGCGGTTGCAGACAGAGGGCTTAAAGGTCTTAAGCTGCTCCGGTGAAAGGCTTCCTGTCCTAAGGAGGTAATCTATAATATACTCGTTAAGTGATATATCGTTAAGTGCAGCCTTCTGTGACAAAATTCCCGGTTTCTTATTTATAAAAAGAACATTTTCATCCTGATAAATAATATCACCTGTTATATCATAGCTTGGGCTTGTATGTATAACCTGACCGGAAAACTTATCCACAGTTTCATCGCTTAAAAAAAGCTTTACATTGTCACCCACAGACAGCTTTTCCGAGCCGTCAGCCTTCTTTTTATTTAAGGTGATATTTTTCTTTCTAAGCATCTTATATATAAATGAGGCAGGAGCCTTGTCCAGGTACTTTTTTAAGTACTTGTCAAAACGCTGGCCTGCCTCATTTTCAGTTATTATTAATTCACGCATATAATTTCATGCCTTTCGTTTATTTACTGTTATTGTCCATCAATAACGGCAGCCGGCACAGATTATTATATTAAATAACACGGGAATATGCAAATCATATTTAATGATTTTTGCACAAAATATGGTTAAAATCTTACCTACATAGATAGGAAGAATAAGCAAAAATAAAAATGCCTAGCCTGTCGGCAAACAGGCTAGGCATTGTCCGTTAGGACATTAAACCCTTGCTTGGGAGCATCCGCTTTTGGAGTTGGACACTATACGTTTGAGAGGCATCTGTTCCCGCAGATGCTTTTCTTTATGCTTAAATATAGCACAATCAAGACAGAAATTCAAGTCTTTAAAACATATACAGCAAAATCTGCTTTGCAATCCGTTCATTCATATTGATAATTTTTTTCTTTTCCTCCTCCGCAGCATTTAACTCCCTTGTCCTCTCACCTTCAACAGCCCTTAAAAACTCATTTTCATCATCAAACATTTTTATTGCGGAATAATTGCAGTTTGAATTTACAATAAATTTTAAGTGGCTTTCAATATCCCTTAAGGCTATTATTTTTCCGTCACTCCCTTTCGCATTATTTTTATTTATCCTGCCTTTATTATTAATGCCTTTACTGCTTTTCTCTGCAATCCTCCTGTAATAATCCGTATATCCGAAAATCCTCCCGTTTTTAATAAAAACTACCCCTGCACACATAGCCTTTTCCTTAGATGACAGGACAACATCATATATTATTTTGTCATATTTATTATCGCCTCTTACGCCATCAAGCCTTTCCCTCACTTCTTCCCTTACGGAATCATATGGCATTATAACAAGATAGCCTGTAAGCAGCTTTGCCGCCGGCAGTGCCGCAAGGGCAGCCATAACTGCAAATATGGTTTTTTGTGAGTGATACAGTATAATTCCCGTCAAACATATAACGGCAACCATTAGTATGCTAAGGGCTGCCAGTATAAGCTGCCTTTTTTTATAATGCCTTAAATATCCAAAGTCACCCTTATTATATATCCGCTTTTGTTTTTTCTCAGTATTTTTACCCATTTTACCCTATGTCCATTCTAGTCATTAAGATATTTTGCTATCCCAAGCAGAAGCTTATGTGGAATAAGCTTTGTAAGTATATACATTCCGTTCATAGAAGGTGAATATATTGACATTTCATATTTTGCGACTGAATCGTGGAATGCCTTTTCCACTACCTTTTCCGGCTCTGCCCAGAAAATCCTTTTGTATTTCGGATAGCTTCCGTCCTTTACTGCCTTGTCAAAAAATTCCGTAGCCGCAGGTCCCGGACAAACTGCCGTCACGTATATTCCGTTTTTGTTGACCTCCGCATTTAAGCCTCTGCTAAAGCTTAGTACATATGCTTTTGTGGCGGCATAAACCGTAAAGTTCGGCTGCGGCATAAAGGCTGCCACCGATGCAAAGTTTACAATACGGCTGTTATATGCCATATATGGCATACATACCTTTGTCAAATCCGTAAGTGCAGTGCAGTTAAGGGAGGTCATATCATGGACTTCAATTTCGGTATTGTTTTCAAAGCTTGTGTTTATGCCGAAGCCTGCTGCGTTTACAAGGATTTTTATGGCAATTTTATCTGCCGCAAGGCTTTCTTTTATCTGATTTATGCTTTCAGGCTCCTTTAAATCCACAGGAAAAAGCCTTACATCCTTAGAGAGGCTTCCTGCAAGCTGTTCAAGTCTTTCCTCACGTCTTCCCACTATCCATATCTCATCGACGGATTTACTGCATTTTTCGTCTATCATTTTTGCATACAGCTCGCCGAAGCCTGATGTTGCACCGGTAACTATGGCTATTTTAGTCCATTTTTTATTTTTCATTTTTATTTCTCCTTCTTTTTATGAACATTTCTTATTGCTTTCTTTTTACGTTTTTGTATACTGCTGCTTGCTTTCCCATGCCCGTTTCCGTTTCTTGGCCGTATGAGGCATTTTGGACCATATCCAATTAAATCTTCCCTTCCCTCCGACATCAGTGCCTCATAAACCAAATCATAATTTTTAGGGTTCCTGTATTGTATCAGTGCCCTCTGCATAGCCTTTTCATGGGGATTTACAGGCACATAGACCTTCTCCATAGTTCTCGGGTCATAGCCTGTATAATACATACAGGTGGATATGGTTGACGGCGTGGGATAAAAATCCTGAACCTGCTCCGGCATATAGCCTAAATCACGAAGATATTCCGCCAGTATAATGGCATCCTTCATGGTGCTGCCGGGATGTGACGACATCAGGTATGGAACGACAAACTGGTTTTTGCCAAGCTTTTCATTAAGCATATTATACTTTTTTATAAAGCTTTCATATACTGCGTTTGGCGGCTTTCCCAAGAGCCTTAGGACATTGTCGGACACATGCTCCGGAGCCACCTTAAGCTGTCCGCTTATGTGGTGCTGTACCATCTCCCTAAAGAAGGTGTCATCCTTATCTGCCAGAAGATAGTCAAACCGTATGCCGGAACGGATAAATACCTTTTTTACATTATTCATACTCCGAAGCTTTCTCAAAAGCTCCAAGTAATCGCTGTGGTCTGCATTGAGATTTTTACATGGCTTTGGAAAAAGACACTGCTTATTTGTACATACACCCTTTGTCTTTTGCTTTTCACAGGCTGTGTGCCTGAAATTTGCAGTAGGTCCGCCGACGTCATGTATATATCCCTTAAAATCCTTGTCAGCAATTATTTTCTCTGCCTCCTCAATAATAGATTCATGGCTTCTTACCTGCACCATTCTTCCCTGATGAAAGGTCAATGCACAAAAGCTGCAGCCTCCAAAGCATCCTCTGTTGCTTGTAATGCTGAATTTTATTTCCTTTATGGCAGGAACGCCGCCCTCCTTTTCATACGACGGATGGTAATTTCTCATATAGGGAAGACCATACACATAATCCATCTCATCTGTAGTCAGAGGCATTGCAGGAACATTCTGCACCACATAAACGCCGTTTGGATATGGCTCCACCAGTGTTTTCGCCACAAAAGGGTCTGTGTTCTCATATTGGGTGCGAAAGCTTTCGGCGTATGTTTTTTTGTCTGACCTTATCTCGTCGTAGGAGGGAAGCATTATATAGTCGTATACCGATGACAAATCCTTTGTCTTGTATACGCTTCCCCTTATAAAGGTTAAATCCTTTATGTCTATTCCGCTGTTAAGAGCGTCGGCTGCATCTGTTATGGAATGTTCGCCCATACCGTACAGTAAAAGGTCTGCACCGGAGTCAAGCAAAAGAGAACGCTTAACCTTGTCTGACCAGTAATCATAGTGGGCAAGCCGTCTTAAGGAAGCCTCTATTCCTCCTGCAATTATGGGCTTGCTTTTGTAGGTTCTCCTGATAAGGTTGCAGTATACCACTGTGGCGTAATCAGGCCGCTTGCCCATAATGCCTCCGGGTGTATAGGCATCAGCAGCACGTCTCCTTTTGGACACGGAATAATGATTTACCATAGAATCCATATTGCCGCCCATAACCAGAAAGGCAAGTCTTGGCTCTCCGAGAATATTTATGCTCCCATCCTCCCTCCAGTCCGGCTGTGATATAATCCCAACGGTATACCCATGTGCCTGTAAAACCCTGCTTATAATGGCATGTCCAAAGGAAGGATGGTCCACGTAGGCATCACCTATTATATATACAAAATCAAGCTGTTTTATACCTTGTTTCTCCATATCCTCCTTAGATACAGGTAAAAATCCGTCTGCCATTTTCCCTCCTAAAGGTGCCACATTAATTGAAATTCAAATTTGCTATATCATATGTAAGCAGCATATCACCCTTGTCATACATATGGTAAAACTCCTTCATAATCCGCTCTACCACCATCTGCACCGCATCATCATTAAGATTTATAAACATAACAAGCTGCTGTGTGCTTGAATATCTTGTAGTAACGTCAACACTTCGTACAGTTTCTATAATAGCATTCTCCAAATACTGCATAACATTATTTCTGTCATATAAATCAACACTTTTATCATCTGCAGGCTTTACCGTAAACAGTATAAGCTGTACGGTCTGGGCATTTCTTTTGCCCATGTTCCGCACAAACTCATAGACCTTTTCAAATTCATTATAATCTACCTTAAAGGCTCCGGTATATGAATATTCCTCCCGTATAATCTTTACAAGATTGTCTAAATCCTGCTTTGATATGTTTTTATTGTCGGTTTTATTTACATCACTGTATATATAAAAGCCGTTTTTTCCGGTCTGCTTTACATGGTACAATGCCTTGTCCGCATCTATATATAGCTGCTTATATTCCCTTCCGCTCACAGCCGAAAGGGAAACGCCTACTGAAAGGGTAATTTTTTCCTTTTCATCATATTTTTTGAGGGATGTGTGGAGGGTATTCATCAAATCCACAACATAGACCTCCGCATCAATAATGGAAGCTACATCCGGCAGATAGCACATAAACTCATCGCCGTCTATACGTGAAACAAAAAGCTTCTTCTTATAATCAATAAGTGTCTGTGCAATAATGGAAAGATAGTAATCACCTCTGTGAAAGCCGTACTTTTCATTGACTGCTCCCATATTGTCCAAATCAATAAGGAAAAAGCAGCCGTCCCCGCCTTTAAGCTCCTGTGCGATAGTCACCTCCATATTTTTTGGCTGTCCAAGCTTTTCAAGAAGGCTCTTTTCATTTCGTTTTTGTAAAAGCTCCTCCGCCAAATCATTCTCTCCCTTTGCTTCAAGCTCCCTATCCTTAATATCCTCTACAGTGTCGGGGCTTAAATCCTTAAGCCGTTTTTCCTTTAAAAGCCGTATAAAGGCGTCTGCTATATCAAGGTCAAACTGGGTTCCCTTACATTTCTCAATCTCCTCCAGTATCTTTTCATCAGGGAAACGCTTTCTGTATACACGGTTGCTGCTCATAGCGTCGTATGCGTCTGCTATTCCTATAATCTTGGCAATATAGGGAATTTCATCTCCCTTTAGTCCGTCAGGGTAGCCTCTCCCATCAAACCTCTCATGGTGGTACCTTGCGCCTATATCAAGTCCTTCAAGTATATTTATATCCTTAAGAATTTCCGCACCGATAACAGGGTGCAGCTTCATTATCGAATACTCCTCATCAGTAAGCCTTCCCGGCTTATTTAGGATGGAATCCGGCACGCCTATCTTTCCTATATCGTGTAAAAGTGCCACAGCATTTACATTTTTTGCCTCATCCTCACTCATTCCAAGCTCCCTTGCAAGCATTTGTGAGTACTGTGCCACTCTGTAGGAATGACCCTTTGTGTATTCATCCTTTGCGTCTATGGTGTTGGCAATAGTGTTTATAGTCTGAAAGGTTATTCTCTGCAGCTCCCTTGTATTTTCATCAAGCATGGCTATATATTCATTATTGCTCTTTGTAATGCTTCCGTACAGCTTTGCCGACACATAGCCTCCTGAAAAGCACAATGCCAGCAGTGCAAACTGAATTTCCATATCCTTGCTGGTTGACAGGGTAACCTTTCCATTGATTATCTGGATTATAACAAATAGCACATTTAGAAAAAAAGAGGCAATTCCCGTATATAATATAAGCTTCTCCTGATGGTAGAGAATAAGAAAGGACATTAGCGGCAGAATATATGTAAATACAAGAAATGTGCTTCCTGTAATCATTACAAAGGTGTACATAAAGAAATATCCCACAACTATAATATACCGAAGATTATATGATGATGGATTTTTCCTGTAAATTATCGTAGCAGCTATCTGTGGTATGCCTGTAAAAAGCATAAATGTAAAGAGATAAATCCATGTTCTTTCTCCCTTTAAAACCTCACCAAGATAGGCCACAAACAAAACTATGACTATAGTTCCCCAGCCTATGATAAGATCCCTGTTTATTATGTTATCTCTTGTATCCATAATATCCTCCATAAAGCAATATAGCGTAAATACAATATAATGCTTATATATATTAAAATAAGTCTGCTTTCAAACATTCTATATTATTGTAATCTGTCACAAAATAATCTGCAAGCATTTTTTTCTCTTTTAAGAAAGCCCTCGAATACTCATCATCAACGGCACATGTGGTCATTCCTGCATTTTTGGCTGCCAGTATGCCCTGAGGGACATCCTCAAACACAAGGCAGTCCTCCGGCTCTACCTCTAACAGACCTGCTGCCTTTAAATAAATCTCCGGATTTGGCTTTCCCAATTTAACGTCACAGCCGGTTACTATAGCTTTAAAATATCCGTATATATCCCTTGCCCTTAATGCAGCCTCCGTAAGCTCTCTTGAATTGCTTGTGGCTATGCCAAGCTTTATATTTTTATTATGTAAACAGGCTATAAATTCCTTTGCCCCCTGCTTTAGCATTACCTTATTGCAGTATTTTGACATTGCCATCCTGTTCCAGCTTGACTTTATCCCATCTACCGTGTCAGGTATATTAAAGCGTTCCTTAAAATATACGGCAGTTTCCGTAAAGCTTTTTCCCTCTATGGACCTTTGAAGGCCGCTTGGAATTTCTATCCCAAAGCCGCCGAGATATTCTACATCTATCTCCCTCCACAGCCACATGGAATCAAGCAGCGTTCCGTCTAAATCAAATATTACCGCCTTAAATCTGTTCATCTGTTCTCTCCTGCAATTATTTTAATTTCTTTTTCCGTAAGGGGTCTGTACTCACCCGGCTTAAGGCTGTCATCTAATTTAAGGCCGCCCATACTGACACGCTTTAAATATGTAACCGTCGCCCCGACTGCCTTATACATACGCTTTACCTGATGAAATCTGCCTTCCCTTAAGGTTATGTAGCTTATGTTTCTTTGTCCTGCCGGTAAATCTTTATCCTCTGCTTCCTGATTTATGATTTTTACCTCTGCCCTCATGGTCAGCTTATCATCACCTATGTCAACACCATTTTCAAGAAGCTCTGCCATTTTCTTATCTATGTGTATGTCAGTTTCCACATAGTAGGTTTTATCAACATGGTTTTTCGGACTTAAAAGCTTGTGTGACAATTCTCCGTCATTTGTTATTATAAGAAGACCTTCCGTATCCTTATCAAGTCTGCCTATGGGAAATAAATCCTTTCTTGCTTTGCCGGTAATAAGGTCAAGGACGGTTTTCTCATTTTTGTCCTCAGTGGCGGAAACAACGCCGGCAGGCTTATTAAGCATATAATACTCATAGGTACGGTAAGCTATCCGCTTTCCGTCTGCCTCCACCACTGATGTTTCCCTGTTTACTTTTACGGAAGCTTCTTTAACCACACTGCCGTTAAGCTTCACCCTTCCCTTGCTTATAAGCTCTTTAACCTGACTTCGTGTCCCTACGGACATATCGGCTAAAAATTTATCAAGCCTGATTGCTTCGCCCATATTTTACCTCTTACCGTATTTCATCTGCTAAGCCCTACTCTGTCTTTCTTAAAAAGAATAGACCCTTTTCCTTTTTTCAAGCTTTTTTAGAAGCGGATAGGGATTTATTGCCTTATCATTGCCCTGCTCATCTCTTACATATATTCCAAAGTGAAGATGTACGTCAAAGTTTCCTGTTGTACCCTCTACCTTGCTGTAGCCTGTGTCCCCCACAAAGCCGATAATGTCTCCTGCCTTTACCGTATCACCCTTTTTAAGGTCTGCACCATAGGAATAAAGATGGGCGTAATAATAATAAACATCATTTTCCGACCGTATGCCTATGCGGTATCCTCCAAGCTCCAGCCAGCCTATATTTTCTACAACACCGTCACATACGCTTATGACAGGATACCGTCCCCGCACATTGTCAGGCGTCATAATGTCACAGCCCTCATGGAGTCTGTCTCCGCCGTAGGTTCTGGCTGCCCCGTATGAATCTGTATAATAAAATTCCTCCTCCTCATAGGAAACTGCCACAGGAAAAACCTCTGCATCATTAAATCTTTCGTCAAACAGATAATTGCCATATACATATTCTTCGCTTAAATATTGAGGATTACTGCTATCGTCACTGTTAAAGACCCCTGTCAGCTTTCCTGTTATGACAGCTATGGCTATAAAAAGATAAAGAATTACTATTATATAGTGAAAAATTTTATCCTTAACGCTGTATTTAAAAAGCCTTCCATATATATAAGTCACTGTTATTTTCCTTAAAAGAGCTTTTTAAATTATATGAAATGCCTTTCATAAAAATTCAGTGTTATTCCCAATATAATTCCAATATGTCTCCGTCATTTATCTCAGAAGAAAACTCGCATTTCTCTCCGTTTCTCTTTGTGACAAGATTATCTCCCTTTGCCGTGCTTGTGTCAAAGGCATACACATCCATCACATCTACAAACAGATAGCTTTTCTTCTTATCGAGGGTAACCCTTGTGCCGTTTATGGTTACATTAATCACTGTTCTTGATGCTTTTTCCTCAGCCTTAGCCTTAAGCTTTTCCTCAAGAGCCTTCTTTGCCGCTATTGCATCCCTCTCCGCCTTTGATACATAGCTTTCGTCATAGTCCAAATCATCAAATTTTACTTCCTTTTCCTTTATTGTAATCTTAAATTCGGAATACACCGGCTCATCCTCCACAGAGGCGTGTCCGTTTATAAAAATATCCTTATCCTCCGTATTTATGTCTATAAACTGCATAAGCTGTGACAGCAGATAATAGTCAGGGATGCTTATATTATCCCCCTCCTTTATGCTGTAGGAGCCTGTCACAAGCTCACCGTTTGCAAGTGCCATTCGGGGACACTCTACAGGCTTTTCGTTTACGATAAACTTAAGCTTATGGTTGTAATCTGCCAGCCGGTCTATGGTATATGTGGCGTCAGGTCCCTCTGCTGATGCTGTTATGCTTATTTTATCGTTTTTGTCAATACGTGTATTCATATTTGCTTCCTTTTCGTTGACAGTAATAACAGCACCGTCGCCAAACTCTCCACGTATTATTTTTACTGCCCCATTATATGTAAAGGTAAGCTCACGTCCACGTTTTGGGAAAAGGTCAGCATTCGGCACGCCTGCCTGCATAAGACCGTCCACGACAGTCAGCTTGTCATTGTCATAAAGCTTTATACGCTTGTCATTTACCGTAATGACAATAAAATTATTCTTTTGGTTATAATAATTTATGCAGATGCCTATAGGCGTAACTAACATAGGGTCCTTCTTTATGCCCTCCATAAGAAAATTCACGTCGCCAAGTACCTCCTCGCCACGAAGAGCCACTCTCTCCTTTGGAAGCTTAAGTGCATCGGCAAGGCTTTGTGTAAAGCCAAAAACCTTTCCGCCGCCGCCTACCACAAAAACTGCACTGACAGCCTTTCCGCCGTTTAATTCCTTTATCTTTTGGGCTATCTCCTTTGTGGTGGAATCCACAGTGTCCTTGTACATTTTTCTTACCTCCTCCGCAGAGGTTTTCTGTACAAGCCCCATAATATCCTTATAGGATATCTGCTTTTTTAACATGGACGCCCTCTTTATTTTCTCGGCAGTCTGAAAATCAACAAGACACTTATGCACAATGTTTTCCGTAATCTCGTCGCCTGCGTGGGGAATCATGCCGTAGGCTATAATGCTTCCATCCTTTGTGATACATATATCGCTTGTGCCTGCCCCCACGTCCACTAAGGCAATATTTAAGAGCCTGTACTGCTCAGGGATAGCTACATTTATAGCGGCAATAGGCTCCAATGTAAGGCTTGCCACATTTAAGCCGGCGATATCAACAGAGGAATATAAGCCCTCCACCACCTCATAGGGAAGGAAGGTTGCAAGTATATCAGCACCTATCTTTTTTGCCTTGTGGCCCTCAAGATTATTGATTATATAGTCGTTCATAAAATACCTGACTGCCGTATAGCCTACACAGTAAAAGGACGTCTCCGGAAAATCATTTTTCATAATCTCATATGCTTTTTCAATGCCAAGCAAATCAAGGGAATATATCTCCTCGTCATTTACCGGCTCGCTGTCGGAATGCTCCTCCTCCACATGTACGGTAACCGTCTTAAGCACCCTGCCTGCGGCTGCTATACATACGTCATTAAGCTTTCTTCCAAGCTGTTTTTCCAGTTCACGCCTTACCATGCTGATTGACTCTCCCACCTTGCTTATGTCATGTATCTGTCCGTCAAGCATGGCTCTTGTTTCATGCTCCTTTACATAATGGGCAACCACATTAAATTTTCCCTTGTCCATATATCCTACCGAGCCTACAAGGCTTCTGGTGCCTATGTCAAGTCCAAATACCATATGCTCCGGATATGCTTTGTTTTCTGCCATTTTTCTCTCACTTCCTGCTTTGTTTATTTAGTGCGTCAGCTATGCTTATCCTTGTGTCAGCCTCGCTTCCGCCATTGTCGATAACAATGTGACAATTATTTCTGAATTCCCTGTCGGAAAGCTGGTTTGCAATAATGCTTTCCGCCTTTTTTCTCGTATAGCCTCTGGATTTTATCAGCCTTTTAATGCGTGTTTCATTGTCTGTATAAATATACCACAATTCATCGCATATATCCATATATCCTGCCTCAATAAGCAATGCAGCCTCCACCGCAATAAGCCTTCCTTCTTTTGGGCATTTTGCATCTGCACCGCTGCCGCATTTATTAACCTTACTTATCTCCGACTTAATGGCTTCCTTAACCATAGGATGTACTATGGCGTTTAGACGCTTAAGCTTTTTGCTGTCGTTAAAAACTATCTGCCCCAGCTTTTTTCTGTCAATAAAGCCGTCATCTCCTATTATCTCATCTCCAAATTCTGCCCTGATGCTGTCATACGCCGGATTAAAGGGCTCCATAAGCCTGTGGGCAACCTTATCGGCATCTATAATATACCCATTAAAGCTTTCCTTTAATATACCGAGAACCGTGCTTTTGCCGCAGCCGACACCGCCTGTTATTCCTATAACCATATTAGTGTGCCTCCAGCCAGTTGTCTCCAGTTTTCATGTCAATCTCCAATGTAACCCTTAAATTTGCAGCCTTTATCATATCAGCCTCCATCATGGAGGCTCTCACTATGTCCTTTACAGTGGAAAGCTCGTCAGGCGACGCCTCTATAAGTATCTCGTCATGAACCTGAAGTATAAGCCTTGATTTAAGCTGCCTTTCCCTAAAGGCTTTATATACGGCTATCATGGCTATTTTCATTATGTCCGCCGCAGTGCCCTGTATCGCCGAGTTCATTGCAGCACGCTCACCGAAGGAACGCTGCATAAAATTGCTTGATTTAAGCTCTGGGATGGGACGTCTTCTTCCAAATAGTGTAGTGACAAACCCCTTTTCCTTTGCCTCCTTTACTGTCCTGTCAAGAAATTCCTTTACCTGAGGATATGTTTCAAAATACTGGTTTATATATTCAGAGGCTTCCTTTCTGCCTATATTTAAGTCCTGACTGAGCCCAAAGGAGCTTATGCCGTACACTATGCCAAAATTTACAGCCTTTGCCCTGCTTCGTATCTCCGGCGTAACATCACCTAACGGAAGCTTAAAAACCTGTGATGCCGTTATTTTGTGTATATCCTGCTCACTGTTGTAGGCGGCTATAAGGTTTTCGTCTCCCGACATATGAGCCAGTATTCTAAGCTCAATCTGTGAATAATCCGCATCAAGGAGAGTATATCCCTCCTTTGGTATGAAAACCTTTCTGAAACGCTTTCCCATCTCCATTCGGATAGGTATATTTTGAAGGTTTGGCTCTGTGCTGCTTATTCTTCCTGTGGCAGTAATTGTCTGATTAAATTTGCCGTGTATACGGTCATCATAGCCTATATATCCCACAAGTCCGTCAGCGTATGTGCTTTTCAGCTTTGTAAGCTGTCTGTACTCAAGTATTCTGCTTATAACAGGGTAATCGCAGGCAAGCTTTTCAAGAACCTCAGCACTTGTGGAGTAGCCTGTCTTTGTTTTCTTTCCGCCGGGAAGTCCCATTTTCCCAAACAGTATCTCCCCAAGCTGCTTTGGGGAATTAATATTAAACTCCTCCCCTATCTCCTTATAAATTTCCTTTTCCGTCTTTAGGATAATATCATTAAGTATACCTGAATATTCCTTTAAATCATTTGCATCCACCAGAACGCCGTTTTTCTCCAGCTCATACAAAACAAATATAACAGGATATTCTATATCCCTGTAAAGCCCGTACATTCCCGTATCCCTTAAAGCATTATACAATGCTCCCCCACAGACCGATGAAACGTAAGCCTCATTGCAGGTATACATAATATATTTATGTCTATCCAGTGAATAAATTTCAAAATCAGACATTTTTCCTAAAAGCTCCTCTTTTGTCTTAAGGGTTATACCCATTACACTTCTTGCAGCGTCACTGTAGGTATATGTGTCCTTTAGAGGATTTAAAAGATATGAGCATATGGCAAGGTCGCATATCCCTTCGCTGTTTTCTATGGCTAAGGCTTTAACCTCAAGCTCACTTGTCCTGTGGAGCAGCTCCTTTAAATTAAAAACTGCCATTTTACCTGACGCTGCAATAAGCTCAAGTATTTCTCTTATTTTATCCCTGCCTATGACTTCATTATTTTCAATATAGTAAAGCTGTCTGTCTGCCGCTATTGTAAGTGCGTGAATATTAAGCTGCTCAAAGTAGTTATAGTATACGCCTATATATTCTGCTTTATTTTCAGCCTCTTTTTCTGTTTCTTTTTTAGTTTCCCTTTTAAAATCACAAATTTCAAAAATTTTTTCGCTGAATTTTTGAAGGGCTGCTTCATCACTTATCTCGGTTATCAGCTCCTCAAAGTCTATATTTTTTTCCCCTGCGGTCATATCCTCTGAAAATCTTTTAAGCATACTTTTAAATTCAAGGTCTGCAATCAGCTTATATGAATTTTCATTGTACATATCCCTTATGGAGCCGTCCTCCACAAATGTATCAACAGGAGAATTTATGTTTATGGCAGCTAAGGTCTTGCTTAAGAACGCCTCCTCTCTGCCTGCTGTAAGTGCATTTTTAACTCTTTCCGGCGTAACCTCATCTATATGCTCATAGAGATTTTCAACAGTGTGATACGTGGAAATAAGCTTTGATGCCGTCTTTTCACCTATGCTCTTTACACCGGGAATATTGTCTGAGGTGTCTCCCATAAGAGCCTTTAAATCTATAAATTCCAGAGGCGTGACATTATAGGTGTTTTTCACATCCTCAGCGTAATAATTTTCAATTTCAGTGGCTCCATGCTTTGTCTTTGGAATACGTATAAGTATATGCTCCTCCGCAAGCTGCAGCAAGTCCCTGTCCCCTGAAACTATGACTACCTCATAGCCCTTTTTAACTGCATCCTTTCCCACTGTGCCAAGAATATCGTCAGCCTCGTAGCCTTCCTTTTCAATAATCCTTATGTTCATGGAGGTAAGAACCTCCTTTATAACAGGCACCTGCATATGCAGCTCCTCCGGCATAGGCTTTCTTGTTCCCTTATATTCCTTGTATATTTTATGTCTGAAGGTAGGTGCCTTTACGTCAAATGCCACCATAAGATATTCAGGCTTCTCCTCCTCAAGTATCTTAAACATAATATTTAAAAAGCCGTATACTGCATTTGTGTGAAGCCCTGCGGCAGTTGTCAAATCAGGCACACCGAAAAAGGCTCTTGTCAATATGCTGTGACCGTCTATAAGTACAAGCTTACTCATTTTTATTCTCCATTTCCAAAGCTTTTAATAAGAAGCGGCTTAAAGCCTTCTGCTCCTTAAGCTGTTTCTTTATATTTATATTTAATATTTATATTTAATATTTATATATCATTCTTATATTAACCCTGACATTATCAGTATAAATACCACCATAGCCGTACAGGTGGTGACTTCTGCCAGTATGATTGAAGCATTTTTCAAAAATCTTTTTTTATACCTTCCATATACCTTGTCCTCCACTGCCTTAAGGTGCATTTCAAGCTGTTCCTTAAGGTTGAAGGAGATATTGTCAGGCTCGTCTGCGTTTATGGTATGATGCACTAAATATAATATTTCCAGTTCCTCCTTACATTCACTGCATTTATCATAATGCTCAATAAAGCTGTCATACTTTTCGTCAGGCAGCTTATCTGCTATAAAGCTTTGTATATTACTTTCAAATTCTCTGCAATCCATTATGCTCCTCTGTCTTTTTGCTTTAGTCATATTGAATATATTAACATATTTACATAATAATTAAAACAAAAATTTGTTATTATTGTATTGAAATTATTATATTAAATCTTTTTCACTATTGAAAAATTTATATTTTATTGTTAAAATAAAAACAATAAAATAAAAAGGAGTGATTATCACATGGGATTTTTAACAGGTAAAACTGCAATTATCACAGGAGGCGGACGTGCAAAGCCTTTAAAGGACGGCTCTGCCGGCTCTATCGGTTATGGTATTGCCGTAGCCTACGCTAAGGAAGGTGCAAATCTGGTTATCACCGGAAGAAATGAGCAGAAGCTTATTGAGGCCAAAGAGGAGCTTGAAAAGCTGTACAACATTCAGGTGCTTACCGTTGCCGCTGACATCAATGCAGGTGCCGACAACGAGGCGGTTGTAAATTCAGTTGTAGAAAAGACTATTTCCACCTTCGGACACATTGATGTGCTTATTAACAATGCACAGGCATCAGCGTCAGGCGTTACACTGGCGGAGCATACCACCGACCAGTTTAATCTTGCACTGTATTCGGGACTTTATTCAGCATTCTATTACATGAAGGAGTGCTACCCGTATCTCCGTGAGACAAAGGGTTCTGTTATCAACTTTGCAAGCGGTGCTGGACTTTTCGGCAATTACGGACAGTGTGCATACGCTGCCGCAAAGGAGGGTATTCGCGGACTTACCCGTGTAGCTGCTACCGAGTGGGGAAAGGACGGTATCAACGTAAATGTTGTATGCCCTCTTGCATGGACCTCTCAGCTTGAACAGTGGAAGGAATATAATCCGGACGCTTTTGCTGCAAATGTACATATGCCGCCGATGGGACACTACGGTAATTCCGAGATGGAAATTGGACGTGTGTGTGTACAGCTTGCTTCTCCTGATTTCAAGTATATGTCAGGGGAAACGCTTACTCTGGAAGGCGGAATGGGACAGCGTCCTTAAGTTGTGGAGCAGATTTTTGTTAGCAGCTTTACATTAGTAAGTAACTTTGAATTAGCAGCCTTGCATTATATTATGTGTTCAGCCTGTGACCGGTATAGGTAACTGTAGGCA
>N._stephensi_703_cecum__coassemble_84_pt1 | contig 16255 bp, 13 predicted proteins | sample N__stephensi_703_cecum__metabat2_low_PE_004 | metagenome-assembled genome bin N | reverse complement strand
CTGCCGGTGTTATCGAGGGCGCACCACCCGTTGTTCCATTATTTCAAGCAGCTGTTCGCGCAGGTGACAAACCCGCCCATTGACGCGATCCGCGAGGAGGTAGTCACCTCCACCACAGTATATATAGGAAAGGAAGGAAATATATTAGAGCAGAAGCCTGAAAACTGTCAGGTTCTTAAGGTAAACAATCCTATCCTTACAAACACCGATATGCTTAAGATTAAAAATATGAAGGTTGAAGGCTTTAAGGTGGCGGAGATACCTATTATCTACTACAAGAATACATCTCTTAAGAAGGCAATAGACCATCTGTTCCTTGATGCCGACAGAGCACATAAGGACGGAGCGAACATTCTTATTCTCTCAGACAGGGGAGTTGATGAAAACCATGTGGCAATACCGTCACTGCTTGCAGTTTCGGCACTTCACCAGCACCTTGTGGAAACAAAGAAAAGAACATCACTTGCGGTTATTCTTGAAAGCGGCGAGCCTAGAGAGGTTCATCATTTTGCCACACTTCTCGGCTATGGTGCCAGTGCCATAAACCCTTATCTGGCACAGGAGTCAATCAAGCACCTTATTGATACGGAGCAGCTTGACAAGGATTATTATGCGGCGGTAGATGATTACAATGCGGCTGTTATACATGGAATTGTAAAGATAGCTTCAAAGATGGGAATATCCACCATCCAGTCATATATGGGCTCACAGATATTTGAGGCAATAGGCATCGGGGACGACGTTACAGACGCATACTTTAAGGGTACCGTAAGCCGTATAGGAGGCATAAGCCTAAAGGATATAGAGGAGGACGTAAATGACCTTCATTCCAAAGCCTTTGACCCGCTTGGACTTGGCAATGACTTAACACTTGACAGTGAGGGAAGCCACAAGCTTAGAAGCGGCAAGGAGGAGCACCGCTACAATCCTAAGACAATACATCTTTTGCAGCTTGCCACAAGAACAGGCAATTATGATTTATATAAGGAATATTCAGATGCCATCCACCATGAGGTAGGACTTATAAACCTAAGGGGACTTATGGACTTTAAGTATGCAAAGAAGCCGCTTCCATTGGAAAAGGTTGAAAGTGTAGAGTCTATTATGAAAAGATTTAAGACAGGAGCCATGTCCTACGGTTCTATATCAGGAGAGGCACACGAGACACTCGCCGTTGCCATGAACCAAATACACGGAAAGTCAAACAGCGGTGAGGGCGGCGAGAGTATAGAGAGGCTTACCGTAGGCAGAGACGGACTTAACAAATGCTCTGCCATAAAGCAGGTAGCATCGGGAAGATTTGGCGTTACATCAAGGTACTTAGTAAGTGCAAATGAAATTCAGATAAAAATGGCACAGGGTGCAAAGCCGGGAGAAGGCGGCCATCTGCCGGGAAAGAAGGTATATCCTTGGATAGCCAAGACACGCCACTCTACGCCGGGAGTAAGCCTTATATCGCCGCCGCCGCATCATGATATTTATTCCATAGAGGATTTGGCACAGCTTATATATGACCTTAAAAATGCAAACACAGGTGCAAGAATTTCCGTAAAGCTTGTTTCGGAGGCAGGCGTTGGAACAGTTGCGGCAGGCGTAGCAAAGGCAGGTGCGGGAGTTATCCTTATATCGGGAGCCGACGGAGGAACAGGTGCGGCGCCGAGAACATCTATATACAATGCAGGACTTCCATGGGAGCTTGGTCTTACGGAGGCACACCAGACACTTATAATGAACGGTCTTAGAAATAAGGTTATCCTTGAGACAGACGGAAAGCTTATGAGCGGCAGAGACGTCCTTGTGGCAGCACTGCTCGGAGCTGAGGAGTTTGGCTTTGCCACAGCACCTCTTATCACACTTGGCTGTGTGATGATGAGAGTATGTAACCTTGATACATGCCCTGTGGGTGTGGCAACGCAAAACCCGGAGCTTAGAAAGCGGTTTACGGGAAAGCCGGAGTATGTTGTAAACTTTATGAGGTTTGTGGCGGAGGAGCTTAGGGAATATATGGCTAAGCTTGGAATAGCTACCGTAGATGAGCTTGTGGGACGTGTGGATTTAATTGTTCCAAGAGAGAATATGAGCGGCGGCAGAGCCGAAAAGGTAGACCTCTCAAGGATACTTAACGCCGACTACTGCAAGGAAAAGGTTAAGTATACCGATAAAAAGCTGTTTGATTTTGAGCTGGAAAAAACCCTTGATGAAAAAGTGCTTGTAAAGGAGCTTTCAAAATCATTGGAAAGCGGACAGAAAAAGAGCATTCAGGTTGACGTAACAAATATTAACCGTTCCTTTGGCACCATATTCGGTTCGGAGATTACAAGGAGATACCCGGAGGGACTTGATGAGGACACGTTTACGGTTATATGTAACGGTGCAGGAGGACAAAGCTTTGGTGCCTTTATTCCAAAGGGACTTACCCTTGAGTTGGTAGGCGACAGCAATGACTACTTTGGCAAGGGTCTGTCAGGAGGCAAGCTTATTGTTTATCCACAGACAGGAGTAAGCTACAAAAAGGACGAGAATATTATCGTGGGAAATGTGGCACTTTACGGAGCTACAAGCGGAAAGGCATTTATAAACGGCGTGGCAGGAGAGAGATTCTGTGTAAGAAATTCAGGAGCAACGGCAGTTGTGGAGGGCGTCGGAGAGCATGGCTGTGAATATATGACAGGCGGCAGAGTTGTTATTTTAGGCAAGGTAGGAAAGAATTTTGCGGCAGGAATGAGCGGCGGTATTGCGTATGTTCTTGATGAGGACAGGACACTTTACACTAAGCTTAACAAGGAGCTTGTATCAACGGGAGAGGTTACCGATAAATATGATGTTCTTGAGCTTAAGAGCTTTATACAGGAGCATGTGTCATATACAAACTCTGAGAAGGGCAAGGAGATACTTGATAATTTTGCCGATTACCTTCCAAAGTTTAAGAAGATAATTCCAAGAGATTATGAAAAAATGCTTGAGGCTATAGTTCAGATGGAAAAGAAGGGACTCAGCAGTGAGCAGGCACAGATAGAAGCATTTTATGCAATGCAGAAATAGGAGGAGAAAACATGGGAAAGCCAACAGGATTTTTAGATTATGAGCGTGAGGATGCACCGGCAGTCTCACCGAAGGAAAGAATAAAAAATTTTAATGAATTCCATACTCCTCTTTCAAGGGAGGAGCAGCGGACACAGGCTGCAAGATGTATGGATTGCGGAGTACCCTTCTGCCAGGCAGGAATGACCATAGCAGGAGCCACGTCAGGCTGTCCCCTTAATAACCTGATACCTGAGTGGAATGACCTGCTCTTTAGCGGAAGCATGAAGCAGGCATACGACAGGCTTCACAAGACAAACAATTTCCCTGAGTTTACGTCGAGGGTATGTCCGGCACTCTGTGAGGCAGCCTGTACATGCGGACTTAACGGAAAGGCAGTGTCCACTAAGGCAAATGAAAACAGCATTATAGAGTATGCCTATGAGCATGGCTACGCATCACCTAAGGTACCGGAAAACCGCACAAACAAGAAAATTGCCGTTATAGGCTCAGGGCCTTCGGGTCTGGCAGCGGCAGATACACTAAACCAAAGAGGTCATAATGTAACTGTATTTGAGCGTTCAGACAGGCCGGGCGGACTTCTTATGTACGGCATACCGAATATGAAGCTTGAGAAGCAGTATATTGACAGAAAGATAGATGTAATGAAGGCAGAGGGCGTAGAGTTTGTGGTAAATACTGATGTCGGCAGGGATATTAAGGCGTCAAAGCTTCTGGCCGACTATGACAGGGTAATCCTTGCCTGCGGAGCGTCAAATCCAAGAGATATAAAGGCACCGGGCAGGGATGCAAAGGGCATATACTTTGCGGTGGATTTTCTTAAGTCAACCACAAAGGCACTCCTTGACAACGGCTTAAAGGAGGGCACCTATATTTCCGCCAAAAATAAAAAGGTTATGGTAATAGGCGGCGGAGATACGGGAAACGATTGTGTCGGAACCGCAATACGTCATGGTGCGTCAGAGATTATACAGGTGGAGATGATGCCAAGACTGCCGGAGAGCAGGACAGAGTCAAACCCATGGCCGCAGTGGCCAAGAGTCCTAAAGACGGATTACGGTCAGGAGGAGGCTATTGCCGTATTTGGTGAAGACCCTCGTATATATGAGACTACGGTTAAGGAATTTATCAAGGATAAATCAGGAAAGCTCACAAAGGTGCAGCTTGTAAAGCTTGAGCCAAAGAGAGATGAACAGACGGGAAGACTTTCCATGACAGAGATAGCAGGAAGCGAATATACCGTAGACTGTGATATGGTTCTTATAGCGGCAGGCTTTCTCGGAAGCGAAAGCTATGTTACTAAAGCGTTTGGCGTAGAGGTTGACGGAAGAACAAATGTGGCAACGGATAAGGACTGCTACAGCACTAATGTTGACAATGTATTTACGGCAGGCGATATGCACAGGGGACAATCCTTAGTCGTATGGGCGATAAGAGAGGGCAGAAATGCGGCTAAGGAGGTGGACATGAGCCTTATGGGATATACGAATATAAGGTAGCAAAGTGATTTTTTAGTGAATTGTGCAGATAATTGTACAGGATATAACGTTCCAACTATAAAAAGAACTGTCGCTGCGGCAAAATATCAGCCCGGCGATGGTTCTTTTTTAAAATAGGAAATTTCTTACAGGCAAACCACAAGTTTGGCTAAGTCTTTAGACTTTTCGAACTTGCAAGTGTCGGCTTTAGACGACACTTTTTTACTTGAAGATGTATTGCTGAAGTGGTAAAATATATTAAAAAGTTTTCAGTGTAATATGAGAAAGGAACGGAAATATGAAAGAATATACATTAAGATTTAAGGTGAAAAAGCTTATTAGCTGTATGCTTGCAGTGATATTGATTATGCTGTCCTGTGATAACGGCTTAAATGTGCAGGCGGCGGATGCGGCAGCTTATGCAGTTGGAGATACATTTACGGAGGATATTTTAAAATACAGAGTTATTGATGAAGATAATAAATATGTTGAGGTAGCGGGAGAGAATATTACGGAAGGACATTTTAGCGGAAGGTTGGATATTCCTTCCGAAATAACACATAATGGTATTACATATTCAGTTAAAAGGATTGGAGACAGAGCATTTTATAATTATGAGCAAATAAGCCGGGTATACATACCTGACAGTGTTACTGAAATCGGAAAGGAAGCCTTTTATACATGCGATTTATTATATTACGTAGATATACCTGATGGCGTTAAGGTGATTGGCGATAATGCTTTTTGGACATGTAATAATTTGAAAAATGTTAATATACCTGAGAGCGTTGAAAAAATAGGAAATCAGGCTTTTATGAATTGCATGCAAATTACGGAAGTAAAAATACCTGAGGGTGTTAAGGAAATAGGAAGCGAAGCATTCGCATTATTACAAAATGTTAAAGAAATCAGTCTGCCATCAACCTTAAGCAAGATGGGCGATAAGGCGTTTATGGGTTGTGGATTGAACGAGAAAGTTTCAACAATAACAGTAACTATTAAAGAAGGGGTAGAAGAAATTGGAGCTAATGCTTTTGCTAATTGCCAAAAAATAAAAGAAATCACGATACCGGCAAGTGTGAAAAATATAGGCGAGCAAGCTTTTTTCGGCTGCACGGGATTGGAAGAAGCAATAATAATTAAAGGGGAAAATACTGAAATTTCAAAGGGTTGTTTTAGTGGCTGCAAAAGTCTTAAATATATTGAGATACCTGACAGTATTACATCGATAGAGGCTTCTGCGTTTATGGACTGCAGCAGCTTGGAAAGCATAACCATACCGGCAAGTGTTACAAGCTTTAGTGCATCACGTACTTTTGAAAGCTGCAGGAGTCTAAGCGAAATGAGAATTGCTGTTGAAGATAAAGAAGGACTTGTAAATCCTATATTTATAGCAAATGACAGTACTAATCCCCTCATATTTAATGGTGTACCGGCAGACCGAAAATTAGTTTTCCTTACAGCAGACGGCACGAAAAAACTGACAGGAACAAGTCTTGAGGCAGCACAGAATGCCTATATTGCAGCAGAGGATGGAGATACGACAGACAATTACTGGTTTGGATGGCAAATAGTAACAGCGGCAGACCTATATACTGTTGATATTAATGTTGAAAAGGATGGAGAACAGTGGGACAGTCATGGAAAGAAGTTTTTCCTTAAAAATGAGAGCGGATATCTTACAGATGATTTTCTGGCAGAGAGCGGAACATATACGGTGTGCGTTGGATTAGGAACAAATTTTATTGATACAGGCGTAACCGTTTTGGTGGAGGATAGAGATACAAGTGTAACCATAGAGTATTTTACCGTTACCTTTTATGATGGTGATGTGGCTTATGGAAACGATACGGCTTGGGGACAGCAGATAGTAAGAAAGGGAGATTATGCGGTCAATCCGGCTTCCGAGCCTGTGAAGGACGGCTTTAAGTTTGCAGGCTGGAAGACAGACAAGGAAGGAAGCAAGGCTTTTAACTTTGGAGCAGGAATAACGGAAAAAACAGATATTTATGCAAGCTGGATTGAGGATTCAGAAAGTCCGACAACTCCAAGTGAGACGACAGAGCAGGAAACATCAGAAAATCAAAACGAGCCAACGGAACAGGAAACATCGGAAACTCCAAGCGAGCCGACAGAACAGGAAACATCAGAAACTCCAAGCAAGCCAACAGAAACGGAAGCTACAACAACTCCAAATGAGCCGACGGAATTAGAAACACCTTCAATACCTGCAGTGCCAAGTAACCCGGCAGAAACGGAAACTACAACAGAACCAAATAACCCGGCAGAATCGGAGACAACGACAACAACGACAGAGCCAAGTAACCCGGTAGAATCAGAACCAACGACAACATCAAGCAGTCCGGCAAATACAGAACCAACGACAGAACCAAATAAACCGATAAACTCCGGAACTCCGTCAAACCCAAATGAATTTTCAGAGATAGAGGAAACAGGAACAACAGCTCCTGTAGGTGAAGCCCAAAAAGGGGAAAAACCGAAAACAGGAGATACAACCCATGTGGAAATCTATGCAACGGCAGCCATGATAGCAGGACTTTCCTATGTAATGCTTATGTTTGCAAGGCGTAAAGAGGGAATGTCAGAGGAGGAAAAGAACCTCCGGGTATCTGCATTGATTGAGTGGTCAAAAAAAGGCTCAAGGATAAGAAAATATGTGGCATTTACTGTTATAATTTTCATTCTGCTATATTATCACAGTATTGGAAAACGGCTTGATTTGGAATGGAAAGAGATATGCGGAGATTAGAAATCAGCACTGATAAGTGAAAAATATTTCAAGGAGGAATTAAAAAAATGAAAGGAAAAGTGGTAAGCAGATTAAAAAAGTATGTAAGCTGCATTATGGCAATGTTTCTTGTTGTAGTGTCATGCAATAATGTGTGGGCAGTGGATTCAAGCGGACGTGCAGTGGGTACAATATTTATGGATGCAGACGGTTTTTTCAGATATAGGATAATTGATGAAGAAAATAAGTATGTTGGGGTTGCAGGAGCAATTATCAACGATGATTTTTTGGGTAAACCACTGAATATACCGGCAGAAATAGAATATAATGGAATTACTTATTCGGTTACAAGCATTCAAAACAGTGCGTTTAAGTCTTATAGCAGGATATCAGAGGTTAATATTCCTTATGGCGTTACTGAGATACGCAGTGAGGCTTTTGAAGGAAGCTCAATATCGTACGTAAATATTCCGAATAGTGTTACAATAATAGGTGGTTCGGCTTTTGCGGATTGTACAAATTTGCAAAATGTTGAAATACCGGAAAGCGTAGAAGAAATTGGTGCACAAGCTTTTTCCGGATGTAGTTCCTTTACAAAAATCATAATACCGGAGGGTGTTAAAAAAATTGATATGTACGCATTCTATGACTGTAAGCTTGTAGATACAATCAGCTTACCAACCAGTATAGAGACGATGGAAACTTATGCCTTTGCATCTTGTGGAAATGATGTGGATGAGTTGTCGGTAATGTAATTATGAAAGAAGGATTGAAGATAATTGGTGCTAATGCCTTTCTTAGGTGTACTAAACTAAAGGAGATTGTAATACCATCTACTGTTGAAATGATTGGAGTATGTGCTTTTAATTATTGTAATGCTTTAGAAAATGTTGTGATAAAGACAAATAAAATTACTGAAATTTGGGATGGTACATTTGAACACTGCGAAAGTTTACAGTGCATTGAAATACCGAGCAGTGTTACTATTTTTCATGATGATGCATTTGGATATTGTACGAATTTGAGAGAAATGCGAATAGATGTTAATGTAAATAAGGAAGACAAAAATCCGGTGACAGCTATAATGTTAGACGAAGAAGAAAGGGAATATCCTTTTTGGAATGTTCCCACTGACCGCAAATTAGTATTTCTTAACAGTGACGGAACAAAGGAACTGGCAGGAACAAGCCTTCTGGCGGCACAGAAAGCATACATGGAGGCTGATGACGGAAATACTGCGGATAACCTTTGGTGGAAATGGAAAATCGGAGATTTGGCAGATCTTTATACTGTTACGGTGGAGGTTGAAAAAGACGGCGAAAAGTGGGAGGAACATGGAAAAAAGTTTTTCCTTAAAAATGAGAGCGGCTATCTGATAGATGATTTTCAGGCAGAGAGCGGAACATATACAGTGTGTGTAGACATCGGAAATACGGTTATTGATACAGGCGTAACCGTTTTGGTGGAGGATAGCGATACAAGTGTAACCATAGAGTATTTTACCGTTACCTTTTATGATGGTGATGTGGCTTATGGAAACGATACAGCTTGGGGACAGCAGATAGTAAGAAAGCAGGATTATGCGATAAAACCGGCTTCTGAACCTTCTAAGGATGACTTTAAGTTTGCAGGCTGGAAGACAGACAAAGAAGGAAGCGAGGCTTTTAATTTTGAAGCAGGAATAACGGAAGCAACAGATATTTATGCAAGCTGGATTAAGGATTCAGAAAGTTCGGCAACTCCAAGCAAGCCGACAGAAACGGAAACACCGACAACCTCAGATGAGCCAACAGAATCAGAAACACCGACAACACCAAGCAAACCAACAGAATCAGAAGCTCCGACAAACCCAAATGAGCCAACGGAATTAGAAACACCTTCAATACCTACAGTGCCAAGTAACCCGTCAGAAACGGAAACGACGACAATACCAAATAACCCGGCAGAATCGGAGACAACGACAACAACGACAAAACCAAGTAATCCGGCAGAATCAGAACCAACGACAACACCAAGCAGTCCGGCAAATACAGAACCAAATAAACCGATAAACTCCGGAACTCCGTCAAACCCGAATACATCGGAAAACCCAAATGAATTTTCAGGAATAGAGGAAACAGGAACAACAGCTCCTGTCAGTGAAGCCCAAAAAGGGGAAAAACCGAAAACAGGAGATACAACCCGTGTGGAAATCTATGCAACGGCAGCCATGATAGCAGGACTTTCCTATGTAATGCTTATGTTTGCAAGGCGTAAAGAGGGAATGTCAGAGGAGGAAAAGAACATCCGGGTGTCTGCATTGATTGAGTGGTCAAAAAAAGGCTCAAGAGTCAGAAGATATATTGCACTTGTGCTAATATTCTTTATTCTCCTGCATTATCACAGCATTGGCAAGCGATTGGATTTGCAATGGAAAGAAATATGCGGTAATTAGAGGAAATATGCGGCAATTAGAAGAAAGCTTTTGCTTTTCGAAATGATATTTTTTTAATTTTATAATATCGGTCTGCCACACTAAGAGATACAACATCATGCTGCCACACTAAGAGAAAAATATGCAGTACTACAGAATACACTGATTTACGTGCTGTTTCCTGCATATGCTCTCATTAGGGTGGCAGCCATATTTATTCTTAATCCCATAAAGCATATAATTGGAAATTTCCTGTATTGAAAAATTTGTTTAATACTTAAAAAATTCAATTAACAAAATTCATCTTTTTATCACTTTTATTATAATACATATTGTGGTATACTACTATTGAACACATTTTACTAAGCATAATATCCATAATATTTAAGCAAGGGTATGTGAATGAATACAGAATTGGAGATTGGAAATGAGCACAGAGAACAATGAAAACATTGAAAATAATGAAAACAATGAAAACAATGAAATAAAAGATAATATTGAGGTTATCGATTATAATATTGATGACGGCTTAAACATAGATGACGGACTTAGCATAGACGAGACAAAAAATCTGTCTATGAAGACAGGAAAAAGAAGAAGGAGAAAAAATAAGGCGGAAGAACCCTTTAGCTGGAAAAGGGAGATATTAAGCTGGATTAAGATGCTGGTAACGGCGGTTATACTTGCATTTGTCATTACAAGATTTATCATAATAAATGCAAATGTTCCGACTGAGTCTATGGAGGACACCATACCTAAGGGAAGCCGTATAATGGGGCTTCGTCTGACATATCTTTTTTCCGAGCCGGAGAGAGGTGATGTGGTGGTATTTGAATTCCAGTTTAAGGAGGATACTAACTACGTAAAGAGAATTATAGGACTTCCGGGAGAAACCGTGTATATAAAAAACGGAAGCGTGGAGATTTATAAGGACGGCGAATATGTGGAAACACTTGACGAGCCGTATCTTAAGGAGGAGTGGGTAAGCTCCAATGACGGATATATATTTGAGATTCCTGAGGGAAAGTATCTTGTACTTGGAGATAACAGGAACAATTCCGCAGATGCCAGATACTGGTATACAAATTATTACAAAACATCAAATAACGAGGACAGAATACAGTGCAAATATGAGGATATTTTTGTAGATGAGGAAGCTATACTGGGAAAGGTATACTTTACCTACTGGCCTCATTTTGACTTTGTAAATGACTAATGGAAAAGGTTATACGTATATATAGAGATTATATATGCAGGGAAGGACTGACAGGCTATGAACATTATAAATACAAATGTATTAACATCAAATCAATATCATGATGCAAAGGCATTGATACATCTTTGTATGCAGGCAGACGGCTCCAGAGGGATAAGCTTTTTGGAGCCGGAGACAAACTATATCAGAGAATACCCCTGCTTTTTTATGATGTATGAGGGTGAAACGCTGGTCAGCTTTGCATCGGTGTTTATTCCTGATGAGGGTATCTGTGAAATATATGCCGATACGCTTCCAAGTGCCAGAGGAAAGGGATATTTTAACCGCATATTGAAGATGATAAGGGAGAAAAATAAGGACTTTAATATAGAAAAGACATACCTTGTCAATGACCCGACGTGTATCGTGGGAACAAGAGCTATGGAAGCAATAGGTGCCAAGCTTGAAAGCTCAGATTACCTTATGAGATATAATAATGAGCTTAAGCCAAATCCAAAGAATATCCTTAGCTTAAGGGTGGAAAAGGAAGATGACAGAGAAAAGTATTTTGGGATGAAGGACGGCAGAGAGCTTGGCCGCTGCTATGTAGAGTATATAAGAGAGACAGCCTTTATAAACGGCTTTTTTATAGATGAGAAGCACAGGGGAAACGGCTATGGGACAGAGATGCTTTTGCTTTTGCTTGAGCATCTTATAAAGCACGGCTGCAACAAGATACTGCTTCATGTAAACAATGCAAATAAGGCAGCCCATAAAATGTATTATCATCATGGGTTTGTACATGACGAGCAGATAGATTACTGGAGGCTGTAGCACCGATATGCAGAATTACAGGATGACCATTCAGTATGACGGTACAAGATATAACGGCTGGCAGAAGCAGGGAAATACGGCGGATACCATACAGGAAAAGCTTGAAGCCATCATATCAGAGCTTACAGGTGAGAAAACAGAGCTAAACGCATCAGGAAGAACAGATGCAGGAGTACACGCACTGGGGCAGGTGGCAAATTTTAAGACAGAGGCAAGGGTTGATACAGAGTATATGCTTAAGCAGTTAAACAGATACCTTCCAAAGGATATCAGGGTACTGGATTTAAGGCAGGCTGATATCAGGTTTCATTCAAGGCTCAATGCAAAGAAAAAAACATATATATACAGAATAGACAATACTGATTTTGGAAGTGTATTTGACAGAAAATATGCAATGAGATTTGGTGAAAGGCTTAATGTTGATGATATGAGAAGAGCGGCTGCATATTATGTAGGAGAGCATGATTTTAAAAGCTTCTGCACAAAAAAGAACATGAAAAAGTCAACCGTAAGGATCATTTACAGTGTGGAAATAACACAGAATGATGGAATCATAGAAATTGCTTACTGTGGAAACGGTTTTTTATATAATATGGTGCGTATACTTACGGGAACACTGATGGAGGCAGGCAGAGGAAGAATTAAGCCTGAGGATATTCCGGGTATAATTGCTGCGGGTGATAGAGGAAAGGCAGGCTTTACGGCTGAGCCGGAGGGATTATTTTTAAAATCGGTGGAATACTAAAAGTGATGTCAGCCGGAAAGGATAAACAGATTATGGATACGGAAAAAAAGAAAGGTGCCGGCAGGGTAAATACTGCAAATATTAAAAATATAAAGCAGCTTTGGGAAAACGCCAAAGGCCACTTAAAGACAATCAATGAACATAAAAGGCTCGTAATGAACCATTGCTTTCGTGTAGGCCTGTACAGACAGGGGCTGCTTCATGATTTATCTAAATATACGCCTGCGGAATTTATTACGGGAATAAAATATTATCAGGGTGACAAAAGCCCGAACGCCGCAGAGAGGGAGGAAAAGGGCGTATCAGAGGCATGGCTTCACCACAAGGGAAGAAATAAGCATCACTATGAGTATTGGATAGACTATCCCGGCAGGGGACAGTATATTGCAGGGATGAAGATGCCTGTAAGATATGTGGTAGAAATGTTCTGTGACAGAGTTGCCGCCTGTAAGGTATATAATAAAGAAAGCTACACAGATTCAGATGCTTTAAATTACTATAAAATGGGCAGGGCACATTATGTTATACATCCCAAGTCAGACAGGCTGCTTAGATATATGCTTGAAATGCTGTCTGTAAAGGGCGAAGCTTATACCTTTGATTATATCAGGAGAAAAATTTTAAAAAATAAAAAATAACTGCAATAAGCAGATGGAAAGAGGATGAAAAATGACAATACCAAATGACCCTATGATGCTGTTAAGCTATGTGAACACCAATCTTAGAGACTTTTATCCAAGTCTTGATGAGATGTGCAGCTCACTTGATATAGATGAAAGGGAAATTAGGGAAAAGCTAAAAGCCATAGATTATGAGTATGACGCTGAAATAAATAAATTTGTATAACTTAATGAGGTAAAGGTATGTATAGAGAAATATTGGAAAAGCTGGTATGCTGGAAGGATAAGGAAGACAGGGGAATATTGTTTTTAGAGGGCAGAAAGGGCGTTGGAAAAACCTACACGCTAAAGGACTTTGGAGCCGGCTGCTTTGATTGTACTGCACTTGTTGATTTGAAAAAGCAGGAGTATATACGTGTGTTTTTAGAGAAGGAGCTGAATAAGGAAAGATTTTTAAGCATACTGGAGATTGCCTGCGGAGGCAGCATGACGGCAGGTCAGACACTTATTGTCCTTGAAAACGCAGAGGAGCTTTCAAATTTGAAAGAGGTGATAAGGTTTCTTTCAGATAATATGAAGGAATTTCATATAGTCATAACCTCCTCCATAAGAGAGCAGGAATTTATGGATATGCTTTCGGAAGCATCAGGGCTTATTCAAATTATGCACCTTTATCCCCTGAACATAAAAGAATTTTTAACCATACTTGGAAAAGAGGAGCTTGCAGAGAGGATAAAGAACTGTGGAAAAAAACCATTGTCAGAGGAGGATAAGGAGCAGCTTAATAAATATGTGAGAATGTATTTTTATGTGGGAGGCATGCCGCAGGTAGTACAAAAGTATATAGATACGGAAAATATTCAGGTAGTGGCAAATGAAAAGGAAAGACTTTTAGAGAGCTTTGAAAATGAAATAAGACAGATAGAATACAAGGCACTGTCAAACAAGGCTATGAAGGTATGGAAAAGCATTACGGCACAGCTTGGCAAGGAAAATAAAAAGTTTCAGTTTGGAGTGGTAAAGCTGACGGCAAGGGCAAGAGAGTATAATGCTGCTGTGGAATGGCTGTATTCAAAAAAATATATTGATAAGGTTTACAGGGCTAAGAAGCCGTCAAGCAGGCTTTTTGAACACAGAGATGAAAAATCCTATGAGGTATATTTGACGGACATAGGCCTTCTTACTGCAATGTACGGCATATCCTACGAGGAGCTGTGTCAGGCGAAGGATTTGTCAGGGCTAAGGTGCGGGGCACTTACTGAGCAGTTTGTGTATCAGGAGCTTATGGCAAATGAAAATGTAAAGGATATATATTACTGGATATCGGATGCGACAGCTAAGGTAGAGTTTATGTTTGAGGACAATGGTGAGGTAATACCTGTAGAAATAAACCTCTGCAATAATACAAAGGCACAGAGTATAAAGGTATACAGGTCCAGATATAATCCTGCCATGTATATAACCATATCAAAGGATACAATGAGTATGTCAGAGGGAGCCATAAGACTTCCTATGTATGCCATATGGAATTTATAAATTTGTCTGAGTAAAAAAAGGAGGCTGCTGCAATAAATTCTTACTGCCGCAGCCTTAATTTTATTTTTTAGCTTGCACTGCCTGTAAATAAGCTTTTTACATGCTGAACCTCTGACTCTGTAGCCTTTGCAGCAGGAACGTAGTAGCTTCTTTCCCTTGCTATCTGATAAAGCTCCTCCTGTGAGGTTTCGCAGGCGTTTCTGAACTGCTTTAAGGTCTGCTTAAGAGCCTGATTGTCAGTTTGAGGTATCATTTCACCAAATCTTACCAATTCTCCGTTAATACTTGCCAGTGTGTCGTTTACCATTGTTTTTTCGTCCATATTCATAGCTGCCTCCTAATTAAAAAATGTCATAAGCTGTTCTTTGTTCTTCATTGCACCCTGTGCGCTCTTTTCAAAAAACTGCTTTATCTGAGGGTCTGTGCAGGTGTTTGCATATTCCTGCATTTTACAGTGGGTAGTGTCGTATCCGCCAATGAGATGACGAAGATTCTGAAGCTCAAGTTCTGATAAATTTGTCATTGTTTTTTTCCTCCATATACTATTTTCTGACATAGGTAGTATTGACTGAATTTTGGGATTTATACTTGTTGTGTGTAAAAATATATTTTTTAGTAAAGAAGTGATAGTAACCGCAAACGGGATATGTATGCTTTTGTCATAAGGATTATAAATATTTTATGTATTACAGGAGTACATATATTTTTTATGCTGTGAATAAACTGTTATGTAAATATGGAGGAGGCGGATTGGAATGTGTTGCAGGAGTGCTTTTAAATTGATTTTATGTGCGTCATTTCTGATATTTATTTGTATATACAGTGTACATTTTACATATGCGGACAGGTATGATGACAGCGATAATGTTTTTTCTGACAGTCCCTATAAGGATGTTAAAAGAGTAGCATTGACCTTTGATGACGGTCCAAACAGCTCCACCACTCCAAGACTTCTTGAGGGCTTGAGGGAGCGTGGGGTGAAGGCTACATTTTTTGTTATAGGGAAAAGTGCTGATAATAACAGGGATATAATAAAGACTATGTATGAGGATGGACATCTTATTGGAAATCATACGAATACACATTGCAATCTCGCAGGAATGTCGTGTGAGGCGGCACAAAATGAGCTGATGCTTGCAAACAGCGTTATAAAGGATATAACAGGCTTTGATACTGATTATGTAAGACCGCCCTTTGGTGAATGTGGAAAGCAGCTTGACAGTGAGCTTAATATGTTTAAGGTAATGTGGGATATTGACCCGAGAGACTGGAGCGTGCAAAATACCAAAAGTATAGTAAATTATGTGGTGAGCCATGTGGAGGATGGAGATATAATACTGCTCCATGATATTTTTGAAACCTCTGTGGATTCAGCGTTGGAAATTGTAGATATATTGCAGGCAGAGGGATACGAGTTTGTCACTGTGGATGAAATTTTTTTTCCATAAAAATAAGCTGCCATATAAAAGAAAATTATACAGGATATATGAAATATTATGATACTGCATATATACTGTATAATTTTTTGTGGCAGCTTTTTAGGATATAAATAATTATATAAATAAACAAGTTGCACTTGCACCTTTTTTATAAATTTGGTAAAATAAATTCGTTAAATGAAAATAAATAATGCGGAAAAAATT
>N._stephensi_703_cecum__coassemble_81_pt1 | contig 16557 bp, 19 predicted proteins | sample N__stephensi_703_cecum__metabat2_low_PE_004 | metagenome-assembled genome bin N | reverse complement strand
GCTGAAAATCTCTTGAATTTTCAGGGATGGTTTATAATTCAGTTTTCAAAGGTTCGTTGTGTTTTAAATTCTTGCCGTTTTGCGACAGCTTGAGTAGTTTATCACATCTCCAAAAGCTTGTCAACAGCTTTTTAATTTTATTTTTATGTTTTTCAAACCTCATGTTTGTCATAAAAATATGTCGCAGGATTAACCTGCGGAACGGAGAGGGTGGGATTCGAACCCACGCGCCCTTGCGGACAAACGGTTTTCAAGACCGCCTCGTTATGACCACTTCGATACCTCTCCAAAGGTTATATTATTTAATTAAAGTTACATTGTACAAAGCCTCATTATCATATGACAACAGCCTGCTGTAATGCACCTGACAGCTTATATCTCGCCGTCAGCAAAAAATATAATATCACTATCCCTAAAATATGTCAATAACTTTTTTTACTTTTTTTTCATATTTGAAAATTTTGTTATTTATTATTGCCCGTCCAAATATCATATCCTCAGGCGTGGTTATTTTTATATTGTCGTATGAGGCTTCCACAAGCTTAATTTTATGATTGCAGTATCTTTCCAAGACCATAGCGTCATCCGTTATATCCTTAGTATCTCCCGATAATACAAAATTATACGCTTTCCATATAATATCATACTTAAAGGCCTGCGGAGTCTGTATCTGCCATACGGTTTCCCTTGAAGGGGTTTCTGCTATATACCCTTTGCTGTCTGATATTTTAACAGTGTCCTTTGCTTTTACTGCCGCCACACACGCCTCCTCAGTCTCACAGCATTTTATAAGCTTTTCTATTGTAGCTTCTGATACAAAGGGTCTTGCACCATCATGTATGAGAACTATATCAGTGTCAGGACATTTTTCCTCTACAGCCTTTAGTCCGTTATATACTGAGTTGTATCTTTCTTTTCCCCCTTCTGCTATGGCCGTTACTTTGCTTATGCTGTATTTATCTGTTATATTCTTCCTTATATATGCTTCCTCCCCCTGACCGCATACTACAATAATGTAATTAACGGATGATTTTTCAAATGTATTTAAGGCGTAATATAAAACAGGATACCCCTCTAGCTCAAGATACTGTTTGCTGACTGAGGTACCCATTCTTTTTCCTTTTCCGCCTGAAAGAATAATGGCTGCTGTTTTCAAAATATAATCCTCATTTCCATTCATATTTTTTTACATAATATCTATATACGCTCTCCCAGCTTAAGTCCGGGTACTGCATTTAAGTCATAGCCATGCCTTATTCCCTTAATATACTCATAATATGTCGCCACCCCTATCATAGCTGCATTATCTGTACAAAATACAGGCGACGGCTGATAGAACTCTATCTTCCTTTCTGCACATTCATTTATAAAGGCTTCTCTTATGGCGGAATTTGAGGCGACGCCGCCTGCTATGGCAAATTTCCTCATTCCATACATTTTACATGCCTCCATACTATGTGACACAAGCACGTCCACTACTGACCTTTGAAAGGAGGCGGCTATGTCTGCCGGATTTATCTCCATATTTTTCATCTGGCACATATTTATATGATTGAGTACTGCTGATTTAAGACCGCTAAAGCTAAAGTCAAGAGGCGCCTCGTTTACCCTTGCTATAGGAAATTTTATGGCACCGGGATTTCCCTCCTTAGACAGCCTGTCTATCTTTGGCCCTCCGGGATATCCTAAGCCTATGGCTCTTGCAACCTTATCAAATGCCTCCCCTGCCGCATCGTCCCTTGTTCTTCCTATGACTTTATAGTCGCCATAATCATTTACTACCACAAGATGGGTGTGGCCTCCCGACACAACAAGGCAGATAAACGGCGGCTCAAGCTCCTTATTTTCTATATAATTGGCTGATATATGCCCCTCTATATGATGAACGCCTACCAAAGGCTTTTTCTTTGCAAATGCAATAGCCTTTGCCTCTGCCACACCTACAAGAAGCGCTCCGACTAAGCCGGGACCATATGTTACTCCTATGGCATCCACATCATCTAAATTAACCCTCGCTTCCGCCAGGGCTTCCTCTATAACTCCGTTTATATTTTCTATATGCTTTCTTGATGCAATCTCAGGCACTACACCGCCATATTGCGTATGTAAGGCTATCTGCGATGAAATGACATTTGATAAAACCTCTCTGCCGTTTTTTACCACCGATGCTGCCGTCTCATCGCAGGAGCTTTCTATAGCTAGTATAAGTATGTCTTTTTCTTCCATAATACACATGTTTCCTAATTTTTTATTCAGACTCGCCGGAATTATATATCTGCCAGCCAAGTATCTTCCAGTTTCCCTCGTCATCACGCCTTAACGCATATGTTTCCGTCACCTTGTCTGTTCCCTTTGATGCCCTTAAATAATAAATACAATTTATTTTAGCATATCTGACTCCGTCAATCTCTGAATACTCTACCTCAGACGCCTTATCCAAAATAGTCTTATATAAGGCTTTTCCCTCTGTCCTGTATTCTTCAATCTCCTTAGTCAGACCTGCATAATATTTATCAAAGGGATTTGTTTCGACAAGCTCATCATCAAAAAGCCTCATAGCCTGATATGCAAGCTGTACAAGCTTATCCTCCTCCATATCCTCATTGTAATAGCACTCCTGAATGCTTATGAAATTTGACACAACCTCTCTCACTGACTTCGGATAATTTTTTTCAAAATCCTTTGAAAGCATCTTTTCAATGCCTGATACCGTAGCATCCTTTGAATCGTCAGAATTTTTATCGGATTTGTTTACCACAAAATAATATATGGTTAATCCCAATACAAGTATTAACGCAAGTGTCATTAAATATTTCAGCTTTTTCATTATAATCACCATCCCTGTATTATATAGTAGTATTTTTATAGTCCGGCTCCAAAGACCTTTACTGACATTTCCCGCTTAATCCTCCTCAAACTTAAGAGTAACGGTTTTTCCGTCCTTTCCGGGATATATGTCTTTAAATATCTTTCTTATCTCACTCATAAATTCCTCCGGACGTATAAGTGAAGGGCTGTAATGCGTAAGCCACATCTCCTTCGGCTTTGCTTCCTTTCCAAGACCTGCCGCCTCATGGAAGGTCATATGCTTATACGCTCTTGCCTTTCCCTCCTTATCCTTCTCACCGTACATGCCTTCGCATATAAAAAGGTCTGCTTCCCTCGCCATTTGTGATATTATGGGAACCGGTCTTGTATCTGTACAATATGTCAGCTTTATACCCCTTCTGGCTTCTCCTAACACCATGTCAGGCGTAAGGATTGTTCCCTCATATTCTATTTTTTCTCCCTTTTGAAGCCTGTTCCAGTACATTTTAGGTATAGACAGGCTCTCTGCCTTTTCCACAAGAAATTTTCCGTTTCTTTCTATCTCTATATTATAACCGTAACAGGTAATATTGTGCAATACCTTAAAGGCATGAATTTTGTATCCCTTTATATTCAGGCTCTGTTCAGGCTCTGTCAGCTCAATAAATTTAATTTCAAAGGGAAGCTCGGGAGCTATAACCCTCAAGGAATTTACTACTCTTTCAAGTCCCTTTGGGCCTATCATAGTTACCGGCTCCCTGCGGTCTGCATTGCCCATAGTGAGCAGCAGTCCCGGAAGTCCGCTTATGTGGTCTCCATGATAATGTGTAAAGCATATGATATCTATAGGATTAAAGCTCCAGCCCTGCTCCTTTATGGCAAGCTGTGTTCCCTCTCCGCAGTCTATCAAAAGACTGCTGCCGTTATATCTTGTCATCAGGGCTGTCAGCCACCTTTTTGGAAGCGGCATCATCCCGCTTGTTCCAAGCAAACAAACATCCAGCATAATTTCCTCACTTCTGCGGTAATTTATAATGCAGATTTATATGCTTAAATTTACCACATATTTTTTACATAAAAATTTTTACAGCATTTCATTTATTTCTCCCTTATCAATAGGAATAATAAATTTTTTTTCCAATTTCTTATAGCAGTCCTGACAAATGTCAAAGCTGTGGGTTTCTCCGTCAAAGTCTGAGAAGTAACCCCATTTATAATCAACGGATAAAACTCCGTCCACAATCATACCCTTTTGTACTTTTATGCTTCTGCCGCACATATTACACATTGCTTCTATTATATTGCTGCTGTTTTCCTGACAGTATCTTCTCATTGGAAACCTCCATTATCCGGGCAGGTATACAGTGTGAAAAAATTTTCACACTGTATACCTATGTGATTTTCAGGTTTTTTAATGCTTGCATACAACAGTATATATTAGGCTTTGTTTTTTTACAATGGTAATAGTTTCATATACATAACAATGGCATTTTCTACAGGCTTTTCATAAAAATTCCTTCTTATACCTACAGGTAAAAAGCCTGCCCTTTCATATAGATGAATGGCTGTATGGTTGCTCTCTCTCACCTCTAAGATAAGATTGCCTATATTCTTATTCCGTGCCAGCTCCTTGAGTGCGTTCATAAGCGATAAGCCTATACCCTTACCCCTATATTCAGGACTTACGGCAATATTTGTAATGTCACCCTCATTTAAAACCTTGTACATACCTATATAGCCTGCCACCCTTGCTTTACAAGGGTCTGCATAAGCTTCACAGCCTTTATCCGCCGGCTCATAGTCTACAGCCACTAAAAATACGGCATGGTCGTATGAAAATGACTCCAAAAATGCTGCTTTGGACCATGGCATTGAAAATGACTGCTTTTCTATCTCTGCCACCTGTGGAATATGTTCTTTTGTCATAGGCTCAATCACTATGTTCAATTTTCCTTACTCCCATTCCTTTGCATAAGCTCTCTTTCCGCCTGTGAAGGTCTTAGGTAATCGGGCTTATGCTCTGCGGCTGTCTCTGTCCTTCCCATAGCAATATACCTCTTTGCAGCCTGTGCCACCGCACCTGCTCTCTGTCTGTTCAGATGTGCCGGTGCATATGTATGGGGATTTTTAAGTCTCTCATCTATTATATCGGCAAATACAGGAACTCCATCACCCAGAAAAATAACATTATTTTCCATAAAATTCAGCGTATCTGTCAACTCCTCAATGGATATGGCACACTGGCTTTTTACCACCTGAACCTCCCCGTTTTTATTATTGTAAATTCCTGTGTATACCTGACTTCTTCTTGCATCCATAATAGGGCATATAAGTGATTTTGTATCATATATATTATATGCCATAGCCTCTGCGGTTGGCACATGCACTAGGGGCTTATTAAGCGCCAGCCCCAGTCCCTTCGCTGTGGCACTGCCAATCCTAAGTCCCGTAAAGGAGCCGGGTCCTGCCGATACTGCTATGTAATCTATATTATTTATATCATATTCCGTCATTTTGCAGATTTCATCAATCATAGGCAGAAGCGTCTGTGAATGTGTCTTTTTGTAATTCATTGTATATTCTGCTATCATTATGTCATCACACACTATAGCTGCCGACGCAACCAGCGATGATGTTTCTATGGCTAATATATTCATACTGTACTCCATTCCTATGGCAATTATCTGTTTAATTTATTGTGATAAGCCTGTAATCAAAGCCCTTTTCTAAATTTTTTTCTATGGTTACGGCTATTGCCTCCTTCGGAATTATCTCCTTTATCAGACATGCCCATTCTATAAGGCAAACGCCGTTTCCAAAAAAATAATCCTCATAGCCAATGTCCTCCATCTCTGATACATCACCTATTCTATATACGTCAAAATGGTAAAAGGGTATTCTTCCTGTATGGTATTCCTGTACAATGGTAAAGGTTGGGCTGCTTACAGGCTCATCTATCCCAAGTCCTTTCGCAAAGCCCTGTGTAAATACGGTTTTTCCCGCACCTAAATCTCCGTTAATACATATAACAGTACCGCCCCCTACATCTCTTCCAAGTTTTTCCCCCAATGAGAAGGTGTCCTGCCATGTAAGGCTTTCTGCAATATATTTCCCGATTTTATAAGGCTTTTTATCCTTTTCCATTAATTAATATATCCTTCCAAATGTAATGCTTTTTGCACTTGTGGCATTTTTCCTGATCATATCACGAAGCTGTTCCATTTCATCTCCCTCAAATACTCTTCTTGGGATAATAAATGCCCTGTATTTTGATACATATAAAAATATGCAAAGCTTTGAGGAATTTACCTTTATTACCTGGTTCCACTCATACTCTACATGCTCCTCTGCCTGGCTTATCTGTATTAAGGCATCCGTAAATTTATACTCCATCGGTTTATTTATGTTTTCGTTTTGTTCTATCTGTTTTTTTGATTTTTTATACAGTGTAAGAGGCTGAATAACGGTAAATAAAAGAGCCGTTATAAGCAAAACTATCTTATATGCCAAATTTACCTGTGGATTTGCCACTGTCATCACAAAGCCCACCAAAGCACATGCACTTAATATAAGTCCTATGTAGCCGCTCATACTGCTGTAGGTATGCTTCATCATAAAGTTAAACATTTCCTTTGCTGTCAGATTAACGCTTAATTTTATTTCCATTTTTCTTTATCCTTTCATGCTGTATTAGAGCATTATTGCTGCTCTTTGTACTCTGCTAAGGCTTTGCCTTCCTGTAGATTATACCGATTTAAGGCTTTAATGTCAATGATATTCATTTTAACTTGACAAAGATAATGTCATATAGTATATTTTTAGCATAAAATGATTAATGGATATTCTTCATTTTTATATTAATTTTTAAATAAATAGTGAAAATTCTTCGGGGCAGGGTGTGATTCCCTACTGGCGGTATAGTCCGCGACCTGTTTTAGCTTTTGCTTTGACGGCTGATTTGGTGAAATTCCAGAACCAACGGTATAGTCCGGATGAGAGAAGATATTGAATAATGCAGTTTTTGTATGCCTGTAGGGTGTGTAATATTTTCGGAAGGGTGTTTTCGGTTGACACCTCCGGCGTTATTCAAGCATTGTCCCGGTTTATGCCGGGATTTTTTATTGAATAAATATTGCGGCTACGCAAGGAAAGGAATACTATATGTCAAAATTAAAGGAATTATTAAACGGTTTTTCTCATGCAATGGAAAATGAGGCAGGCTTTGTTATTGCTGTGGTTGTGTTTGTTGCTGCATTGTTTGCACTCGCCATAGCCGCCGACAGAAGCTATCGCAAAAGGATTAGCAGGACGTCCGCTAACGGCTCTGATATAAGCAGCACAAAGAAAATTACTATTGTGGGGGCTTTTTCGGCTCTTGCCGCTGTGCTTATGTACATTGAAATACCGCTGTTTTTTGTACCTCCTTTTTATAAAATTGATTTCAGTGAGATACCTGTGCTTATATGCGGATTTCTCTTGGGTCCTACGGCTGCGGCTGTATCTGAGGCAATTAAGATACTTATTAAGCTTATTATCAACCCTACGTCTACTGCCTTTGTAGGCGAGTTCGCTAATTTTGTGGTGGGCTGTGCCTTTGTAATTCCCGCTTCCGTTATTTATCAGAGGAATAAGACAAGAAAGCGTGCTGTCTTGGGAATGGTCAGCGGCACACTTATTTCCACCGCTCTCGGTATGTTTACAAATGCGTACATACTGCTTCCTGCATTTGCGGCGCTTTATGGCGGAATGCCGGTGGAGTCGCTTATTGCTATGGGCACGGAGGTTAATTCTGCCATAGGAAGCATGCTTACGTTTATATTGCTGGCAGTTACGCCCCTTATTCTTATAAAATTCGGGTTAGTTTCGGTTGTGGTGTTTTTGATTTATAAAAAAATAAGTGTACTGCTTAAAATGAAGCTGTAATAATAATGTTTTTTAACTGAGGTCATTTTTCAAAAGAGCCGGACTTTAAAACAGCCCGGCTCTTTTGAAAAATAACCTCAGTTAAGCATTTTTATTACAGCTTCATGGTTAAGCTTATTCTCTTTTTATTCACATCTATGCCCAGTACCTTTACCTCTACTATATCCCCTACGCTTACCGCTTCAAGAGGGTGCTTTATATATTTGTCCGTGATTTGAGATATGTGGACCAGACCGTCCTGATGTACTCCTATATCGACAAAGGCTCCAAAATCTATTACGTTTCGGACTATGCCCTTTAAAATCATACCCTCCTTCAGGTCCTCCATATCAAGGACATCAGTCCTTAAAATCGGCTTCGGCATTTCCTCTCTCGGGTCCCTTGCAGGCTTTTCCAGCTCTTTTACTATGTCTTTAAGGGTTATTTCTCCTATATCAAGCTCCTTTGCAAGCTTCCCATAGTCCTTTACTAAAAGGGAAAAGCCTATGAGACTTCCTTCCCTTAAGGCTTCTAAGGTGTAGCCAAGCTTTTTTAAAAGCCTTGTGGCGGCTTCGTAGCTTTCAGGGTGTACGCTTGTCTTGTCAAGCGGATTTTTTCCGTCTGTAATACGCATAAAGCCTGCACACTGCTCAAATGCCTTTGGACCAAGCTTTGGCACCTTTAAAAGCTCTCTCCTGTCCTTAAAGCGTCCGTTTTGCTCTCTATAGTCTATGATATTTTTTGCTATTGTCTTTGATATGCCTGATATATATTCCAAAAGGCTTGCTGAGGCTGTGTTTAAGTCTACTCCTACCTTGTTTACACAGTCCTCTACCACCGTGCCAAGTGCCTCCCCCAGCTTTTTCTGATTCATGTCGTGCTGGTACTGACCTACGCCTATGGATTTTGGGTCTATTTTTACAAGCTCCGCCAATGGGTCCTGCACTCGTCTTGCTATTGATGCGGCACTTCGCTGTCCTACATCAAAGCTTGGAAATTCCTCTGTAGCAGCCTTGCTTGCGGAATATACGGAGGCTCCTGCTTCGTTTGTTATTACATAATGCACCTTCCTTGACTCATCAAGCCCTTCGTTTACCTCCTTTAGCATATCAACTATTATTTTTTCCGACTCTCTTGAGGCTGTTCCGTTTCCTACGGAAATAAGCGTTATTCCATGCTTTGCTATAAGCTTTTTCACTATTTCCTTTGTTTCCGCCACCTTATTTTGAGGCTCTGTAGGATATACAACCAATGTGTCAAGAACCTTTCCTGTTCCGTCTGCCACAGCAAGCTTACAGCCTGTCCTGAATGCCGGATCCCAACCAAGCACTACCTGTCCTTCAATAGGCGGCTGCATAAGAAGCTGCTCTAAATTCCTTCCAAATACCTTTATGGCTCCGTCCTCCGCCTTTTCAGTCAGACCGCTTCTAATCTCTCGCTCTATAGCCGGTGCAATGAGCCGCTTGTAGCTGTCATCTACGGCTGCCTTAATGATATCCGTTGTATTTTTGTTTTCTCTTACAATTACCTTTTTATAGAGATACTGTAATATACGCTCCTGCGGTGCTTCCACCTTTACCGTCAAAAGCTTCTCTGCCTCTCCTCTGTTTATGGCAAGGGTTCTGTGTCCCGCCATTTTTTTTACAGGCTCTGAAAAATCGTAGTACATCTCATATACAGACTCAGCCTTTTCGTCCTTTGCTGCGGAAACAACCAGTCCTTCATTTTCTGTTGCCCTTCTGATGTATGCTCTGTACTCTGCCTCGTCGGAAACATTCTCCGCTATAATATCCTTAGCTCCCTCTATGGCATCATTTATGGTTTCTACGCCCTTTTCCTCCGAGATAAAAGCCTTAGCCTCCTCCTCAATGGATTTTTCTGTCATCTGGAGCATTATAATATTTGCAAGAGGCTCTAAGCCCTTTTCTTTTGCAATTATAGCCCTTGTTCTCTTTTTCTGCTTATACGGTCTGTACAAATCCTCCACAGCAACAAGGGTTTCTGCGGCTTCTATCTGTTTTTTCAGTTCTTCCGTAAGCTTTCCCTGCTCCTCTATTGAGGCAATACAGGCTTCCTTTCTGTCATTAAGGTTTCTTAAATATTTTAATCTTTCATCAAGATTTCTTAATACCTCGTCATTTAATGAGCCATGCTGTTCTTTTCTGTATCTGGCGATAAAGGGAATGGTATTTCCGTCATCAATAAGCTTTATGACCGCCTCCGCCTGTGATGGCTTTATTCCCAGTTCCTCCGCTATTTTCCTTGCAATATCCATTTTAATCTCCATGCCGCTTCTGCGGCTCAAATAAACAGTGTGAAACCTAATACTTCTTAAGCTGCGTTTTTTGCTGCTTTAGAAGTATTTTTCACACTATTAACCTCACATATTAATAAAGGAGCCGCCTGTGAGCGACCCCCTTACTCAGCTATTAATCTTATTAATACCAGTCACTAAAATCAAAATCATCATAATCGAAATCATCGTAATCCTTATTTTGCAGTTCTTCCTGCTTATTCTGTAATGAACAGTTATATCCGCAAATAGTTATCATCGGAATAAGTCCAATCAATACTGAAAAGCAGCCTATAACAAAGGATATTTGGCTGATTTTTCCTGCCTTAACATTAGCATTTTTATTTTTTATTGCCATAATTGCCAAAATAATTGCAGCAATGGCAAAAATAACGCCAAAAATAGTAACTATAAATACAGGCGACATTGAATATCCGTCTGAGCTCGCCTCAAAGGTTCTTTTTGCACTGCATGTACATGTAAAAACCGTTCCCAGTATAACCATAATTAAGCTTATACATGCACTGATTCCTGCAATAAGCTCCAAAACATTTATCCTTGAAGGAGCTTTGTATTGCGGCTGTCCGCCAAATACATTATTCTGATTATTATCCATTTTCTTTTCCTCCTAAATAATTTATTTTAAAATAAATCTGATGACATACTATTTGACATATTTTTGTTTAATGAACAATTATATCCGCAGATTGTAAGTACAGGAAGAATTGCATAAAAGAAAGCAAATGTGCTTATTGCTATTGCTATCTTTGACATTTTATCATTTGTATTTTTCTTAAGACCGATAATAGCAAGTACTACGGCTGCTGCTGCAATAACTGCCGCAATGATATTTACAACAATAACTGCTGACGTAGAGTGTATATCAGTGTTTAATGAGCCGCCTAAAGCTGAAAGCATAATTTCAACCATACTGTCCGTACTCCAGGTCTTTGATGCACTACATGTACATACAAATATAGATCCGATTATAGCCATCACAAGTGACACTGCACCACATATCATTGCTATAAGTCCAAAACTTATATTCATAGGCTTCTTTGGTGCTGACTGGTTACCAAACGGGCTGCCTCCCTGTGGCTGACCAAATGGACTTGTCTGTGGCTGCGGCTGCTCCGGCTGACCACTAAATATGTTATTTTGATTATTATCCATTTTTAGATACCTCCATTTGTTTTACTTTATCTTCCAAACCTATTTTATTATTTATTCAGGTTTGCATCAGCTGCATTTTGTAATGAACAGTTATATCCGCAAACAGTCATTGCCGGAATACTGCCAATCAATATTGCACTGCAACCTATAACAACAGCTATCTGACTAATTTTGCCTGCTTTCACAACAGCATTCTTATTCTTTATTGCCATAATTCCCAAAACAACTGCAGCAATAGCAACAACAACACCACAAATAGAAAGTGCTATGACAGGTGAAGTTACATATCCCGCCTGATATTTTATCTGTTGACTTTTTGTTGCACTGCACGTACATGTCAAAATCGTTCCCAGTATAACCATAATCAGGCTGACACCTGCACATATTATTGCAATAAGCTCCATAATATTTATCTTCAGAGGAGCTTTATATGGCGGCTGTCCGTAAGGTCCTGCCTGCTGTCCGTAAGGTCCTGCCTGCTGTCCGTAAGGATTTGCCTGTGGCTGTCCCTGCTGTCCGAATACGCCTCCTGCCTGTGGTTGCGACTGCTGACCGAATACACCTGCCTGTGGCTGTCCCTGCTGTCCAAATACACCTGCCTGTGGCTGTGGCTGTTGTCCAAATACACCTGCCTGCTGCTGTGGCTGTTGTCCAAACACACCTGCCTGTGGCTGCTGACCGAACGGATTTGCCTGTGGCTGTCCCTGCTGGCCGTTAAACGTGTTATTTTGATTATTATCCATATTTACATACCTCCATCTATTTTTTTCATAATAATCGTGGGAAATTTCATTCCTTCACTGTAAATTCCCAAGTAAATCCTGTAAATTATACCATACTATTTAATATTTTACAAGATGTTACAAACTTTTATATTTTTCTACAAATTTTTGTATTTTTCTACCTGCTCTGTAATAAGTGCGTTGTCATCAAAGTAGTTTATCTTCATAGCTTTTTTTACTTCATCTAAGGTTTTTGCCGCCACACCTTCCGCTGTCTGACTGCCTTTTTTTAAGACCTCACATACATAAGGAATATCCTTTTCCAATTCCTTTCGCTTACTTCTGATAGGGGCAAACTCCTCCTGCATAACATTATTTAAAAATTTCTTAACCTTGACATCACCAAGCCCGCCTCTTTTGTAATGCTCCTTAAGCTCGTCAAGGTTAGCGTAATCAGGAAGATATTCTTCAAAGTACTCCGGTCTGCTGAACGCATCAAGATATGTAAATACAGTATTGCCCTCAAGCTTTCCCGGATCCTCTACCCTTATGTGGTCAGGGTCAGTATACATGGACATTATCTTCCTTTTAACCTCATCCTCAGTATCTGCAAGGTATATGCTGTTTCCAAGTGATTTGCTCATCTTTGCCTTGCCGTCTGTTCCCGGAAGCCTTAGGCACGCCTTGTTGTCAGGGAGAAGTATCTCCGGCTCCACAAGTGTCTCCCCGTATACTGAATTGAATTTCCTTACTATTTCCCTTGTCTGCTCTATCATAGGCTCCTGATCCTCTCCTACGGGAACGGTGGTCGCCTTAAATGCCGTAATATCCGCAGCCTGACTTATAGGGTATGTGAAAAAGCCTACCGGTATGCTTGACTCAAAGTTTCTCATTTGAATTTCCGATTTAACTGTAGGATTTCTTTGAAGCCTTGATACTGTCACAAGGTTCATGTAATAAAATGACAGCTCTGTAAGCTCTGGCACCATAGACTGTATAAAAAGTGTGGATTTTTCAGGATTAAGTCCGCATGACATATAATCCAGCGCCACCTCTACGATATTCTGTCTGACCTTTTCCGGATTTTCCGCATTGTCAGTAAGTGCCTGTGCATCCGCTATCATAATATATATTTTTTCAAACTGCCCTGAATTTTGCAGCTCCACACGTCTTTTCAGGGAGCCTGCATAATGTCCTATATGAAGCCTTCCTGTGGGTCTGTCTCCCGTAAGAATAATTTTTCCCATTTCTGCCCTCCGGTTCTATACGCTTTCTACTCTTATTCTTGTGATAATACCTGATAGCTTAGAGGCCGCCTCCTCATACTGTGCCTCTGACATAACCGGAGTGATTACTGCAAACTCTCCCTTTACGCCATCAAGTGTAATTACCTGCACAGCTCCAAATATGTCCTTAAGCTCTGCCTGTCTTTTATCTGCATCGCCCTCAAGTCTTACAAAGAATTTCTTTTCGGAATTTTTTATGTCGTCAAGATTCAGCTTTTTGCTTGACCAGAGAGTCATTATGTTTGTCTTTATGTGCTTTGCGGCGTCTACCACATCCGCCACAACTGCACTTGCCGTAGGAAGCTTTCCTGCTCCCGCACCGTAAAACATTACATCACCTATGACATTGCCCTTTACTAAAATTCCGTTTAATACGTCATTTACACTGTAAAGAGGATTATCCTGTCCTATCATAAACGGTGCTACCATAGCATAAAACTTATCTCCCACTCTCTTGCTTTTTCCAAACAGCTTTATAGTAAGTCCAAGCTTTTCCGCATATTTAAAATCCATAGCTGTTATCCTTGTGATGCCTTCTGTGTATATTTCCTCATAATCCACATGCTTGCCGTACGCTAACGATGAAAGAATGGCTATCTTTCTGCAGGCGTCATAGCCCTCCACATCGGCTGCAGGATTTCTCTCGGCATAGCCTAAATCCTGTGCCTCCTTAAGCACCGTATCAAAGGAAAGACCCTCCCTTGACATCTTTGTGAGAATAAAGTTTGTCGTGCCGTTTAAGATTCCTGTAATCTCCATTATTTCATCTGCAGTAAGGGACTGGTTAAGAGGTCTTATAATAGGTATTCCTCCGCCAACGCTTGCCTCAAACAAAAAATTCTTTCCCTTTTCCTTAGCCAGTGCTAAAAGCTCAGGTCCGTATTTTGCCACAAGCTCCTTGTTTGAGGTACAATAGCTTTTTCCTCTCTCAAGAGCTGCCCTTGCAAATGTATACGCCGGATTGGTTCCTCCCATTGCCTCTATTACTATATCTATTTCATCATCATTTATAATAGTATCAAAATCATGTACCAAAACCTTTTCTACAGGGTCTCCCGGAAAATCCCTCAAATCCAGCACATATTTTATATTGATGGTATCTCCTGCCCTTTTTGCAATGCTGTCACTGTTGGTTGTAAGCACCTCAACTACTCCTGAGCCAACCGTACCATATCCTAATACTGCAACATTTATCATATCCTTTACCTCATTTCTTTTATTTTCTCAGTGTGTCATTCCCTCGCCAGCACCTTAACATAATGTATTCCTTTGCCACGCTCCAGCTCGTCTATAAGCCCTGAGGTGTCTCCCTCCACCGGAATTTCCACACTGATGGTAAGGGATGCCACGCCGTTTATGGGAATAGTCTGATGAATGGTAAGTATATTCGCCTTATAATTTGCTATAATGCTTAATACCTGTGACAATAAGCCCGGCTCATCGTCCATCTGCAGCACAAAGGTAATCGTCTTTCCCTTTGCATTTTCGTGGAAGGGAAAAATATCATCCTTATATTTATAAAAAGAGCTTCGCCCAAGTCCCACACGCTCTGTCGCCTCCTGAATGGTCAAGGCACGCTCAGACTCTAAAAGCCTCTTTGCCTCCAGCACCTTCAAGAGTACCTCAGGTACAGCTCTCTTTTTTATTAAATAATATTTGTTTTCATCGCTCATTGTCCTTTCCATCCCTGCTACAGTATGTCAGTTTTGACTCTTAACTATGTTATCAACCCTTTCAAGCTCCTCATCAGTGAGAAGACCGTCAGCGTTAATAATAATAATCAGATCCCTGCCGTTATTTATAATCTTATGGATATAGCCGGTTTCACCTGTTCCGATAATAGACGGAACATTATGAATCATGGTATCGTCTATTGCCTGTATTTCATTGACATCATCAACCTCTAAGGCTATGGTGTTATTTTTTATCCATGTTATAATATACTGTGGCTGATGATTTTCAGCCTCAATATTAAACTTTTTCTTAAGACTGTATACAGGTATTACATCACCTCTCAGGTTCATAATGCCTATAATGTAATTCTCCGTATTTGGCACAGGTACTATCTGCTGTTCCTTTTCTATGCCCTGTACCCTGCTTATATCAATTCCAAATTTGCGGTCTCCTAACTTAAATACCACTGGTTTAAATTCTTCCATAACCAACCTCATTTCTGTGCACATTTTTTACATATGCAGAGCTTGTGTCAAGTGCACGCAGGCACAAGCTTCTTAAGTGAAAAATTCTTCCCATATGAATTTTCACACTGTTTTTTATATGGACAGCTTATATTAAGCCTTATCATTTTCACTTAATTTAAGCCATCTCAAATATGAGCCAATAAATACATCTATATTTCCATCCATGACGCTCTGTACATTTCCAACCTCCTCATTGGTTCGGTGGTCCTTTACAAGCGTGTATGGCTGCATAACATATGAGCGTATCTGGCTTCCCCAGCCGTTGTCTGATACCTCGCCCCGTATGCCTGAAAGCTTTTCGGCATTTTCCTGCTGCTTTAAAATATACAGCTTTGCTTTAAGCATTTTCATAGCCTTGTCCTTGTTTTTATGCTGTGAACGCTCATTTTGACACTGGACAACTATGTTTGTAGGGAGATGTGTAATGCGGACTGCCGACGAGGTCTTGTTTATATGCTGGCCTCCTGCACCGCTGGAGCGGTATGTGTCTATCTTTAAATCATCCTCATTTATTTCAATATCCACATCCTCCTCTATATCAGGCATAACGTCACAGGATACAAAGGAGGTCTGCCTTTTTCCTGCCGCATTGAAGGGTGATATACGCACAAGCCTGTGTACTCCCTTTTCGCTTTTCAGATATCCGTAGGCATTTTCACCTGTTATCTGAAGGGTAACGGATTTAAAGCCTGTCTCATCACCGTCAAGAAAATCCAGTATTTCTGTGGAAAAGCCTTTTTTTTCAGCCCACCTTACATACATTCTGTAAAGCATATTCGCCCAGTCGCAGGACTCCGTTCCTCCTGCTCCCGCATGGAGGGTAAGTATTGCATTGTCCCTGTCATATTCCCCTGAAAGGAGAGTGGCTGTTCTCATATCCTCAAGCTTGGCTGTAAATTCCAACATATACTCTTTTATCTCCGGAATAACGGTTTCATCATTTTCCTCGTAGCCCATAGCTATAAGAGTGTCTATATCATCATATAAGCCTTTAAGCTCAGCATAGGATTCAATGGAAGCCTTTAAGCTTTTTAACGCTCTCATATGCTCCTGTGCTTTTCCTGCATCATCCCAAAAGCTCTGAGCCTCCATTTCCTTTTCCATTACAGCTATCCTTGCTTCCTTTCCTGCAAGGTCAAAGTGAATCCCTCAATTCCTGTAATGGCTGGTTA
>N._stephensi_703_cecum__coassemble_80_pt1 | contig 16617 bp, 17 predicted proteins | sample N__stephensi_703_cecum__metabat2_low_PE_004 | metagenome-assembled genome bin N | reverse complement strand
ATAAATTTGCTCCGCAAATTTTCTTTCGTTCGCCGAATATGTTGTCGCTTTTGTTGGTTTTGCTAAATATAAAAGTGTTGGCAGAACAAAAAGTGTCGGCAAAGCCGACACTTGCAAGATTGGCTTAAGCCAAACTTGTGTATGCGATGAAATGATTTTAAATTGTTGGTTAAAGCAGATAATGGTAAGCTTGGCATAGTCGGACTTGTTTGTGTAAAGCTTTACATAATTAGCAGTTACAGCTTATGTGGCATCAGTTTTTACTGGTGCCATATTAATTGCCGGTGTTTGCAGGAGGGATTGTTTTGAACATTCGTGAGGTTAAGGGAATAGGTGAGAAAACAGAAAAATTATTTAATAAGCTTGGAGTATATACAACTGAGGAGCTTCTTGAATATTATCCGAGAAATTATGATGAGTACAAGCCGCCGATTACCGTAAAAAAGCTTGATAATGAAGCTGTGGCGGCGTTTAAATGTATGATAGCTTCCACGCCGTCGTTAAGACAGGCGGGAAAGCTGACAATCCTTGCAGTAAACGGAAAGGATGAAAACGGTGATATTATAACTCTGAAATGGTATAATATGCCCTTTTTAAAGGGACGCTTTAAGATAGGAATGCACTTTATATTCAGGGGAAGATTATCTAAGAATATTTACAGAGGCAGGGGAAATAAGGAGGGAGAAACAGTACTTGAGCAGCCTGAAATATTTTCTATTGGCGATTACGATAAGAAGCTTGGTGCAATGCAGCCTATATACAGGCTGACAGAAGGCCTTACAAATAATCTTGTGACAAAATCCGTAAAGCAGATACTTGACGGAGACTATCAGGGCTATGAATTTCTGCCAAAGGAGATACGTGATAAATACTCACTGATGTTTTACGACGAGGCAATTAAAAAAATACATTTCCCAAAGGATTTTCAGGAGATGAGCGAGGCGAGGAGGAGACTTGCCTTCAATGAATTTTTTCTTTTTATCACGGCGTTAAAGAGATTTAAGGACAAGGAAAGCACTATAAGCAACAGATATAAGCTTGATGGTGCAGCCGAAACCGACAATTTTTTAAATTTGCTGCCATACAAACTTACAAATGCACAGAGAAGGGTAATAGAAGAAATAAGGCAGGATTTTAAGGCTGACAGAGTGATGAACAGGCTTATACAGGGTGATGTAGGCTCAGGAAAAACCATTGTTGCAATAGCAGCATTGCTTGATGCTGCATATAATGGTTATCAGGGGGCAATGATGGCACCAACGGAGGTGCTTGCAGTACAGCATTATGAAAATATATGTAAACTGCAAAAAAGCCACAATATAAATATAGAAGCAGTACTGTTAAATGGAAGCATGACGGCAAAGGAGAAAAAGGCAGCATATGAAAAAATATCCACAGGAGAAGCCAAAATAATCATAGGCACCCACGCCTTAATACAGGAAAAGGTACAGTTTGAAAGGCTTGCACTTGTCATTACCGATGAGCAGCATAGATTTGGCGTAAGACAAAGGGAAACACTTGCAAAAAAAGGATTGTATCCGCACATTATAGTTATGAGTGCCACCCCTATACCAAGAACATTGGCAATCATACTCTATGGAGATTTAGACATATCCGTTATCGACGAGCTTCCACAGGGAAGAAAGCCTGTGAAAAACTGTGTCGTAGGCAAGGATTACAGGCCTAATGCCTATAGGTTTATGGAAAAACAGGTAAAGGAAGGAAGACAATGCTACTGTATCTGCCCTATGATAGAGGAAAACGAAAGCCTTGATGCGGCAGATGTAATAAGCTATACAGATATACTTAGGGAAAACCTGCCAAAGGACATAAGGATAGAATACCTTCACGGAAAAATGAAGCCTCAGCAGAAAAATGGGATAATGGAGGAATTTGCACAAAACCGCATACAAATATTAGTGTCAACTACAGTTATAGAGGTAGGAGTCAACGTTCCAAACAGCACCGTAATGCTTGTGGAAAACGCCGAGAGGTTCGGCTTAGCCTCCCTCCATCAGCTAAGAGGACGGGTAGGCAGGGGAGAGCACCAGTCCTACTGCATATTTATATGCAGCTCAGATAACCCGGAAATAAAAGAAAGACTTGATATTTTAACAAAATCCAACGATGGCTTTGAAATAGCAAACCACGACCTAAAGCTGAGAGGTCCCGGAGATTTTTTCGGAATAAGACAAAGCGGAGATATGGATTTTAAAATAGCTGACATATTCTCCGATGCTGAAACATTAAAATCAGCAGCCGCAGCCGCTAGTTATATAGAACAAAACAAAAAAGAAATAAATGCAGTATCAATGCAAATGCTTGAAAACAAGCTTGAAAAATATATGCAGAACCATTTTGCACTAAACCTGTAAACAACTGAACAAAAGACATCCACCACACCTGTAATGGTTCCAAAAATTTTAAAATTTTAATAAAACTATTGTTTTTTACCTATAAGTTATGTAAAATAAAAAAGTGTTGAATAAAAGCAGCACAGAAACGAGGAATTTTATGAATATAGTAGTATTGTGCGGAGGCTCAAGTACCGAGAGGGCGGTATCCTTAGTTACGGGAGAACAGGTCTGCAGGGCACTGAGAGAAATAGGAAATAATGCAGTGCTTTTAGATGTGTTTACAGGTCATGAAGATTTTGATATAGAGAAAGCCTTTGGGGATGATAATTACAGCATAGAAGCAGAGCTTGAATACATAAAGGATAATTCAGAGGATTTTGAAGCATTAAAGAAAAGCAGGAAGGAATTTTTCGGACCATGTGTTCTTAAGTCATGTAAAAAGGCTGATATAGTATTTTTGGCACTTCACGGAATGAATGGGGAGGACGGCAGAATACAAGGAACATTTGACTTAATGGGAATAAAATATACCGGCTCTGACTATCTTGGAAGTGCCATAGCCATGAATAAAGCAGTTACAAAGCAGATATTTAAGGAGCAGGGCGTACCTGTGGCAAAAAGCTTTTTCATAAAGAAAAATGATACTAAAAGAAGCGTATATGATTATGACCTTGAATATCCTGTGGTTGTAAAAACAAACTGCGGAGGCTCAAGCATAGGCGTATATATTGCACATAACGACAATGAATATAATGCCTCATTAAACGCTGCCTTTGCAATGGAAAATCAGGTATTGGTAGAAAGCTATATTGAAGGCAGGGAGTTTTCTGTGGCTGTCATAGATTATAAAACGCTGCCGATTATAGAGATTATACCTAAGGAGGGCTTCTATAATTATGAAAATAAATATAAGGAGGGAGCTACTATAGAAAAGTGTCCTGCACAGATACCGGAGGATGTTGCCATAAAAATTCAAAGGGCGGCATATAAGGCTGCTAAGGCTCTTGGCTTATCAGTGTATTGCAGGATAGATATACTTACCGATAAGGACTTTAACTGCTATTGTCTTGAGGCAAACACACTGCCGGGAATGACGCCTACAAGTCTTGTCCCTCAGGAGGCTAAAGCCATTGGAATGGACTTCCCGCAGCTTTGTCAGTATCTGATAGACATATCCTTAAAAAAATATGATAATTAATTGCAGAAATGAGGATAATTATGAAGGGTTTAAGCTTAAAGAAAATAGCGGCTGCCGTAGACGGAATACTTTATAACGGCGAGGAGGATGACGGCAGTGAGATAGACGGTGTAGTTATTGACTCAAGAAAAGCTGAAAAGAATTTTTTGTTTGTGGCTATAAAGGGCGAGCGGGCTGACGGACATAATTTTGTCAGGCAGGTATTTGAGAAGGGTGCAAGGGCAGTAATATCAGAGAAGGCGCTTGATACAGACAGACCTTACATTTTGGTAAAATCATCTGTGAAAGCCTTAGGACAGCTTGCCGGGTACTATAGAGATGCTCTTGATATAAAGGTTGTAGGAATAACAGGAAGTGTGGGAAAGACAAGTACAAAGGAGTTTATTGCATCTGTCCTGTCACAAAAGTACAAGGTGCTTAAGACGGCAGGAAACTTTAACAATGAAATAGGACTGCCCCTTACGGTTTTTAATATAAGAGCTGAGCATCAGGTGGCTGTTCTTGAGATGGGAATAAGTGATTTTGGCGAGATGACAAGACTTTCAAAAATTGCAAGGCCGGATATATGCGTAATTACAAATATAGGCTTATGCCATTTGGAAAATCTTGTTTCAAGAGACGGAGTACTTAAAGCAAAAACGGAAATTTTCAAATATGCAAGAAAGAATTACCACACGGTCTTAAACGGAGATGATGATAAGCTTTCCTCCATCAAGGCGGAAAATGAAAATAAAATATTGTTTTACGGCATGGAAAAGGGAAACGGAATATATGCGGATAATATAAGGCTTTTAGGTATAGAAGGCTCTGAGTGTGACATTATAACAGAAGAAGGAATTATACCGGTGCATATTACGGTTCCGGGAAAGCATATGATATATAATGCTATGGCTGCTGCTGCAGTGGGACTTATACTGGGACTTGGCTGTGAGGAAATTAAAAACGGCATAGAAAATCTGGAGAATGTAGGCGGCAGGCTGAATATAATACAGACAGGAAAAATTACCATTATTGATGACTGCTATAATGCTAATCCCATTTCAACCAAGTCCTCCATAGATGTTTTGGAATACGGGCTTGGCAGAAAAGTCGCTATTCTTGGCGATATGCTTGAGCTTGGTGAAAATGAAAAAAGCCTTCATTATGATGTGGGGCGTCATATTGCAGGTAAAAATATACAATGTGCAGTATTTATAGGAAATTTAAGTAAAAATACATATGAAGGGCTTATCGGTTCAAGGGATAAAACGGAGGTATATTATTTTAGGGAAACCGATGGATTTTTAAAGGAAAAGGACAATATTATAAAAGAGGGAGATACGGTGCTTGTAAAGGCATCACATTCAATGCATTTTGAGGAAATAGTAAGTGCATTGAAGGATTAAGGAGGCGGAAGATGAATAAGCTTAAGGAAAACCTAAAGAAAATATGGTCAAAAATAACGGAAAGCAAGCTGAATATCAGTATGTTTGCCGCAGGAGTCATAGTTTTTATACTGCTGGCAGTTATTATGGGCATAATTATATACAGGGACGGTCAGGTAACAAATGAACTGATAATAACAGTTACAAAAAATGATGAAACCACAACGCCGGAAGTGCCAACCACCACTGAATATGAAAGCGAGACAACGTCTAAGCCGGAGGAGCAGTATTCAACAAAAATAGATGAAAATGCAACGACAAATATTGTATCACGGGCAAGCAGGCTGTCGGCAAATATTTCCATTGAAAACAGCTGGACAAATGACGGAAAATATTTTATACAATACAGTATAGATGTAACTAATGTTTCTGACAGTGACATAGACGGTTGGGCGCTTGTCCTGGATATGGCAAGGCCATATACCTTAGTGGATAGCTGGAATTACACCTTTAAGACAGGAAATAAAAAGCTTATTATTAATCCGCTAAATGAAAACAGGAAAATTCCGGCTGGAGAAACCGTGTCGGGAGGCTTTATCGTCAAGGGAACCTCATATATTTATGTTGACTATATTACTGTTTATGTAGGAAATAAAATTGAAACCATAAAAAACAGAAACACATATATACCGGCTTCAACATCAGGAGGACCTGCGAGGGATGACACCACTACATTAAAGCCTGATTATGACACTACTACAATTCAAAGACCGTCATCATCGAATAATGCCACTGAAAGCTCGGAGGAAAACACAACACCAAAGGAATCACCGGAAGAATCAACACCGAAAGAAATGCCTGATGAAACGCCTGATGAAACACCTGAAACAATCGGATCGGATAATCCGACACCAAATCCGGGCACGACGGATATACCAAAACCTGCGGAATCAACGACACCGCCGAAGATTACTACGTCGACAACGCCGGCAATCATAACGCCGGAGGATGATACAACCACTCCGGCAGCACAATAATATCAAAAGAAAAGAGGGAAAATTATGTTTTGTTCAAAATGCGGAAGCAAAGTGTATGACGATTCAATTTATTGCTCATACTGCGGCTTTAAGCTTCACAGGGAAGATGAAGAAGCACAGACCTTAAGACAGCCGGCAATAAAGCCGGAATCACAGGTAAGCCCTGCTGACAACGAAAAAAAGGAAGTTGCACCTGTTATGGAGCCGTTACGAAAGACTTCAGAGCAGGAGGTTGTCCCTGTAAATATTATGGTTCAGCCTGTTCCTGACACAATAGAGAAAAAGGAAGCGCCAACGCAGCCAAAGAGCGTGGAAAGCAATGAAGGTCAGCAGTTTTTACAGTATGATGAAGGGGGGGGGCAGTATCTTTTGGATGAACAGCCTGCGGATGATGAGGCTGAAAAGGGTCAGAAAAACATTATGGCGTTTTCTGTGATTTCAGCTATATTTGCAGTGCTTACAATAGTAGCATCAGTATTCGAAATGCTTGACAATGTGTTTGAAATATCTGAGATTGCAAGATTGATAGAGGTTTCAATCACAGCGGTCATTCTTATTGTTTTTGCATTTTTAAATAACAGGACAGCATCTGTCCTTAAGGGAATTGCCGTTTTTATAACTATGGTGGCTGATATTGTATTTGTAGGCTGGTCTTCCATAATGTATTGCGTTGAATCCCTGACGGATAATACAATAGAAAGGCTTTCAATGGGATTTGGCAAGGAGGAATGGGCCATAGCAGTATTTTTTATATCAATGCTTGTATGGCTTGGTGCAATGTACATATTCTTTATTATAGATTCCGTAAGAAGCTTTGCAGGAACAGGAGATATGAAAATATTAGCCTTGTTTTTCGGCTTTGCGGCTGCGGCGGCACTTGTAGTAAATATAGTATTCAGAGCATTGATTGAGGATGGCGTGACATTATATTATGATATTGTGCCGATGAATGCAGGCTACGTATTTTTGATTTTAGCTGTGTTCTTTGGAATTATAGGAAAGAAAAAATTGAAAAAACAGGAACAGGAATAAAAATAATAAACATAAATTTCCAGTGTATTATTTTATCACCTCCATATAATATCCGTGTAACAAAAAACTATATAAGCCTTTATGAAATAAATTAAAGGCTGGGATTGGAGGTAATGTTATGAGTAATTCATCTAACAAGACAAATGTTCCGGAAGCAAAGAGTGCTATGAACAGATTTAAGATGGAAGTAGCAAACGAGCTTGGAGTACCTTTAACAGATGGTTACAATGGTAACCTTACATCTGCACAGAATGGTAGTGTAGGTGGTTATATGGTAAAGAAGATGATTGAGGCTCAGGAAAGACAGATGGCTGGCAAATAACAGCTTAAAAAAGAGCAAAGTAAAGCGTCGGGAAATTACCGGCGCTTTTTCTTTTAGTCTGTTTTTTATTATTTTAAAAGAAGGCTTAATATATGTAAGGAATATGATTTAATAGCTGCGGCATCCTTTAAAAAATCCTCTGTTACTTCAAAATACGTTATTTTATCATCGTATTCCCTTTTAAAGTAAGGGGATATGATATCCTTATGCTGCGGAAGAAAATTGCCTGTCTTTTTACTGTAGCAGTTTGCCGCCTTAGCCTGTGTGCGGAAATTTTTGTCCACATAAAAGGCAATGCTTTTATGTATGGAGCGGTCCTCCTCCGGGAGAAAATAATAATCCCTGTAGTTAGGATAAAAGAATTTCAGCTCGTCATTATATATGCTTATTCTTATTTTGAGGGTATTGCCGTAGGCGGTCATATAAAAGGAGCTTTGGGAGACTGAAATCCGTGACGGCAGGGAATAAAACAGCCTTGCCTCAATAACAGCCTCGCTTTTTTTTGCTGATATGCTTTCTATATTGTAGCTTCCGTTAAATATTTCGGTATAATTAAATATTGTAAGCAGGCTTAACAGCCCTTTTATGTCGTCAAGATTGTGGAGCACCAGAAGGGCAAGTGACGAGTCGTCTTTATTTTTTAAGTAATTTTCATATACCTTTATAAGCTCGCCGCCGGAATATTTATCCTCCCTGTCGATATTAAGGAAGGCTTCAATGGTTTTCTGCTTGAGATTTGGAAGCTTCAGTACGTTTTTCATAGCGAGGGCTGACTTATATATATCTATGCTTTTAAGTGAGGAGAAGCCGTTGGAAAGCTTAAGCCTGCCGCATTTTTTTGCAATATATGGAAGGTCAAAGCCGTCTCCGTTAAAATGTACAATATGTGTGAAATCCTTTGAAAAATCAAAGAAAGCACTGATAAGAATGTCCTCCTCATTTTCCTTGTCCATAAACCATTGGATTGTGCGAAAAAGGTTCTCCTCACTGTCATAATAAAGGCAGCCTATGAGATATAATTTTGAGTGTTCAGGGGAAAAGCCTGTGGTTTCTATATCAAAAAATAATGTGCTGCAAAGAGGCACATTGATATGTCCGATTGTGTCTATATTATGCTTGCAGGTGTTGCGGAAGGTCTTCATAAAAATCCTCTCTGTATAAAAAAGTTTATTTTAGGTAGATTTTAGCATAAAATGTCAAAGTTATAAAGAAAATTGTTGAGAAAAATTGTATTTTATATTATTATGTAATAGTGTAAATGTGTTTATAAAAGCATAATTTCATATACATTATTAAATACTCAACGGAAACGAGGTAGGATAATATGGCGATTTTGTCATTTAAGGGAGGAGTGCATCCCTTTGACGGAAAGGCTCTCTCAAAATCAAAGCCGATAGAGGATTACACACCAAAGGGTGAAATAGTAATTCCTTTGAGCCAGCATATAGGAGCTATGGCATCACCTATAGTAAAGGCAGGCGACAGAGTGCTTGTAAACCAAAAGATTGGTGAGGCGGCGGGCTTTGTGTCGGCAAACATTCATTCTTCTGTATCAGGTAAGGTAAAAAAGATTGAACCGAGACTTGTTGCAGGCGGAGAAAAAATTTCCTCTGTGATTATAGAAAATGATAATCTCTATGAGGAATGTCCTGTTACGGATTTCAGAAAGCCGGAGGATATGACGCCGGAGGAAAAGCTTGAGCTTATAAAGGAAGCAGGAATAGTAGGCATGGGCGGTGCAGGCTTTCCGTCACATGTTAAGCTTTCTCCGAAAAATAAGGAGGATATCGAGTACATTATTGTAAATGGAGCAGAGTGTGAGCCGTACCTTACATCAGATTACAGGCGTATGATAGAGCAGCCGGAGCATCTGGTGGAGGGGCTTAGGCTTGTTTTGTCCATGTTTAATAAGGCTAAGGGAATAATAGCCATCGAGGACAATAAGACAGATGCGGCAAGAAGGATAAAGGATCTCTTAAAAAACGAAACGGATATAGAGGTAAAGGTAGTATATACAAAATATCCTCAGGGAGGAGAGAGGGCACTTATATATGCCGTCACGGGAAGAAAGGTAAATTCAACCATGCTTCCGGCAGATGTAAACTGCATAGTACATAATGTTGATACGATTTTTGCAATCAGAAGGGCTATAGTAGAGAAAAAGCCTCTCACAGACAGGATAGTGACGGTGACGGGAGACGCCGTAGGCAGTCCTAAAAATTTCAGGGTTCGTATAGGAACAAATATGTCAGAGCTTATTGATGCGGCAGGCGGCTTTAAGAAAAAGCCTGAGAAGATTATATCAGGAGGGCCTATGATGGGCATAGCTGTCTATGACTTAAATATACCTGTTTCAAAGGGATCGTCAGCCTTACTTTGCTTTACAAAGGACCAGGTGCGGGCAAATGAGCCGGGAAACTGTATAAACTGCGGCAGATGCGTAAGCGTATGTCCGGGAAGGATTGTTCCGTCAAGACTTGCAATGCTTGCAGAGCAGGGAGATAAGGAGGCCTTTGAAAAAAATTTTGGTATGGAGTGCTGTGAGTGCGGCTGCTGCTCATATATATGTCCGGCAAAGAGAAATCTTACACAGGCGATAAAGTCTATGCGAAAGGATATACTGGCGGACAGGCGTAAGAAAGCCGGTAATAAATAGCAGCTATTTAAAATTTTAGCTATTTAAAATGACAGCAAAATAGCAGCTATTTAAAAGGGCAGCTATTTAAAAGGACAGCTATTAAAAATGGCGGCTATATAAACAGCAGTATTTATATAGCCTTTAAATCAGATATGAAAGCATAAAAATATAGAAGAAAGGATATACACAAAATATGAGTGAAATGTATAACGTGTCATCAAACCCTCATGTGAGGGCAAAGGATACAACAGGCAGCATTATGTTAAGCGTAATCATAGCACTTTTGCCGGCGACAATATTCGGCATTTATAATTTTGGATACAGGGCGGCTATATTGGTGGCGGTGTGTGTTGCAGGCTGTGTGCTCTTTGAGGGAGCATATCAGTTTTTTATGAAGCAGAGGATTACATTAAAGGATTTAAGTGCGGCGGTGACAGGACTTCTGTTAGCCTTAAATCTTCCCCATGATTTTCCTATATGGATGGCACTTATTGGCTGCGGCTTTGCCATAATTGTAGTGAAGCAGGTATTTGGAGGAATTGGGCAAAACTTTATGAATCCTGCACTTGCAGCAAGGTGCTTTCTTGTATTGTCATTTGGTACAAGGATGACTGTATTTACATATGACGGTATAACAGGTGCAACGCCCTTAAAGCAGCTTAAGGATACGGGAGTGGTGGAAAATCTGTTTGATATGTTTATAGGAACTACGGCGGGAACCATTGGTGAGACGTCAGCCATAGCCATTCTTATAGGAGGAATTTTCCTGCTGATAAAGGGGATAATTGATTTCAGAATACCTCTTACATATATTTTATCATTTTTATTGTTTATGGGAATATTCGGTCAGGGAGGCTTCTCGCCGGAATTTCTTTGTGCACATTTTTGCGGCGGAGGTCTTTTGCTGGGAGCATTTTTTATGGCTACCGATTATGTAACCTCGCCTGTTACAAAGGCGGGAAGAATAGTCTTTGGCATACTTTTAGGCATACTTACAGGTATATTCAGGGTGTTTGGACCAAATGCTGAGGGTGTATCCTTTGCAATTATTTTCTGTAACCTTTTAGTGCCTATCATAGAAAAATTTACAATGCCAACTGCATTCGGCTATAAAAACAAAATTTTAAGCATAAAAAAGAAGGAGGGCGGTAATTAATGAACGGATTTGTTAAGGAAACCATTAAAAATGCTCTTATTCTTTGTATTATAACCTTAGCGGCAGGCTTTCTTCTCGGCGGCGTATACGAAATAACAAAGGAGCCGAGAGCTAAGCAGCAGGAAATTACGAAGACAAACTCCTATAAGGAGGTAATAAAGGAGGCATCTTCCTTTGAGGAATTAAAGGCAGACGATAAAGCCATAGGCGAGCTTTTAAAAGCCAATGACATAACGGAAAAGGAGGCTGTCATTGACGCCTGCATCAAGGCAATGGATAAGGAGGGAAATGTTATCGGATATATTGTGTCAGCTACCTCAAAGGAGGGCTATGGAGGAAACATATCTCTGTCGGTAGGCTTTGACCTAAGCGGAAATGTAACAGGTGTTTCCATATTATCCATCAGCGAGACGGCAGGACTTGGCATGGAGGCAAAGAACGAAAGCTTTCTAAACCAGTATAAGGCGGAGGGAAGCTCCCTGTATATTGTGGGAAAGTCAGACAGTGAGGAGGGTATGAATATAGATGCCCTTTCAGGAGCCACCATAACCTCAAAGGCTGTCACAAAGGCAGTAAATTCTGCAAAGCTTGTGGATTTGTATCTTATGGGAGCAGATAAGACAGATGAAAGTAAAAATGAAAATACAGATGAAAATAATGAAGAACAAACGGAAACAGATGTAAAGGATGATGCTGTGGAAGGCGGTGAAGCAGATGAATAAGATAACAGAGAGATTATATAACGGTATTATAAAGGAAAATCCCACATTTGTTATGATGCTTGGCATGTGTCCGACTCTTGCAGTTACCACCTCATGTATAAACGGCATTGGAATGGGACTTACCACTACGGTGGTCTTAGCACTTTCAAACACAATCATTTCCCTTATGAGGAAAATAATACCTGACAAGGTAAGAGTTCCGGCATTTATAGTTATTGTGGCAAGCTTTGTTACTTTGGTTCAATTTATGCTTGAAGCATATCTTCCTGCTTTAAATGACGCACTTGGAATATACATTCCTCTTATTGTTGTAAACTGTATTATACTTGGCAGAGCTGAAAGCTATGCCTATAAAAATCCTGTAGTGCCTTCACTCTTTGACGGAATAGGAATGGGGCTTGGCTTTACTATAGCACTTGGACTGCTTGGTGCATTAAGGGAAATTATAGGCTCAGGTAAAATATTCGGAATAGAGCTTTTTTCTGAGCCTGTGAGAGTTATAGGACTTGCTCCGGGTGCATTCTTTGTGCTTGCGGCACTTGTGGCGATACAAAATAAAATAAAGCTTAGTCAGGGTAAAAAAACAGAGGAAAAATCCTGTCAGGACTGCACAGGCTGTTCAGGCTGTATGGGAAATGGCAGAAGCGTTCAATCAGGATTGAAAAGGGAGGAGAGGTAAAATATGGCAGATTTAATAAAGATAGCTATAGGAGCTGCAATTATAAATAACGTTGTTTTAAGCCAGTTTTTAGGCCTTTGTCCGTTTCTTGGGGTTTCAAAGAAAATAAAAACCGCTGCAGGCATGGGAAGTGCAGTATTATTTGTCATAACCATTGCATCACTGTGCACAAGCCTTATTTATACGTATATATTGCTTCCGTTGAACCTTACATATCTGAATACCATAGTGTTTATCCTTGTGATAGCTGCACTTGTCCAGTTTGTTGAGATGGTGGTAAAAAAGATAAGCCCTTCCCTTTATCAGGCACTTGGAGTTTATCTGCCTCTTATTACCACTAACTGTGCAGTGCTTGGCGTGGCACTTACAAATGTGCAGAAGGAGTATGATTTGCTTACAAGCGTTGTAAACGGCATAGGTACGGCACTTGGATTTATGATAGCTATAGTTATACTTGCAGGTATAAGGGAAAAGATAGAGCATAACAATATATCTCCTGCACTTAAGGGGATGCCTATAACACTTATTACATCAGGACTTATGGCAATAGCCTTCTGCGGCTTTGCCGGATTACTATAAAGGAGGCAGGCATTATGGATTTTGTAGGAGTATTAAGAGCGTGTCTTTCAGTTGGAGCGGTAGGACTTATTATCGGCGTACTGTTAGGCATTGCTTCAAAAATATTTGCCGTAAAGACAGATGAGAGGGAAGAAAGGATAAGGGAGCTGCTTCCGGGAAATAACTGCGGAGGCTGCGGCTATGCAGGCTGTGACGGCTTGGCTGCGGCTATTGCAAAGGGTGAAGCAGCCGTAAACGGCTGTCCTGTAGGCGGTGAGGCTGTGGCTGCGGCTATTGGCGAAATTATGGGTACAAGTGCGAGCAGCAACAAAAAGGTTGCATTTGTAAAGTGTGACGGTGACTGTGACAATGCCTCAATAAAATATGAATATACAGGAAATATAAGCTGCCGTGAGGCAGTGTATGTGACAGGTGCGGGGCCTAAGAGCTGTACATACGGATGTATGGGCTTTGGTTCGTGTGTGGAGGAGTGTCAGTTTGACGCTATACATATCGTAAACGGCATTGCAGTAGTAGACAAGGAGAAATGTGTTGCCTGCGGAAAATGTGTGGCTGTGTGTCCGAAAAACCTTATAGAGCTTATACCATATAGCAGCAGCTATGTTATACCGTGTAATTCAAATAATAAGGGTGCGGAGGTAAAGAAGGTATGCAGTACAGGATGTATCGGATGTACTCTCTGTACAAAGGATTGTCCTACGGATGCTGTTAAGGTTAGTAATTTCCTTGCACATATTAATCAGGATTTGTGCTGTGGATGTGGACTTTGTGCAAAGAAGTGCCCGCAGGGGATTATAAAAGAGGTGTCGTCTTAGGAGGGGCATCTTTGAATTTATGGGATATAATGCAAATACCGTCAGCTTCTAAGCTGACGGTATTTGCATTGATGAGTTCACAAAACCTGTTAATGAGCTGCTTTTTTTATAGCCTTATATATTTCATCTGTATTATAATCAGGAGCAAATAAAGCTGCTGTGTCACATATGGACTTAACATCAGATAAATCCTCCTCAAGCTCATCGGCTATAGTTTCTGCCGGTTTTCCCTTAACAAGCTTTTTGCAAATCATTTCTATAAGCTTACGTTCATAACCTTCAGATATTCCATGTTGAATTCCTATCTCTAAAATATTCATCTTTACAGCCTCCCATTCCTCAGATTGCCTTACTTCTGTTACAATAGAGTCGAGAGCTACAATACGTTTGTCCTTTATAATGATATCAGGATTATTAAGCTCGGTTGTTTTTATCAATAGCCCATGCATCTAAGCGGATAGCACGTTTTCCGACATTGTTTAAAATAACCTGTTCAACCTTTACTTCATTAAGCTCAAGCTCATCTTCATTCATAATTATGCTTAAGACATTTTCATAGGCGGTCTTGTTTTTCATAACGGAGAGAAACAAGGCAAAGTCGCTTAAATTAAAATTATAATTCTCAAGCGGTATGTTTGTTGTGTTTTCTTTTTCCATAAAAATCTTCCTTTCTGTAAAACAGGAAGACCGGAAAACTGTTCTCCCTGCAAAAAAATGTGAAATGCAAGGAGTTCGAAAATTATTTGAATGATAGATTACGTTAGAAGTAATTACATATAGAAATCCGAATTCATTGCTTAAATATATAATAACATATATGTAAAAATATTTCAATATATTATTAATAATTACGCAATAATTTAAACTATTTCTATATATATTGATAGTACCATATTGAAGTAAAAAAAACAAGTTATGAAGTAAATATTGTTCGTAGTATATAAAAAAATAATTGTGCCTGCCACAATCAAATGTTATAATGGCTGTACAGGTAAATGATGGAATGTCACCGGCACAAGTATGCCAATGCAGTATAAACAAGGCAGCATTAAAAAGGTAACTTATTATATTATCAGGTGCGTAAAGCATCAGATTGGAGAGAAAATCATATGGAAGAAAAATTATACACAATACCGCTGACAGAAGCCTTTGAGGCAGATGACGAGTGTGCATTATGCCATGTGCAAAGGAAAATCGAAAACGATTTACTGGACTTTGTGCTTGGCTCAGCGTCATCATACATGGAAAGCGACGTCAGGGCAATGACTGATAAGGAGGGCTTTTGCAGGGCTCACTTAAAAAAGATGTTTGATTATGGCAACACTCTTGGCAACGGCTGGATATTAAAGACACATTTTGAGCAGATTAATTATGAATTAAAAAATCAGATAAAAATGTTTGCTCCGTCTAAGACATCGTTTATGGATAAATTTAAGAAAAAAGCAGCGGACGAGGAAAATCCCATAGCAAGATGGGCAGGACAGCGTGATAAATCATGCTTTATCTGTAAGCGGTCTGACGACACATACAGCCGTTATCTTGATACCTTTTTTCATATGTACAAGGAGGGTACATTGTACAGTATGATAGAAAAAAGCAAGGGCTTCTGCCTTCATCATTTTGGAGAGCTGTGTGGTATGGCTGATACAAGGCTTAACGGTAAGCAGAGGGAAGAATTTTATTCACTGGTTTTTGGTGTTATGAAAAGCGCTATGGAGAGAGTGGGGGAGGATGTAAGCTGGCTTGTTGAAAAGTTTGATTACAAGAACAGTGATGCAGACTGGAAAAATTCAAGGGATGCAATTCAGAGGGGCATGCAGAAATTAAGGGGAGGGTATCCGGCAGATTTGCCTCATAAAAAGTCATAGGTACTTTACAAAATTATTATACCATTATATAATGCAAATACAAGTATTTCAGCAGAAAGGATGATTTATATGAGAAAAAATATTAAAACCTCTGAAGCGATATTTCCAATGCCTGTGTTAATGATTGCAACATATAATGAAGATGGAAGTATTGATGTAATGAATGCGGCATGGGGAACCATGTTAAGCAGAGATCAGGTAATATTAAATTTAACAGAAACACATAAAACTGTTAAAAATATTAAGGAACGAAAAGCGTTTACCGTATCAATAGCAGACAGTAAGCATGTTGTGGAAGCAGACTATTTTGGAGTAGTATCAGGAAACAACACGCCGAATAAATTTGAAAACAGCGGATTAACTGCCGTAAAATCCGAAAATGTAGACGCACCAATTATAAACGAATTTCCTGTTTGCTTAGAATGTGAATTTATAGAATACCAGGATGATGAATATGGTTGTGGAGTAATAGGAAAAGTAGTAAATGTAACTGCTGATGAAAATGTTATGGATGGAGAGACTGTCAACATTGAATTGGTAAGTGCTATAGCATTTGACCCATATACTCATGGATATTATAAGGTTACGGAAAGAGTTGGCAATGCCTTTAAAGACGGGTTACAATTAAAAAAATAACGGTCTTTCCAAAAACAATTTCCTAAAAATAATTCCTTAAAAAATAACTCCTTCCAATGAGGGACCGGCACATAAAGGGAATTTAAGGGTGCAGGGCGGCTCCTTTCCCCTTAGGCGGGCGGTTAAATATATTTTTTGAAAGCAATCAGTCGAAAGAGAGTTAGAAATTCATCAATGCGTATACCACCGGCTTCGAAGCTGCGTGCGTCTGTCT
>N._stephensi_703_cecum__coassemble_77_pt1 | contig 16837 bp, 13 predicted proteins | sample N__stephensi_703_cecum__metabat2_low_PE_004 | metagenome-assembled genome bin N | reverse complement strand
CACCGACACTCCTGCACTCACTAAAGCCAGTAAAAATGTAGCAATAAACACTGCCAGCCTTTTCTTTTGCTTCTTCCTGTATATTTCATCAATCTCGTCATAATGCTCTAAAGCGTACATAAGCTCCGCCGCAGACTGATATCTGTCATTCGGATCCCTTTGGGTGCATTTTAAAATAATACGCTCCAGGCCACCTGACAGAGAAGGATTAATCTGTCTGATTGGCTTTATCTCATATGGCGGCTCACACGGATTCATTCCTGTCACTAAATGATACAATGTGGCACCCAGACAATATATGTCTGTTCTTGCATCTGTCTGCCCCATACCTCCAAACTGCTCCGGTGCAGCATATCCTACTGTTCCTAAGCATGTTGTATCTGCCAGATTTTTTTCCTTAAATTCTCTTGCTGTACCAAAATCTATCAGAGTAACATTTCCATCAGGCTTTAGCATAATATTTGCCGGCTTCATATCTCTGTATATAATAGGAGGTATTCTTGAATGTAAATATCCCAATACATCGCATAGCTGTTTTGCCCATTGTATAACCTGTTCCTGAGGCTGTGCTCCATATTCCTCCAATCCCTTACTTAGAGCATTTCCCTGAATGTAATCCATTACAATCAAAAATCTGTCTTTATCCTCTATTACATCTACAATACTGGGTAAATTCGGATGATTGAGCTTTTTTAACATATCCGTTTCTGCTACAAGACTCTGCTTAACCACTTCAAAGTCCTTAACGCCATCCTTACGCACCTCTTTTATAGCCCATTGCTTATTTGCCTTTTCATTCATGGCTAAATAAACAACACTCATTCCTCCCTGTCCTACTTTATTCAAAATTTTATATTTTCCATCTACCAGTGAACCTATTTCAAGCATTATTTTTTCCTCCTAAAACGTTCTGACAAGCACCACAGAAATATTATCCCTCTCCTGTCTCTGCTTGTTTAGGTCTATTAATCTCAAAGTGTTATTATTCATAATATTTTCATCAATTAATACCTCCGGTTTAAATCCTTCATATATTTCCTCCGGGGTTATCTCATGTCTGAAGCCGTCCGAACAAAGCATATACACTCCATTATCTAATGTGCTTCCGAAAAACATTTCAGGATATACGGCATCTGAAGCTCCTACACATTGCAGCAGTACATTTTTTCTGCTGTCCCTCTCTGCCTGCTCTGCTGTCATATTTCCCAATGCTATCTCTCTTGCCACAAAGGTCTGGTCTGCCGTTATCTGCTTTAAGCCTGTTCCAATCTCATAAGCTCTTGAATCTCCTACATTTAATATGTAATATCTTTTTTCGGTGATAAGCATAGCCACCACTGTTGTTCCTAGATTTACTCCATTTCTTCTTCCATATATTTTTATAATATCATTTTGTGTTGTAACTATTCTTTCCCACTGCTGCTTTATAATATGATCCTCTATCTCTCTATCGCATAATAATGGCAGCTCCTCCATAACCCATTTATTAAACGCATGTATAACGGCTGCACTTGCCACCTCTCCCTTGTCAAGTCCTCCCATGCCATCACACAACACGCCAAAAACCATACGTCCACGATTTGTGTTTATAATTTTTATACTTAAGCTGTCCTGATTTGTGTTTTTTACATTTCCAATATCAGTATTAGCTGTCACAATGAAGTTCATTTTTGGTCTGCGGCCCCTTTCTTTAATATAATCTGAATTCAAATTCTTCGTTTGAAAGCCTTATTTTGGTTCCATGAGACAATTTTATCTCTATGTTGCTCTGTATCATACTTCCATTTATAAATGTATGATTCGTGGAATTTGTATCTACAATAAAATACTCATCATTTCTTGTAATAATATTGGCATGGCTTCTGCTTATAGTTGTATTATCGCCTATAAAATAATCAACATAGCTTTTTTCCTTTCCAATTCTAAATACTGGCTTATCCACTAATATTTTTTCATTGTTTTTTCCCCTTATCATATATGGTATCTGCTCTGCTGATGGAGATGTCATTCCCAGCACCGTTGTTTCTCCTATCCCTCCTCCTAATACTGTTGTTTCTCCAAAATTAGCAGGCTGCAGTGACACTGAATGCTGTGCTGTGGCTGTAAACTGCTGCATTTTCTGTGATTGCGGTATCTGTTGTGATTGCGGTGCCTGTTGTAGCTGTGGCTCTTGTTTTGTCTGCGTTACCTGTTGTGGTTGCGGCATTGACGTTAAAGCCTGCTGTGGCTGCTGTCCCGGCTGTGATACCTGCATAGCAGGCTGTCCCGGTATGGCAAACCCAACTCCCTGTGGCTGCTGATTATTTGTTGCAGCTACCGTTTGTTTCTTTGACGATGAAATATCCTTCCTTCTTTGTTTTTGCTCCTTATATATCTGTGCATTTTCTTTATTATAATGTGTAAGCAGTCCAAACAAGCCTATTGTTTTTTCGCTGCTCAAATCCTCTTGTACCTGCACAGTATTTAAGCCTGATTGCGGCACTGCAATCTGAGGAATCGGTCTATTATTTTTTTCCGGCTGTACCTGAGCTTTATTTTGAGTAAGCATCTGTTGAGGTGCCTTTTTTTCCGTTACAACCGGCTGTGGATTTCTCAAAGGCTCGACATATGTATTCTGATTATTAGGTGCATTATTATTAACCGCATTATTGTAAATCTCATTGCCATTTATTTCGTTTAATACCTCTCTAAAATCCATGAGTGAAAATACAGGCATACTGTTAAGATAATTTATCAGCTTTGCCACATAATCACAATTTTCTGTTCTGTCAAACTGAGTGTTAAACACAATATTCTTAAACATTGTGCCTATGTCAACCTGAATTTTTGTTTCATTAATAAGAGGCAGACAAATCAACACTGTATCGCACGTAGATACGTCTGCAAATATATAGTCCATATCAAGTAAAATATTATCTGAATCTATCATATATTCCTCCGCAGACAGCATTGCGTTCACAATTCCCAGAAATACACCAACCAGTCTTTTTTTATTTACCGGTCCTGAAAAAAACTGCTTTACGGCTATCTTTGATGATACGTTATACTTTATGTACTTTGTACTGTCCATCTGTGTAAATAAAGCCGGAGCCAGACCTGTTATTTTATTATTTGTAAGCATACCCAGACTCATTGAATCTATCCGGTCACTGCTTCCTATTTTATATACTAAATATGTATTTGTTCCCTGATTTTCAAACGTAAAATCCATTTAAGCTTCCTCCTGCATTTTATATTAATGATGATAGCTATATAATATAAGCAGCCGCCATACTTCTTCTGTTCTGTCATACACATATGCACAGCCGTTTGAGTTAAAATCCTTTGCACCATCAAATTCAGGCTCTATGACTATATTGTTATCCATATCAATAAATCCCCATTTTCCATCTATTTCTACGGCTGCAAATCCATTCGAAAAGCTCCTTGCCTTATCATATACCGGCTCTATCTTTATATTGCCATCCTTATCCGTAAATCCCCATTTTCCATCTATTTCTACGGCTGCCAGTGTGTTATCCTTAAACAAATCTGCATTATCATATTCATATTCTCCTATTCTCCTGCCTGTGTTGTCTGCCATATAATATTTCTTATCTGTTCTAACAAACAACCTGTCATTTCTGTATACCATCCTGTTTTCATCCATTGCGATTTCATAATATTCATCCTCCGACAACAGATTTCCTGCTATGTCAATAACATTCCAAAAGCCGTCCTTCTCTACCGCAATGACGCCTGTGCTGATTGACGATACATCATCATATTCGCCAAACAGCCATTCACCGCTTGGATTATAAAAGCCCCAGCTTTCACCGTTATATACACCAAGCACATTGTTTTCCGCATTTGTCAGCTCGCACACATTGTCCACTCCTGTAAGCACAAATTTTTTATTTCCTGCAGTATCTATATAGTATGCGTCTCCCTTTATATCAACTACAGGTGCAAGACCTCCCGAAAAAGGACCTGCCTTTATATAACTGAGTGATACGCTTCTGCTTCCCATTGTGTTCACATAACCCCACTTATCTGAATTTCTTACAAGACACATATCTTCATTATATATTTTTACATCTTCATACTCCCCTGACATATAGTATTTATATTTTATTTCATCAATCTGCTCATTAATATATGGTGAGCTTAGCTTTCTGGAATTTACGGTATCATATATTCCAAAGCATGATACATAATCATTTTTCTTCATATATATTTTCATCATAAAATCATATCCTTCTATTTCTTCAGGATATTCAGATAATATTTCATCTCCCCATTTTTCAAGCTTTTGACGTTGTTCCGTCTCCTCGTACATTTCTCCTATCTCAACATATAATTCTACAGATGGTTTTAACTCCAAAGCCTGCATATACTGTGCCTCTGCATCCACAAATATCTCCTGCTCCCTATATGTGCGGGCCGCACTAAGACACCCGTTATATTCCTTTTCCAGCTTTTCTCTCTGGCTGTATAGGGTATATATTGAGCCTGCATATAATACAATAATAAATACAGGTATTAAAAACTTATATCCTTTCATTTATCTCACCTCACATTCCTGTTAAAAATACCGACAAATATGTGCCTGCCGCTATTGCCGGACCAAAAGGAATATTATCCTTCTTAGTCTTTTTTTTGCTTATAAGCAAATAAACCGATATAAAAAATGATATTATAAGCGACATAAATATGGCACTCCATATACCCTTTAAGCTTAGAAAAAGTCCCATTACAATAAACAGCTTAACATCTCCTGCTCCTATTGAATTTTTGATACAAAGCCTGCAAAGCACTGCTGCTAAAAAAAGTGCTCCCGCTGCAATTATCTCCGATATTATGGTCTGTATTATATACTCATTATCAAATAACAGTTCAATCGGTATAAGAATTACTCTGTATATTATTCCTGCCAAAATAAATCGGTTTGGTATTTTGTATTCTACGTAATCTGTCAATGCCACCGGTGATAAAACAGTCAGCAGGCATATTCTCTTAATATTAAATATAAGGCTGTTGCCACTGTACACCTTTTGCAGTATGATTGCTATGACCGCTGCAATTAACGCCATAATCACACTATATACAATCATTTTTCCCGATACATGTTCAACACTTTTTTTCAGAAGAATAAATCCTACACCACTTAATAACATTACTGTAAGGATTATTATTAAATCATCTGTATTCATGTTAATGCTCCTTTTTCCTTTACACTTTCCATTTTCCTATTTAGTGTCCTCATCTGCTTTAGCAGAAGGACTTCCATATCCTTTTTTTATCTCCAGCACCACGCCGCTGTTTTCCGGATATGATTTTTTAAATTTATCCTTTACCTCATTTATGACATTCTCCTCTGTATCCTCAGGCACAAGCATAATTACCCTATATGTTCTTGTCTCCTTAACTGATGTTACTGCCGAATCTTTTATGCCTATATATCTGCTTATATCCGTATCAAGCCCACTCACATTTGTATACATATTTCTATAAGCAGCAGATGCTTTGTTTTTTATATTTCCTATAGCCTTGTCATTCGCTTCATCATCATAGGATGCGTCATGTGTATTAACCGATATTATACTTACAAATTCGTTTTTTCCTTTCAAATTATCATATGCGTCAAAGCCATAATTACTTGATGTATATGTATAATTTTTCTTTTCTTCTGCAACTATGATTTTTCCTCTGTCCGTAGCACTTTTCATATTCCATACGGAGCTGTCTGCCGGTGCTTCGGTTTTCTCCTCAAGCAACGATATCCCATTCCCCCATGCTGAGGTCTGTGAGCTTTGCCTGAATTTAAACTTAAAATCAAAATTCAACAGCTTTATTACACTTACCTCATATGTAACTACCAGTTGAATTTTGTCGGTGCTGCCATATGCCATAAGCGTCGTATAATCAAAATCAAGTCCTGCTAATCCGTCTACTACACGATACCTGCACAGAAAATCATTTGGATTGTCACCGGGATATGACTTAAGATTTTTTTTCATAAATGCCTTTGCCATAACCTTCCCCAATATAACCTTTCCTTCCTCCTTTAATTCATTTCCCGCAAGCTTTCCCATGCCCATAATAAATCCCTTAGGGTCCTCTGCAAGCTTGTCTGCATACTGTGTTACAAGGCTGTCTACATTATCTATGCCGCTGTCTATGCTGTTGTATAGCGACTCAAAATCTAAATCATTAACTGCCTGTTCTGCATCTGCTATTGAGTCCATAAAATTACCTATACCGTCTATAGTGTCTTTTGCTAATTTTTCTGACTCCTCTGTGCCCTCATGCCAGCCTGCCTCTACGTCATTTGCACCTAGCTTATAATACAGATAACAGTACTGTGAAATATCCTTTGCTGCAGAATTAAGGGCAAGACTCATCTTTGCCTGTATATAACATATGTTTACAACGGACAAAATGATAAATATAGCAAATACAAATGCTGTCAATGACAAAGTTGCTTCAACAACTATAGCTCCGCTTTCTCTGTTTTTTTTGCTCTTATTTATTTTCATTTTGCCACCTCCTTCATCTAATAACCTCTTATTGTTTGTATCTTATAGGTACACCAGTCTGTTTTTGTATCCAAATCATTGTCATATTCTCCAAAAAATGGCAATGTTATCATTAAAGGCTTTACCCTAAGCGTCGCATTTAGCTGCAAATATGTTATGGAATTTGACAGCATATAGCTTTTCCCTTTTTCTCCTATAATGTGTCTCATATTAGCCTGTATTACATCCCCTATGCGTGTATAAACTGCTGTTGCATTTTCTTCACTTTCATTCATTCCCAGCAGTATAAATATATACAGATAATCGCTGTACTGAAAATACCCTGCATTATCTTCTGTTTCTCTTGTATAACCCCAATTTCTATCATTCTTTGATTTCACTAATTTCACAGGCATTCCTGCTTTCAGATAATCTATATCTATTTTTGTTTCCAATGCCGTTTCTATAAGTATAAGTCCCGTCTTTACCAGTGCTGACGGAATTATGCCGCAGCTTGCAGTACTTACAGCCGTTGCTATTGCATTAATAACACCTATTTTCACATTAACCTCTGTTGATGGTGCACTGCCTGCATTTGCAGGATTCCAAAATGTTGCAAATGCTGCCGGTGTATTAAGCAAATATCGTATTGCATATATGGAGCCATATATTCCTTTCATGTTTCCATCATTATCTCCGCCGGCCATTATATATTCTATCTCTCCGCCATATGCAAAATTATTCGTCTTATTTGTAAGCTTGTTGGTCAGTGATTTATTGTAGGTATCCGTTTCTGCCTTACTCTCCCATAATTTTTTTACATCATCATTGTTTGAGCATATATCTTCAAACTCACCACTGGTTATTTTTGTTATATCTTTTCCTCCTAAATTCAAAGCAGATTCATTGTCCTGCAATTTTTCCTTTATCATATTGTATTTCTGCTCTCCCTCATATGCGGAATGTGTAAACATTCCGAAAATATACTCTGTAGTATATAAGCTGTCCCTCATTTTTGTAACAGTTCCATTAAAATCACCTGCAAGACCCTTTGCTATATTTACTACACCTCCCAGTGTGCTAAAGGCAGACATGGAAGCCTTGTTAAAGCCTGAAGGGAAGTTATCTTTTTCACTTTCAAAAAAGGTCTGTTTAATATCATTAGCTGCATTTGATTTTGTTTCACTGTCATCAAACTTTTCACCACTCTTCTGCTTTTCTTTCATTTTTTCATATGCACACTTCGGACATAATCCTGTATCAAAAGAATCTGCTTCACCTGAGCCCTCCTTTCCCTGTTCTGCAATTATAGCTGCATAATCTCCTGAATTAAATGTATCTCCGCAATTTTTGCATGAATCATCTTCTTTTTTATCCCAATTTGCTGAATTATCCAGCATCCATTTATACAAATCCGGTACAGGCTCATGGGTCATATCCGGATGATTATTATTATTTATGCTGACAGTTGCGTTTGTCCCGTTATGTTTTGTATAGCTGAAGGAACTGTTTACATAGTTATTCAGCTCGCCATATGTAAGCTTGATTTCAGATGATTTGATTCCCGATGCTGTCTTTGCAGTTTCAAATGACGATATATCTTTAACTGCGTATGTTCCATACTTTAATCCATCTATTTTGGCTATAAGATTGTCATAAATCTTTTGAATTTCCAAAAGTCTGTTAAGCATATTTGCCACATCATCCTCATTAATTTTTTCTACCCTGTCTTTAACAGGCTCCTCCTTCTCACTTCCTTCATTTATATCCTTTCTGTCCTCCTTACCGTTTTCCGTTGTGGAATCCTCCACAATTTTATTCCATGAATCAAAGCTTGCATGGTATTCTTCCACATTAAATTCCTTCAGCAAATCTATTGCCGCCTGCAGTATATCCCTATATTCTACTAATGCACTTCTATCTGATGTTATCTGTGAATATATTGAGGCTATGGAGGCAGCTACACTTTGTCCCCCTGTTGGTATTGCGTGTATATCTGCATTTATTGCATTTTTATAACCGGAATTTTCAGATATTCTTTCTATAATGCTCATATATTTTATATATGAATCAGCATTATTCTCATCTGTTTTTAGCGGAGACTGTATGTAAGTACTATATACTCCAGAAGCTCCCATAAACTGCTCCTGTACCTTACCATAATGCTCTTTTGTGGTAAGCTCCTGATTATATCCCGAATAGCTTATATTGCCCTCGCCTTCAATTTTCCATTTCTCTGCATTCTCATCATCGAATGCTTCCTTTGCCTCGTCACTCATATATGCTATTGCATTCTCCACTGCATTATATGCTTTTATCATTTCCTGAAGCTTTGTGTTTAAGGCTGAAAGCTTTCCCGGTACATTTCCGCTGCTTACATTTACCCAGTACTGTATATCATAGGTACTGCTTTCTCCTGTCCCTGCATTATAGTATGTAAATGCGTTTCCTACCTCATCCTTTGCCTTATAAAACTCCGTAAGCTTTCCGGCAAAAGCTTTTATTAAGCTATTTACGGCATTTTCATCTGCAAGGTTATAATCATCCTCACTGTTGTTATAATACTGGCTTATTTTATAGCTTTCTGAATTAATATCATATGAGGTTCTTTTTATTACTCCCAAGCCTGCTGTATTATATAAATCCTTCACAAGTGCCTCGTGTATTTCTTTATACTTTTGTTCATATGAATTTATATTATTTACTATCGTCTGCAGCTTTTCCTCAGTGATATTTTTCTCCTGATATTCCTTTAATTTTACATATATATCATATCCCTGTTTGTTGATCGTATTTTCCGATTCATAAAAGGCTTCTTTTTTCTCTATCAGTGTATTATCCTCGTTTGCATCCTCTAAATTTCCGCCTAAGTCTTTCAGCTTAGTCAAAAAACCTACGTTGTCAAGAAGCTCTATCGGTGCTCTGTATTTCATAAATTCCACTACCTGCTCCTTTATCATGGATGCGTTTGCCAGATTTGCATTTTCTACCGGTGCTATCATACTATCTGTACCTATATTTTCCACCTCCAGCAAATCATATATTTTGTCATTATTCATGACTGACGAATAATAGTCTGACAAGAGCACAATTTCTTCGTCTGACATTCCCTGAGAGGATATCGTCCTCAAAAAATATTGTGCTGTTATTTCATAAAAGGAATCAATATCCTGACATGATGCTATCAATCCATAGTATTCTTTTAAATCTGCATCGTACTTGGTCATAAGTGTGTTCAATGCCAAATCTGCTGATGATTCCGCCATTTCCTTTGAAAGCTCCACTCTGCCCAAATCGACAAAAAGACTTGAAACCAGCATACAGGGAACAAGTATCATTACCAAAAAAACAGATATGGCACCATTTGTATTTTTGAATTTTTCCATCATGCTGTTACCTCCTATTTTCCAAATAAATCCTTTACCTTTTGTATAATCTCATTTATCTTATCAGTTATACCTGTTCTCGCCATATAATCCTCTATCATATCTACGTTTTTTATAAATTCAGTTGTATCTGTTACCGGCATATCTATATGATTTGATGTTTTAAAAAGGATAAAATCCTTTGCTCCAAGCAGTCTTACCGGAATTGTAACTGCACTTTCCACATCAATGGAAAATGTTGAATATATAAATCCGTTATTGTATTTTACATCCGTTACCTTTATGGAAGGCTTCATTCCCGAAAACAATCCGGTATTAAGCTTTGATAACCTGTCGTTCAGCTTATCTTCAATATCTGATTTTATTTCCTCCATACCTCCGGTAAAAATAAATCTATATGGCTTTGCATCCACACTTCCCACACCGGGTATACTGTTATTCTCTACATTTATTAACATAGGGTCGGCACAGTAGGCTGCTCCGTCTATTGCTAACCCATCTACTATTGCTTCCATTCTGCATTTTTGCCAATAGGCATTTCCTGCAAACATCATAAGAAATATAACGAGAAACATCGTCGGAAATACAATAGATGCCTCGACTATAACCATACCGTTTTCACTTTTTATCCGATTTTTCACTTTCTCATTCCTTTCCTATTACCATTACTATAATTTTTTGAATATCTACACATAGCAGTCAAAGACTGCTATGTGTAGATACCAGCTCTTATGATTATGATGGTGTAATTGCATTTGTTGCATTTTGCTCAACCTGTCCAAATAGTTTCTTAAGCAAGTCAGCTATTGCATCTCTAAAAATAATAGCCAACACTACAGCAATACCAATTAAAACAACGATTGATACAATGTTCACATCACCTTTCTCATCCTTAAAAAAGTGATTTATTCTACACATTGCACCAATAAACATTTTGTTTAATAAATCTGCCATTTTTCTTTTCTCCTTTCTCATTTTTTTATATGAACAATGACTAAACTCCCATATTTGTAAATATTGGAATTATTATCATTATTAATATACCTAAAAACATAATTAAAATAGGTATCATCAGCTTGCTTGCCGCCTTTTCTCCCTGTCTTTTTACATTCTGTTTTTTAACGCTCCATACCTCACTGCTCTGCTCCTGAAGCATTTTCGTCAGCTCGCTGTTTCCCTTAACTATTCCCTGTACTATCGTTGAGGTAAATTTCTTAATTTCCGGTATAATACATCTTGTACCAAAATTAAACAAAGCATCTATCTCGGAAACACCGTTTTGCATTTCCTCAACAGTAAGCTGCATTTCCTTATACAATGTTGTCTCTCCCGTATTTGCAACCTCCTCCCATGCTTCCCTCATTATCATTCCTGCATTTGTTAATAATGCCAGCTTTGATACCACATTTGAAAAATCACTAAGCATTTCCTCTGATCTTTTTAATATCTTTTTTTCCGTAACGGTGCCGAAGTAGTAGTATGCCGTAAAAGCAAATACTAAAATAACCACCGAGACCGTAATGTCTCCTGCCAGTCCATACAAAGGAACCGCCAGCAGCAAAAGGGTAAATGCCATAGTGACCTTCTGGGAATATATAACACGTATGTAATAGTCAGCATATTTTTCTCCATAAAGCACGCTTATTTCTTTTCTAAGCTTTCTGTCGCTCTTTGACTTATATCCATACCTTATAAGCTCCATAACAGCATATCCCACAAAGTATATTTCCTTTAAGGGATATTCCTTTTCTTCAAGCACCTGGAAAAAAGAAGCATTTTTCATGCCAAGCACAAAAAATACAAGCCATATTATAATCAGCAAAAGACCTATACCAAAAACCACATAATCAAATACGTCAAACATATGTACTGTCCTCCCTTATACCTTGATATTAAGCACTGCCCTGCCTACATAGTAGGATATTACGAACAAAATAATTGCTATGGTAGTCGATATTATTCCTGTAGCTGTAACAAAGTTATCTGCAAAGTCAGGGCTCATAAGCTTAATTACACCAATCAGGGCAATAGGCAGCATTACCATAATATTCTGCTCTGTCTTATTTGAGGTTACTATTGTTTCTATCTCCTCGCTTATTTCCATCTTATCGCTTAATATTTCATGGGTGCTTCTGATTGTTTCCTTAATATTACCGCCCTTTCGATAGCATATCTTAAATACATTTGCAAAGCTGTATATATCATCATTGCCGCTTCTCACTCCAAAATCTGCCAATAATTCTTCTATGTCTATATTATTAGCCATTCCTGACAGCACAATTTCCAGTTCCTTTAGTATATAGGCATCCTCATCATACTGTACCTTCAAGTCATCATATACGCTGTGAAACGAGTCTACCACGTTTTTTCCTGCTCCCAGCGATGTATTTAGTGCCTCTAACATATCCCTAAACTGTGAATTAAGCTTTCTTCTCTGCTTTTCTATAATCTGCTTTGTCCTTATTGGGATAAATAATTTTCCTGCAATAGTGCCGACTAAACCGGGAATTAATATGTTTAACATTATTGTTGTCTTAGTTGCATTGCCATATTGATCCTTTCCGATTCCTCCATAAAACAGGTATCCGACTGCCGCACCAACAGAAAATGCCAGCAGAAAATATAGTATTTTTTCTATTCTGCTCATATAGTACACCTTGTAGTTGTATGTACGTATATTTGTTGCCGACATATAATATTGTGGTTCCATTTCCTTTTTTTCTTTTTTGTTTTTTCCTTTTTTTGCCATAACACACCTCTATATCTCTGTCCTAATTCCCGACAGCCTTAGCTTAAAATCGTTTTTCATTTGGTTTTTTGTTCTATTCAGCTTTCCTGACACCTTGTCGAGCGTACTGTTTTCATCCTCCTCAAATACATATAATGGATTTAACAAAATCTGTCCTTTCTCATAGCCTACTACCTCTGTAATTTCCATAGTTTTCCTTGACTTATCCCTCAGCCTTGAAAGATGAACAATAATATCTATGGCGGAGGCTATCTGCTGTCTTATTGCTTCAAGGGGAAGTCCTGCTGCTCCCTGTAATACCATAGTTTCCAATCTGCTTAACATATCTGCCGTAGAGTTTGCGTGTCCGGTAGATAGAGAGCCATCATGTCCTGTGTTCATTGCCTGAAGCATATCAAGTGCCTCACCGCCTCTTACCTCACCAACCACAATCCTTTCAGGTCTCATACGAAGTGCCGACTTTATTAAATCTCTTATGGTTATCTGTCCTGCTCCTGCCGCATTGGCATTTCTTGTTTCCAGACTTACCAGATTATCCACACCTGTAATTTGTAATTCTGCTGAATCCTCAATAGTTATAACCCTCTCATCACTTGGAATATAATTTGAGAGTGCATTTAAAAATGTTGTCTTTCCTGAGCCTGTACCTCCACATATAAAAATGTTATATTTTGCCCTTACCAAAAGCTCCAGCTTATCAGCTATATCCTGCGTAATAGAGCCATATTTTATAAGCCTTTCTATAGTCATTGGTGTCTTTGAAAACTTACGTATAGTAACCGTAGGACCGCACAATGCTATAGGAGGCAAAACCACATTAACACGAGAGCCGTCCGGTAATCTTGTATCACATATGGGATTAGCCTGATTTACCTCCCTTCCAGCCAGGCCTACTATCCTTTGTATAATATCCTCAAGTCTCCTCTGACTTTCAAACTGCTTATTCAGCTTAAATAATCTTCCGCTTTGCTCAATAAAAATATTCTCTGGTCCGTTTATCATCACCTCTGTTATGGTATCATCACTTATGATAGAGTCCAATAGTCCAAAGCCTCTGATAGAACTATATACCTGCTGTACAATAGAAATTCTCTGGCTAATTGAACAATATTGTGTGCCGATTTTCTGATTAACTATCTCATCTACTTTTTCTTCCAGCTCCTCATCACTCATTTGACTAAGCGGAAGATTTTCTGACACATACTGCTTTATTACAGCTACAAATTCCTGTTCTTCCTCAAATTTCATATTTTTCACCTCCAAGTCATCTACAAAAGCTTTTCAAACATATTCATTGTTGATATCTGACTAACTATCTGCTTTGCTGTCGCATGTTCAAAACGCGGAGCTCCGCTTAATCCCTTTAACTGTTCATTTTCTATTACTGTTCCGCTTTTATTGCTGAATTTATTATATATAACAGCTATTCTGCCTGTTATTGAAACATCCATGCTCTGCTCCAGTATATTTAATGCTTCCCATGCTCTTAGAGTTTTTGTATTTGATATTTCTGTTCCGTCACTTACCAGTACTATGCTGTGCATATGACTTAAGATTTCCAAATTCTCTTTCCCCAAGCCAAATTCCATATCAATAATTATATAATCATATGTACCCGCCAACTGCAGCTCTGATAATAAATGCAGCTTTTCATCTGCATTCATTTCCATAATATCCAAAGCTGTCTTTGGTCGTGAGAAAAAATATACACCTTCAGCATCCTGCTTTACACAGCTTTCAATTTTCAAGGATATATTTGTTTTTTTACTGTTTAACGCATATATAATATCACTCATATCAAACTGACCTTCTGCATGAAAGAATATATCAGATGAACCAAGTGTTTCAAAATTGAGATATAGTGCCTTCTTTTTCATCTTTGAGCATGCTGTTGCATATGCCGCAGCCATTGTTGATGCTCCTGTACCTCCTGCCGGTGATATAAATGCTACTGTTTTACAATTATCGTCTCCAAGCCTTATTCCTGATATATCTGATGCTTTTTCCGAATAAAGACTTAATATCTGCTTATATATAAGGTCTGCTTTCTGAAATTTGAATATAGCTGCCTGCCCCTTGACAGACTCTACATTATTTACTTCCACAAAATATGCAAATCCGCATTTTCTTGGCAGCTCCTTTTCATTTATATCAAATTCATCTGAGGCAACCAGCACATCTATTTTATTATCCTCCAGAACCTTAATTACTCCTTCATATTCCGTAAATGAATATATCTCCATTTTATCCGAATACTTTATACTAAAGGCTGCTGCCATTCTATTTATATAATTTATATCTTTGTCTAAAATAGCTACTTTAATTTTCATATTTCAGTGCCTCCAATTACCTTACATTTGCTTTTCCGGTTTTTGTCGTTTACTATAACTTTGCTTTTAAAAAGCATAAAAATTATAGCAACATTGACATATGTACTTATGATATTTTTTGATGCTTTTGTAAATAATAGTATTGCGTAGAACTTTTTGTTCTTTACCAACTCTCTGATTTATGGATTATTCAGTTGTTTTTTATATTCCTACCATTAATTTGACCATTAATCACGCACAAAATAATGACAGCTTTTCTAATTGACTGCGTTTCATTTCTATAGAAGAATGAACGTAAGTATTTAATGTTATTCCTACATTTGCATGTCCAAGCATTTCACTTAATGATTTAATATCAACACCTGCCTCGACGCACCTTGTTGCAAATGTATGCCGCAAAACGTGAAAATTAGTGTCTGTTATATTATATTTATTTAATAATTTATGAAACCGATACTCAAATGTTCTCGGACTTACAAATTCATCAGTATAAGATATTACATATGGTGATTCCGTGTTTTTCTTTGCTTTCATTAATATTTTCATAAGCTTTGCAGTAATCGGTACATCTCTTTTAGAAGTACCGGTTTTTGGTATATCTAAAATTAATTTTGTTTTAAGCCTTCCTTCGGGCTCTGTGCTTTTAACTCTGACAACTGATTGTGCTATATGAATAATGCCTGTAGTCAGGTCTATATCAGTCCATCTTAATGCACATATCTCACCTATCCTAAGTCCTGTATTCAACGCAATATTTACTCCTAAAGCTGTTAATGAGCAATCATCTTTTAATTTGTCCTCCAAATTCTTCTGTTCACTTGCTTTCATAACATTTATTATCTTTTTTTCTACTATTGGTTTTTGTATTTTTGAGTTAAATAATTTACAATACCCTCTTTCAGATGCGTATTTTAGTATGGAATTTATAATAATTCCCATTGTTTTTACGTAGGACGAGCTTAATCCGCCTTTTTTATCTATCCTCCCATCTGCCAATTTCATCACAAGAAAATTATTTATATCGATTTCTGTTATTGATGAAATATTATAATTTCCTAAATCCGGATATATATGTGTTTCTATAATCTGACTGTATTTTAGTTTTGTCGATTCTTTTCTGTTCATTGATGTACTCGCAAGCCATTCTGCCGCTACATCTGACACTTTCCTTTCAATCCCGTTTACCTTTTTATCCTCCTCATTTTTTCTTGCATCCAGCAGCTTATTCTTAACATCTCTATATGTTTTTGCATATAAGGATTTATATTTTGTTTCTCCTGCTGCTGTTGCTATCTGAATTCTTGCTTCCCACCTTCCGTCTTTTCTTTTTCTGATATTTTCGCCTTTTCTTGACATATCTCCTCCATTTCTATTTTGAATAATAAATATGACCACAATTTTGACCACTTTTACTTCAAAATAAATTATATTTTATTATTTTTTATCGAAATACTGATTTATATGTCACTTTATCTCGATTTTATCTTGACTTATTTTATTCACTTTGATAAACTTGTTTTGTAAATTAAAGTTTTATAGTAGCGTAAAGAACAAAAAGTTCTACGTAAAATTAAATATAATATTGGACATAATTAAATGGAGGGTTTGTCAATCCCTCCATTAATATTTCTTTATAACTAATAGCTTATGCTTAATATGAGGCACCTTTATATTAATGCTTTTTCTCTATATATCACTCAATATGACAATTTCTTTTTGTTAATTTATCTCTTTTTATTAATGTATTATAAATTCAGATTATATTCATAAAATCAAAAAACCTCTTAAGCATTTCCTCTATTATATCCTGCAAGTCCAAAGACAGCTTAAGCCATATCTCGTTAATCACATACAGATAATTTTTATTTTCTACAT
>N._stephensi_703_cecum__coassemble_76_pt1 | contig 17256 bp, 16 predicted proteins | sample N__stephensi_703_cecum__metabat2_low_PE_004 | metagenome-assembled genome bin N | reverse complement strand
TAGATGCTATCAAGACGGTACTAAACCAACAGTATCGTCTTGCTGATAAATCTGTATTACGAGATTTATTCAACTCGCAAATAATTGAGGTATTTGAAGCCAATCCAAGTGTTAAGACCTTACCAAAAATCTTAATCGAGGTAGAAATGGTACTTGACCCCAAGACTAAAAATGCCGATTACTTCTATGGAGAAGTATATGGTGCATTAAGAAAGCAAAATGAAAAGTTTGGTATTCGTTTTGAATGTAAATACGATGAACTTTTGGGTGCAGGCATGGAGCAATCCATAATGGAGAAAAAAATCCCATATGAATATTATACCTTACATGGACGACTTTCGCAAATAATCCATATAAGACAATTCGAAGACCGCTTCAGTTCCTCGCAATAGATACAACGAATAGTGCCACAATTCCATCCTTTAATTCGTATAATAGAACACTATTTACAAGCAGATATGACGAAGCTACAAGAGCCAAGGCGAAAAATGACTTCCGCACGAGGTTGGTTGAAGCATTCGATGCTGCAGAGCTTCCAGAGTTGGGTGGTAACCGTAAGTTCGGCGTTGATACAAAGAAGGTTGTATTGGAAACAATCCTTTCTGTTTACGAAGGAACTATTGCTCTTGAAAATCGTGGTAGCGGAATGGAAAGTCTTATCAAGACAGAGATTGCGTTGGAAAAAGCTAATGGGTTAGATGTTATTCTAATGGAAGAACCCGAAAATCATCTGAGTTTTACTACGCTTCGCAAAATGCTTCAGGAAATCTCCAACAAACAACAAAAATCGCAAATTATTGTTGCCACGCACAACAATATGATTGCCAGTCGCTTAAATCTAAACAACCTTATTTGGATAACAGAAGCTGGAATGAAATCTCTTTCTGGAGTGGATAAAGATGTGGCTAAGTTTTTTGTAAAAGCGGACGATAATGCTTTTCTACAATTATTACTTTCAAACAAGGTCTTTCTTGTGGAAGGTGCTACCGAGTTTTTGCTGTTGCCTCATTTTTATAAACAGCTTACTGGTAAGAAGATTGAAAAAGATGGTATATCTGTAATCTCCTGCAATAGTATTTCATATAAAAATTATCTTGAGATTGCTAAAAAAGCAAACAAGAGAATTGCTGTAATTACGGATAATGATGGTGAGCAGAACAGAATAGATGAAGCGACCACATTTAATAAAACTGCCACATTGCAGCATATCTTTTTGGGTGCAGCAATAGATGATTGGACCTGGGAAGCATGTCTGTATAGTATCAACAAAGCGGCACTTGATGGGATGATAGAAGTTCAGGCAGGAGATGATTATTTATTCCATAAAAAAGACTATGGACAAGTTCTTGAAAAAATGCTAAACAACAAAGCAGAGACAGCATATAAGATGCTTCTCCCTGGGACAGCATTTGAAGTACCCCAATATGTAAAGGATGCAATTAAATGGCTAAGAGAGTAATCCTTGCCGTTGCTGGAGCGGGAAAAACCTATCACATCTGCCATGAGATAGACCCAGCTAAGAAGAACTTGATAATTGCATATACCCATGAGAACATTCATAACATTCAAAAAGAACTATATGATGCTTATGGATATGTACCAGAGTTGACAACGGTAATGACCTTTGATGCGTTCGTGTACCATAACTTAATTCTTTCTTATGAGCCAAGTATAGTTAACCATTTTTCCGCACCTCGTTTTACGAGCAGAGGGATTTGTTTAACCGATCCACCACCACTAAGAATAAAAAACGAAAACGGCGAGATGGTCTATAATCTGCAATATAGGAAAAAGGGCAAGCTTACTCATTATGTGTCGAAGAAACATCAATACTATTGTGCTACCTTATCGGAGCTTGTGCTTCAAGTAATAGAAGGGCATGATTCTCTTATCAAGCGAGCCGCTGCACGATTGAATATGTTTTACGATTCTGTGTTAATTGATGAGTTTCAAGATTTCAGAGAATTTGACTATGAACTAATCATAAAACTCACAAAGTATTTAGATGATGTATTGTTTGTAGGTGATTATTATCAGCACTCAGTATCTGCCCGAAACAACACAGGAAAACCATTCAAGACGCCAAAGGGTAACGTTTCATATTCCGATTTTGTGGAAGGTGTGAGAAAAGCCGGGTTTGAAGTGGATACAACCACTTTATCAAAATCCAGGCGATGTTCTGTAGATGTATGCAACTATGTAAGCAGTAAACTGGAAATTGATATCTCGTCTACTGGCGACCACAAGGGACAAGTTATATGGGCTGATGCTATTGCTAACGATGTGTTGAGTAATGATAAGATTATCAAACTGGTATATAGTAAAGCTACAAGGTATTCGTTCCCAGCGTTGAACTGGTCATATTCCAAGTGGGATACCGTAGATTGTGCCTGCGTAATTCTAACAGAAGATTTTGAGGAACTCGCTGAAGATAAGTTCTCAATTAAAAAAATATCCGTTCCGACACTAAATAAATTGTATGTTGCTATGACCCGTAGCCGTGTTGATTTGTACCTAATAAAATTGTCAACTTTCAAGAAGTTACAAGATGGGCACATAAGACGTTAAACTACTTTTTGACTTTATAGGAAATTGCGATTTTTAGCAGCATAGAGGATATATGTTTGCAGAACACACGTTTGTGTAGCAGGGCAGAAAACTTCATAAAAAGACGGACGGGCATATTTCAGAAGATATAAAATCCTTCTTCACTAAAACCGTCATCTAATTTGTCTTCATTGAGTAAATAATCCATATCCAGCAGGGCTTCATCGTTCATGGAGCGTATGTCATTTGAAGTCATGCCTTCGGGTGGATTTTCAGTGTATTTTTTGCGTAGTTTCTCTATTAATGTGGTCATAAGACTGCCTCTCCTCTGTTTTTGTCTAAGTATACCACAGACAAAGGTAACTGTGGTGGATATTTTTGTCATGCAGAAGAACGCTTCCCACGAGATTTGGATATAACGTTCCAGAACTGGCGGTTTTGTATTGATATATAGCTTTAGGATACAAGCAGCTCAGGGAAATCCCCCGAAAAGAGGGTTGTTTTTCAAAATTCATATGGTACATTTATAAAGAAAAATACTATAATGAATTAAAGCATGGAGGAAGAAAATATGCAGTACGAAATAATAGGAACACCGTTTCCGGTAGTTGAATGTACGTTAGCTCAGGGAGAGGGCATGATAACAGAAAAAGGCTCAATGGTCTGGATGTCACCAAACATGGATATGGAGACAAAGGGCGGCGGAGTCGGAAAAATGTTAAGCAAGGCATTTTCGGGAGAGTCAATGTTTCAGAATATCTACAGACCAAATAACGGTAATGGTCTTGTTGCCTTCGGCTCAAGCTTTCCGGGACAGATAATGGCGTTTCAGATATCACCGGGAAATGAAATTATCGCACAGAAGTCAGCATTTCTTGCATCAGAAATGGGCGTGGAGCTGTCAATTTATTTCCAGAAAAAGGCATCTGCAGGATTTTTCGGAGGAGAGGGCTTTATTATGCAGAAGCTTTCGGGAAATGGTACGGTATTTATAGAGATAGACGGCGCAGTTAAGGAATATGAGCTTGCTGCAGGACAGTGCATAGTAGTGGATACAGGTAACCTTGCCGCAATGTCAAGCACCTGTCAGATGGAAATAAGACAGGTGCAGGGAATTAAAAACAAGCTTCTCGGAGGCGAGGGCTTCTTCAATACAGTAGTACACGGACCTGGCAAGGTATGGCTCCAGACTATGCCAATGAGCTCGCTTGCTGCATCTTTGGCAGGATTTGGAAGCAACTAAGTACATACATAATTTTATTCTGCCGGTAATATGTTGGTGACAAATCGGGTACAAAATATAGGACAGCTCAAAAGTGAGTTGTCCTGTATTGGTATTGGTGTTCTTTATGTTTTTGCGGTTTAATTTAAGAAATCAATAATAAAGCAATAAAGCAGCATGTCAGGAGGGATGTAAGGTGACAGATGAGCAGGATATTGATGCGATAATAAAAATGCTTGATGAAAAAACTGAAGCCGGAGTTGGCAGGATAAAGGTTGAGATTGATGAAAATCAGCAGGAGCAGGTTTCAGAAAGCAGACATTATGGAAGATGTGATATAAACAGCAGGGATTGTTAATCCTTGCTGTTTATATTTGCAGGGGTGTTAAAAATTCTGTCAGATGAATTTCTTATTTTTTAAAAACCGCAAAAAACCTTCACAGCCTGTAACAACATCATTATAGGTTGTTTCAAACCTTCCGGTGTACCAAGGGTCGTCAACATCTCTTGAAAGGTCTGCAAATTCTAACAGCTTATATATTTTATGTTCTCTGTCGCCGCCGAAAATACGGTGCATATTTCGGATATTGGCACTGTCCATTCCTATGATAAAATCATATTTATCATAATCAGATGATTTTAACTGAACGGCATATTTGCCTTCGCAGGATATGCCGAGACGATTAAGCACAGCCTTTGTGCCGCAATGGGGAGGATTGCCGATTTCCTCAGTGCTGGTGGCGGCAGAGGCTATGTAAAAAGTGTCGGATATGCCGGATTTTCTGACCATATCCTTAAGAACAAATTCTGCCATTGGGCTGCGGCAGATGTTGCCGTGACAGACAAAAAGTACTTTTATCATAGTTATCAAACTCCTTGAATTGCCTGGAAATGCCGTGTTTTGCAAGATTTCCGGGACACTGTTTTTGCCATCTAACGGGTGGCAACTAGGCAAATTATAGCATAATTTAGCAAGTTGTGTCTACCTGTTAGTAGTAGAAATGGTAGTAAAAGAGGAAAGGCTACTACTAAGCTTTTTTTCATTATCCCAGACATCTTTTTTAATATTGCTTCCATCAGGGTACTGTTCCATACATTGACCTAATGCTTGGTAACAATCTATATGATAGCATTCCCTCGAAGCCATAAACTGCGTATCTATCCATTTTAATGTATGATTTTTATTCTCCATAACCATCCTCTTTATCAAATCGAAACTCTAACTACTATGGCCGTTTTTTCTCCACAAAAAAGTGCCATCTTCTTGTTTCTCGACAGGAAATCCTAACGCAATTATGTTATTAACCATTTCACTTGTCTGCTTGACAAGAGGCAATCAAGTAATTTTTATCGACGAAAAGCAGCTGTATATTAGCATCTTACAAATTATTCCTCATAATTTCCAAGTAATTCTCCGGGAACCCAATCAAATTCATATCAATATCATTTCTATACTCGTTTATAACTGTTTCCACCGTCTGAATCAAAAATTTCTTACTTTCTTCATCTGGAAGTCTTTTTAGTAAAACCAGTGTATATGCAAATAATGAATTATTTTTTATCTTCGGGTGTTTTCTCAAAAAGGATGTTGTAAACTTTGCCGGAGGATTAAAATCCGTATTATACATCCTGGCAGCATGTGCACATTTATTTCGTAATACGGACAGACAGTGCAAATGATTTTCCAGTGTATCCTTCCCTACGCCAACCATACCGGCTATTGTATCTTTTTCAGAATAATACATAGAACTGTATAACTTGGACATATTAGAAAAAGACATCAATTCCACAATAACCCACAGTGGCATTTTACTGGAATACTTTGTTTTGTGATGCTTTACAATCAGACTGTCTTTATAATAATTTTGCTCTCTGCCAAAGGTTTCCATCACTTCTTTATAACCTTTTTTATTATAAAAATTGTTTTCATCGTAATGCTGGTCATAAGGTGCATCTGTACATTTTACAGTTGAAAATCCATAGGCTATCTGGGTCCTATAATATACCTCTGCTTTTTCAATATACCGACGGAATGTATCACGTAATATTTCATCAAATTTATAAAGATTATACACCGTTTCAAATGTAGTCCCTTCTATGTAATTGCTGCCAGAAGGATTCTTCCTAAATTGCAAAGCATAACCTGTAAATCGGTAATAATTTACTTTCTTCAAAATATCTTTGGCGTTTTCTCTATCAGAAATAACCATCCCGTGTGAAATTAACTTATCCAACTGTTCGTCGAAGGTAAATGGCTTTTTCAAATTCATAAAATCTCTCCTTAATGTAAAAAAGCTGAGCACAAGTCTCAGCTTGGTCCCCGATGTCCAAAAGACTTCGGGCAACTCTGTTACATTTAGTATATTCAAAAATGCAGAAAAATGCAATAGATTTTGTGATTTTATACAAATAAATTATTAAAAAATCTGCAGTTCTTGTCACTTGGTAGTCCGTTACTACTAAGGAATTAAAATCATTAAATCGTAATAATCCCTCACTCTTATATTTAAAACACCTCTTGAAAGAATCGTTTCCTTCTTTTCTGCCAATATCGTTTCAAGATTGCAGGCTAACACGGGAATACTGCGTAACTCAAGCATTAACTTGTTAAAAAACCAACCAATGTATCTGTCAAAACCGTAATATCCACAGGCTTTGCAATATGAGCATCCATTCCCGCTGCAAACGCTTCTGATTTATCCTCCTCAAAAGCATTTGCCGTCATTGCAATAATTGGAATATTAGCAAGCCTTTTATCCTCCAGTGCACGAATCGCTCTTGTCGCCTCATATCCATTCATAACAGGCATCTGTACATCCATCAGAACTGCAAAATAATATCCGGGCTCGGATTTCTTCAACATATCTACGGCTTTCTGCCCGTTTGAAGCAACATCCAGTTTTATGTCCCTGTTGCCCAAAATTTCCACCATAATTTCCGCATTCAGCTCCACATCCTCCGCCATAAGGAGCCTTATGCCTTCAAGCTGCGATGTTTTCTCCTCAGAAGGAGTTTCTGCTTCCGCATCGGTTATCGTATGCAGCAGCATATTCCGAAGCGTTGACAGAAACAGCGGCTTTTGTATGAATCCGGTAATGCCTGCCTGTTTTGCCTCGTCCTCTATTTCTGTATAGTCATATGCGGTTAATATATAGATTGGTGCTTCATTTCCGGGAATTCTTCTGATTTTGCGTGCAACTTCGATTCCGTTTATATCCGGGAGCTGCCAATCGATAATGTATGCGTAATACGGTCTGGCGTTCTCGATGCCGCTTTCTGCTTTTAAAACGGCCTCTCTGCCGGACAGCGTCCAATCCGGTTCCATGCCAATCTTCTCCAACATTTTTGATACGCTGCTGCATATTTCAAAATCGTCGTCCACGACCATTGCCTTATATCCAAGAAGCTGTTCAATCTGTGGTTCAAACATGGTTTTATCCGCAAGCCTAAGCGGCAGCGAAATAAGAAATTCCGTTCCTTTACCAAGCTCGCTTTCCACATGGATGGTACCACCCATCATCTCTATAATGTTCTTTGTAATTGCCAGCCCCAACCCTGTTCCTTGAATTTTGCTGACAGTAGAGTTATGCTCACGGCTAAACACATCAAACACATGAGGAAGATACTCCTTGCTCATGCCGATACCGGTATCCTTTACGGATATTTCATAATTTCCGATTGTCGGATCATTTGAGGCAAGCTCCCTTATTAAGAGCGTAACACTGCCTCCTGCATTGGTATATTTTACCGCATTGCCTAAAATATTAATTAAAACCTGGTTGAGCCTCAGAGAATCCACGATAATATCCTCATGCTCAATACCGCTTGTTTCCACGAAAAACGACAAATTCTTTGCGTTCATCTGGGATTGGATCATATTGACCAAATTGTGCATGACAACTGACAGGCTGCACTCCTGCTCCAAAAGCTGAATTTTTCCGCTCTCTATTTTCGACATATCAAGAATGTCATTGATTAACGACAACAGATGATTACTTGAGGAGGCTATTTTATTTAAGCAGTCCTGCACCTTATCACGGTTGCCTATATGCGAATTTGCGATTACGGTGAAACCGATAATTGCATTCATCGGTGTTCGAATATCGTGGGACATATTGGAAAGGAACTCTGATTTTGCTCTGTTTGCACGCTCAGCTCCCTCCTTTGCCTCCCGCAGTATTTCATTGTATTTTTCCAGTTTTCGGTTTGCCTCCTGCTGCTGACTGAGCATCTTTATGTCCGCATTTCTTTTTACCGCAGAGTGGAAAATAAAACCAAACAGCCCTGCCATAACCAGTGCAATCACCAAAAAATAACCGATGGTTATTGCAAAATAGCTGCCTGTATTAGAGCTTAGGACTTTCGTTGGAACAAATAATAACAGAGAGTTTTTTGTAAGTCCTGCTGTGCTGACAAAATAATTTGTTCCATCAGGATAAACAAATTCCATACACCTGACAGACTGATTCTGCAACGCCTCCTGCAAATCCTGTGCCGTTCCGCCGCGGATATATCTGCATCCGCTAAGCGTTTCCATAATATCAGCGGTTTCAATAAACCGTTTTCCGAAGGTGTGCTGATATATACGAGTATTGTCCGGTCTGACCAGATAAGTCATACAGCTTTCTCCAAAACCGGAAACATTGACCATCTCCTGAACCTTTTCCATATTTACGGCAACAGCTACAAAGGTAATAATAACTCCCGTATCACCAATCACATAAGGCTCCGGAAGCCTTTCTACACAACACAGATAAGTATTTATAGTGTCATAGGGAAGTGTTAAAATGCCGCTTTCCATTTCCCAGCTTCCCTCCGGATGAGCCTGCCCCGTCCATTTCCCAGACCTCGTTGCCGTATAGTAATTTGTATTTTTATCGAATGCTACGATAATATTATCCTTATCAAAAGCTGTTTCTGACAGCTCCTTTAACGCTGCGGACAGCTCCTTTGTGTCTGTAATATTGCTGTTATACAGATATGAGGTTGCAATCTGCACGTTTCTTCTTGTTGTTTCAGTGATGGTGTCAATCTGATCCGCCACCTTCTGTGTAATTTCCGTAAGATGAGAGCTTCTCTCCTTAAAGAGCTGTTCCTGTATATAGTAGTAATAAAATATCGTACTGCATATAATCACAAGAAAAATAAGTGACGGCACAACGAAATTCTTTATCCGCCTGTTTTTTTCTAAATTATGCTCCTGAAGGTTTTCCTCCTGCGAAACATCAGCCATATGCTCACACTCCTTATTTCAATGCTTCCTCAAACAGCCTGTTCAGTTCATCTTCCGCCTCTTTAGCCGCAGTTTCAACATCAGTGCCGTTTAGCACAATATCCTGAAACATTCTCTCAATAACACCGCTGCTGGTGATAATTCCCGACTGTACATTTGGTCCATGCTCAAAGCCCAGTGCCATTCCATTTAACATAGCCTCCCTGATGACAGCCTCCTCATCAGCAAACTGCTTGCGAATATCATTGCTTTGATATTGCTCTGTAGTGGAAATCCCACGTATGGACGGCAGCATTCCGACCGGAACCGAGTCGAGAAAGTCAATATAATTTTCTTCTTCAAAAAGAAATTCCAAAAATTTTTGGCAGATCTCCACATTATCCGCATCCTTATATAGAACAAGGGGAATATGAGAAACGACTGCACTGTAATATTCATCCTCCTTATTCATTCTCGGGAGCGGTGCACAGGAAATGGATGTCAGCAGATCCTCTCTGCTTCCGGCAACCCCTGAAATGTGAAAACCGGAATTAAAATCAAAGGCCGTATTCCCTTCATAAAAAAGTGCAGATTGCTCTATCACGGTATCATCTACAGTTTCCTTTGGGGAACAGTTCTCATACATCTTTACCCAGTAGCGAATGCCCTCCAGTGCAAGGTCACTGGTCAGATTTGCCGTCATGTCATCGTTTAAAAGGCTTCCTCCTCCGGAGCTCACATACATATGCAGATTGATGGCGGACACAAAGTCCTTCGGACTCATGGAAACGGGACAGCCATAAATTCCCTGTTCCTTATCAGTCACAGCATATGCCGCCTCATAAAGCTCCTCCCATGTGGAAGGCACTGAAATCCCTTTTGCATCCAGCAAATCCGTTCGGTACCACATCACATAGGCATGAGAATAGTAGGGAATGCCGAAAACCTGCTCCTCGTGTGTCAGTTCACGAAGCACATTATCGGAGAACTGATCCCTTCCAATCGTATCCACAACCTCATCCACCGGCTGCAAAATTCCGGAATTTACCAGCTCCTCCACCTCGTACATATTACAGGCTGTACTGATATCGGGAAGCTTCCCGCTTTCCATCCCTTCTTTCCACCTGACCTTAAAATCCGTCCATGTCATCGTTTCCACATTTAACTTGACATTGGGATAGCTTTTCTCAAACTTTGCTATGGCTCTATCAATAGCCTCCATTCTGGCTCCCTGTGTAAAGCTGTGCCAAAAAGTGATCTCACCTCTTAATGATTCATCTGCTTCCGTCTTTTTTTCCTTTTCTGATGCTCCACATGACATAACACTAAAAGCCATTACCACTGTCAACACTAAAGCCATTATTTTTTTCATATTTTATCTCCTTTTTTCTGCTGCTGTAACCGCTCAACTTTCTGTCAAATTTATATATCCAATAATATTTATTTTATCATAATATACAGCTTTTCACAATACTCACATTAATCTCCAATCAGCCCAAGCCTCCTGACACCATTATATATACCGTCCTCATCTATGCTGTCTGTAACCATATCCGCAGCCTCCTTTAGCTTATCACAGGCATTTCCCATAGCTACGCCTGTTCCCGAATTTTTTATCATCTCATAGTCATTGAGGCTGTCGCCAAAGGCAACAGAGTCCCGCACATCAAAGCCGGAGGCCTTAAGAAGCATATTTATGCCGAAGCTTTTATGAATGCCCTCCATAGTGATTTCACCGGAGGTAGCAAAAACATTTCCATTATTAAAGCGTATTGCCTTAATGCTGCCAAGCTCCTCATCTCGCAGAAGCTTGTTAATATCATTTTCCATAACAGAAGCATCTATATCCATACCATGAAAATTAAGCTTATGTATCCGGCTTACCTCTGATATGTGGGAGAAAAGCCTTGCCTTTGGAATAGGTGCGTCTACACCGTTGCCGTTTGAGGATTTTATCCATTCATCAATGAGGGCACGGTTCTTTTCGACAAGAATATCCCGCTCCCATATGGCAGAGGAGCCCTCGAGAATATAGGTGCCGCCCTTGTTCTCAATGTAGCCAGTTATCAGCTCAACCATTCTGTCGCTCATATATTTTGCATAAATTTCTTTTTTGTTCCATTCCACATATGCACCTGCACCGCAGATAAGTCCGTCCCAGTCCATAGACAAAAGCCATGAATACACCTCGCTCTTTGAGCGGCCGGTGCTTACAACCAGCTTATGACCGTTTTTGTGAAGAAGCTTTAAGGCAGCTCGTGTGCTTTCCGGCATTTGGCAGGAAAAATTTACAAGGGTGCCGTCTACATCAAAAAATATTATTTTACTCATAAAATGTCTCTTACCTCAGGTCTTTCCGTGCGTCTTTTTGTCTTTTTGGTTGACACGGGTAATATTTTAACCTATACTTAAGAAGTTTGCAATTATAATTTTTAAAGTTTAACAGTGATAGATTTTAAGCTATAGAAAATATGGAAGGATAAAGAATGGACACATTAAAATATTCAGACTCAGGCATAGATACAAGAATCATAAGGGCAGTTACGGAGATGGGCTTTGACAATATGACGCCTATTCAGTCACAGGCAATACCTGTGCTGATGGAGGGCAGGGATGTTATCGGACAGGCACAGACAGGAACCGGAAAGACGGCAGCATTCGGAATACCCGTACTGCAGTCTGTCAATCCTAGAGAACGCTTTGTGCAGGCAGTTATCCTTTGTCCCACGAGAGAGCTTGCAATACAGGCGGCAAATGAAATGAGGCGTTTTTCAAAGTACTTAAATCAGATAAAGATTGTTCCGGTATACGGCGGAGCGGACATTTCGGGACAGATAAAGCTTATAAGAAGCGGGGCACAGATAGTGGTGGGAACTCCCGGCAGAGTTATGGACCATATGAGGAGGCATACCTTAAAGCTGGAAAATGTAAAGACAGTTGTTCTTGACGAGGCAGACGAGATGCTTAATATGGGCTTTAGGGAGGATATGGAAACTATTCTTAGGGAAATGCCGGCGGAGCATCAGACGGCATTATTTTCAGCTACCATGCCAAAGCCTATACTTGATATTACCCATATGTACCAAAAGCCTGATGCAGTGCAGATTCGTGTGGCGGCAAAGGAGCTGACCATACCTCTTGTGACACAGTACTATTATACCGTTAAGGGAAAATACAAGGCAGAGGCAGTAAAAAGGCTTCTTCAGGCAAATAACATTACACGCTCAATAGTGTTCTGCAATACAAAGAAAATGGTAGATGACTTAGTTTCGGAGCTTAAGCATTACGGCTATAATTCAGAGGGCTTACACGGAGATTTAAGCCAGAAGCAGAGGGATATGGTAATGAAGCATTTCAGGGGAGGACACACACAGGTGCTTGTGGCTACTGATGTGGCGGCAAGAGGAATAGACGTGGACGACCTTGAGGCTGTAATAAATTATGATATACCGCAGGATATAGAATACTATGTTCACAGAATAGGAAGAACAGGAAGGGCAGGCAAGGAGGGCGTGTCATTTACGCTGGTCACACGACAGGATTTTTACCGCATAAGGGATATAGAAAAAATCTGCCGTACAAAGATGACAAAGGGAAGAATACCGGAGAGCAGGGAGATAACAGCGCTTCAGGCGGAAAAATATCTTGAGAAGGCGGAGGAGTGTATAAAACCCGGAAAGCTTGACCACCTAAGGAAGATAATAGAGATGAGGCTTACTGATGGGTCAGAAGCCGGCGAAAAACTTAGTATATTGGACCTGGCAGCCGCACTTTTAAAGCTGCATATAGGCGAGGAAACTACTGATATAAATATTGAGGATAAAATATATGAATATCGTAGTGATGAAAGAAAAGGAAGTCAGGGAAAAAGCAGCTACGGAAGGGATAGCTATGGCAGGGGAGGCTATGGCAAAGTAAGCTACGGCAGAGATGACGGTAAAGACAGCCGCAGAAGGGGCAGCTATACAAATTATGACAGCAAAAAAAGCCGCAGCAGGCAGGAGTCAAGGGATGTGGAAAGGCGAAGCCGTGATAAGGTGACGGTTGACAGAAACGGTAAAGCAAAAGCATACAAATCTACGAAAAAGCTTGGAAAGAGGTAATAATGAACAAATGTATAGACATAAAAAATGCAAGAATACATAATCTTAAAGGGATTGATGTAAGCATTCCAAAGCATAAGCTTACAGTTATCACAGGAGTGTCCGGCAGTGGAAAATCAAGTCTTGCATTTGATACGCTCTATGAGGAGGGCAAGAGAAGATACCTGATGTTTTCCGGAACACAGCTTATGGTGGATAATGTTTCAACCTTTGACAGCATTACGGGGCTTTCACCGACAGTTGCAGTTGAGCAGAGAATTATCAGGCAGTCAAACCCGAGAAGCACAGTTGGAACAAAGATAAAAATAAGTGCTATGCTTGGTTCATTATTTGCAAATTATGGAAGCCTGCCGCCGGAATATAATGACGGACAGCCACTTGACATTTCCATGTTCCAGAAAAATTCCCCTAAGGGAATGTGTATAAAATGCTTGGGAAAGGGCAGGGTAAAGTGGATTGATACAGACAAGATATTTGCTGATAAAAATCAGTATATATGTGATATTGCCTGTGGATTAGGAAAAAGAAGCCATACGAGAAATATTCTGGAGGGATTTTGCAGAAATTATGGTATGAATTTATGGGAGGATAAGCTGTCTGACCTTACGGAGGAGCAGATTGATTTACTAAAGTATGGAGACGGGGGAAAGTCAAAATTTTACGGCTTTATTTCATTGATTACAATGCTTACAAACGGTTCAGCTTCAACCTCCGGAAGACCGGCGTATCTTTTAAGAAACGCAGGCATGATAGAGGAAAGAAAATGTACAAAATGCGGCGGCACAGGGCTTGGGGAACAGGCAGCGCATACAACCTTTTGCGGCAGAACCATTAATGACCTTGAAAATATGTATATCAGTGATTTGCTTGATTTTTTAAAGGAAAATTATGATGAGAAAAATCCGCTGCTAAGGGAAATAATTACAAAGCTTTCATGTATGGTGGAGGTGGGGCTTCATCATCTTTCATTGTCACGCCCTGTTCCATCTCTTTCAGGGGGTGAGATACAGCGTTTATTTTTGGCAGGTTATATTATTGCAGAGATGGACTCTATTATATTTGTCTTTGACGAGCCTACAATAGGCTTACATGAGACAGAAAAAGAAAAGCTTATAGGAATAATCCGCAGACTTAGGGATAATGGAAATACTGTTGTGGTAGTAGAGCATGATGAAAATTTTATCAGGGAGGCGGATTATATTATTGATATCGGACCAAATGCGGGTATTTATGGAGGAGAAAAAATCTATGAAGGAGCTTACGGACAATTCCTAAAATCCGCAAATTCAATGACAGCTCCCTATTTATCTGATAAGCGTGGATTTAAGATAAAGAGGGAATACAGAAAGGTCAATACTGAAAAAATGCTGACAATATCAGGGGCAAATCTCCATAACCTGAAAAATGTTACAGCCGAAATTCCTCTTGGCGTTATGGTAGGAGTAGCAGGAGTGTCCGGCAGTGGAAAATCAAGCCTTGTATCAGACACCTTAGTACCTGAATTAAAGAAACAGCTAAAATCAAAATGTATAATGGATGGGGAAGCTGACGGTAATTCAGGTGAAAATACAGAAGAAAATACAGAGGTTACATTGACAGGAGTAAATAATATCAGACATTGCTATATTATAGACCAGCGGCCCATTGGACGGAGTAAAACCTCATGTCCTGCCACATATACGGGTATTTTTGACAGAATACGCAATATGTTTGCAGAGAGTGACAGAGCAAGGAAATTAGGGTATACGGCAGGTATGTTTTCCGTCAACAGTAAAGGAGGCTGCCATAAGTGCAATGGCGACGGAGTTATCCACTATCATGTGGGATTTGGCAATTTTATTGATGTTGACTGTGATGAATGCGGCGGCAGCGGATATGTTAAGGAGGCTATGGAAGTAGAGATAGAAGGAAAAAATATCCGTGATGTGCTTTCAATGAGTGTGGATGAGGCAAAAGCTTTCTTTGACGGCAAGGATAAGGTGATTTCCGGGATGCTTAAAATTTTACAGCGTGTAGGAATGGGATATATAAAATTAGGACAGGCAACGCCTACGATTTCAGGCGGGGAAAGTCAGAGAATAAAGCTTGCAAAGGAATTGGCAAAGGGAAAAAATAATAAAGAAGCATTGTATATTTTAGATGAGCCTACAACAGGGCTTTCATTTAGCGACAGCGAGCAGCTTATGAGCCTGTTAAACGAGCTTGTTGATATGGGAAATTCAATTATTATAACTGAGCATGACTCATATGTGCTCTCAAACTGTGATTATATTATCGAGCTGGGAGAAGGCGGAGGCAATGCAGGAGGAAAATTAATCGCAAAGGGAACTCCTGCGGAGCTTAAAAATAATCCCAAGTCTATTATAGGCAGGTATCTAAAATGAATAAAGACCTTGAAAAGAAAACAGATGAATATATATTAAGCCATCATTACCGTCAGCTAAACAGTGTTCTTATTCTCAAGGATAACGAAATTATAGCGGAGTGCTATTATAACGGCTTTAATAAGGGCAGCAAAAATGAAATACTGTCAGTGGCGAAAAGCATTATGTCTGTCTGTACAGGAATTGCTTTGGATAAGGGCGTAATAGGAAGCCTAGATGAACGGGTTTATAAGTATGTTGCTGAGCTTGGGGAAGGCAGAGAGCCATTGCACAGGATGATTACAATAAGGCATCTGCTTACAATGACTTCGGGAATATATTGGAATGGCGGAGTTCATTATCATTGCCCGATGATGCAGCAGCTAAGAAGCTCAGAAAACTGGCTCTCATATATTGCAGACTGTGCGGTGACTGATGTTCCGGGAACAAGGTACAACTATAAGGAGTGGGATGTCATTCTCTTAGCAAAGGTTCTTGATGCAGCATGTGGAGATATGTATGATTTTTTAGATGAGAACCTGTTTAAACCGTTAGAGATTGAATGTGAGCGTTGGTATAAAAGTCCCTGCGGCGTTTACTACAGTGTTGGAGATGGCAGGGAGGATAATGATAATAAGACAAAGCTTAAAATGACGGCAAGGGATATGCTTAAAATCGGACAGCTTTTTTTAAACGGAGGAAGCTTTAAGGGAGAACGGATTATATCTGAGGATTATATCAGTCAGGCAGTTTCACCATTAAAATGTAATCCAAATTATGGGCTGCTATGGTGGATTTGGGGAGAGCATTACGGCTGCAGAGGGTATGGTGGACAGAGCATAACGGTTATGCCAAATGAAAAAGCGGTTATTGTGACACAGGCAGCACCTACGTCAAGAGGTATGGGGTATTTTGATATGGTTGAATATTGTGGAGAGATATTGAAATAAATATATTTTTCAAATGGTTGACAGAATGTCGAACTTTGCGTATACTTGTAGTTGTGTACTGAATTGATTTGGCTATGTATTGTACATTATTTTACAGCACAACCAAAAAGGAAGGTAAATGCCATTATGATGTTAAATAAATTTGTTATCATTGGAAGATCCAACACCGGGAAGTCTGCTATCCTTGACAGAGTTTTGGAGGACACAGGATTACGGCAGATAGGCTTTAGGATGAGAGATTTCAAGATAGAAAATGAATTTCGCGGTTATTATATGCACAGCATACTTGAGGTGGAGGGATATCACAACAATGTTCCCATCCAGACATCATTACATATTGGCCACAAGCGTGTTCAGCAGACTGAGGTTTACGACACATTTGGAGTTCAGTGCTTAAAGGATGTACTTAAGGCAGGCAGGGAGGATTTTGACTGTATAGTCCTCGATGAGCTTGGCAGAGGCGAAGCTACCTCAAAGGATTTTGCAAAATGGGTTAATAAGGTTTTAGACAGCGACAACACTGTATTTGTCCTTATGAAAAATTCCGCAAATAACGTGACATCAGCCATAAAGAAAAGGCGTGACGTTCTCCTCTACGACCTTGACAATATGTCACAGGATGAGGTTATTAGAAATATAAAGGACAAGCTGAAAAAATAAGAATAATTTTAAGTAATAAAAAAAGTAAAAGCTTAGTTTAAGTACAATATGCAGGCAAATATCTGCATATTGTACTTAAAACTAAGCTTTTGCTTTTTAACGTTCAAAATCATTCATACTAAATATGCTTTAAGAAATTAAAATTTCAGCCTTGAATTATATTATGAGGGCGGAGAGCGGCAGGTATTTTTAGCCTGTG
>N._stephensi_703_cecum__coassemble_75_pt1 | contig 17283 bp, 18 predicted proteins | sample N__stephensi_703_cecum__metabat2_low_PE_004 | metagenome-assembled genome bin N | reverse complement strand
TTCCTCAGACAGACGCACTACGCTAAGAAGCTGACGGTATCACATTGATGAATTTCTAACGCTTTTTCTCATATTGCTTTCAAAAATTATATTTAGCTGCCTGCCCTATGGAAACCGCCCCTGTCCGCCGTCCTAAATCCTGTTAATGGGACATACCCTCATTTAAAAAGGAGAGGAGAAAGAGTGTGAATAAGAGAAAAGCTATAGTGATAAGCTTATTGGTTGTATATATTGTTGTATTTGTAATAATAGCCTTTAACCAATATGTGAAGCATAGAATGGAATATGACCCTGATGATTATGATACTTATTATGATGAGGATAATGTTGTGGAATTGTCGCAGGATACGATGGATAAGCTGAATAAGTGTGAAACCTATAACGAGGTAATAAAAATAATAGGGAAGGCCAACAGAAATACAGGTTCGGGTCTTTTTATAGTGTCATATAATACATTTGATGGGAGAGAACTGAAGATTGTACTAGAGGATGAGCGTGAAAATGATGAAATAGTATGCCATAAGGTAATGGATGTTTATATACAGTAGCAGATGCTGATATGCTAAATGGTATTCAGTCTGCCGGACCGGAGCTTGATAAAATAAGGGCAGCAATGCTTAATGATGACACAAAGAAAATGTATCTGTTTTATAATAACCCCTTAATGGAGATTGAATGGTAGATTTCTTCTTGTATTTTTTGTGTATTTGGTATACAATATACTTATATTGACTTAGTGACAAAACGGCTGCACCTAAAGTAAAATCCCCATAGCAGCCACGGTTTATTTGGAGTATAAATTATTGGAGTGCATATGAATTATAAAAATAAACTTATGTGTGGCATAACACTGTCTGTTTTGGTATTATGTATGATTTCAGCAGGCTGTGTAAAGCGTGAAAAACCAAGCAAAATAAACAGCGAGAAAGCTACCACAGAGGCGGCAGAAAAGGAAAGCGTAAGATACAATGCACAGGACACTGTTATCATAACAGATATTGACAGGGAAAGCTTACGTATTTCCGTAAGAGGTGTAGGCAGTAACGGTAAAATATATATACTGAATTATACAAGCGGAACAAGCATCAAAAATAAATATGGAAATGAAATACTTATAAGCCAGCTTGAAATAGGGGAAATTTTTAACGTATATTTTGTGGCGGGAACCCAAAAGCTTATTGCTATGGAGCAAAGCAGCGACATATGGGAAAACGACTACGTAACTGTATGGGATATGGATTACGATTTAAAGCTTATGACTATAGGCGGCGAAAAATATCAGTATGATGACAGTACTTATATTTATTCAGGCAAAAAGACAATAGACATACGGAGCATAAGCGGAGTTGATTCCCTTATAGTCAGAGGACGGGATAAGCAGATATATTCCATAGTGGTAAAGACCGGTCACGGATATATAAGGCTTACTGATACAGCCGATATGGTAGGCGGTATGGTAGATGTGGGCGGAAAGATTATGACGCTTATTACAGAGGATATGGTTATAGTGGCACCGGAGGGAGAATATACTTTATGGGCAGCCAAAGACGGCAGAGGAGGAGAAACTAAGGTTAAGGTAAACAGGGACGACGAGGTGACGGTAAGCCTGAGCGGATTTTACGGAGAGGTAGAAAAAAACGGAGCCTTAAAGCTTATAGTGCTTCCTGAGGGAGTGCAATACAGTGTATTGATAGATGGAAAAGAGATGGCGTCATCGGATATATTTGATTTGTCATATGGCACACATAAGCTTAGCATTATCTCCGATGATTATGCAGATTATACTGCAACCATCACCATAAGGTCAATTTACACTACCAAAACCATAGACCTGTCAAATCCTGAGGGTACAACCACAGCCTCCGGGACAAAGACAACCACAGGCTCGGACGAACAAACCACAACCAAAGCAAATTCCGAGACAGAAACCACAGAAGCCAAGACAGGCAGCAACAGGGTTACAATAAATAAGCCGGAGGGAGCAAGCGTATATATTGACGGTATGTTTAAGGGAACAATCCCCCTTACCATTACAAAGGAGTCCGGAGAGCATTCTGTTATTTTAAGGCAGACAGGCTATCAGTCGGTAGTATATAATGTAGAATTTTCAGATGATACATCAGATGTAAATATAAGCTTTCCGGCGATGGAAAAGAGTAATTAAAATTCATAAAAGAAGGCAACAGACCTTTTGATAGTATTAAGGTCTGAGCATATAAAAATTATTTATAGGAGGTAAACGTATGAGTTACATGGAGCTTTACAGGGAGTGGCTTTCAAACCCTTATTTTGACCAGCAGACAAAGGAGGAGTTAAAGGCTATCGAGGGAAATGAAAAGGAGATAGAGGATAGATTCTACACAGAGCTTGAATTTGGTACGGCGGGACTTCGCGGTGTTATCGGAGCAGGTGTGAATAGAATGAACATCTATACAGTAAGGCGTGCAACACAGGGACTTGCAAATTACATCTTAAAGCAGGGAAAGCAGTCACAGGGCGTTGCCATAGCATTTGACTCAAGAAGAATGTCGCCTGAATTTGCAGACGAGGCTGCTCTTTGTCTTGGAGCAAACGGAATAAAGGCATATGTATTTGAATCCCTAAGACCTACACCGGAGCTGTCATTTGCAGTGAGAGAGCTTAAGTGCATAGCAGGCATAAACATTACTGCAAGCCACAACCCTCCGGAATACAACGGCTACAAGGTATACTGGGAGGACGGTGCACAGATTACACCACCTCATGACGGCGGTATTATGGCGGAGGTAAAGGCTATCACAGATTTTGCCGAAGCTAAGACTATGGATAAGGACGAGGCGGTAAAGGCAGGGCTTTATGAGGTAATAGGAGCTGCCATTGACGACAGATATATGGCAGAGCTTAAAAAGCAGGTTAAAAATCCTGATGCAATAAAGGAAATGCAGAAGGATATTAAGATTGTATACACACCGCTTCATGGTACAGGAAACATTCCTGCAAGAAGAATACTTAAGGAGCTTGGCTTTGAGAATGTGTATGTAGTGCCGGAGCAGGAGCTTCCTGACGGCGAGTTCCCTACAGTCAGCTATCCGAATCCGGAGGCAGCGGAAGCCTTTGAGCTTGCCTTAAAGCTTGCTAAGGAGAAGGATGCAGATTTAGTGCTTGCCACTGACCCTGATGCAGACAGGCTTGGCGTTTATGTTAAGGATACAAAGACAGGCGAATACATTACACTTACGGGAAATATGTCAGGCTGCCTGCTGGCAGAGTATGAAATAAGCCAGGTTAAGGAAAAGAGCGGAATTCCTGAGGACGGAGCATTGGTAAAGACTATAGTTACTACAAACCTTGCAGACGCTATAGCAAAATATTACGGAATTAAGCTTATAGAGGTGCTTACAGGCTTTAAGTATATCGGACAGCAGATTTTAGGCTTTGAGAACAATAAAAAGGGAACATATCTCTTTGGCTTTGAGGAAAGCTACGGCTGTCTTATCGGTACTCACGCAAGAGATAAGGATGCTATCGTAGCGACAATGGCTTTATGTGAGGCAGCAGCATACTACAAGAAGCAGGGCAAAACTCTCTGGGATGCTATGATAGATATGTATGAGAGATACGGCTACTATAAGGATGATGTTAAGTCAATTACCCTTAAGGGCAAGGAGGGTCTGCAGAAGATACAGGATATTTTAAATGGTCTTAGGGCAAACACACCGGAGATGATAGGAGAATATAAGGTGCTTTCAGCAAGAGATTACAAGGCTGACACCATTAAGGACATGGCTACGGGAGAGGTTAAACCTACGGGACTTCCTTCGTCAAATGTTCTCTATTATGACCTCCCTGACGGAGCATGGGTATGTGTAAGACCTTCAGGAACAGAGCCAAAGATTAAGATTTATTACGGCGTAAAGGGTACAAGCCTTGAGGATGCTAATAAGAAATCAGCAGAGCTTGGCGAGAAGGTGCTTGCCATGATAGGCCAGTAATACAAGAGTAATACAAGGATTGAGAGGATACAGTAATGGCAAAGGCTAATGAAATACAATATAAATGGATGGACCGAAAGAGGATAATTTTCGGTATTCCATGGTCATTTACAAGGTACAGGCTGACAGACGAGAAGCTCATAGTTAAGACAGGCTTTTTAAGCACTAAGGAGGACGAGACACGTCTTTACAGGATAATGGACGTGACCTTAAAGAGGAGCTTAGGTGAAAGGCTGTGGGGGCTTGGCACTATACATATCTGCTCTGCGGACAAATCCACTCCTGAGTTTGATATTAAAAGAATAAAAAAATCAGAGGCCATTAAAAACCTTATATCTGATATGGTGGAAGCTGAACGTGAGAGAAAGCGTATTTCGGGACGTGAATTTATGGGCAGCGAGGATACATACGATGATGATGATAATTTATAATCACAGCACAGGAGCATAAGAGGAGAAGAAATATGAGATATTTGGATTTTGTCAGAACCAGAGCACATGGTAAGATAAATTTAGGACTTGATGTACTTAGGAAAAGAGAAGACGGCTACCATGAGGTGCGTATGATTATGCAGCAGGTTGGACTGTACGACGGAATAGAGATACAGAGAATAGGAGCAATAACAGGATTCCGCCATATAGGAATAGAGACAAATCTTAAATATCTTCCTGTGAATGAAAACAATTTGGCATACAGGGCGGCAGAGCTTTTGATGAATGAATTTAACATTCAGGAAAGCATACATATTAAAATGCGGAAGATGATACCCGTGTCGGCAGGCATGGGAGGAGGAAGCTCAGATGCAGCGGCAGTGCTAAAGGGCATAAACAGAATGTTCTGTCTTGGACTTTCAGATATGCAGCTTAAGAAAAGAGGAGTAATGTTAGGAGCAGATATTCCCTATTGTATATCGGGAGGTACCGTATTAGCAGAGGGGATTGGTGAGGTACTCACCACCCTTCCGCCTATGCCGGACTGTTATATAGTGCTGGCAAAACCAAGTATAAGCTTATCCACAAGGCTTGTATATGGAAAATTAAATACGGCAGAGATACAAAGTCACCCTGATATATATGGAATAATAGCAGCCATTGAACGAGGAGACGTAGTGGACATGGCAATGAAAATGGGCAATGTTTTGGAGGATGTAACTATCCCCGAATATCCTGTTATCGGAGAAATTAAGCAGATAATGATGAATATGGGAGCCTTAAATTCCATGATGAGCGGAAGCGGACCTACGGTATTTGGCATATTTAATGATTTATATATAGCAAAAAATGCGTATATGGCATTAAAGGGAAATCCAAGCTGCAGGCAGGTATATATAACTGACGGAGGAAATGGCGATGAAAGATATTAGCTTAAATAATGATGACTTTCTTCCTCTGCGTGATGTTGTGTTTAACACACTTAGAAACGCCATATTAAAAGGTGAATTGGAGCCGGGTGAGAAGCTTATGGAAAAAAAGCTGTCAGAAAAGCTTGGAGTAAGCAGGACACCTATACGGGAGGCAATACGAAAGCTTGAGCTTGAGGGGCTTGTGGTAATGACCCCGAGAAAAAGTGCAGAGGTTGCAAGCATAACGGAGGAAGATTTAACGGATGTGCTTGAGGTAAGGAGAGTGCTGGAGTCGCTGGCTATTGATTTAGCATGCAGAAATATGACAGAGGATATTATATCCCACCTGGAGGATAATCTTGTAAGGTTTAAGAGAGCGGTAAAAAAGAATGATATTACAGAGATAGCCGCTACGGATGTGGAATTTCATGAAGCAATATATAAATCCACAGGAAATAAAAGACTTATACAGATATTAAACAATCTGAGGGAGCAGATGTACCGCTACAGGCTTGAGTATATAAAGGACAGCCAGGCAAGGGAAAATCTGGTGGTTGACCACAGATGTATAATAGATGCCCTGAAGGAGCGAGATACGGAAAAAGGTAAGAAGGCTATTTTAAATCATATAGAAAAGCAGCAGATTACCATTTTGGAAAATATAAAAGAATAGGGAGAGATTATATGATATGATACCTTCTAAGCAGATTTCGGATGTCCGGTTCGTCTGCACGGAATGGTATCATATCAATTTTTATTATGACAAATATTTTAAATTTTTGGCACTTTAGAAAATAACAGAACCTTCCGATAAAATTAATGAAACACTGTAGTATGGGTACAGGTATAACCTGTATCTGCAAAAAAACCAAGGATGGTTTTTAAATTATGTATACTTGGTATACTTTACACCGGCTGCAAAGGAAGGCAGCAGAATGGAGGTAAAAAATGAGTGTAAGTGGAGTAACAAACACAGCTTCTTCATATGGAACAACAGCATATGAGCAGGGAAAGAGCTACTCAAGAAAGGCAGAGGATACATCCTCAAAGAGCAGTGCAGAAAGCACAGGAGTTACATATGAACCGTCAAACGACAGAGCGGCAATTATAGAGAAGCTTAAGGCAGACAGCGAGTCTAAGATGAACAGCTTTAAGAATATGGTTACGGATATGCTTAATCAGCAGGGCTTTGCAGTTAAAAATTCTGACGATATGTGGAAGCTTTTAGCTAAGGGCGATTACAGAGTGGACGCTAAGACCGCACAGGAAGCAAAGGACGCAATCTCTGAAAACGGAGAATGGGGTGTAAATAAAACAGCCGAGAGAATGTTCCAATTTGCTAAGGCATATGCTGGAGACGACGAAGCCAAGATGGAAAAGATGATGAACGCATTTAAGAAGGGCTTTGAGCAGGCAGAAAAGCTTTGGGGCGGAAAGCTTCCTGACATCAGCTATCAGACATATGATAAGATGTATGAGATGTATGATGATTATAAGAAGGACTTGGGAAGCGTGACACAGACGTCAGGCGTTGAGGAATAAGGTTTAATTTTAAGTATTAATAAAATTTTTGCCCGTGTTTTGTTTTAGACAGACAAAACATGGGCATTTTTTCTTATAGTGAAACATTCCATCTATAATATAAGCAGCATATCACCCGGACTAATTATATCCGATTTCATCTCATTAATCTCCATTATTCTTTCCTTCGTGGTAAAAAACGATTTTGCAATATCCCAAAGGGTATCTCCCGCCTTAACAAGATAACCGGTCATTCCCGGCCGTGACGACAGCCATGCAGAGTCAAAATCTTCAGTATCTATATCCGTAATCACATTACAGGTATTATTGTTCAGTACAAGGCAGTCGAGAAGCACATCAGCCTTAACCTCCACCTCATTAGTGCCGGTCATAACTACGGACATCTGCTCCATAGACGGTCTTATAAAGCTTAAGGAATTTTCCGTTACGCCCTTAGCCTCTATAGTGTGTGAAAAAGGAATAATCTCATCGGCTATCGCTAAAGGAGATTTATCGTCAGATGATATGTACATAAGCTTGGCAGTAACTACGCCCTCCACGAGAAGACCGTCCTCCGTCACTGTTACCTCATCAATCTTAGGAGTGCCGAGAGAGCTTAAAAGCTGCAATATCTGTCCCTTTGCACTGTCCAGCTTAAGCTTATCCGTAAGACGGCATTTAGAAAGATTTTTTGTAAGTATTGTGTTATATGTAACCTGACCATAGACAGGGATAACATTACATTCAGGAGAATATGCGTCCGTAAGAAAAACTACAGGCTCCTCCTTGTATATTTTAATATTAAGGTCTAATACAATATCAGGCTCAAGGCTTCTTGGCTCGCCGTCATAATCATTTTTGAGGGAAATGGTGCTGCTTCCGATAGAAACACATATATCTCCAATCATATCCTCGTCACAGCCGGGCATATCTAAGGCATTTGAGAAGGAGAAGGTGGTGTCAAACCATTGGACAGGAGCATTTTCATCCTCTGCGGCGTACAATATAAAAAGATTGATTTCACCGGTTATGGATATTTTTCCTGCCTGAAGCTTTGTTGACACAGACTTTAGGCATATGGAATCCCATATTATTTCTGCTATATTTGGCTTTCCGTTTGGCAGGTCAATATTTTCCTTTATCCTGATTATATCCTTTTTGCAGACGGCAAGCTGAGTCACCTCCGCCGAATGCTTAAGTCCCAGCACCTTGCTTTCCTCATCGTCAGGAAGGCATGCGGTTTCAATATCGTAAATATCCTCGCAGGATACGGACACTGATATAATTGCCTTCGTGCTGATTTTACGGGTGTTAATTATTCCTATGTTAAGGTCATCTATATCCCATTTTACGGTTACGCCGTCATGCTCAAGGACATTGTCGCAGTTAATGGTTTCCGTAAAGGGTATGGAGCCGGACATATGATGGATTTTTCCCGTGTCGTCAGAGCCGCCGTAGAGAAATTTAAACTCCAGTGAGCCTGATACTATTACCTTGCCGTCCTGTACCTTAGTGGAATTTTGAAGCACAAAGCCATCCTTTGTTATTATCCGGTATATATCATCATTTACATCAGGCACATTAAAGTCGTCATCAAGGGTAAGCTGGGTGACAATGTGGGATTTCAAACGGTTCATATGCACATTTCTTTTAATTAATTCCATAATAAATCTCCATTCCTGTGTGAAAAGCCTTAGTCGGCCTAAAAAATTAATTCACACTTTTATTTTGGTACATTATATTAAAATGATTATTTAAATATGACGGTTTTGTCAGAGTAGTTTAGTTTTAAAACCACATATGGATAGGTTTCCTTTTCCACAACCTCCTCATGCTTTGAAGGTCCCTTTAGCATGGACGAAACAAATATTGCATTTGGTGCCTCGTATAAATCCTCGATAGCTATGCTGTAATTTGTGGTAGGCTGGGCGCCGTAGCCGATTATTATGTAAAGATAATCTTTATCAGTGTAGGTTTTTCGGAAATTTTCGGTTTTACTTTCGTTTATTACATTCATAACCTGTTGGGGAATGTCCTCCTGTGCCAGCAAGGTAAAGTCAAGGTCAGCTACCCTAGTATCATCATATTGCTCAATTCCGCAGCCTGAAAAAAGGAATACTGAAAGAACAAGGCACAAAACAGAAATAAAAAAACCCTTCATAATTATATACAACCTCCCTAGAGAGCAGTTAATATATTATATGAAGGGTTTATATTTTTATTCTGTAATAAAGCCTACAGCCTCTTTAATAATTCTTCTCTTTCCTTCTCATAACCCGGCTTGCCAAGTAAAGCAAACATATTTTTCTTGTAGCTTTCAACACCCGGCTGGTTAAACGGATTTACGCCAAGCAGATAGCCTGATACACCGCAGGCAAACTCAAAGAAGTAGAAAAGCTGGCCTAAATAAAACTCATTCTGCTCAGGCACATTTACTAAAAGATTTGGCACACAGCCGTCCGTGTGGGCAAGAATGGTTCCGTTCATGGCACTCTTGTTTACAAAGTCCACACTCTTTCCCGACAGGTAGTTAAGTCCGTCAAGGTCCACAGGTTCCTCCTCGATAATAAGCTCACACTGTGGCTTCTCAATATTAATAACAGTTTCAAACATAATACGTGCACCGTCCTGAATAAACTGTCCCATAGAGTGAAGGTCTGTTGTAAGGTCAACGGCAGCAGGGAATATACCCTTCTTATCCTTTCCCTCACTCTCGCCATATAGCTGCTTCCACCACTCTGATACATAATGCAGGCTTGGCTCATAATTAGCGACGATTTCTACATTCTTGCCCTTTCTGAGTAAAATGTTTCTCATAGCAGCGTACAGTAAGGCATCATTGCTTTCAAATTCATTTTTTAGAGCCATCTGTCTTCCGCTTTTCGCACCCTCCATAAGCTTGTCAATATCTGCACCGCTTGCGGCGATAGGCAGTAAGCCTACGGCAGTGAGAACAGAGAAACGTCCGCCTATATCATCAGGCACCACAAAGGTCTCATAGCCCTCCTCAGTGGCAAGGTTTTTAAGAGCGCCTCTTGCCTTGTCGGTAGTGGCATATATACGCTTTGCAGCCTCAGCCTTTCCGTATTTTGCTTCAATCATCTTCTTAAACACTCTGAAAGCAATAGCCGGCTCTGTAGTTGTTCCGGACTTTGAGATAATGTTTATTGAAAAGTCCCTGTCACCTATAACCTGCATAAGATGTGTAATGTATGTACTGCTGATGTTGTTTCCGACATAGTAGATTTCAGGTGTTTTTCTTATACTCTTGTCCACCATGTTGTAGAAGTTATGCCTTAAAAATTCCTGAGCGGCTCTTGCACCAAGATATGAGCCTCCGATGCCGATTACAAGAAGCACCTCAGAATCACTCTGAATCTTAGCGGCAGCCTTCTTTATGCGGTCAAACTCCTCCTTGTCATAATCGACAGGCAGGTCAATCCATCCGAGAAAATCGTTTCCTGCCCCTGTTTTTGTTACTAAGGTTTCCTTTGCATCTAAAACAAGCTTCTTCATTATATTAAGCTCATCAGCAGATACAAAAGAAGCAGCCTTAGAATAATCAAACGTTACTTTTGCCATTGTTAAATCCTATCCTTTCTACAAAAATTTCATTTCAATTATTATATCAAAAAAAGCTCATATTTACAATATAAATTCGTCTATAATTGAAGTGATAAGCTCCGAGTCGGCAGCCGCCGCCATTTCCAGTGCGGCTTTATCCGAAAGAGCTTCTTTTTTATTATTCCGGACATCCTGACTGCTGCTTGGGGAAGTCGGGTCTGCTTTGCGTGTGTCTGACTGATTTCTTAAGGTATTTTCGGCAGATCTCTTGGAATTGGTCTTTTGAAGCCTGCATTTCACCGTGTTATCCAGATAGTCGGCGGCAAAGGCAATAAAGCCGCTTTCCATAGCATACACATCAAATATTCTGTCGGATATATATACCACAGCAATGGAGAATACGGTACAAAGAACAGTATTTTCGTAGGAAAAAAAGCTGTTTATATATCCAAGCCATAAAAGCCCGAAAAATAAAAGAAGAAAGCAGGTGCTTATTCTCCCTCTAAAGGATTCTGTCCTGTTATATTTATTGGAGGAGATAAGAATACGTCGTATGTAGCTTTCTGTGTTTTCTATAGGCTTGCCTAATGTAATGCAGTCAGAAAACCGCCGCTTAATCTGCCTTATAATATCTAAGTCTGAGGCTGACATATTGCCTGATGCCTTATACAGTCTGTAAAAGGTCAGATAATTAATCAGCTTAAAAAGCAGCGAAAAAGTAAATGAAAAAACCAGCAAAAATTTAATAAATGTCTCCATAATAAACACCATCCTTTACAATGTGTTTTTGAAAAATCCTAAAGCGGTACTATTATATTAATACATTTTAATTATAAACTGCAACAAAAACTCATCGACAAACTGCGACATTTTGGGATTTCCTCTAGTATTTTTTTAAAAATTCTGCTATTATGTATCGTAGTAATCTGATATATTTAACGGAGAGCAGATACTAAATAAAATTATGGAGGTTTTAGATATGGTATACAAGACAAAGGGCGTATGTTCAAAGGAAATTCAGTTTGAGATTGAAGACGATATAATTAAATCGGTAAAATTTGTAGGAGGCTGCTCCGGCAATACACAGGGAGTAGCGAGGCTTGCAGAGGGAATGAAGGTTCAGGAGGCTATCGACAGGCTGTCAGGAATAGACTGCAACGGAAAAGGCACATCCTGCCCTGACCAGCTTTCAAAGGCACTTAGGCAGGCGTTAAATCAGACGGCGTAAAACAGGGAGGTCATATAAAAATGGAAAAGATTACAAGCTTTACAATAGACCACTTAAGGCTGCTTCCGGGAATTTACGTTTCCAGAAAGGATTATGTGGGAAAAGAGACAATAACTACATTTGATATAAGGGTTACAAGACCAAACTTTGAGCCGGTTTTAAATACGGCGGAGGTACATACAATAGAGCATTTGGCTGCTACATTTCTCAGAAACCATAAGGATTATAAGGACAAGTGTATATATTTCGGTCCTATGGGCTGCCGTACAGGCTTCTATATGCTTCTGGCAGGGGATTATGAGTCAAAGGATGTAGTGGGGCTTGTAAGGGAAATGTTTGAATTTATAAGGGATTTTGAGGGTGATGTGCCGGGAGCGGCTGCAAAGGACTGCGGCAATTACCTGGATATGAATTTGAATATGGCAAAATATACGGCAGACAGATATATTAAAGAGGTACTGGAAAAGCTTACAGAGGAAAGGCTTATATATCCTCAATAAAAATATAAAAAAGCATGGAAAAGAGGTATAGTATGTTAGGAATAATCGGAGCGATGGACGAGGAGGTAAGCAAGCTTAAGGCTATGCTTTCAGACTTAAAGATTACAAAAAAAGCAGGTATGGAATTTTGCGAGGGGGTACTTTTCGGGAAAAATGTAGTGGTGGTAAAATCCGGCATAGGAAAGGTAAACGCCGCCATCTGTACCCAGATACTTGCAGATATATTTAAGGTTAATGCTATTATAAATACAGGAATAGCAGGCTCGTTAAATGATAAAATAAACATAGGCGATATAGTTTTATCAAAGGACGCCTTACAGCATGATATGGACACATCGGCATTTGGCGACCCTATAGGTGTTATACCACGTATGGAGGTATCGGAATTTCCGGGAGATGAGAACCTTATAAAACTGGCAGAGGAATGCTGCAGCAGAGTGCTTCCGCAAATTCAGACCTTTGTAGGCAGAGTGGTAAGCGGAGACCAGTTTATATCTGACAAGGCAAAAAAGCAGTGGCTTACAGATACATTTCATGGCTATTGTACGGAGATGGAGGGAGCAGCCATTGCACATGCAGCATATTTGAATGGTATTCCGTTTCTTGTTATAAGGGCAATATCCGACAAGGCAGATGACTCTGCGGCAGGCATGGATTATCCTACCTTTGAGGCTATGGCTATAGAAAATTCGGTAAAGCTTATATCAGAAATGATAGAGAAAGGAACCTTTTAATAATGTTTCGTCTTTGGGGAAAGATATGGAAGAAAAATCATTTAATCAGGGATATGGTTATATGTGACGAGAGAGGCGGAGTAAACAGAACGAGAAAGATATACGATGCCCTTGATAAAATATGTATTGAATTTGACTTGAGCCGCCCCATTTGGCTAGAGGTAACTGTAAATGATTTTCTTAAGACAGACAAGACAAGATTTTATAAAGATAATTTTATAGATGACATAGATTTTGACTATCTTGAGATACAGGTAATAGAGGAAGACGATACGTAAAAAACTTGTACACAAAAGGTGTGTGCAGACGGGAGGCAGATATGAAGAAATATTTCGGCAGGTTGTTTATCGACGGTCTTGGCGGCATGGCACTGGGATTGTTTTCCACGCTTATAATCGGAACGATTTTGGCACAGATAGGCTCTATGGTGGGAGGCACGGCAGGAGCATATATAAACGCAGTTGCAAATGTTGCAAAGACTATTACAGGTGCAGGTATCGGCGTAGGTGTTGCAAGCAAATTTAAGGAGGGTCCGCTGGTAACAGTGTCGGCGGCAGTGGCAGGTATGCTTGGTGCATTTCCGACAATCACGCCGGCGATAGCATTAGGAAAGGCAGGAGAGCCGCTTGGAGCCTTTATAGCCGCATATGTTGCCATTGAGGCAGGAAGGCTTGTGGCAGGAAAGACAAAGGTGGATATTATCGTAACTCCGTTTGTGTCCATAGGCTCGGGAGCGATAGTCGGATTTCTTATAGGGCCTTATATAAGCAGATTTATGTATTGGCTTGGACATCTCATAAATATTAATGTTGAAAAATCTCCTATAATAGGAGGCATACTTATATCAGTGGCAATGGGAATGATTCTTACGCTTCCTATAAGCTCAGCGGCTATAGGGGTATCTATGGGAATAACAGGACTTGCCGCCGGTGCGGCAACCATAGGCTGCTGCTGTCAGATGGTCGGCTTTGCAGTTGCAAGCTACAGGGAAAATAAGGTGGGAGGCCTTATTGCACAGGGAGTAGGCACAAGCATGCTTCAGGTTCCGAACATTATGAAAAGACCTGTTATCTGGCTTCCGCCAATCATATCAAGTGCCATATTAGGACCTGTGGCGTCGGCACTCCTTAAAATGAAAAGCACACCGGTAGGCTCGGGAATGGGAACATCAGGACTTGTAGGACAGTTTGCCGCATATGATGCAATGGTGGCAGCAGGGACAAGTATTCCTGTGGTTATGATAGAAATTATAATTATGCACTTTATACTTCCGGCAGTGCTTACCCTTGCCATAGCTGAGGGCATGAGAAAAGCAGGCTGGATAAGAAAGGGAGATATGTCCATAACAGTACAGTAGAAAAATACCGGAAAGGAGCAGGAGGAATGGAAGGGGCAAATATTTTATATGGAAATACAGATGATTTGAGGAACGTTCAGGAGGCATTGATGACACAGAGCTCCTTAAGAAGTCAGATACAGCAGGAAAATGTAAAAAAGCAAAATTTGTCAAAGGATATAGAGGCGGAGGAAAAGCTTTTGAAGGAGACTATAGATGCTACGGTGAAGAAACGCCGTGAGCAGGTGACGTCAAACTTTGACAGGGAAATGTCAAAGGTACAGGACAGGCTTAAGGCTACGAGAAATGAGAGAGCAAAGGCAAAGAATAAGGGCGTTGAGGCAAGGATAAAGGCGGAAACCTCTGAAATCATTCAGGAGAACAAAAACCTTAAGGACGAAATCAGAACAATCTTCCGCCAGAAGGGAGTGTGGAAGCATTTTGACAATAGGCTGACATATATTTTATATTATCCGAAAACTCCGAAGGAAAAGCTGATATTTTTGCTGCTGGCTGTAATGGGACTCATTGTCATTCCCACGCTTGCCGTATGGCTTACGAATGCCTTCTGGCTCCTTAGAGTAATAGAGTATATTGCGATTGCCGCCATATTTGTGTGCTTGTATATTGTCGGTTATAAGTACACCAGAGGGAAATATAAGGACGCATTTACGGAAACAAAGGTACAGCGTATTACCATTACTAAAAACGAGTCAAAGGTTAAGCGTATTATCAAAAGCATTAAAAAAGACAAGGACGACGAGAGATACGGTCTTGAGAGCTTTGATGATGAAATAAGGGAGCTTGAGCATCAGATAAACGACATTGTTTCAAGAAAAAATGATGCAATAAATGACTTTGAGAGAACCACTAAGGCAGATATAGAGGAGGAAATTACGGCGAGAGACATAGGAAAGATAGAAAAGCTTAGAAAAGAGCAGAATGAGGTGTCCATAAGGCTAAAGGAGCTTGAGCAGCAGCAGAAGAATGTCACCATAGATATTTCCACAAATTATACTGCCTATATCGGCGAGGAGAATATGAACACCGACAGGCTGGAAAAAATGATGATACTTCTGGCGGACGGCAGGGCGAAAACAATAGGCGATGCCATTAATATATTAAAGAACACCCAGTAGGGCTTTTCTACGCATATGTGATGCAAGCAGTATTCCTCCTGCTATATAGCCTGCAAGCTCCATAACGTCAGACAGACGGGTGGTCTGCAGGATTACGGCGTCCATAACACCGGAAAATCCTACTATTCCCGTGATAGAAAGACTGCCCACCTCAGGGAGCAGCTTTTTAACTCCAAGTCCCGGCTTCAGGGGCGTATCACAGAGAGTTGCATAGCCTATATGGTTTTTTGTGCCGAGTGAGGCATCGATAGCAATGATAAATGGATTCTCGTGCATACTGTAGATTTCATCAAGAGATGATGAGAGATTTACGGCATGCACGGGATTTTTTAATGTTCCGAATACATGTCCCTTAAAGGAGGATAGGGTATCCAGCTTATAACCCACTAAGGGTCCGAGACTGTCGCCTGTAGAGCGGTCGCTGCCTATACACAAATATATGATTTCCTGATTTTCGGAAATATTTTCATTAATTAAGCTGTTAAGCTGCAGTGCAAAATCATATAATTTTTCTGATGCCAAAGCATTATAGTAAAAAGTTTTCTTCATAAATAAAATCCCCATTTTCGTGTAATTTTTTACCTTTTAAAATATTATTTCAAGTATATGCCAAAAAAATAAGGGTTTATACAGTTTCACGTCTTTGTCGAAAAGTTTTTAACGGAATGTACATGGTTTGACATTTTTTACGGCGTGAATAGTGTAAGATGACTTAAAAACAGTCAGGGAGGGACAAAAATAAAGGGTTATGATAGAAGTGGTGTATAGACAGGAAAAGGATGACCGGGAATACAAGGATACAGGTCTGAAGCTGCCCAAAAATATAAAGCAGATAGGAGACGGAGAAGGGGATATCCAGATTTATATGGAGGACAATGTGGCGTTATACCTTGCCAGAATTCCCGATGGGGATAACGATATAAGATATGGCGTAATGCTGGGCAGTGTAAAGAAAAGCTGCGGCTATACATATATCTTTATCAATGGTGCCGCAGATGTAAAAGAGGTTTTTGACAATACGGTGCTTTTCGGCGATGATATATGGACAGGATTAAATGACGACATCTCCAGGTATTTTCCGGGTTTAAAGGTGGTAGGCTGGTTTTTGAGCCAGAATGGAAGCAATGCAAATCAAAATATGTGGATAAAGAAAATGCACCTGAACAATTTTGCGGGAACGGATAAGGTGTTTTTTAAAATCGACAGAGAGGAAAACGAGGAGGCGTTTTACTACTATGGAAAAGAGCAGCTTGAGAGAATGGGCTGCTATCACATTTACTATGAAAAAAATCCGGAGATGGTAAGATATGCGGAGGAGACAGGTGCGGATATGCACTTTAGGCGTTCCGGCTACGGGGAAACAAAATCAGGCGTTATAGGGAGAGCTGCAGAAAGAAGGGCGGAAAAAATCAAAAGTGATATAAACAGCAGAGCAAGCGATATAAACAGCAAAGCAAGCGGCATGGAGAATATAAACATAGACAAAATATCGGATATGGAGGATATTCAGGAGACAAAGGATTTTGCAAAATATAACGGAAGGCTGAAAACCGCAGCCTCATTTCTGATAATATTCGGACTGGCAGGAGTATTGGGTTATATGGGGATAAACGGACAGCTTAACAATATTGCAGACGGATTTACAAAAATAGTTGATAATATAATGAATAACAATGACGAGCCGGCGGGAGGCTCCGGTATAATATCGGTAAACGGAGTTCCAACAGGAAATAACAGCAATGAAATAAAAACAACAGTAAATGAAGAAAATACAACAGAGCCGGAAAACAACGAAACGGAAAGTCAGACAGAGGAGAAAAAGGATGAGGACACCACAACCGCAGCACCTACAGGCAATAAGCCTGAAGACAATGAGGCTACGGCGTCAGTGCTCCCGGCAAACACACGAAGCTATCCGGTGGAGAAGGGAGATACCCTGTACAGCATA
>N._stephensi_703_cecum__coassemble_74_pt1 | contig 17296 bp, 12 predicted proteins | sample N__stephensi_703_cecum__metabat2_low_PE_004 | metagenome-assembled genome bin N | reverse complement strand
AATGGTACATACCCGGACTCTATGCAAGGAACCCTTTCTTTTACACAAATCCCAAGTTTGGCTACGCCAAGCTTGTAAGTGTCGGCTTCAGCCGACACTTTTTACGTAAGTGCCACATTTTTCTCACCATATTTTTCCTTTAATCTTTCAATAAGCATCGACGAGGCCTCTACCGTATATGCCGGCGGAAGTACTTTTTTCTGGTTTTCCCGTGTCAGATATATGACTATTTTGTCCTTGCCGTCATACTGTCCTATAATATCCATAAGCTCATCCTCTGACTGCTCGTAGGCTTCCTTATTTTCAAACCTAATCCACAGGCTTGACGCCATTTGGCTAAATTCAGTGATTTTCTCACATATAAGCTTTGCATTTTCATCCTCCGACGACGATACCCTGCCTGACACAAAAACCTTCTTATCCTCTGCTATAGCCATTCTGTACCTCTCATAATCCTTTGGAAATACTAAAACCTCCACAGTTCCATACATATCCTCTATGGTAAAAAATGCCATAACCTGATTTTTTTTGGTAGTCTTTATGCTGACATTTGTAATCATTCCGCCGATAGTTTCCCTCGCTCCCTCCTTTACCTGACATTCGCCGTCCTCATTTAAGGCAAACTCATCACTTCTTCTTGTGGCATGCTTTTTCCATTTTCCCTGATATTCGTCCATAGGATGCCCGCTTATATAGTGGCCTATAAATTCCTTCTCAAAGGCAAGCAGCTCCTCCTTTCCAAACTCACTGACATTCGGAAGCTTTATCTCAAAATCCTCCTTTATATCATCACCTGCTATATCAAAAAGCGTCATCTGCCCTGCCATCGACTTTTTCTTAGACTGGATAATGTTGTCCATAATAATGGTGTATATCTGCATTTTCTGCCGCCTGTTGCCCTCAAAGCTGTCAAGTGCTCCTGATTTAATAAGGCTTTCTATAGTCCTTTTATTTACTTCCTTTTCAATGGTACGCTCAATTAAATCAGATATGCTTTTATATGGTCCCCTGTCTCTCCTCTCCTGAACAATCTGGTCAACCACGCTTCTTCCCACACTTTTCAAGGCACATAATCCATATCTTATATTATTGCCGCACACTGTAAATTCCGTCTCGCTTTCGTTTATGTCCGGAGGAAGAATGTCTATTCCCATAGACTTACATGTCATAATGTAGCCCGTAACCTTTGAGGACGTATCTATAACGGAATTCATAAGGGCTGCCATAAATTCCACAGGAAAATAGTACTTAAGATATGCCGTCTGATATGCCACAATGGCATAGCAGGTAGAATGTGCCTTGTTAAATGCGTATTTTGCAAAGTCTATCATCTCGTCATAAACCCTGTTGGCTGTCTTTTCGTCTATGCCGTTGGCAACACAGCCCTTTACCGAAAGCTCCTCATTTCCATATACAAAGTTTCTTCTCTCCTGCTCCATCACATCTATTTTCTTCTTTGACATGGCTTTTCTTACTAAATCGCTCCGCCCTAAAGTATAGCCTGCCAAATCCCTTACTATCTGCATAACCTGCTCCTGATATATAATACATCCGTATGTATTTGACAATATCGGCTCAAGCTGCGGGCATGTATACACAATTTTTTCTCCGCTGTTTTTTCCCTTGAGATATTTTGGTATGAAATCCATTGGTCCCGGTCTGTACAGTGCTATACCGGCTATGATGTCCTCAAGGCTTTCAGGGTTTAATTCCTTCATAAAGCTTTTCATTCCGCCGCTTTCAAGCTGGAATATGCCCTCTGTCCTTCCTGTTCCGATAGACGCAAGCACAGCCTTGTCGTCATAATTAAGATTAACCGGATCTATATCTACGCCCTTGCCCTGTTTAACCATATTTGCAGCCTTTTGAATAACCGTAAGGGTTCTAAGCCCCAAAAAATCCATTTTCAAAAGACCAAGCTCCTCCAGCTCCGTCATAATATACTGGGTGGTAATGGTTCCGTCTGACGACCTTGACAATGGCACAAATTCATCAACAGCCTTTGAGCTTATAAGGACACCTGCCGCATGCATTGACGTATGTCTCGGAAGCCCCTCAAGCCTCCTTGCCATATCCACAAGATATTTTACCTGTGGATCTCCGTTGTACGCCTCCTTAAGAATAGGATTTACCTCCAGCGACCGCTCTATGGTAACTGTCTTTTCGTCAGGTATTTTCTTCGGTATCATTTTGGCAATGGAATCACACTGTGCATATGGCATGTCCAGCACACGCCCCACATCCCTTATAACTTCCTTTGCCCCTAAGGTACCAAAGGTGACTATCTGTGAAACCTGATTTTTTCCATACTTCTCAACTACGTAATCAATTACTTCTCCACGTCTTTCAAAGCAAAAATCTATATCTATGTCCGGCATGCTTATACGCTCCGGATTTAAAAATCTTTCAAACAGCAGGCTGTATTTTATAGGGTCAATATCAGTAATTTCCAAAACATATGCCACAATGCTTCCTGCGGCGGAGCCTCGTCCCGGTCCTACTATAATATCTCTTTTCTTAGCATAATTTATAAAATCCCACACTATAAGGAAGTAGTCAATGAAGCCCATTCCTTTTATTACAGAAAGTTCATAGTCGAGCCTGCCCCTATATTCCTCATTACCGGACTTGTCCCCATACCGTCTTTTAAGTCCCTTGTCACAGAGATATAAAAGATATTTCCATGAGGCATCCTCCTCACTGTCAGAGCTATCCGAAAATTCCTTTGGCACATCGTACTTTGGCAGCTTCCTGACACCAAATTCTATTTCCACGTTACACCTTTCCGCTATCTTATGCGTATTCTCAAGTGCCTCAAGTGCATAAGGAAATATTTTCTTCATTTCCTCCTCACTTTTCAGATAGTACTGTCCTCCGTCATACCTCATTCTGTCCTCATCTGACACCTTTTTTCCCGTCTGTATACACAAAAGAATGTCATGGGGAATTGCATCCTCTGCCAGAATATAATGTATATCATTTGTTGCAACTAAATCAATATTAAGCTCCTTACTCATTTTCATAAGGCTCATATTGACTGTCTTCTGTGTGTCTATGCCATGATCCTGAAGCTCAAGAAAGAAATTTCCCTTTCCGAATATATCCTCATAACGCTTTGCAGACCTGACAGCCTCCTCATACATTCCCCTTGCCAGAAAACGCTGTACCTCTCCTGCAAGACATGCGCTAAGGGCAATAATCCCCTCGTGATATTCCGTTAAAACCTCATAATCAACTCTCGGCTTATAGTAAAAGCCTTCCACAAAGCCCTTTGACACAATCTTCATAAGGTTGTGGTAGCCTGTGTCATTCTCTGCCAGAAGAACCAAATGGTAATATCTGTCATCATTTCCATCTTTTTCCTTTTCAAAGCGGCTTCCCGGAGAAACATATATCTCGCATCCGATAACAGGCTTTATTCCCGCCTCTTTGGCAGCCTTATAAAATTCTATTACACCATACATTACTCCATGGTCAGTGATAGCCATGCTATCCATATTCAATTCCTTTGCCCTTCTCACAAGCTCCCTTATCTTACATGAGCCGTCAAGCAGGCTATACTCCGTATGAACATGCAAATGCGTAAACGACATACCTTCCTCCTTTTCCAAAGCATATTTCATTATTACACTTCATCCTATATACTTATCTTATATGTATCATCTTACGTACATAATCTAAGGAAATAAAGCGCCGCACCCCCTGCGACGCTCACTTTATCTTATATTATATTATCTTATCTTTTAAAAACATTTTGTAGCGGTTTACCGGCAAATTTGGCTCCGCCAAATTTGCAAGTGTCGGCTTTAGACGACACTTTTTGCACTGCTCAAATATTTTTCTATGCTTTCAATGGCCTCTGTCTCATCAGCACCCTCAGCACTTACCGTGACATTCTCTCCTGCCGCTATGCCAAGTGTCATCATACCCATTATACTTTTTGCATTTACCTTCTTGTTATCGTACTCAACAAATATGGAGCTGTCAAACCGGCTTGCAACCTGTACAAAAACAGCTACAGGCCTTGCATTTAAACCCTGCTTCAGTTCAATAGTCATATTTTTTGTTATCATGTTGTTCTCCTCCTTAATTCCGTAGACTATCTGCTATTTCCGAAAGCTTTCTTAATCGGTGGTTTACCCCTGACTTTCCGACGGTTGGATTAAGCAATGCTCCTAATTCTTTAAGTGAAGCATCAGGATTTTCCAGCCTTATAACAGCAATCTCCTGTAAAGGCTTCTTAAGACCCGACAGACCCATTGTGTCCTGTATAAGTCTTATGTCCTCTATCTGCCTGACTGAAGCAGATACAGTTTTATTAAGATTTGCTGTCTCACAGTTCACCTTTCGGTTTACCGTATTTCTCATCTCTTTTATGATGCGGATATTCTCCAGCTCCATAAGTGAAATATGGGCTTCCATAATATTAAGCATATCTACTATGCTTTCGCCCTCCTTGATATATACCACAAAATGCTTCTTCCTTTCAACTATTTTCGCATCAATTTCAAAAGTTTTTATGATGTCCTTTAGCTGCAGGGCTTTTGCCATAGTGGTGCAAACCATCTCAAAATGATAGGATTTCTCAGGCTTACTGATGCTTCCTGCTGACAGAAATGCTCCCCTTAGAAATGCTCTCTTGCAGCAGCTTTTCATAATCACCACATTGTTTATTATGGAGAGATTTTCTTCAACCTCCATATTTCCATCTATAAGCTTAACTGCCTGAAGTATCCTTATGGCACTTACATGGTCATTTACAGTGATAGTATATGTTTTGCTGCTCCTTAAATATACATTTTGTCTGATGGTAATTTCAGCCTTTATATTAAATGCTTTTTCGACTAATGTAAAGTACTTTCTTGCAACAAATATATTTTCTGTTTGAATTTTTACGGAATATCTGTCCTCCGTTGTAATAATAATTCGTCCGCAAAGGCTTATAATTGCTGCAATCTCAGCTATTATACAATGCCTTGCAGCCGGTATATGCTTAGATAATTCCTCTTTTACACTTTGTGAAAACGACATTTTTATTCCCTTTCAATATCTCTGTGGGTCAGCTTTACTCCGTACTCTCCCTTTTTTTTAAGCTCCTCAAACAGCTTGTTTGCTATAGTCACCGAACGATGCTTTCCTCCTGTGCAGCCTATACTTATAACAAGCTGGTTTTTCCCCTCCGAAACGTAATTTGGAATAAGAAATTCTATCATATCATTAAGCTTTTTAAGAAATTCCACTGACTGCCCTGAATTCATAACAAAATCATTCACCTCCCTGTCGTTGCCTGTCTTTCTTTTAAGTCCGTCAACATAAAAGGGATTGGGCATAAATCTTACATCAAACAGTAAGTCTGAATCTGTAGGTATGCCGTACTTAAAGCCAAAGGACACTATATTTATGAAAAGATTTTTAAATTCCTTATTCTCAACAAATATTTTCTCCAGCTCGCTCCTAAGCTCCTTTGTAAGCATGGAGTCAGTCTCTATTATGTAATCTGCTTTCTTTTTGAGAAATGCCAAAAGCTGTCTTTCCCTAGCCAGTCCTTCATCCACTCTGCCCTCTGTCACTAATGGATGGGAGCGTCTTGTTTCCTTAAACCGTTTTACAAGTGTCTCATCTCTCGCTTCTAAAAAAAGGATTTCATATGACCTGTCATTTATCTTAAGATAATCTGTTATGCTCTCTATCTGAGACAAATCACCGCTTCTTATATCCACCCCCAATGCAACCTTATCTATATCTCCCATAGAATTAAATGCTAAATCTGTAAATTTCTGCATAAGCTGAATAGGAAGGTTATCCACACAAAAATAACCCACGTCCTCCAATATTTTCATTGCAGTTCTCTTTCCTGCACCCGACATTCCTGTCACTATAACAAATCGCATTTTAAATCCTTTCCACTTTTATCAAAGCATTTACAAAATATAAGCATTATAAGTATTATTATAATATATTTTACATTATATGTTTTTATTTTTTATTATTATATATTATATATTTTATAATTATCTTACCCTTATCATTCATAATATTTTTACAATATTTTCACTTCCGGCTCAAGCATTACATTAAACTTCTCATACACCCTGTCCCTGACGTCATTTATAACCTGTAAAATATCTGAAGCTGTAGCATTGTTTTTATTTATGACAAATCCGCAGTGCTTCTCCGATACCTGCGCTCCTCCCACCGTATATCCCTTAAGTCCTGCATCCTCTATCAGCTTTCCTGCAAAATACCCCTCCGGTCTTTTAAAGGTGCTTCCTGCACTGGGGTACTCAAGCGGCTGCTTTTCAATTCTTGCACTCTGACAGCTCCTAAGCTTTTCGTCTATTACAGACTGCTCTCCTCTCTTAAGCCTGAATACCGCCTTTAGTACTGTCATATTTTCCCTTTGCATCAGACTGTCCCTGTATGTAAAATCCATTTCATCTCTCTTAAGGGTAATTATATTTCCCCTTGAATTCATCACAACAGCACTTTCTATAACATCCTTTATCTCGGTTCCGTACGCACCTGCATTCATAGCTGTCGCCCCGCCTATGGTTCCCGGTATGCCGGCTAAAGTCTCCATTCCCGTATAGCCCCGTTTTGAAACCTCCTTAGCCACTGCTGCCAGCTTTTCCTGTCCGTATGCTGATACTGACAGTACCTTCTTATCTCCCTGAATTTCCTTATAATCAACATTGTTCTCATCATACAGCACTGTATCGCTAAAGCTGTCTGCAAGCTTTAATATAACGCCTGTATATCCTTCATCTCTCACAAGAATATTGCTTCCGTTTCCAATGACAAAGTAAGGAATTCCGTATTTGTAAGCAATGTTTATAATTCTCTTTAAATGTGCTGCATTTATTATTTCCACAAATATCAAAGCATTTCCTCCCGTCTTAAAGGTAGTATGCTTATTCATAGGCTCATCCTTTCTTATATATGATGAACCCACTATTTTTTCAAGCTCTGTATATATTTCACCATAAAGCTCCTTACACATTACTTGCCCCTCCATATATTCCCGCATCATTTCCAAGCTCTGCCAGCTTAAAGGCTACATTCCTGCAAGGAAGAAATGCGTATTCTTTAAAATACTTTTCTATAACATCAAGCAGCTTTTGACCTGCATTGCTTATTCCTCCGCCTATAACTACACAGTCAGGATTTATCACTGAGGCTACTGACGCCAATGCCATACCAAGATATTTACCCAAGCTGTCTACCGCATACGCACAAAGGTCATCCCCATTTTTTGCACCATCGAAAATATCCTTTGCCGTAAACTCTCCGAGTCCGCTTCCGTTATTTTCCTCCTGCATTATCGATGAAAGATATGGCGATGCCTTTCCCTCTGCCATATATCTTTTCGCAGTTCTGACTATTCCTCCGGCTGATGCGTACTGCTCTAGACAGCCTTTTTTTCCGCAATTACATTTTTCCGTCTCATTCGGATTGACCGGTATATGTCCTATCTCTCCTGCCGCTCCGTTAGTCCCGGCAATAATCCTTCCTTCAGATATTACTCCTCCGCCTACTCCTGTGCCAATAGTGATAAACACCACATTTTCAGAACCCATTCCGCTTCCATGCTTCTGCTCCCCCAAAGCTGCCATATTAGCATCATTAAGAACCTCTACCGGAACATATTCCAGCATCCTTGAAAATGTTTCCTTTACATTGAAGGTTCCCCAGCCAAGATTTACACAGCCAAGTATATAGCCCTTTGCTGTGACAGGTCCGGGAAGTCCTATTCCGACTCCCATGCACTCATTCTTTGAAAGGTTATGCTCATCAAGTATTTCATTTATCTTCTTACATATGTCTGAAAGTATATTTGCTCCGTTATCTGTTTTGTCCGTTTTTATCTCACACTTTGCCAAAAGCTTGCACTGATTGTCAAACATACCTATCTTTATTGTGGTTCCGCCTACATCTACACCAAACCTTACCAACATCCGTTGTATCTCCTTATTATGATATTAATTTTCCTTTGTCCTTCCGAAGTTTGACTGTACTCTCTCAATAAAGCTTAATGCCGCATTGTAGCCCATCTGCTTCTGACGATAATTTACTGCTGCCGACTCTACTATTATGGCTATGTTCCTGCCCGGTCTGATAGGAATGGAATGGCTTGCCACCTTATTGCCTAAAAATTCAGTATACTGCTCCTCAAGTCCAAGCCTGTCATACTCCTTATCCTTGCTCCACTCCTCAAGCTTAATCACCATATTAATCTCCTGAGTTTCCTTAACGCTCTGTACACCGAAAAGCGTCTTTACATCCACAATGCCTATACCACGCAGCTCAATAAAATGCCTTGTAATATCAGGTGCCGTACCTATAAGTGTCTCGTCACTTACCTTTCTTATCTCTACCACATCATCTGTCACAAGACGGTGTCCCCTCTTTATAAGCTCAAGGGCAGCCTCGCTTTTACCAATACCGCTTTCACCCATAATCAGAACGCCCTCGCCATACACATCAACCAGCACTCCGTGTATTGAAATACAAGGTGCAAGCTCCACATTAAGCCACCTGATGATTTCCGCCATAAAAGGCGATGTAGCCTGATCTGTAACAAGCAATGGCACTCCATACCTTCCTGCCGCCTCAAGCATATATTCGTCCGGCTGCATATCCCTACAGTATATGATACAAGGCACCTTAAAGGAGCAAAGCTTGTCATATATAAATTTTTTCCTCTCGGTATCCATAGTATCAATAAAGGATTGCTCAACAAATCCGATAATCTCCACTCTTTCATTATCAAAATGCTCAAAAAAGCCTGCAAGCTGCAAGGACGGCCTTACGATATCCGGAGATTTTATTCTGATATCACTTATATCTATATCAGGCGTAAGATTTTTCAAATCATAATTTTCAATTAATTTTGAAAGCTTAACTGTTGGTGTTGCCATTATTTTTTCCTCCATATTTCTTACGAAAATTTTATATATTCAGTATATCTCAAAACACACCTATATTACAAGGCAATTTTCTTTAAATTTATGTTTCTTTCCTAAAAAACTCATATACTTTTTCTGCCGCAGCCCTGTTCATTGACGGCACCTGCATAAGTGTGTCCGTATCTGCATTTTTTATATCCTCTATTGATGCAAAATGCTTCATAAGCGCCCTTCTTCTTGCCGGTCCTATTCCCTCTATGTCGTCAAGCACTGAATGAACCTGATTTTTGCTTCTGAGACTTCTGTGAAATTCTATTGCAAACCTGTGAGCCTCATCCTGCACTCTTGTAACAAGGAGAAATTCCTCGCTTCCGGGCTTTATAGGTATCTCCTCTCCGTTATATATAAGGCCTCTTGTTCTGTGGTGGTCGTCCTTAACCATGCCGCATACATGTATATTAAGCTTAAGCCTGTTCAATACCTCCAACGCTGCATTTACCTGTCCTAAGCCTCCGTCCATCATAATAAGGTCAGGGTAGCGTACAAACTTATCATCACCCTCATGAGTAAAACGCCTTGTCAGAACCTCCCTCATGCTGCCGTAATCATCAGGACCTGTTATTGTCTTAATCTTAAACTTCCTGTAATCATTTTTCTTCGGTTTTCCGTGTTCAAACACTATCATAGAGCCTACCGACTGATAGCCTGAAATATTTGATATGTCAAAGGCCTCTATACGGTAGTCATTTTTGCTTTCTATGTCGAGAAGCCTGAATATTTCACTGACTGCACCTATAGTTTTTCTCTCGCTGCTTTTTATCTTTTCCCTGTCTCTCTCAAGAACCATAGCGGCATTCTTTTTGGCAAGCTCCACCATCTTATATTTTTCCCCTGCAAGAGGGTGTATTATTCTTACCTTGTTTCCTCTACGCATTGACAGGTATTCACTTATCACCTCGCCCTCCTCTATCTCCTCAGAAACAAACAGCTCCTTTGGAACAAAGGGAGTTCCGCTGTAATACTGCTTTATAAAGCTTGACAGCAGCGTGCTTTTTCCGTCTGCCGGAACCCTTATGTAGAAATGCTCCCTTCCCATAAGCTTTCCTTCCCTCATAAAAAACACCTGTACTACAGCCTCGTCATTATCTATAGCATATGCTATTATATCCCTGTCAATGTCATTTTCTGATGTAATTTTCTGCTTCTGTGCCACCTGCTTTACGCTGCTCAGCAAATCCCTGTAATATGCGGCATCCTCAAACTCCATTTTATCTGACGCCTCAAGCATGCTTTCCTCAAGGCTCTTAATTATATCGCTGTAATGACCGTTTAAAAATCTGACAGCCTCATCTATAGATTTTCTGTATTCCTCCGCTGACACATAGCCCATACATGGAGCCTTGCACTGCTTTATATGGTAGTTAAGACAAGGTCTCCCCTGACCTATATCCTTCGGAAGCGAGCGGTTACAGGTCCGTATTTTATACAGCTTTCTCAAAAGCTCTATGGTGTCCTTCACTGCACCTGCACTTGTATACGGTCCAAAATACCTTGACTTATCCTTCTTCATATCCCTTGATAAAAGTATACGTGGGTACTGCTCCCCCACTGTAACCTTTATGTAGGGATATGTCTTATCGTCCTTAAGCATGGTATTATATCTCGGGCGGTATTCCTTTATAAGATTACATTCTAAAATAAGAGCTTCAAGCTCGCTGTCAGTTACAATGTATTCAAAGTAACTGACCTTGCTTACCATCTGCTCTATCTTAGCTGACTTGTTCGTTCCCTTTTGAAAATATTGCCTCACTCTGTTTTTAAGAATAACCGCTTTCCCCACATATATAATCTCGTCGGAAGCATCATGCATAATGTATACTCCCGGCGAGCGTGGAAGCTTTTTTAATTCTTCCTCTATTACAAACATATATTCCTCTTGCTTATTTTTTTACTTTTTATTCTCTTATTCTTTTATTATGTTGTTCTTTTATTCTGCATCTTTATTTTCAATGCTTTCAGCACTGTCTGCAATGTCAGTCTCCTCCGGCTTTCCCTTTACCTCATAATACAAATCCATAAACTGCTTTCCCGTAATGGTTTCCTTGTCATAGAGGTATTCGGCTATCTTTATCATAACATCCTTGTTTTCACTGATAAGCTTCTTTGCCTTTACATAGCATTCCTTCAAAAGCTCCTTAACCTCTCTGTCTATCTCCGCCGCCGTGACATCCGAGCAGTTAAGGACTGTATGTCCGCTTAAATAGCTGTCCTGAACCTCCTCAAGGCTCATAAGTCCAAATTCCTCAGACATTCCATACTGTGTAATCATAGCCCTTGCAAGCTCTGTCGCCTTCTCCATATCATTGGAAGCACCTGTGGTTACAGTGTCAAAGAATACCTCCTCCGCCGCACGTCCTCCGTAAAGGGTAACTATACGTGCAAGCAGCTCATCCTTTGTCATAAGATACTTCTCCTCCTCAGGCACCTGCATAACATATCCTAATGAGCCCATAGTTCTTGGCACAATAGTTATCTTCTGCACCGGCTCTGCATTTTTCTCAAGGGCAGTAATAAGAGCATGTCCTACCTCATGGTAAGCCACTGTTCTCTTTTCCTTTGAGCTCATTATCCTGTCCTTCTTTTCCTTGCCTGCTATAACTACCTCCACAGCCTCAAACAAATCTGACTGGGATATTGCCTGTCTGCCGTTTTTCACTGCATTTATGGCTGCTTCATTTATCATATTGGCAAGGTCTGAGCCTACGGCGCCGCTTGTGGCAAGACCAATGGCGTCAAGGTCAACAGTTTCATCCATAAGCACATTTTTAGAATGAACCTTAAGCGTTTCCACTCTGCCCTTAAGGTCCGGCTTATCTACTATAATACGCCTGTCAAAACGTCCGGGCCTTAAAAGTGCCTTGTCAAGCACATCAGGTCTGTTTGTTGCCGCCAGTATAAGAAGACCCTTAGAGGAATCAAAGCCGTCCATCTCTGAAAGAAGCTGATTTAATGTCTGCTCTCTCTCATCATTGCCGCCGCCATATCTGGAATCCCTTGACTTTCCTATGGCATCAATCTCGTCTATAAAAATAATACAAGGTGCATTTTTCTGTGCTTCCTTAAACAGATCCCTTACTCTCGAAGCTCCAACGCCTACAAACATCTCCACAAAATCCGAACCTGCAAGGGATAAAAACGGCACCTTTGCCTCTCCTGCAACTGCCTTTGCAAGAAGCGTCTTACCTGTACCCGGAGGTCCTACAAGAAGCGCACCCTTTGGAAGCTTAGCACCTATCTGTGCATATTTTCCCGGATTGTGGAGGAAATCAACTATCTCTGTGAGGGATTCCTTCGCCTCGTCCTGTCCTGCCACATCCTTAAAGGTAACACCTGTCGCCTTTTCCAATCCATACATCTTGGCGTTTGACTTACCTACTCCGCCCATAAGGCCTCCGCCGCCCTTTGACATTCTTCTCATAACAATGCCGAAAATCAAATATATAAACAGAAAAGGAAGCACCCAGCTTAAAACTATCTCCACAATAGAGGAGCTTGTATCTGCCTTGTCAACCTTCCACTCGACATTAGCCTCCTCCAGCCTGTCATACAGCTTATCAGTACTCAATATCATGGTCCAATATGTCTGCTTTGTACCATACTGTGTACTTTTCGCATTCTTTGGCGTAACAATAATAGTACCGTCAGAATCAATCTCCACACTGTCAACCTGTCCCTCATCAAGCATCGTCAAAAATCTGCTGTAGGTAATTTCCTCCGACGTGGCATTATTCATAAAGGATGTAAAGGATGTAACAAGCATAATCGTAACAAGCGCCGCCACTATAATAAGTATAATCTTTTGATTTCGCCTTTTATCATCATCATTACGGTTATTTCCGTTTCCGCCATTTCCGTTTTTATCTCCATTATTACCACCTCTGTTATTATTTGGCGGAACATCATTAAAGCTTTCGTTATAATTACTTTCGTTTAAATTATTGTCCATTTATCAGGTTACCTTTCTTTTTCTTCTATGTTCAAATCTCCATTAGTGACTTTCCTCCAAATAAGATTATATAGTTAGTTTGCCAATAAATCAACAAACTTATTGTGTTTTTTGGTGTATTTATATTTTTTTTATTTTCATATGGAAATAAATCAATTAATGTTGTATACTAAAGTGTATGTTTTTGATTATTTCAAGGAGGGCTTATTATGCCGGTAAAATACGTATTCGTTACAGGCGGAGTTGTCTCAGGTCTCGGTAAGGGTATCACCGCCGCATCTTTGGGACGTCTGCTTAAGGCTCGTGGCTACAAGGTCACAATGCAGAAATTTGACCCATACATAAACATTGACCCGGGTACAATGAATCCTATCCAGCACGGCGAGGTTTTTGTAACTGACGACGGTGCTGAGACAGATTTGGACTTAGGCCATTACGAAAGATTCATAGATGAAAGTCTTACAAAAAATTCCAATGTAACCACAGGCAAGGTTTACTGGTCTGTGCTTAACAAGGAGCGGCGCGGCGATTTTGGAGGAGGCACTGTTCAGGTTATCCCCCATATTACAAATGAAATTAAAAGCCGCTTCCACAGAAACTATACTGCTACCGATACGGAAATAGCCATTATAGAGGTAGGCGGTACGGTAGGTGATATAGAAAGCCAGCCTTTTCTTGAGGCCATAAGGCAGTTTCAGCATGATGTAGGCAAGGACAATGCAATACTCATTCACGTTACGCTAATACCGTATCTCCGCTCGTCAGGGGAGATGAAAACAAAGCCTACACAGGCAAGTGTCAAGGAGCTTCAAAGCATCGGTATCTGGCCTGATATCATTGTATGCCGCTCAGAGCTTCCTTTAGGACAGAGTATAAAGGATAAGATTGCCTTATTCTGTAATGTTGACAACACTCATGTGCTGCAGAACCTTGATGTGGATGTGCTGTATGAGGCACCTCTTGCTATGGAAAAGGAGCATCTAGCGGAGGTAGCATGTGAATGTCTTAAGCTACCGTGTCCTAAGCCTGACCTTAAGGATTGGGAGGATATGGTAAATACCGCAAAAAATTTAAGCTCCGCAGTAAATGTGGCACTTGTCGGAAAATACATATCCCTCCACGACGCATATATAAGCGTAGTTGAGTCACTTAAGCACGGCGGTTATGCCAATGGCGTGGCAGTCAATATCAAATGGGTGAACTCAGAGCTTTTAACCTCTGAAAATGCAGACGAAATTTTGGGAGATGTGGACGGAATACTTGTTCCGGGCGGCTTTGGCGACAGAGGCATCGAGGGCAAAATCATATCCATTGAATATGCAAGGACAAAAAACGTTCCGTTTTTGGGGCTATGTCTTGGCATGCAGCTATCCATAGTTGAATTTGCAAGACATGTGCTTGGCTTTGCTGATGCACACAGTATAGAATTAAATCCTTCTACAACACATCCTGTCATTAACCTTATGCCGGACCAAAACGGCATTGAGGATATAGGCGGAACCTTAAGGCTTGGCTCTTATCCGTGTGTGCTGGACAAGACCTCCAAAGCCTTTGAGATATATGGAGGCGAGGAAACCATACATGAGAGGCACCGTCACAGATATGAGGTAAATAATGACTATAGAACGGCACTGTCTGAAAACGGTATGAAGCTTTCAGGCATGTCACCGGACGGACGTATTATTGAGATGATAGAGATTACAAATCATCCGTGGTTTATAGCTACACAGGCACACCCTGAGCTTAAGAGCAGACCTAACAAGCCTCATCCTCTGTTTAAGGGGTTTATTGGAGCAGTTAAGGATAGAGCCGGAATGGTGTAAGATAAATAACTGAGGAAATGCCCTTTCTTAATATGTTATACATTGGGTTGTCGCACTAAAAAAGTGCCGCAGGCAGCGTCACTTTTTTAGTGCGACAACCCTTTTTAAATTTCTCTAATGAGTCGTCTTATTTATATACTGTGTTTTTGTCTTTGAATACATTATCCTCTGCTCCGCATACAACCCATAATATCCCGACATCATAAAGCTTATTGCCACCGCCATCATAAAGAACAATACACCCTTATATCCAAACAGCTCAAAGCTTATAAGCAGAGAAGCAATAGGACAGTTTGTTGCTCCGCAGAATATTGCCGTCATTCCAAGTGCGGCACAAAAGGAAGGTGATATACCCAATAAATTTCCAAGCGTACACCCGAGTGTCGCCCCGATAAAAAAGCTTGGCACAATCTCGCCTCCCTTAAAGCCTGCCCCAAGTGTAATTGCAGTAAGAATTATCTTCAAAATAAAGGCATAGGGTACTGCATCCCCCTCCATTGCCCTTTCTATAACATTTATTCCCGCTCCCATATAATCGGTAGTTCCCAAAAGCTTTGCTGCACCTATAATAACAAGCGAGGCTGCCACAATCCTTATATATCCGTTCTTAAACAGCCCCCTTAACAGCTTTCCTGCCTCATGTAAAACAATACAGAAAACACAGCTTACAAATGCACATATAACACAAAGCAGTATGATTTTCAATGTATTTTCCACATTCATTTCCGGCACCAGCTCTATGTGAAAGCTTTCCGGCCTTATTCCCATATTCACTGCAAACTGTGATGCTATAACGGCAGCAAACACGCATGGTACAAGTGCCGAATAATACATTATTCCAACGCTTCCAACCTCTATTGAGAAGATTGCCGCCGCCATAGGCGTTCCGAATAATGCCGAAAATGCCGCACTCATGCCACACATTACCGTCATCCTTTTGTCATTCTCATCAAGCCTTAAAAGCTTTCCTATTCCATTTCCAAGACTTCCGCCCATTTGAAGTGCAGCACCCTCCCTGCCTGCCGAGCCTCCGCATAGATGGGTAACCACTGTGGAAATGAATATAAGCGGTGCCTGCCTTAGAGGAATGTCGTCACGGGCATGAAGGTTTGATATAACTGTATTTGTTCCCTTATCATTCTCAAAATTACATAATCTGTACAGGGCAACTATAAATATGCCGCCAAGCGGAAGCAGGTATAATATAAATCCGTTCTCCTGACGAAACTGCGTAACATAATTCATCGCATGGCCAAAAAGGGTGCTGAAGCCTCCCACTGCACATCCCACTATGGCAGCTATAAATATCCATTTTACAAAAACCACTATGTGTCCTGACATAATTTTCAGTCTTTGCTTTGTATCCTGCTTTACCTTTTCACCATATGTACGCATATTCATATTATCCTTCATCCTCTTACCTATTTATCAAAGCTTATTGTATTTACCACGTAGCCTGTATATTTTTTCGCCGTCTCAAACTTACTTTCCTCACTGTATACTGAAAAAATAACGGCCTTTTTCTCTCCTATAACTATATATTGACCTATACGTGCCTTTACGTCTCCATTCATCTGCTCCATTTCCACATACAGCATGCTTTCTCCGTTTTCCTTTGTTGAGCCCTTTTCTATAAGTGCTTTGTCACCATACTGCTTCTTAAGACTGCTCTCAAGCTTTGAAAGCTCCACTGATGCCAGGCTTTTATCTGATGTTACGCTAAGTACTACATTGCTGTCATATGTATCGGAATTTTCCATCATGTAGTAATAAAGATAGTCTGTATCTGCATAAGCCAGCTTCCAGTTTGATGATACATCAAACTTATACCCTAAAACAATTTCAGTGCTTTCCTCAGAGCTTTCGTTGCTGCCTGCTTCCTCACTGCCATTATTACTGCCGCTTTCATTGTTATTATCAGCATTATTATCATTAGATGTTTCCTTTGTTGGTGACTCTGTCATACCTGCTTCGCCCTCTGACGGCTTTGAGTCTTTTCCCTCACTGCTGCCACAGGCTGTAGATATAAGCATTAAAGCCATTAGCATAAATAAGCAAAAGAATTTCTTTCCATTTAATCGCATTCTTTTTTCCTGCCTTTTTAATAATTATAGGATTTGCCAATCAATTCAGTATCCCACATATTGGTTATGTTGTCAATGAGACTTTTATAAGCTGCTTGCTAAATTGTTTGCTCTGCTTGCTAAATCTCAAGTAATTTCATCTTCTCAATAAATTCATCTATGGAATTTACCTTAGCGGAAAGCTTATGCCATTTATTTAATATGGTCATATCTTTTTGTAATAATATAGTCTGCTTTAAGCTGTCAGGTATAACGCTAAGCTCCTCCAGCAATTCAAGTATCGACTCTGCCTTTCCTTCAGCTTTCCCTGCTGCCATACCTTCGGCTATTCCTTCAGTTCTTCCTTCTTCCTTTCCCTCTGCCCTGCTTTCTCTCTTTTCCAGTTCGATAATTTCCCACATCTGCATATATCTCACCCCTGCTTCTGAATTTCTCTTGATTTCCTCTACACCGTGATGAAGCTTTTTAAGGCTTTCG
>N._stephensi_703_cecum__coassemble_73_pt1 | contig 17481 bp, 9 predicted proteins | sample N__stephensi_703_cecum__metabat2_low_PE_004 | metagenome-assembled genome bin N | reverse complement strand
ACTCGAAAAGTGCTAAAAAGCAGCACTTTTCTCAAACAGATGCCCTCTGCTAAGTTCAAGAAGTTTTTGGATAATAAATTTCTAACCTCCTCCTCAATGCTTTAGGAAATATTATACAGCAGCACCCCTTCTGCCTAAGCTCCTGAATAGCTGCCGCATACTGCACGCAGAATATAATGCAAGGCTGAACTGTTATATTGTCTTAAATGATTTTGCCTGAGTGAAAAAAAAGTGTCGGCAGAGCCGACACTTGCAAGTTTGGCTTAAGCCAAACTTGTGGTTTGCTTGTAGGAATTTCCTATATATTAAAAAAACATCGCCACACATCAAATAAATAATGATGTATGACGATGTATGAAATACTTATATTATACCAAAAGGACTAGATTATTATTCATATAATTTTAAAAGCCTGTTTAAATAATCGTACTTATCCTTAGCTGCTTTCTCTGCCTTTCCGAACAGCTCCTCTGCCCTCTTTGGATTGCTTCTCTCAAGTGCACTGTACCGAACCTCTCCCTTAAGGAAGTCTTTGTATTCCGTAGACGGAGCCTTGCTATCCAATATAAACGGATTTTTGCCCTCTGCCTTAAGCTGCGGATTGTACCTGAACAAATGCCAGTAGCCTGATGTAACAGCCTTTTTCTCCTCTGTCTGAGCTCCTGACATTCCTCCTCTTATTCCATGATTAATACATGGTGCGTAAGCAATTATAAGGGAAGGTCCCGGATAGTTTTCAGCCTCCGTAATCGCCTTTATGCACTGATTCATGTCTGCTCCCTGTGCTATCTGTGCTACATATACATAGCCGTAGCTTATGGCTATCTGTGCCAGATCCTTTTTGCCTATATCCTTACCGCCTGCGGCAAACTGTGCCGTAGCACCTATCGGTGTAGACTTTGAGGACTGTCCTCCCGTATTTGAATATACCTCTGTGTCAAATACGAGTATATTTACGTCCTGTCCGCTTGCTATAACGTGATCCAGGCCTCCAAAACCGATATCGTATGCCCATCCGTCACCGCCGAATATCCACTGGGACTTCTTTGACAGAAAATCCTTATATTTTAAAATTTCCCGTGCTTTTTCACTACATTCACAGTTTGATGCTTCACATTCACTGAGAAGCTGAACAAGTCTGTCCGTTGCCTTTCCGTTTAATGCTCCGTCGTCGAAGGTATCAAGATATTCCTTAGCTGCCTCTTTAACCGATTCCTTTGGTGCATTTTCAGAAAGCTCCAGAACCTTAGCCTTCAAGCCCTTTCTCATGGCATTTTGTGCAAGCTTCATTCCAAAGCCAAACTCTGCATTATCCTCAAAAAGTGAGTTTGACCATGCAGGACCCTTGCCCTCAGGCGTAACCGTATATGGTGTGGAAGGAGAGGAATTTCCCCATATAGATGAGCAGCCTGTTGCATTTGCTATATATGCCCTGTCTCCAAATAACTGGGTAACAAGCTTTGCATACGGCGTCTCACCACAGCCTGCACATGCTCCTGAATACTCAAGAAGCGGCTGCTTAAACTGGCTTCCCTTAACTGTTGTCTCCTTGAATTTTTCAAAAATCTCAGGCTTTGCTGAAACTTTCTGTCCATAGTCAAACACCTTCTGCTCATTTAACTGTGATTCAAGAGATTTAAGTGTGAGTGCCTTGTTTCCTTTCATTCCCGGACATACAGTTATACATGAGCCGCATCCTGTACAATCAAGTGCTGACATTGTAACGGAAAACTTTAATCCCGGCATACCTGTCATATCCTTTGACTTCGTTCCGTCAGGAGCATTGCTAAGTTCCTCCTCTGTCATCGCCACAGGTCTTATAACTGCGTGAGGACATACATATGAACAGAAGTTACACTGTATACAGTTCTCAGGAATCCACTCCGGCACATCCGTAGCTACTCCTCTCTTTTCATATGCTGCTGTTCCCGATGGAGTTGTTCCGTCCACATAAGGAACAAGTGCTGATACAGGCAATGAATTTCCTTTATATCCGTTTACGTATGACTGAATATTATTTACAAAATCCACAGCATCCTTTCTGCCTTCTGTCACACGCTCTATTGTATCATTTGTTTCGGCATTTTTCCAGCTTTCCGGAACATCTACCTTTACTACCTCTGAAACGCCCTTATCTATGGCAGTATAGTTCATCTGTACAATTTCATCACCCTTTTTGCCATAGGTGTTTTTCACCGCAGTTTTCATAAGCTCTACTGCCTTTTCCTCCGGCAGAATATCCGAGAGCTTGAAAAATGCTGACTGGAGAATTGTATTTATCCTTCCTCCAAGTCCTGCTTCCTTTGCAATTTTAAAGCCGTCAATAACATAAAAATTAATATTATTTTCAGCAATATATTTCTTGACTTTTCCCGGAAGGTTTTCCTCCAGACCCTTCATATCCCAGCTGCAGTTAAGAAGGAAGGTTCCTCCTTTCTTTACATCCTGAACCATATCATATTTATTAACGTATGAAGGGTTGTGGCAGGCTACAAAATCCGCATGCTTTATAAGATATGTAGACTTTATCGGAGTTTCTCCAAATCTTAAGTGTGACACTGTTACTCCACCTGATTTTTTTGAATCATAATCAAAATATGCCTGTGCATACATGTCAGTATTGTCACCTATTATCTTTATGGAATTCTTGCTTGCACCTACCGTACCGTCTGCTCCAAGTCCCCAGAATTTACAGCAGATAACTGACTTGCCGGAGGTGTCTATACTGTCATCTATAGCAAGTGATAAGCCTGTTACATCATCTGTAATGCCTATGGTGAAAATTCTTTTCTCTTTATTTTTGTAAACAGCTATAATCTGTCCCGGTGTAGTATCCTTTGAGCCTAAGCCGTAGCGGCCTGTAAGTATGTCGACATCCTTAAATTTGCTGTCCTTAAGTGCTGCCACCACATCAAGGTACAATGGCTCTCCCATTGCTCCCGGCTCCTTTGTTCTGTCAAGAACGCTTATGGTCTTTACGGTGTCAGGTATAACATCTATAAGATGCTTTGCACTGAAAGGTCTGTAAAGCCTAACCTTAACCATACCTACCTTTTCTCCCTGTCCGACGAGATAATCTATAGTTTCCTCTATTGTCTCACAAACAGAGCCCATAGCCACTATAATATGCTCTGCATCAGGTGCACCATAATAATTAAACAGCTTATAATCCGTACCAATTTCCCTGTTTATCTTATCCATGTATTCTTCAACTATTCCCGGAAGCCTGTTGTAATATTCATTACTTGCCTCTCTTGCCTGGAAGAATATGTCAGGATTTTGAGCTGAACCTCTCTGACACGGATGATTAGGATTAAGACAGCTGTTCCTGTACTCTGCTACTGCGTCATCATCCATAAACTCCTTTAAGGTTTCATAATCCCACACCTCAATTTTTTGTATCTCATGTGAGGTTCTAAATCCATCAAAGAAGTTAATAAATGGCACTCTGCCCTTTACTGCCGCACAATGTGCCACAGGGGTTAAGTCCATGACCTCCTGCACTCCGCCGCTGCAAAGCATAGCGAAGCCTGTCTGCCTGCAGGCATATACATCAGAATGGTCTCCAAATATGGAAAGTGCATGACTTGCAAGTGCTCTGGCTGACACGTCAATAACTGCCGGAAGCAGCTCTCCCGCAATCTTGTACATATTCGGAATCATAAGCAAAAGTCCCTGTGATGCCGTAAATGTAGTGGTTAATGCACCTGCTGACAGCGAGCCATGTACTGCTCCTGCTGCTCCTGCCTCTGACTGCATTTCCTGCACAAGCACTTCCTGCCCGAAAATATTTTTTCTTCCTTCCGTAGCCCACTTGTCTGAAAGCTCCGCCATAGTTGATGAAGGTGTAATAGGATAGATTGCAGCCACATCAGAATACGCATACGATACATGTGCCGCTGCATTATTTCCATCCATTGTTTTCTTTTTTCTGGCCATAATAATTCTCCTCTTTCTTTTTGTATATTTATACCTTTCCAAATTTGTTCAAAACAAAATTTGTTCGAAACAAAATTTGTTCAAACAAATACAGAAAGGTATTGATTACAATTTTCATTTATGTTACTGATAAATTATATCATTTTTTGTTCTGATTTACAATATGGCTTCAATAAATTTTTCAAAAAATTTAGAATATTTCCATAAAAATCTTTGACTCATTTTGGATTTTTTGGTCAGAAATGCCAAATGCCTCCATTATGGTCTTCTCCGCCAAATCACATTTTATTTCGTCGTTTGCATATATTACTGCAACCGGCTCCTGTTTTTCTATGTCATCTCCTGTCTTCTTAAGAAGCCTCACCCCTACTGACAAATCTATTTTTTCCTCTTTGGTGCTTCTTCCTCCTCCAAGCATCTGCACGGCAATTCCTATCGCCTTTCCGTTTATTGATGAGATGTATGCTTTTTCCTTTCCGCCGTTATATTTTATTACCCTCTCAATTTTTGCCTTTTCAAACAATGTATTATCATATACCATAGCCCTGCTGCCGCCCTGTCTTTCTACCCACTGTGCCATTTTTTCTATGGCGGCTCCTGATACTATGGTTTTTTCCAGCATTTCCTTTGCCTGATTTATTTCCTTACATTTTCCGTTTAAAATAATCATATGGCTGCCTAACGCATATGCCACCTCCATCACATCCTTTGGCCCGGTTCCCCTAAGACATTCAATGGCCTCTATAACCTCTATGGAATTGCCCACTGCAAATCCCAACGGCTCATTCATATCCGTAATAACTGCCGACATTTTCCTGCCTTCCCTGCATCCTATATCAAGCATCAGCTCCGCCAGTCTTACAGCATCATCTGTATTTTTCATAAATGCCCCTAAGCCATAAGTAACATCAAGTACAATTCCCTTAGCTCCCGACGCAAGCTTTTTACTCATTATGCTTGACGCAATAAGAGGAATGCTGTCCACTGTGGCTGTGACATCCCTAAGTGCATAAATCAGCTTGTCTGCCGGAGCCAGATTAGCCGTCTGCCCTGCCCACGATATTCCTATTTCATTTACATTTCTTATAAATTCTTCCTCTGTGGGACTTACATTAAACCCTGTAAAGCTTTCAAGCTTATCTATGGTGCCGCCGGTATGTCCAAGTCCCCTCCCCGACATTTTTGCAACAGGAACGCCGCAGGCTGCCACCATAGGTCCCATAACAAGAGACACCTTGTCACCTACTCCTCCCGTGCTGTGCTTATCCACCACCGTACCATCAATCCCCGATAAATCAAGCTCATCGCCGCTCTCCTTCATTGCCATAGTAAAATAACAGGTTTCCTCTCCTGTCATTCCCGCAAAGCAAACCGCCATGAGAAATGCAGACATCTGGTAATCAGGTATGCTTCCATTTGTATAGCCCTGTACAATATAATACAGTTCCTCCCTTGTAAGGGCTTCTCCGTTCTTCTTTTTATCTATAAGCTCATACATGGTCATAAAAAATTCCTCCTATTAATTTATAAAAATCATTACATAACTATTATATTTTACCTGACAATACGCATCAAATATCAACTAATATCCCAACTAATTAACTGTATTATACAACAATACCATTCCTCCTTGCAAGCGATTTTGTATCGGTATTTCTGCACTTTTTTCCACACTTATTTTTATATCTGTTTCTGCACTTTTTCAATATACATAAAAGACTGGCAGCAAAATACCGCAACAGTCCGGTCTTGCATTATATTCTGTGTACTATTCTGCGTGCAGCAGATATTTAGGGCTTAGGGCGTGGTGTGGGCTGACAGGCTATATAATAATTCCCAAAGCATTGAGGAGAAGGTTAGAAATTTATCGCCCAAAAATTTCTTGAATTTAGCAGAGGGCATCTGTCTGAGAAAGAGGCTGTTCTTTAGCCTCTTTCGAGTTATGCCTGCCGCTTAGTGAAAGGAATTTTGGGGTGATAAAATTTCTTACCTGTTCCGAAGCTTTAAGAATTATTATATAGCCTGTCAGCCCACACCACGCCCTAAGCCCTAAATATCTGCTGCACGCAGCACGCAGAATAGTACACAGAATATAATGCAAGACATTAATTACAAAATATCTATTCCCCACAAAAAAACCATTGTTATTTCATCCTTCTTGTATTAAAATAAAACATTGTACGAACATATATATGGAGGTTTTAACAGATGAGTTTTGAAATTACAAGAGAATTACCTGAACCGGCAGAAATAAAAGCACAATATCCTGTACCTGAACACTTGATTCAGCTTAAAGCCAAGAGAGACGCCATGATTTCCGATGTTTTTACCGGCAAATCAGACAAATTTTTAGCTATAGTCGGTCCATGCTCAGCAGACAATGAGCCTGCACTTTTAGACTATGTTGAAAGGCTTTCAAGGGTACAGGAAAAAATAAAGGACAAGATAATTATAATACCCAGAGTTTATACAAATAAGCCACGTACAACAGGCGAGGGCTACAAGGGCATGCTCCATCAGCCTGACCCTGAAAAGAAGCCTGACATGCTTCACGGGTTACTTGCAATAAGACATATGCACATAAAGGCTATGGATGTTTCAGGTCTTACTGCCGCCGATGAAATGCTTTACCCTGATAATTACCTTTATCTTTCCGACGTGCTTTCATATGTGGCTGTAGGTGCCCGCTCCGTAGAAAACCAGCAGCACAGGCTTACGGCAAGCGGTATGGATGTTCCATGCGGTATGAAAAATCCTACAAGCGGTACTCTCTCTGTCATGCTTAATTCCGTTACTGCCGCACAGCATGGACATACATTTCTCTACAGGGGCTTTGAGGTTCATACTACCGGCAATCCCCTGACCCATACTATCCTTCGAGGCTCGCAGAACAAGCATGGTCAGTGTGTTCCTAATTATCACTATGAGGATATTATGATGCTTGCTTCCCTTTATGAAGAACAAAGCCTTAAAAATCCTGCTGTTATTATTGATGCAAACCATTCAAATTCCAACAAGCAGTTTAAGGAGCAGATCCGTATCTGCAAGGATGTTCTTCACAGCAGAAATTATTCTGATGCAGCAAGGAACCTGGTAAAAGGACTTATGATTGAAAGCTATATTGAGGAAGGCTCGCAAAAGATTGGGTGTGAGAACCATGTATATGGAAAATCCATTACTGACCCATGTTTGGGGTGGGATGATACTGAGAAGCTGCTTTATGATATTGCGGAGATTGTGTAAGAAGGGATTTTATCAATTCTATACCTATATTTTCTAAATTTCGTGTGCAACTCGGAAGGGCTAAAAATGTAAACAGCCCTTCTGCAGACAAATGCACTACACTGAAACAACATCATGACAGTGCATTTATTTACTCCTTTATTTCAGCCGATATACTTTCCTGTCACCACGACCAAAAATACAAATTATCCCTGCCTCTTCCATTTGCCTTGCAATAGTATAGGCTCTTGTTCTTTTCACTCCCAAAAGCTCCTGTAATTTTTTTTCCGTCATCTCATCATGCTCTTTCAGATAATCAACAACTACTTTCCATTGCGATTTGAAAAAAAGAGAAGCTTTGCCAATTTCTTCTTTGCAGTTCATATTTGGAAGACTAATTTTAAAAGTATTGGGAGTTATTATAATTTCAGGCTGTTCAAAGCAATCCTTGTATAAAGCAAAAATTCTGCGAATTCCTGTTCCGTATGATTCAATGTAATTCAAACGATGGAATATTTCAGCCATATTGCGGTTACGAGGCTGAGAAATCCCACTTTTTATATCATCAGCAGACAACCCTGACAGTAGTCCGCCAAGTGAAACAAATTCCATACCTCTATCATTTACATTTATTATTATGCTGCCACTAAAGCTGTAATCTCTGTGAACAACCGCATTAAGCAGTGCCTCTCTGATTGCTTCCAAAGGATAATCCCACTTATCAATACGATTCATCCCTTCAAATACAGACCTGTTTTGATTACAAAGCATAAGGTATTCAAAGGCATCGTCAATTTGTTTAAATACCGAACCGCCAAACTCCTTATGTGCTTTAAAAACAGTATTTGCTTCATCTGAATAAGCTGCGATTTTTATGGTATGCTCGCACTGATCTGAAATAATAAGAGCAAGATTTGTATACATTTTGTCGGAAATATTTTTAATCCCTAATGCTGAAAATTTTTCCTCAAAAAAATCCACTTTAAGCTTGGCAAATGTAGCTTGTGCTGAATTAAAAGTCAAATTTTGATTAAGCGAACGTGCTGTTTCAAAAACATCTCCGTCTGATAATTTAATCATCATACGTATTTGTTCAGGCGATGCCTGTACAGATGATGCCCCCTGTCTTACATAAACGCCCGAAGGCTTTAATCCCTTTGATTTAATGTAATATGGCTTTGCCGTTCCCTCTGATACCTTAACAGAAATTGTATTGTTATCATGCAGGATGTATTTGATAAACATTGTAACGTCCGGAGCAATACTGTCACGAATCATATTTGTCAGAGCCGTATATACATTATCTACATTGTCTAAGCCTACAGCATTACCCTTATCATCATATCCGACATAAACAATTCCGCCGTTTGTATTTGCAAAAGCAATAACGCTTTTACAAATATCTTCAACAACTATGCTTTTGTATTCAATATTTTCACTTTCAAAATTCATATCTGCACCTCCTTTTTTTTATTATACAATATTTATTCACTTTTTTCAACCGAAAGTGAATATTCACTAAAAATTCACTTTTGATTGAATTATTCATAAATTTATCATTGTTTTTTTAATAACAATAAAAAAGAACATTTTCAAAAACCGAAAATGTCCTTTTTTGCTTATCTGTTCCGATAATTCTACATTATCTCCACATCTGCCTCATAATCCACATTATCATACCTAAATCCAAACATATGGTAAAAATCTTCCCAATACCCGGCTATGTCTGCCACATCCTTAAAGGTATCATTGTCTACACTGTCCCAGATTTCCTTTACCTTTGCCTGAACATCAGGACGCATCTCAAGGTCGTCCATTCTTATCTGTCCTTCTTCGTCAAGCTCTACCTTATCTGTATAGAGCTTGTCCTTGTAAAGCCTGTCCATCTGCTCTATGCAGCCCTCATGTATTCCCATATCCTTCATTACCTTGTAGAGTATGGAAAAATAAAGGGGTACAATAGGTATGGCACTGCTTGCCTGTGTCACAAGTGCCTTATTTACCGATACATATGATTTTATGCCGCTGTCCTTATATTCCTCATTTATCCTTTTTGATGACGCAAGAAGATGCTTCTTTGCCATACCTATGGTTCCATTATAATAAATAGGATATGTAATTACAGGGCCGATATATGAATATGCTATGGTTATGGCTCCATCGCTTATGGCATCTGCCTCCTTTAACGCCTTTATCCAGTCCATCCAGTCCTCGCCGCCCATAACCTTTACCGTCGCCTCTGATTCCTCTGCCGTCGCCGGCTCTATGGTTGCCTCACACAAGGTGTTTGTTCCAAGATTCCAGTTTTTATTTGTAAAAGGCTCCCCTGTGGTTTTAAGGACTGACTGGTATACCGTACCATCCTCCATTGTTCTTCTCGGCGCTGCCAAGCTGTATATAACCAAATCCACCTTGCCCATATCTGCCTTTATTGTTTCAATTACCTGATTTTTAATCTCCCTTGAAAAGGCATCACCATTTATGGACTTAGCATAAAGCCCCTCCTCCACAGCATACCTTTCAAATGCTCTTGTATTGTAAAAGCCGGGTGTGGCTGTCTTTTTACCGTTTGACTCTCTCTCAAACATTACACCAAGCGTAGCTGCCCCTGCACCAAACGCCATAGCTATGCGTGACGCCAAGCCGTAGCCTGTGGATGCTCCGATTACAAGCACGTTTTTCGGTCCTGCAATCCTTCCGTTTGCCTTAACATATTCTATCTGCCTGCGTACACTTTCCCTGCATCCCTCAGGATGAGCTGTTGTACATATAAAGCCCTTTACTTTTGGTTCTACTATCATTTTACACCTCATTCTTACACTTTCTTTATCAGCTTATCTGACTACCCTAATATATTTCCTGAAAAAAACCCGAATCCGACGGTTTTTCCCCTCCTGCATAAAGGTGGCTTACATCTCCGAATTTCTTCACCCTGAATGCAGCATTTCCCTTTTCTCTCTCCTCCGTACAAACCTCTGTCACCGATGCAGGTGCAACAAAAAACTGCTGCCAGAGAACAGGTGCCGATATTCCCAGCAAATGCGAAAGCATAACAAAGCTGACTCCGAGATGACTGAATATAACAATGGTATCTGTGTTTGGCTTAACCGCCTTGTAATAATTATTATGCCTTTCATAGCCATGTGATTTAAGTATTCCGTCTATACCGTCATATACCATTTTCGCCTTTGATGCAATTTCTCCTGTAGTAAGCACCGGCGTATTCATCCAGTTATCCTTATCATACATTGTTTCCATCTCTGTCCAGTATGCAGGGAAGAAATCCCATGATATGCGGTTATTTCCTGTTACAGGGTCTTTTATCGGATAATAAAACTCCTGAAGCCAGTCACATATTATTGCTTCCCTGTTCATTTTCTTAAGGGAATAGTCAGCAGTATCCCTTGCCCGTCCTAGCGGAGAGCAGTAAAATTCCTTTACATTCCATTGCTTTACTCTGTCAGACAATAATTCCGCCTCTGTCCTTCCCTTTACAGTCAATGTGTCGTTTGCATAATCAGGGTCTCCGTGACGTATAAAAATAACTCTCATATTCCGCCTCCTCCGCACTGTATTTTACCGTATTTATCATACTTTAATTTATGTTTATTACTTATTCTGCCGTTATTATATTTCACTCTGCATATTGCTGTTAATTGCAGATACTACAGGCTCTTATCAATTCATTGACACTATAGGCTGCTTCAATGGAGGAATTTTCTCTATCTTTTCTGCATAAAGCACAGGTCCGTTTCCGCCGTAATCACTTCTGTACTCGTCTGCTATGGTAAACGTAAGCTCTATAGTATCTCTGCTGTTTAGATTTTTAGCTTCCTTAGACTTGCATATTGCTCCCATAAAAACTATATCATCTGCACAGCAGGTCATAGCAGGTCTTCCTGCCACAAAATAATTTTTCGCCAGTCCCGGCTCCTTCATTACCATTGTCTTAACACGCAGCTTTTTTCCCGCATAACGGTCAGTATTATCCCACATATCAAGATACCATATGCCATAGTCCTTTTCGCCTATGTCAATAATATCCGCCTTCATATCGTAAGGCAAATCCTCGTCAGTAAGAGGCAAATCAATCTCTCCCTCCTCATTTTCAAAGACAACCTCAATACCTGTGTTTATAGCCTTAATGCTCATTTTGTAGCTGTTAAGCTTTTCGGTATTGTGGCATCTGTTCATTATGAGAAGCTCGGAATTTCTTATCATATCTGCAAACATAGACTTCATATTGTTAAAATATGTCTCAAAGGTTACTCCGTCTGCAATAGTCATCTGCTGACGGATTTCCCAAGACTTTGGAAGCTCTATATTCTTGCAGTCCCACATGCCGTTATACTCTATAAGAATACGCTCCGGCCTGTACTTTTCATTGAGCATATTCAATGTGTCTATATTAAAATCCTCTGCATCCTCTATGACTTCCATATATGTGTTGCTTTTCTTAAGAACATTTTCATCATACTCCTCTGCTCCCTCCTCGCACACAATAAGCAATGTGGCGTCATCCATCTGAAAGTAGTCCTGAGCCAATGTGAAATTTATAAACTGTGTCTTTCCTGCCTCCAAAAAGCCATATATAATAAAGACCTGTTTCATATCATCCATTTTTATGTTCCTTTCCATAATGGTATAAATTATTTATCCTTAAGCCTGCATTTTTCTAGCCTAAAAAAATATTTTTCAGCTCGTCCTCCGTGTAGCCTGAGGCAATGACACACACCTTGCCAATATAATCAGGTGCTCCGTATCTCAATTCAAACTGTCCCGGAACATAATCAAAATATAGCCACTGCTCCTGTCCTTCTGCCTTTACAATACCCTTTGAACGAAGTATTGCTCCCTTTGTCTCCCTTTCAAATTTTTCAAATATGCCTTTTAGCTTATCCTCTGTAAATGCCATTGAGGTTTCTGTTCCCCAGCTTGTAAATACATCATCTGCATGGTGATGGTGATGATGGTCGTGGTCATGGTCATGACCACATGAACATGTCTCTCCGTGATGGTGGTGATGGTCGTGGTCTTCCTCATGGTGGTGGTGCTCATGACTGCATTCCTCGTCATTATGATGATGGTGTTCATGGTCACATTCTTCATCATCATGGTGGTGATGCTCATGGTCACATTCTTCATCATCATGGTGGTGATGCTCATGGTTACATTCTTCGTCATCATGGTGATGATGCCCATGGTTACATTCTTCGTCATCATGGTGATGATGCTCATGATGATGTTCATGCTCCTCCTCTGCCATCATATGGGCAACTCCGTTATTATTCATAAGAGCTGACTTTATTGCCTCCGTATCAAGCTGCTCTACAGGAGTTGTCACTACTGCCGCCTTATCGTTATGCTCCTTTATAATTGCAATCGCTTCCTCCACCTTATTTGGCTTCGCTATATCAGTTCTGCTAAAAAATATGGTGTTTGCATTTTCTATCTGATTTAAGTAAAACTCTCCGAAGTTTTTTACATACATCTTTGCCTTTGTGACATCTATAACTACTGCCTTGTATGCTACCTCCATATCAAGCTCTACTGCCACGCCTTCAACAGCCTTTACCACATCTGAAAGCTTTCCTACTCCCGACGGCTCTATAATAATACGTGCAGGATTATATGTCTTTACCACTTCTTTTAAAGACTCGCTGAAATCTCCCACAAGAGAACAGCATATACAGCCTGAATTCATCTCCTTTATCTCTATGCCCGCCTCCTTAAGGAAGCCTCCGTCTATACCGATCTCACCGTACTCATTCTCAATAAGCACAACATTTTCTCCCGCATATACGGTTTTTAACAGCTTACTGATAAGCGTTGTCTTTCCGGCACCTAAAAATCCTGAAATAATATCAACCTTTACCATTTTATCATTTCCTTTCTAAAAAATAATATTTAACAGCATTATATACATTGCAGGAAATTCCCTGCAAAATAATAAGCTGCAATTTCATCCTCGCAGCTTATTATTTTAACATTATTTTATTGCTTTTTCAAGGTATGTTTTATTTGACTTTCCATTCAAAATTTCAGGAGCAAATGCAACACAGAAGCTTTTTCGCTATCTAATAATTCTGCACAGCAATATCAGCAAAATCGTTACCAATTAATTTTGACCATAGGTTTGATTAAATCACGCGGTTTTTTGTCCATTGTTTCAAATGCTTCAGGAATTTTATCAAAGCCCTCATACTTGTAATTCAACAGTTTTTCCGGATGGACACGACCGGCCTGAATCAGATTGAGGAGCTTTTGAATCCTCAATGCACCACCGGGACAGAAACCACCACGAATGGTAACATCCGCCATACCCATAAACACCATAGGAGTCGGAATTGTGTACACATCAGTACTGTCCAGATAATTTACATTGGATACTGTGCCGTTAGAACGTACCACAGACAGAGCCTGATTCATAGTTTCAGCATTTCCTCCGGCAATAATAACTGCATCTGCCTGACCGCCATTAATCGTCAAAATCTGCTCCACTACGTCACCATCCTTATAGCTGACAATATCAGTAGCACCGTATTCCCTTGCCAGTTCTACACAATTTGGACGAGTACCAATAGCAATGATTTTTCCTGCACCCATTAATGCCGCACCGGCTACAGCCATCAGTCCTACAGGACCAATTCCAAACACTACAACAGAATCTCCCAAATGAATATTAGCCATTTCTGCACCATAGAAGCCGGTAGACATCATATCGGTAGTCATCAGAGCTGCTTCCATAGAAACGTTCTCCGGGAGATGCACCAGATTGGCATCTGCATTATTTACCGAGAAAAATTCAGCAAACACGCCGTCTTTTTGGGTAAGAAACTTAAAGCTGGCGGCGGTTCCTAAATCATGTGCGTTATTCCCTCCTTTAACCTGAACGCCCAATGTCTCCCAATCAGGCGTGGTGCATGGAACTACGACCACATCGCCGGGTTTAAAATTTTTGACCATAGAACCAATCTCCACTATCTCACCCACAGCTTCATGACCCAAAATCCTGTCTTCTACCGGACCGCTGCCGCCATGCATCATATGAGTATCAGAAGAACAAGGAGCAACCATTAACGGACGCAGCAGGGCATCCAATGGACCAATCACCGGTTTTTCATGTTCCAGCCAACCGGGTTCTCCAACACGAATCATACCATAACCTTTCATTATAAAAACCTCCATTCATTTTGTCTCTTTGACTTTTATATAATTAGTATATCACTAATTATATTGATGGTCAATTGCTTTTCTTTACGTATATATTTTTTTGTTAAGACAACCTCATATCCCACCGCTTAGTAAATGGCATCCCTGTTTTAGTATATTTTATTTAGCTCTCTTACGCATAACTACCACCAAAGCTGCCACACAAAGAGCAACCGCTGCCGCAATAACCAGTATTACCGTTACTATATTATCTGACGTTTTCGGAACATCATCATCTGCACTATCCTTATCATTTACATTACTGTCTGCCCCGCTTATGTCATCTGTCATCTTCTTCGACACACCTATTCTGTCTATGCTTGGTGCGTATGCTGTATCATTAAACAGCCTTATGGTATTGCTTCCCTCCTTAAGCTCTGCCTCTATAACAGTCTTTCCGACGGCTGACCAGTCATTGCTGTACGAAAGAAGCTTTGAGAGCTTAACTGCCTCTCCGCCGTTTATGCTTACATACATATCCCTTTCCTCACCTGATATAAAGAAAATTTCCAGCTCGTACTTTCCTGCCTTTTCCGCATATACATTTTCAAATACAATGTCATTGCCTTCCCCCTGTCCGACATATCCTACAGACTTAAGGCCTGACGCATAATTATTTTCGTCAACCGTACATTTTCCGCTAACCTTTGCTGCCTCTGCCTCATAATATGTGTATTTCTCATCATAGGCTGTAGATGTCTTCATTGTACCCTCTGTGATTTTTACTGCGGCTCCTCCGTTTTTAAGAAGCTTAAGGGAAAGCTTTTCACCGCCTTTTACCTTTATTTCCTCTATCTCCAAATCGCTTCCCGAAGCATTGTCCTTATATACATAAGCCGTATATTCCTTTCCTGCTTCAAGGAAATCAAGGGATATTTCCATATCCATAGCCGCTGCGGTCATGGCACCTACATACCAGTCATTTCCGCTTTTTCTTGCCGCCCAGTTATATTCTCCCGGATAGCCTCCGTACAGGGATTTTTCCCATACTGTCGGAACATCGTTTAAAAGGGATAATATGACAGAGCCCTCATAAACATATGCGGAATGTGCAAAATGCTGTACTGCCGACTCGTATACTATAGTCTCTGCCGCCTGAAAGCCTGCCGTTACATTTAATGTGGTAAGCCTTAAGCCTGTAGGGGTGAAATCCATAGAGCCTGTGGCGTTTCTTGTATACAGGTATGTAAGAAGCGTTCCTATGTCTGCACCTATGCCCCACTTATAATATTCAGAGCCTCTTACCGCCTCATATGACAATATATTGGGATATGTGCGGTTTTCTCCGTTAGGATTTGTACAGCCGTGATAAATTATCATAAGGCTGTTTTTTGCGGCACTGTCTGCAAGGTCGTAAAGTATCTTCATGGCTGACTGGCTGTCGCTGTTAATATAGTCAACCTTTATGCCTGCAACGCCTGTTTCCTTGCACCACTTAAACTGCGTATCTATGGTTTCCCTGTCGTCAAGGTCAAATATGTGTGCTCCGTCAAATTTATCTACGCCATACCAAAGGAAAACGCCTACTCCCTTTTCCTTTCCGTAGTCTACTATATCCTTAACCTTTGTCTCATAATCCTCCCAAAGCTCCCAGCCGTAATCTACAAGCACATACTCCCAGCCGTTTTCTGCGGCAAAATCAATATAATCCTTTTGAGTCTGCGGCTCTATGGCATCATATGAGCTTGACCACCATGACCATGCTGCCTTTCCCGGCTTTACAAAGCTGTAATCAATGTCTGAATCCGGCTCAGGATTTAAGTCCGTTATAAGATTTGTAGCTGCTATGTCGTTTATGTTATCTGCAATTACAGCCACTCTCCAAGGTGTGGTAAAGGGATATGCTACGTTTACACTTCCTGTCTGATTTCTGCCAAAGGTCCACTTTATATTTTTCTCTCCGCTTTCCGTAGCAAATATAGATGCACAGAAAGGCTCGCTCTCATTAAATACGTTTGCCTCTGTCATTAATACCCAGTATTTGTCATTTTTTACCGATGCAAGCAATGGTGAGGACATACTCATATCATTGTCCGTTACATTAGCCATTGTCTTTTTGCTGTAGGTTCCCTCATATGTATCACTTGGCTCGCCTGCCCAGAATACCGTATCGTCAGGAAGGACAAACTCTCCTGCTTCCTCTGATATCCTTCCGGCGTCAGCTCCGTTTTCATCAACAATGTACCTGTATGCGGCTCCGTCATTGTAGGCTCTTAAAATAACCGTTACTTTTCCATTATCATTTGTTAAATCAAATGATATTTCATTATATTCATCCGATACATTTTTATTTTTTCCCGCTGTGAGTGTATATTCATCCTTTCCGCCGGTTTTCTTAACACTGTCGTTATTTATTGACAAGCCCTTTGAAAAATCAGCAGTCTCCGTTTTAACGCCAAGAAGCGATGCATGTATTACCGGTTCATTGTCATATGTACATGAATAAAAATATCTTCCTGATGCCTCATCGCAATATACATATGCACCTATCCTGCCGTCAGGTGATGTGATTTCATGAACCCTTGCAAGTGCTGCACCGTCCGTGTATTTATCTATACCGTCTACGCCTTCCGCATTTTCCTTCAGGGATATATCCTCATCATCAAAGGTCCATAAAAATGAAGCGTTATCAGGCGTGTTTTCTATCTGCTCCGGTGTCAGTGCATAGCTGTAGACTGCCACATTGTCATAGCTTGCACGTATATCCTTGTCTGTGCTGTATACGGAATGTCCAAGTGCATTTTTTGTATATGCACCTAAGGTATTTTCACTAAAGAGGTTTGATAGCACATTTGACGGTATGGAGGTTTCATACGCTTTTCCGTCATAATATGCCGTAAGCTTTTCCTTTGTTACCACAAGTGCAAGCCTTTTCCACTGTCCCTTAGCTGTCCCGTTTCCCCACTTTGCCGTAGCTCTGTGACTTCCGTCATCTGCCGTATTTGTCTGTGTTCCAACAAGCACGCTTGCTCTGAAATCCGTAAATTCACATAAATCAACAGAGATGTCAGGTGCGTCCCACCATGACGTAGAGCCTTCTCCAAGCTTAATGCTTGAGCTTTGGAATATCCTCTGCATCTGTTCTTGATCGTCTCCCGAAAAAAAGGC
>N._stephensi_703_cecum__coassemble_70_pt1 | contig 17846 bp, 15 predicted proteins | sample N__stephensi_703_cecum__metabat2_low_PE_004 | metagenome-assembled genome bin N | reverse complement strand
GATATGTGAAATGCTCCATTGTCATGGAATGTATCTCTGCCACCTCGCTTGTTGTATCTGCAAACTCCAAAAGCTCCTGCTTTCTTTCTGCCGTATAGCCTGCGAAGGCATGTCCTGCCTCGTGGGTAAGAACCTCCACATCCGCACTTGTTCCGTTAAAGTTTGAAAAGATAAAGGGTGCCTTATACTGAACAAGATATGTACAGTAGCCTCCCTGATGCTTTCCCGGTCTTGTCTCTAAATCAAACAGTTCATAATCTGTCATAAAATCAAAAAATTCTCCTGTCTCCTCTGACAGCTCATGGTACATTTTCCTTGCTTCCTCAACCATATACTTCATATCGCCTATCGGCGTGGCATTTCCCTCCGGGAAAATAAGGCTTTCATCATAAAATCTAAGCTTGTCAACTCCAAGCCTTTCCCTCTGCTTTTCCCTAAGCTTTACACAGGCAGGAACAATTATCTCCTTTACCTGCCTTCTGAAATTCTCCACATCCCTTTTATCATAATCAAACCTGTGCATAAATGCGTATGCCATATCTATATAGCTGTCAAAGCCAAGCTTTTTCGCCTTTCTGTCCCTGATTGCAACAAGCCTTGTATATATGTCGTCAAGCTGTCCTGAAATACTCTCATAAAGCCTTGCCCAAGCCTCAAATGCCGCCTTTCTCTCCTGTCTGTCCGTGCTTTCCATATGCTTTAAAAGACCATAGAAATTACACTCCTCCCCCATAAACTCCACTGAGCATGTTGCAGCCACCTTTGAATACTCCTGTGTCAGCTTGCTCTCCTCGATGGAATCCTCTATTGTCTCCTCGCTTGAAAGCTTTTGTTCAATTTCCTTATTCTTTACAAATATATCTCCGTAAGCCTCCCTAAGCTCATTAAAATACGGCGACTCCATAAGAAGCTTTACAGCCTTTTTCTCCTCCTCCTCAAAGCCCGGAAGCTCCTCGTAGTAATAATTCATTTCCTCCTCATAGAATTTATCATTCATATCTATGGTATTTCTAATGCTTGCTAAGGTGATGGCAGTGTTATATACTGCACTTTGCTTCTGATACTCCTCATAGAGCTTCTTTAGCTCACCTCCGCTTTTTGCTGCCTTAATATCCTCTCCAAGCTTTCTTACTACGCTGACTGCCTCGTCAAAATCTACTCTCTTATACTCCAAATCCTTAAATTTTTTCATTTTAAAATTCCTTTCCATAAAATATATTTAAAATATTTTTATTGTGCCAAATACCATATTACCGTTATCTGCTTTAATCATCTTTTTTCCTGTAGGCTTTTACTTTAACCATTCTTTTATTGTATATAAAATGATTTTATAAGCTGCTCCATATAATATTGATCCTTCACTCCCATAGCTTCCCTTGCAGAGTGCATTGCAAGCACCGGCACTCCCACATCTACCGTACGCATAGGAAGATATTTATTTGCAATATTCCCAAGCGTGCTGCCGGTAGTGACATCGGAACGGCTTGCAAACTTTTGGTATGGTATATTGTTTTCCCTGCATATCTGCTCTGCTATTGCCACTGACTCACTGTCGGTGCTGTATGTCTGTGAGCATGCTCTCTTAAAAACTATTCCTCCGTTTAGCGTATTTATATTCGTCACATCTGATTTTTCACTGTGGTTTGGATGAAATCCATGCGACACATCTGCCGACAGCATAAAGCCGTTTATTATATCTGACAGATACCTCTCTCTTGTAAAGCCCAAGCTTAAATACAGCCTCTCCATAACAACAGACAATAGTTCAGAATCTGCTCCCTGCTTGCTGCGGCTTCCTACCTCCTCATTGTCAAAAAGAATTGCCCCCTTTATAACATATTTGTTTTCCCGGTCTGTCTCTGCCAGAAATCCGTTTAGTATAGCCTCTGCGGAGGTAATATTATCCAGTCTCGGCGATGATATTATATCATCCTTCAGCCCCATAATGCAACCTTCCTCATTATTGTATATATAAAGCTCATAATCCAGTATATCCTCTTTATCTGCATTAAGGTGCCCTGCAAGAAAATCCGTAAAAAATGAGCCTTCGTTAAGCTTCTCCTCCAATATGGTGCAGACCGGCAGCATATCCTTCTGTCTGTTTAGCTCTACTCCCTTATTTATCTCCCTGTTAAGGTGTATGGCAAGATTCGGTATGGTAAACAGGCTTTTTCTTAAGTCTGTTACCACCGTTTTCGGATGAAATACATTACTGCTCCTAAGTGCTACCTTCCCTGCCGCTGACAAGGGTCTGTCAAGCCATGTGCTTAATATGGGGGACCCGTATATTTCCACGTTTACCTTTCCGTAGCCCTTGTCTGTCATTTCAGGCTTTGGCTTTATATAAAGGGCAGGACTGTCCGTATGTGCTGCGGCAAGCCTTAATGTGCAGTCCCTTACCCCGCTGCCTGTATTTTCCCCTGCCTTTTCTCCTATGCTAAAGGCAAATACAGAGCTGTCATAAACATTTATATATACCCTGTCACCTCTGCTTACGCTCCAGTCTGACATTTCGCTTAGCTTAAGCTCTCTGCAGCCGCTATGTGCAAGCCTTTCAACAGCATATTTTACGGTGGTAAATGAGCATGTGCACTTACCTGTTGCTTCCAATAGCCCTTCGGCTGTTTTCTTATACATTTTTATCCCCGCTTTCCTTTAATCCCTCAAAATATTGTATCAGATAATTATAAAATCTGCAAACCTCATCGTAATTGCTTCTGCTTTCATCACTGCTCCTTGTCATTATTATATCCCTGCGGCAAACCGGCGAGCTTATAGGTATAAGCGCCACCGTATTTTCATTGATATTTCCCCATGAAAACTGCGGCCAAAAGCCTATGCCTAAATTTGCACCTATCATATTTCTTACGGCATTAGGACTGTCGCTTTCAAATATAATCTTAGGCGAAAATCCTGCATGCATGCAAAATCTGTCACAAATCTGCCTTAGGGGCTTTGAGCCTGCAAGGCTTATAAAGCTTTTATCCCTCATCATCTCAAGGCTTACGCTTTCCATGCCGGCATATGCGGAATTTCCGGGAACAGCAAGATATATTTCCTCTGAAAATACATACGTATATTCATTTTGCTTCTGATAAAAGGGCTGTGTAAACACTGTTATATCCGCCATATCTGACTTTGTGCTCTGGTTAATCTGAAATTTTACATCCTTGTTTTCCTCCTGATATTTTATTAAGGCATCTATAATTATGGTAGACGCTGCCATTACATTTACATTTATAATGTTTTTATTTAGCTTTGCCATCTCTGCAAGCTCAACCGGTATTTCATTTATTGTCTCTATGACAGGTTTTATTTTGTTCATAAGATAGCTGCCGTATTCCGTGAGAACAATATTTCTTCCTGATGATTTAAAAAGCTTAACGCCAAGCTCATTTTCAAGCCTGTGGATAGTCTGTGTAAGCGACGGCTGTGCTATGTGAAGCTGCCTTGCGGTGTTTGAAATATGCTGGTTTACTGCTACTGCATAAAAGTATTTTAATTGTAATAATTCCATTCTTTTCTCCTGATTCATAGCTTTAATACTATGAATAAATATATTTTCAATTATCTTTTTATTATAATAAAATGATAATTCATAATTTTAAAGCTATTATTTTTATATTAATTATATATTAGACGTAATGATTAGTCAAGAATATAATGTAAGTGTAATTAAGAAACATAAAAAATTACAAACCATTCATTAGGAGGCAAAAAATATGAGAAGCTATAATCGTTCACAGGAATACAAATTATTAAACAAATGTGCACAGTCAAACAAAATTGTGCTTGCCGACAGCAATATGTCTGTCGAAAAATTTTCCGAGCAGTATAAATGGCTGCTTTACAATGTTCATGTCTCGACAAAAACGTAAGCTTTGCAAATGCCATGTCAATATCAGGTATATAAATTTTCATATAGGAGGACTTATAAAATGTCTCAATTATTAGAAGCTGCCATGCTTATCTGCTTTGGATGCTCATGGCCAATGAACCTTATTAAAAACATAAAGTGCAAATCCGCAAAAAGCATGAGCCTGCCTTTTATTCTGCTTATTACGGCAGGGTATATTGCAGGTATTTCCGCAAAGCTGATTACTCATCAGATAAATTATGTGCTTGTTGTGTATATTCTTAATATAGTTATCGTGTCTATGAATATTGCGGTTTATTTTTATAACCGCAGGCTTGATAATAAATCGGACGGGAAAATTATAAAGCTTGGGAATGCAGGCGGTTATGGAGGAATGGCTACGAAAAATGCGGTCTGAGGTGTTTTAGGGGTAGAAGTGCTGATTGCAGCCGAAAATTTCCTCCAAGCTCCAAATCATTGTAATGTAAGTTTTCCGTTGTCAAGGCGATATATATGGTCAACCAAATCAAGTATCCGTTCATCATGCGTAACCATAACTGCACCCTTATCATGCTTTTTTACTTCCATTCGTATCATCCTAACGACCTGCTTACCGTGAACAGCATCAAGGCTTGCAGTAGGCTCATCGGCAAGAATGATATCAGGATTGTTCATAAATGCCCTTGCTATTGCGACTCGTTGCTTTTCACCGCCTGACATTTCAGAGGGATATTGATTTGTGCACTTTTCTATATCCAATTCCTCAAACAATTCATCTATATACTCTTTGACTGCTCCTTTTCGCTGAAATTCCAACAACTGTTCCTTTGCCTTTAAATATGGCAGAAGCTGATGATTTTGAAAAATAAATCCGATATGCTCTCGGCGTATTTGAGTCCAACGCTTTTTATCCGTATCAGACACATTCATCCCCGCAATACTGATTTTTCCGGAATCAGGGGCAAGAAGCATTCCCGCAATAGTCAGCAGAGTGCTCTTACCCGAACCGGAGGGACCCACTACCGCTGCAAACTCACCATTTTCTATGGAAAGAGATATATCGTCCAGCACTACTTTTTTCCCACTTCCGTCACGATATCCCTTTACTATGTGTTCAAGCTGCAATACACTCATTCTCCTGAACCTCCTATCACTTCCATTGGGTCAACATGCGATATGCTCAATACCGAAATCAATCCGCCGGCAATGGAAATAAAAATAAATGCTGCCATGACAAGTATAACATTTCCGTTTTTTAAATAAAACGGCATTGCTGACGGTATCACTATCGACATCAAATAAGTAAGAGCAGCGGATATAGCGGCACCGGAAACAGCTATAATACAAACCTGCCCGGTCACCATTGCAGAAATACGCCTCATGCCTATTCCTATTGCTTTCATCACTCCGAATTGCCTGTGCTTCTGGAGCGTGATTATATAGTAAAAAACTCCGATGATAGCTGCAGACACAACGACCAGAACCCAGATTATCATATTTATCGTCAAATGCTCAGCCTTATATGACGGAATATTTTCTATAATTTCAGATTTTGATACTACTTCGGTGCCGTCAATCTGAATACCGTCAACATCTGTTCCTTTAACTGCAATAGCGTGGTATGTCCTTTGATACATTGGATTAAGTGCGGTTCTTATCGCCGTGTAACTGTCTGATGAAATAAAACCTACAGACGTATGTCCGTACATGCTGTCCTTGACAAATCCAACCACCGTAAACTCAATTTCCGAAGATGAATCGCAAACCGTGTCTCCAACTGTGATTCCCTCATTCAAAAAGCTCTCGTCCAATACAATAGGGTTTTGCAAATCGGAATCTCTCAAGGGAATTCCGTCAATAACATCGGGCTCAAGAAAGCTTCCCGGCTCGACTGCAAAATATGTAATATTCAGCTTTTCGGATGCGTCCTTTTTGGACAAAAACATTCGCTGAATATCAAGTGTGGCAAGCTCTGCGTCTGTTTGAGACTGTAATTGCCCATATTTATCGGGTTTAAACTCGGAAGCCGTAATAACATTTTCGGCAGAATCGCTTATAAGAAAAAAGTCCGCATCCATGTTATCGATGCCTCCTATAACAGCTCTGCCAAGTCCCTCGACTAATCCTGACAAAAACAAGACCATAAACATTAACAGCACTATTATTACTTCAATGAGAATGTATTTCTTTTTATTGTAGATAAGCTCTTTTAATGCCGGTTTCATAGATAATAAATCACTCCTTTCTTTTAGTGGTCGTAAATTACAGTTATTCTTTTATAACATTACCAAATGATTCCATGAACAATTTCGCTATTTCCAACATCTTGTTAATCTGTTCGAAACCAATTTGTTCAAAAACATCTTCCTCAGCCTTTACAAGAGGAGAATAATTTTTTTCGCAAAGCTTTTGTGCTGCATAGCTGACAGACTGCTTCGGTACTCCGGTAATTTGAATTACTTCCTTTTGCATTATTCTCCCCTGTCTGTTAAGCAGACTGAAAATTTTAATTTACATCTACAGCCTATTTTCCCACAAGAATATACCTCCACAAAATATCCCTGTACTTAGGTGTTGCATAATCTATCCCAACCCGCCTGTCACGTCTGTAGCTGCATTTAAAGCCGTCATCCTCTATCCACAATTTATCGGAAACAGTCATATCAATTCCATTTAAGGATCTGTCAATTTTCATAGCCTTAGTAAGCCTTCCCGGACCGTCAAAGCCCTCCACACCTCTTATAAGCACAGCTTCCGGATGCCCTGACTCGCCTGATACAACATTAAACAGGCTGTGTATGCCATAGCACAGATACACATATGATGTGCCTCCTATTTCATAAAGCACCTTTGTCCGTTCAGTCTTTCCCTTATGTGCGTGGCAGGCAGTATCCTCCTCACCACAGTAGCATTCTGTTTCCGTTATCCTGTACTTAATAATATTTCCGTCTTCATTTCTGCAAAGGAGCTTTCCTATAAGATATGGAGCCAGCCTCTTTGCTGACATTAAATAAGTATCCCTGTCAAGCCGTTTCCACAGGCTTACCTGCTCTCTATAGTGATGAGGCTTAAACATCTTTTTGTAAATATAATTCAAAGCATTACGCCATGTCTCACTGTCGGATATTTTTCCCTCAATATCAGCTTCCATGTTAAAAATAAGAATAGAATATTCAACACCAAATAGCCTTGAGCCAAGTCTCGTTTCAATGCAGCCGCAATCCTTATAAAAATCAATTCTCCTTATGCGACCGGATTTTTCCTTTGTATCAGCAGCACCTTCCACCGATTCGCACTCAACAAAAATGCCCTTTATATGCGGGAAATGTATGTTAAAAAAATCCTTAACCAAAGAAAAGAATATATGTCCATAGCCCTTTCCCCTGTTTTTCCCGGTAATGGCTAAATAATCCAAAAGTCCGTATTTATAGCCGTCAGGCAGGATAAACACAGCATATCCCAAAAGAACTTCTTCTTTTTCTCCGGCACCTTTAAACATTCCAACAGAAAAGCACAGCCCCTTTTTTGTTGTATTTATTATATGAGCCAGCGGCTTAAGCTCTGCCTTTGGAAAGTCATTTACCATGTATCTGTTATAAATATCTGAAATTTCCTCTGTATCTAAAATTCTTAAAAGCATACGTCCTCCGTAAAATAAATTTTTTTCCTATTCTCCGACAAGCTTTATAAACATTTCCTCTGATATTATGTCTATTCCAAGCTCCTTCGCCTTTTTGTTCTTTGAGGAGCTTGACATGGTATCATTGTTTATGAGGTAATCTGTCTTTGATGTAACGCTTCCTGTCACCTTTCCTCCCCTTGCCTCTATAAATGCCTGCAGCTCCTTTCTGTTTGCAAAGCTTTCCACGCTTCCTGTCACTACAAATACCTTGCCTGCTATAGGGCTTTCTGCAAGCGTTTCCTCTGCCCTCTCTACATTAAGCTCCTTAAGCAATTCCTCAAATTCTTTTCTGTTTTTCTCATTTTTAAAGTAATCCACAAAGCTTTCTGCAATTACGCCGCCTATTCCGTCTATCTCTATAAGCCTGTCCATATCCGCATTTACGGTTTTTTCTATGTCATAGTCAAACTCCTTACATATAACCTTTGCATTGGCAAGCCCTATATTTAATATGCCAAGACTGTATATAAGCTTTGGAAGAATTACTGTTCTTGATTTTTCCACTGCTGCCATAATATTATCATATGACTTTTTTCCAAAGCCTGACATATTTACTATTTCGTTCTCATAGTCATTCAGATGATATATGTCCCTGTAGGAATGTATAAAGCCCCTGTCAATAAATTTCTCCAGTGTTTCCTCTGACAGACCCTCTATATTTAACGCATCCCTGCTCACAAAATGGGTAAATTTTTTTACATGCTTTGCCACACAGTCAGGGTTTGTACAATACAGCGACTTTACCTCGTTTATGCTTCTTATCTCTGTCCTGCCTCCACATGCGGGACATTTGTCCGGTATCGTAAGCCTGCCGCTTTTTGTATGGTTTTCGCTTATCTGCGGAATTATCATATTTGCCTTATATACCTCAATCTCATCACCTATTCCAAGCTTAAGTCCCTCCACTATGCTTATATTGTGTACGCTTGCCCTTGACACTGTGGTTCCCTCCAGCTCCACAGGCTTAAATACGGCTATGGGATTTATAAGCCCTGTTCTTGACGGGCTCCACTCTATGTCCAAAAGGGTTGTCCCTGCAGTCTCATCCTTCCACTTAAAGGCAATGCCGTTTCTTGGAAATTTAGCAGTCCTTCCAAGAGAACGTCCATACTCTATATCATTGTACATAAGCACAAGTCCGTCTGACGGAACGTCAAAGCTTTCTATTGCCTCCTTAAAGTATTCAACGGCAGCTTCCACGCTTTCACCTGTTACCTTTTTATGCTCTACCACAGAAAAGCCCTGCTCCCTAAGAAATTCAAGCTGCCTGTCTATGCTTCCAAGATAAGCTTCATCTCCCCCTGCCTTTACCAGTGTAAATGCAAAGAAATGCACGTTTCTCTCTGCGGTTATCTTATTGCTTAGCTGTCTTACGGAGCCGCTGCAGAGGTTTCTCGGGTTTTTATATTTTTGGTCCTGCTGCTCTATGCTTTCATTTATCCTTTCAAAATCAGAATATTTAATGACAGCCTCACCTCTTATAATAAGCTGCTCCTTATAGGCTATGCTTAGAGGAATATTGACAAATACCTTTGCATTATTTGTTATAAGCTCCCCTACCTCTCCGTTTCCTCTTGTCACTGCCTGCGTCAAGGCTCCGTTTTCGTATGTCAGCACAACCGTCAGCCCGTCAAGCTTCCATGACAATATTCCCTCCTTATCCTTTAAAAAGGCGGAAAGCTCCTCTGCCGATTTCGTCTTGTCAAGTGAAAGCATAGGCGACTCGTGATTTACCTTTGGAAGTGAGCTTAGCACCTCATATCCCACATTTACGGTAGGGCTGTTTGACAGCACCATGCCTGTCTCCTTTTCCAATGACAAAAGCTCATCATACAGGCTGTCGTACTCCCTGTTGCTCATTATCTCTCTCGCTTCCTGATAGTAGGCTCTGCCTGCCCTGTTTAAAAGCTCTGTAAGCTCCTTTATTCTGTCTGTTTTGCTTTCTTTTATTGTTTCATTAATGTTTGCTTTATTTCCCATTCTTTACCTCACCTTGCACTATTTTTCTATTTCCTTCATAAGCTCTGCATACTCCTCTTTAGTAACTTTTCTATACTGTCCCATCTTTAGGTTTCCCAGCAGTATATTCATTATGCGTACTCTTTTTAAGGTAATCACATTATAGCCTAATTCCCCACACATTCTTCTAATCTGTCTGTTCAGCCCCTGTGTAAGTATTATGTTAAATGTTCTTTTGTTTATCTTATTTACCTTGCATTTTCTTGTAACCTCATCCAGTATTACTTTCCCGTTTCTCGTGTCCTTAAGATGTATGCCGTTGCTCATTTTGTGTATAAAGTCATCTGTTATGTCCCTGTTTACCGTAACAATATATTCCTTCTCGTGGCAGGCCGATGCTTTCATTATCTTATTTACTATATCTCCGTTATTTGTGAGAAGTATAAGCCCTTCGGAATTTTTGTCAAGCCTGCCTATTGGGTATACTCTTTTATCAAGTCCCACAAAGTCTACTATATTGTTCTTTACGGATTTCGATGATGTACATTCTATGCCTGCCGGCTTATTTAAGGCTATAAGTATCATTTCGTTCTTTTTGCCTGTCTTTTTTCCGTCTACATAAACAATGCTTGTTGGCAGAATTTTCATACCTGTAACGGCTTTTTTTCCGTCTATTGTCACCCTGCCTGCCTCAATCAGTCTGTCTGCCTCACGCCTTGAGCATATGCCATGCTCGCTTAGGTATTTATTCAGACGTATCTGCTGACTAGTTGATTGTTTATAGTCACAGCATATTATATATATTTTTTCTTTATTTCCACTATGGTTAATGTGTGTTTCTTCCATAATCCTGATTAAACACGACTTATTTTCTACAGTATCGGTTAAAATATTTTCCTTTCCTGCCTGTATTATATATGTCTGCTCTCTATATGAAAAATTTACAAATATTGCGGTTTTTCCGTTGTCTAAAATCACTGTGTTGTTTTTTATCTTTGGCTTTATCCTTGTTATAAGTCTTTCGCTTATCTTTTCTGCTCCCTTTATATGGTCGCTAATGGAAAAGCTGCCGGTTTCTCCGAAGGTGACGGTTCTTTTAACTATATAGGAGCTTTTGTTGTCGTATGCTGCTCCGAAGGAAACTGTAACACTGTTTTCACTGCCGTAAAATTCATCTGCATGATATTTTTTTCCTGATTTTTGATATAAACCGTCAAGGACAGGCACATTGTGGCCTTTGGAGCCGGTGCATAATATTTCGTATCTGTTTTCTCCAAAATAGTCCTTTGTATATTCTCCCGAGCCTAAATCACAGAGGATTTCCTCTCCCTCAAATATATAACCAAAGCTGCCTATATCATTGTGATTATGGCTTTCGTCGTTATTTCCGCCTTTTATGTAAAAGCTTGTATCACTGCTCCATTTTTTTATGTACCATTGTGTTTCCTCAAAAAAACTGTAGCCTTCTGTGTTTTCAAGATCTTTCTTATTGTTGATGCCAATGTCTGTATTTAGGTTTTTTCCGTAATTTTTTACCCATATGTAGTCGGAATATGCACCAAGCCATCTGTGGCATTCTTCTCCGCCAAGTATTTCCATAAGCTCTGTATTGAATTTTAATGTATCGTCCCTTACAAAATCCTCATTTATTTTTATGTCGTCGTATATGCTTGAAAGTATACATAAAATGCCTGTTTTCATCTTGTTTTTCAGCAGGCTGTCGGAAAAGTTGACGCTGTTTCCGTTGCCTAAATATACCTTCTGCAAAAACAATGCTATACTGTGGAAATCGCCTATTTTGCTTATATTTTTCCATCTGGCTTCATCTCTTAATATCTCATAAAATTTAAGAAAATATTCCATTCCGTATTTATAGTAGCCTACACCCTCACTGCACGCCCCGTCCTTTCCCATTGAATTTAAGTAGCAAAGCATGGAGTCTGTCACTCTGTCCATTATGGTTTCGTAAGCCTCGCTGCTTAGAACCTGTGGAATATGATTGTCTTTTAATAAGGTCTGTAGCTTTTTTACGTAATAGGCGGCTATTCCTATATTTCCGGCACATACGGCGGCCCAGTTCATCCCGGCAGTTTCCCACCAGTCGCATGGATTGCCTGACAGGAAAATATCGAATATGCGATTTTGTATCTCATTTAAAAAGTGAATAGCTACAGATATGTATTTATCATTATTATAAAGAAGATATATTATTTCAGCCAAAGCACCTGCTGTCTCGGCAGCGAACAGGTCTATTGACTGCTTTTTTCCTTCTATATGCTCCCTTGAGCCGTGTGCCGGCAATACCCATGTAGGCTCATTTAACACGCTTTCAATTATTGCAAAAGCAAGGTCAGGCTCTGTGCTTTTGTCAAGCACTGCTGCAAGTCCGAAGATTGTCAGGTATTCTCTCCTGCTAAAATATATTTTTTCATATTCCAGCCTGTTGCCTGTCTCAAAGTACAGCAAATAAGCCTCCTTGTCCGGCTCGGGCATTGGGAGGTTTATAAGTTCTTTTTGTCTTTTTTTCAGACATTCAATGTATTTTTTTTCATAATCGGATGTATTCATATCGCTGCTCCTGCTTTCTGTTTTTTTATAATAGGATTATTTTATTAAATTTATCATAAATTGTGGCAGCCATGAACAGCACCTCCGTTTTTCTTTTATTATACTGCCATTTCATTGCTAAATCAATATATTTTAACACCTTTACACTATATTTAGTTTTTATAATATTGTTCCTGCAGCTTAAATAATTTTGCATAGCCGCCATCTTTATTCATCAAATCCTCATGCTTTCCAAATTCTTCTATCTTTCCATTATCTATAAAAATAATTTTATCACTGAATCTTGCATTTGACATTCTATGGGAAATAAAAATAACTATTTGATTGTCGCTTTTATTATTCATATTACTAAAAATAATGTCTTCTGATATAGGATCAACTGCTGCTGTAGCCTCGTCCAAAATTAATATATTGGCATTTTTAGCATACATCCTTCCTATGGCAAGCTTTTGCTTTTCTCCTCCAGACATATCTATACCATTATATCCGGTTCCTTTGCCAATATATGTATCAAGTCCATTCTCTAATGCTTTAATCCTTGCTCCAATATCAGCTTTTTGCAGGCAGTCCAGCAAATAATCATCCTCCATATATCTGTTAAGCTGCATATTATCTCTAACGGTAAAAGGCGTAAGCTTATAATCCTGAAATACTATGGATATCATTTTAATATAATTCTTATAATTATATTCATATATATTTTTTCCATTTAATAATATTTCACCCTCATTTGGTTCATATAATCTGCACAATAATTTTATAAAGGTAGATTTACCTGCACCGTTTTCGCCAACGATAGATATTTTCTGATTAGATGATATAGCTATATTGACATTATTTAAGACATTTTTGTCTGTATTCGGATACCTGAATGAAACATTTTTAAATTCTAAAACAAGTTCCGTTTCATTCTCTTTTTCCTGTTTTATAAATTTTTCTTCAGGCAGCTCCATATAATTTTTTAACCTGTCAAGCTGCTCCTTCTGTGCGGCTATTTTTTGAAAAGCTGTTATTATTGTCTCAAAGGAGCTGCTAAGCTTACTTATAGTCGTGATATACATAAAAAAATCTGCTATAATTATTTCTCCTCTAATATATTTTAAGGAAGAATACATATATAACAAAAATGTCTGTACATTATTCATTACACCTGTAAACATATTCATCATAAGATTTTCTTTTTCTTTTTTATTTTCAAATTCCAAAAGCTCATTATTAAGGCTGTTTATTTTCTTAATATAATAGTCCTGTATATTAAAAACCCTCACTTCCTTACCGTCTTCGGCATTCAAGGTTTTAAGCTTATAATATGCAAGCTTTCTGTCAACCGGCGACTTTTCAATATCAAGCCTGTTAATTTCCTTTATGCTTTTTCTTGTTATATAGCTGTTAAACACGGTAATTATAACAAACGCAAAAACCAAAAGAATATTTAAAGTACTCAAAATAGAAACGCTGCCTGCAAAAATTGCTATCCCAGAAATAAAAATATATAGCTGCTCTATACTGTTTGATACAACACCATCAGTTCTCCACAAATTACGTATTTTATCTAAAATAGCAGGGTTCTCTAGCATTGGATATTTCATGTTCATCTTTTTTACCAATGAATTAACTGCAAAGCTATCGCATAATTTAATGTAGCCTGTGCTGGAAAGCCAATTAAAAATAACATTTAAGGACTTAAATATAAAAATTCCGGCACATAATAAAATAACATCCGTAAAAATTATTTCCATATTTTTTCCTAATGTTATATCATTTATAAGCTTCCTGAGAATAATTATTTCCCAAAAGGTTTCACCTACACACATAAATGCTATAAGTATTCTCAATAATAAATAGCTTTTCCTTAATTTCCATACCGCAGACAATGAAAATTTTAACACCTTAAAGCCATCCGATATTGTTGACAATCTCATTTTTCCCACTTCCCGGCCCTCCTTTATTTATAGTTTTTTGCCTGTCTTTGGTACATTTCATAATAATCAAGCTTATTCCTTAGAAGCTCCCAATGACTGCCTTGTTCAATAATCTCACCGTTTTTAATCACTATAATATTATCACACAGCACCGCTGCTGATAATCTGTGTGATATGTATAAGACAATCCTGTTTTCCACAAGCTTATCAAACTCTGAATAAATATGATATTCTGAATATGCGTCTAATGCTGCTGTCGGCTCGTCCAAAATAAGAATTTTGGCTTTTTTGAACAAGGCTCTCGCCAATACTACTTTCTGCTTTTGACCCTGTGACAGCTCAACCCCGTTGTAATCAAATTCCTTTGACATATTCGTATCGTACTGAATTTTAGCCGCTTTTAGTATTGGATTAATATTAAGCTTCCTTATTATTTCTTCCATTCTGTTTATATCATCAAAATCAAACATTATGTTTTCCTTAAAGCTTTCCGCATATATCTTATAATCCTGGAATATTGCAGAAAATATTTTTATATATTGTTCAAAGCTTATTTCATTTATATTTATCCCATTTATATAAATTTTTCCTTTTGTGGGCTTATATAATCTCAAAAGCAGTTTTACCAAAGTAGATTTTCCCGCACCATTCAATCCCACAATCAATACCTTCATTCCGGAGCCAATAGTTAAATTTATATTTTTTAAAACATAATTTTCTGTACCCGGATATCTGAACCAGACATTTTCAAATTTTATTGTATGTATATTACATTCAGCCCAATCCTGTGAGTGTTTATATGTGATATCGTTATTTTCATTGAAACTGTTTTCATTTATTATTTCATAGTAATCCTCCATATACTGACCAAACAGGCTTATATTGATTACTGATTCAATAATCATCGAAAAGCTTTTTACCAGACTTGTTATAGTTGAAAAATATCTTAAAAAATATCCTATTGAAAACCTTTTAGAAATAACACCTGCTGCAAGATACATATATATAACTGCATTTTGTATCCCATTTACAAATAAAGCACCTTCTTCAATACTAAAATATAAAGGAAAAAATTTCTTCCTGATATTAAAATATCCCTCTCTGTTTTCTTTATATTTTTCCACCAAAAATTCGCCCATATCATATAATCTTATATCCTTAGCCATCCCTATGTCATCCATCGTCATATGACATGTATTCATTCTTGTTGACATTTCACTTGTTTTTTCTCTCTGTGCAAAATCAATTCGTTTTTTCTTTGTTGCCAATAATGAATTAACAGCAACAACCAGAGTTATCATTATGGTAATCCCAATATTTAACGCAGATAATATGTATATATAGCAAATAATCTGAACAGCCCCAACGAAAATATTAACAACTCCCATACATATAGCGTTAATACCTCTCGGTCCCATAATTCCCCGCAAAACAGACCAGTTTAAATCACCGTTTACTGCAACCTTAGCACGCTCTATCTTCTGTATATATTTGTCATTTTCAAGCTTTTCAAAATCCATTTTCATTACAATATAAGACAGCCTTTCATGTAATATATTTTTTAATCTGCACTGCATAATATTACATTTTCTCATAGCTGATTTTTCGCATAAATTTATTATAAGGCTTAAAACAACCATCGTTAATATTATTCCTAATACATCTGATGCTTTACCGCCGCTAATCAGGCGATCAATTATAATTGTTGGAAATATTATGACAGGAAAAGGCTCAAGACATTTTAATACCGCAAGCACAACAGTAATCCCTTTTAATTTTATTTTATTATCTTTTGCTGTTTTAAATATAAAACATATTATTTCAAAATAGCTTTTGCATTTGTTTAGATACATAAATTTCTGCCTTTCTTCTGAATCAAAAAAGCTGATTTACAGCTATTTTGTCACTTCTTTTAATTCTATGCACATATTCTTCCCTCTTTATAACATTCACAAATATATTCCCGTGATTGGTAATAAAAATCAGAATTGTAATTTGATATTGCCTTGTCAATCCACGAAGAATAAACATTAATAATATTATCAATAATTTTATCAATATTATCTTCTGATATATCTTCAATTAACCTCTCATATACCTCACCGATTGTCCAATAATCAGGTATATCGTATTTACATTTTGCAGCATTATCAAAGGAACCGGCAGGAATACAGCAGCGTATAATAAATTCGTCTGCTGTTTTTTCTATTGGTTCGCAATGAAATACATCTGCATATTTATATATTCTTTTTATGGTATCTCTGCCCATATATTTTACCACAGCCGACCTTTCTTGTTTCTGCTGTCTTCCAATATATTCAATGAGACTGCATGTAAAAAATATTGCACTATTATTCTTCATCTCTAACTTCACTTCCCTTCACGAATTTTAGCGTAGTCAATGCTTTTGCAGTATGAAAGCTTATCTGATGTGTTGGTTTCTTAAATTTTGCTAAATTCCAAAAGGCTTCCCTGCTGATTTTTCCATCAACAAAATTCTGAACATAATTAAATATTGTATCATCAGCCATTGGTCCCTCTACTATATCATAATCATGTGATTTTCCAATCCGACAGTCAACTATAAAATCCAACCATTCTTCGCTCATTTCAGGAAACTTCTTAACATCCAGATTATAATTTGGTGTATATTGATATTCATTTAGATATCCTATTCCGTTAAATCTCACCGCCCACCTCTTTGCCTGTTCCAAAAGAACAGTACAATAAAATCCAAAATAAAAATCCTTGTTATACCTTTCAATTCTTATTTCAGGAAACTCAACAATTTCTTTACCACCATGATAAAGAATAATCTCATTTGACATTAAATTCAGCCTCCTCTCATTTATTTTATTATACTATTCACTAATTTAGATTGCAATGTATTTCTATTTTGACTTTCTCCACCTTAAAAATTTACTGTGAAAACTATATTTTCTTACACCTCCGCAGCCCCAAGTCCTGCCACAGCTCCATCTCCTGCTGCAGTAACAAGCTGCCTTACCACCTTTGTCCTGCAATCCCCTGCCGCAAATATCCCTCCTGTACACGTCCTGCAATCCTCACCTGCCACAATATATCCCTTCTCATCAAGCTCAACCACATTCTTAAACCGCTCATTATCCGGCACCTGTCCCACTGCAATAAACAACCCTGACACACTAATCTCCGTAACCTTATCATCAGCCACATTCCTTAATCTTATACCCTCAAGTCTGCCCTCTCCCAACAGCTCCTCCACAATGCTGTTTAAGACAACCTCAACATTATCCTTTTCCATAAGCTTATCCACATCAGCCCTGTCACCTCTAAACTCATCTCTCCTATGAATAACATAAACCTTGCTGCAATAATTACTTAAAAACAGCCCATCCTCCAATGCCGTATTTCCGCCTCCGACAACAGCCACAGACTTCCCCTTAAAAAAGGCTCCGTCACATGTGGCACAATAAGATACACCTTTACCGGTAAATTCCTCCTCCCTCTCAAGTCCAAGCATACGGTTCTTTGCCCCTGTAGCAAGAACTATCGCCCTTGCCTCATATGTCCCGCTTTCAGTGACAACAAGCTTATCATTATCTCCGCCATTATTTCCATCACATAGCCTTAGCCCGGTAACTCTCTCATTCCTATACTCCATCCCCAGAGCATTAGCCTGCTCATAAAGATTATTTGCAAGCTCAAAGCCTGATATATTTTTATATCCCGGATAATTCTCCACAGCAGGCGTATTGACAATCTGCCCTCCATACATCTTCTCCTCAAACACAAGCACACTCTTTCCTGCCCTAAGTCCATATATGGCACACGTAAGTCCTGCTGTTCCTGCCCCTATTATAATAATATCTTTTATATT
>N._stephensi_703_cecum__coassemble_68_pt1 | contig 17924 bp, 17 predicted proteins | sample N__stephensi_703_cecum__metabat2_low_PE_004 | metagenome-assembled genome bin N | reverse complement strand
CAAAATAAAAAATAAGTATATAAAATACTATCCCTATAAAGCTGCTTATTCCGACTATTAAAAGATTTATGCCGTCCATATCCCCGCTTTTTTCCGTGATACACTCAAGTATAAAGGGCACGGTTCCCACAAGCATGCCAACAGTTGCAGACTTAACAAAAAATACCGGCTCCTTAAGTGCTGCTGCCTTTATATCAACAGCCGTAACTTGTCTGTTTGTTTCCCTGCCGCTTAAATATGCTTCCCTGCTTTTTATTTTTTTCAGCTTTATATTGGCATATACAAAGGGAATAAAATAAATTATTATCATTATCAAAATAAGAAGCATAAAGCCGGACATATAAACCGAGTCCCTGCCCGGTATACAGCACAATACGAACCCTGCTATAACTATGAGATTTACAGCCATAAGATTTCTCTTATATTCCTTTTGCAGCTTTTCTAACCGGCTGCCATCTGCTTTATCAAATGCCTCCTGCCACAAGGTTACGCCAAATAAAATATTTCCCTTCCTTTCTCCCTCAAAATACAGCATGCCATACATAACACACATCATAGGAAAAAAGCAGATAACTCCCATAAGTATTTTCATTGCCATAGTCAATCACCCCCCCCTTTTTCTTTTTTATCACTTTCATCGCATCTGTATATCTCCCGGCAGAAATTAACTATCTCCTCCTCTGTCATTCCGTTTACCTTTGCCTCAGCTATAGTAAGCCTGAATTTTTCCATTATTTTATTTTTTGCCTCATTGTTTTCACCATTGCTAAAGCATACTGCTGCACCATTTCTCCTGTCTGTAATAATATATCCCTCCTGCTTCATCATCTGATAGGCTTTATTTACTGTCATGGAATTTATTCCTGCCTCACCTGCCAACGCCCGTACCGTAGGAAGCCTTTCTCCGTTTTTCAGTCTGCCGTCTGCCATAGCCTGCACCATCTGATTTCGTATTTGGATATATATTGGTATGTCGCTTGAAAAATCCAAAGTTAGTATCATATGTATCACCTGCTTTGTATTGTTTGTATTATTAATTGTAATACAAAATATATGTAATGTCAATATGTATTTTGCTTAATATTGTTTTTATTTTGTTTTATTTTATTGTGAAACAGATTGTCTGGCAGAAAAAATTTTCCTTTCCATAATGACATGAAAAAGGAACGGAACACTACCTGTTCCGCTCCTCCACAAATGCTTCTACAAGCTGTTTGACATCTTCAAGACAGACTCCGCATACCGTACCGACTCCTGTTGCTTCCTGTACCTCCTCAAGGGTATCTGCTCCCGAATCAACAGCCTCCTTAATCATGCCCTTTGTAATGTCCAGGCAGCTGCATACAATTTCATCAGAATCCATTGTGCACCATCCTTTCATCGTTAGGATATCCGGACAGAATACGATTTATACATGCAACTACTGCTTTTTAATGTTAAATCTGTAATTTAACAGCTCCCGGTTTGGATTAAACCAGTGCATTATATTCCAGTATATACAACACATAAAAATAACTTATTATTTTACACAACTATATTATAATGCTCTTTTAAATCATTAAGCGTACTATATTTAATGCAGTTTTCATTTTGAAGTCTGCCAACAACTATTCCTGCTGCAATTCCTAAGCTGTCAGCAAATTTGCAGACATTATCAGCAGAATACATCCTCTTGGACTTAAACTTTTCAAATAAATTTATCGGAATTAATGTATCTCTTGCCCACAAATCGGCATCCTTCTCATCTTGTTCAGATGTTCCGTTTGCCTGACCAATATGCCCCAAGATAATATGTGCCAGCTCATGAAACAAGCTGAACCAAAATTTATCTGCATCCTTTCCTCTGGCTGTTAATCCAACTACAATTTTATTTCCGTCCACAAATGATGCCCCTTGTAGGAAAGAGCCTTTTAAATGTGGTAAAAAAACAAGTGCTATACCACATTCAGATAGCATTTTTTTAAGCTTAGGACAAAATTCTTTAGGATTTAAAACCGTCATCCTTCTTATATCCGGAATAATACCTATCAATTCCTTAATATTAATTGGCAACGTTTCAATATTTCTCGCCTTCAATTTTGCTTCCTGTGCCCATGCAAGTAAAGCAAAATCACTCTTTTTTGTTACTGCCAATCTTCTGCACGCAATTCTGGTTATTTGATTATTCTCCAACAATGAAAGCTCCACAACCTCAAAATACTTTCTAAGATAAATTACCTTTTCTTTTGAAGTCCTTGCTTCAGGTACCCAGCCATATTTCATCATCTCACTATAAGGAAGCTGTTTAGCTAAAGCTTCGTCTTCATCCATAGCATTTTCTGCTGCAACCTTAATCAGTTTTTCCCTGTAAACAGCTTCTAAACTGTTCCAAAACTTTGCAGGTACTCCAAGTACCATTTCTAACCTAACAGCCACCTCCGGCGTCAGCTTAACATCTCCATTTATAAGCTTGCTAATATGCTTTTCAGACATATCCATCCTTGCTGCAAACTCTTTCTGACTCATTCCTCTGTCTTTAAGCTGCTCTTTAATTGTCGCTCCCGGTGGTGTTGCAATAAAACTGCGACTTCTCACCATTTTGCTGCCTCCTATTCATTTTTCTTGTCTAATGGTAATCCACTATCTCCATTATATGAGCTATTTGAACTTTATTACCACGCTTCTCAAAAACTAATCTGTATGGATGCACCAAGTCTACTGCATATTGACCTTTACGATTATTTGTTAATGGATGGCATCTGCCAATATGATACTTAATCATTTCTTCTACAGTATCTGCCGCAGCTATTTCATCTATACGCATTTGTATCTTTTCCGACATTTCATTTCCGTAAGTTTTTTCAGCAGCTTTGGCATCCGTACAAGTTTTCTCAATCTTTTTATTCTTGTACGTAATATCCAATCCATCACCTCTTTCTTAAATTTACCTTTAAGGTAAATTTAGTTTAACATAGGATAGTCTTAAAGTCAATAAAAAGGTGCTTTTTCAATTTATAAAACAGCTTACAGCCTCTAAGTTTCTCGCCGCCTATATCATGTTTCTCACATATCGGCAAAATTTTGCAATATACCTGAAAAACATTCATTGATATTTTGCCGATAGAATGGTATAATAAGAGCAGAAACCATCAGGAGGAAATGTCCTATGAAATATATTTCAGTTGCAGAGGCAGCAAAACGCTGGAATGTGTCAGAACGCAGTGTGCGTAACTACTGTGCACAGAGGAAAATCCCGGACGCCTTTTTGACAGGCAAGACATGGAATATTCCCGAAACGGCAGAAAAACCGAGCCGAGCCAATAAAAAAAGTGATGTACCTGCTACATTGCTTGAAGTTTTGCGAAGCGAAAAGGCTTCAAAAATATCCGGCGGCATCTATCATAAAGTGCAGGTTGAACTGACCTATAACTCGAACCATATCGAAGGAAACAGGCTGACTCACGAGCAGACCCGGTATATTTTTGAAACCAATACTATTGGCATGGAAGGCGGAATAATCAATGTGGATGATGTGGTTGAAACAGCAAATCATTTCAAATGTATTGACATGGTAATTGATAATGCCGGATATGTACTCAGCCAGCGATTTATCAAACAGCTTCATGCCGTCCTCAAAAGCGGTACATCCGACAGCCGCAAGGACTGGTTTGCCGTAGGAGATTATAAGCGGCTTCCCAATGAAGTTGGCGGTCAGGCTACAGTGCTTCCGGAGGAAGTTAGTGCAGAAATGCGTGAGCTTTTGGCTGATTACAACCGTACAAAAGGAAAGTCTCTGATAGATATTATTGACTTCCATTATCAATTTGAACGTATACACCCTTTTCAGGACGGAAACGGTCGTGTGGGTCGCCTGATACTGTTTAAAGAGTGTCTGCGAAATAACGTTGTGCCTTTTATCATTGATGAAAAGCTCAAGATGTTCTATTATCGCGGACTTCATGAGTGGAAACAGGAACGTGGCTATCTGTTGGATACCTGTTTAGCTGCACAGGACAAATTCAAGACATATTTGGATTATTTTCGTATACCATATGAGAAATAGCCACTGAACCATTTTTTATTTAGTTAAACGGCATTCCCTTTATATATGAAAATTACTCCTACTCTAACTTCGATTAAAGGCTGTATAGTTATTAATTCTTTAATTTGGTATACTCTGTGATTATATTCTAATTTAAAAATATAATCAAAAATTTTTATTCAAAAATTAGAATGTTTTAAATTGACTTTTTCTTTATTAGATGTTATTCTGTATAAAAATAGGAAAGGAGCATAAATATTGATTAAATATAAAATAGATGTTTTTAAAGAGTTAAAGAAACATGGATATAATCATACACGCATACAGAAAGAAAGGCTATTGCCTGCACAGACCACGCAGAATATAAAAGCAGGAAAAAGCATTACTTTGGAAACTTTAAATAAAATATGTATTATGTGTAAGCTGCAGCCCGGTGATATTATTGAAGTTGTGCCGACAGATGAAGAAATAGTAAAATATTATTAAAAAGTTGTTGACATTATTCTAATATTAGAACATACTAATAACTAGTTCAAGAAACAGCGAGCTAATTATCCGAAAGGGGAAAGGAGAACTAATGGAGCAGATGAATATGCAGGAAAATGCAAGGCTGGTTTTGGGATTGAGAGCCGCAGGATGGAGTGAGAAGAAAATCAATGATTTTATTCTTTATATTGAAACCGGAGAGGACCAATACAAACCGGAACCGGACGATGAAAAGGCTGAATAAATCAATCGGTCATACAGAAAGTGCAGCGAAATAAAAGCCTCCCATACTATATAAGAATTATAACATGGGGCTGTCGCACTAAGTAATTAGTGTGCAGCCTCATTTTTGTATAAAAAATAACTCCCGACTACTGCTTTTTAACGTTAAATCTGTAATTTAACAGCTCCCAGTTTGGCTTAAACCACTGCATTATAGTCCAGTAGCCTGCACCTCTTAGGTTAAATTCCTCAAGCAGGCTGAATTTTGCATTGAGGCTTCTTACATCCTCAAACCATACCTCGTGCTCTGTTCCATCCCTATTGTATCTGAAATATGGTGACATGGCTGTCTCATCAAACATAATAGCAGCGTTATTGTTTATGGCTATCTGTACCGCCTCTATGTTTCCTATGGTCGTGGCTTTTGTCTCTCCTCTTATGTAGGGGAGGGGCCAGTCGTAGCCGTAGTTTGGGATGCCCATGTCTATTTTTCCGGCGTCTATTTCGGTGACGGCGTATTCTATTACTCTGCGAACCATGTTTATGGGGGCTACTGCCATAGGCGGACCGTAAGTATACCCCCACTCATAAGTCATAAGCAGCACCGAGTTCGCAGCCTCCCCTAACGCCCTGTAATCCTTCCCCTCATACAGTAATCCCTGCTGATCTGCGGAGGTCTTTGGCGCCAATGCCACTGATGTGGTATATCCGTTGTCATTCATAGTTTCTGTCACATTCCCTACAAAATCTGTAAAATAATCTCTGTCCTCCGCCAGAATATATTCAAAATCAATATCGATTCCCATATACCCCTTTTCACGCATTACTCCAAGCAGATTATTTATAATCCTTGCTGAATATTCCTGATTTCTCACCACACTTTGGATAAGCCGGTTGTTAAATTTTCCGTCAGGGCCGAAGGGAGTAAGGGTAAGTATCGGTCTTACTGCAAATTCACTGCTCATGCTAAGCATCCAATCATCATCTACCAAAGGATATATCAATTCTCCCTCAAATGTAAAGCCATAAGAAAAAACAGACAAATCCGTAAGATATGGAAGCGTCTGTCTCAATGTCCATTCTCTTATAAAGGGATAAGCATATCCGTTTACTGATATTTCTCTTTTATATGCTTCACTGCCATCCTCCCCTTCCGCCAATATAAGAAGTGCCTGCCCTACCGCAAGCCTGTATGGATATTCAAGCTGATTTACAGCCGCAAGCCTTTGTACCGGGATTCCATATCCCGCAGCTATACCGTCTATTGTGTCTCCGGTTTCTACTACATATATGTCCATATGCCACCTGTATATTCTGTTCGTAATAATATATGGTAAGATTACTGCTTTTATTCAGCATACAGACGCTCTTTAATATCTGTTAAATTTCTGATGTTAAATTTCTGAATATTCAATAAAAACATATGCCGCACACTTTTTCCGGCTCATCATAAAATATATTAAGGAACAAAGGAAGGAGCTTATTTATGTACGTTATTCCAATTATACTATTAATACTTGCACTTGTTTTTATAATTATCTTTCATTTTAAAAAGAGAGGTATTATAAGAAAAATTAAAAATATGTCATTTGAGGAAAGATGCCTTACTTTAAATGACATTGCAGATCCGCTTGGATATTGCTATGAGCCGGAGCAGGATATTTTTTCTTCCGCCACCGATGCATGGCAGCGGAGCTTTGGTTATACCCACGCATATGATGTAGGTGCGGCTTATTTCAATATGGTGTTTGACTATCAGACTATTTATTTTGACTATGACAAAAAGACATGGCTGATAGAGCTTTGGAAAGGACAGTACGGAATAAATACCGGCTGTGAGGTGGGAATTTACCATGCAGATACCATCGTATCACCTGAGGACTATGACAAAGCATTATTTGATGCCGTATCTGATGATGAAATGCTTCCGGTTTCAGTAACCCTTACTAAAAACGGCAGATGCTTAGGCTCTTTGAAAAGACCTCACTGGTGGCTTACCATATTTAATCCGGGTATGTTTTCATATCCCGAAAATCTGTCAATGGAAATATCTGTCGCATTTCCTGACTGTCATATGCTTAACGCATTTAAAAATGCCCTTACTGAATATATGCCGGACACCGTCATTACAGTACAGAGACACACTATATATTTTACCTTTACCCAATGCCGCAATAATTATTCCCTGTGGAAAAGGATTGTCAGATTTTGGGCTCTTATGTGGTGCAGGCTTTTCTGCCTTACCTTCTGCTTCGTAACAAGACCTTTCACAAGAAGCGGTGAAAAAATTTTGTATCTGTATTATTATTTGCCTGCCATATTCAGGAAAACCCTTACGTTTCACAAAATTCCTAAACACAATATTTTTCACTAGAGCTTAGCCGAGCATGGGCTTAGCTGAGCATGGACTTGGCTGAATATGGCTTGGTTTAATTTATAACAATTGGCTGTGCAATAAATAAATAAAGGAGGTTTTTATGGGATATTACAGCAGAATAAGCAGTGCTTTCGAGTCTGCACCTGTTCTGACATTATGCAAAAGCTCAAAATATGTAATGATAAGCGATTGTCACAGAGGCATAGGCACATGGGGAGACAATTTTCTTAAAAACCAGAATTTATATTTTGCCGCTCTTAAGTATTATTACAAAAACGGCTTTACCTATATAGAGCTTGGCGACGGCGACGAGCTGTGGGAAAACAGAAAAATGGAGCAGATTATTGAAATCCATGAGAATGTATTTTGGCTGTTATCCTTGTTTCTTAAAGAAAAACGACTTTATATGATATATGGAAATCATGACATGGTTAAGAAAAATCAGACCTATGTTAAAAATCACGGTTCTTCATATTATTGTGCTGCCACAAAATGCAGGGAGGAGCTTTTTAAAGGCTCCCCCTTTTATGAGGGCATAATATTGAGAGGCTGCCATCACCTGCCGACACTGTATCTTACACATGGTCATCAGGCAAGCTTACTGAATTCTACCTTATGGAAGCTGTCCAGATTTATGGTAAGATATATATGGGCGCCTTTGGAACGCTTCGGTGTTTTAGACCCTACCAGTGCGGCAAAAAACAATACGGTAAAGACAAAGACAGAAAAAAAGCTGTCCTACTGGGCGGAAAGCAGCCACCGCATCCTTATGACCGGCCACACTCACCGCCCTATGATGGGCAGCAATGCTTCTCCTTACTTTAACACCGGAAGCTGCGTCCACCCACGCTGCATAACCTGTATTGAAATAATAGGGGAGCATATTTTTCTTGTAAAATGGACCTTGTCCACAAAAAGTGACTATACCTTGTATGTATCAAGGGAGGTATTAGAGCAGGGCAATCTGTCAGAATTTACGGATTTTATATAGCCTGCATCTATTATTTCTTCCGCTATTGACCTGTATCCGGTCAGACTTTCTGATTTTTTAAGCTTTTTCAGGAGCTTTTCGCTGCCGGGAAACATATCTCCCATATACGCCCAAAGCTCCTTCATTTTAAACAGCACAGGTCTTTCCCCTGACATTTCTTCCGTGTAATCTGCAAGAAGCCTGTCATGAAACCTTTTTATCCTGTCCATATCCTCTGACCCTGCAATTATATTTTTCTGCAAAGAAAAATTTTTCTCTGTAGGAAAATATGAGGCTTCTCCATTTATTCCTTTTTCAGCTCTCATATTATTATAGGCAGAAATTTCATATACAAGCAGAGGGTTTTTCAAAAAACCTCTCCCTATCATTACTGCTGCTACAAAGCTTTTATTTTCCTCTGTATAGGTACAATCATACATATCACCATATTTTTCTATGATATGGCTATATTCCTTTACAGACGTAATGTCTCCATTATAACACAGCCTGTTTTTGCTATACGTAACCGCATACCCAAACATTTCCATATCCGGCTTATTTTTATAGAAATCCGTCTGCAAACGCGGATGGATAATAAGCTCCTCCATAGGATATTTATTGTATATATCCAGTATCCTGTAAAATTCCTCCGGATTGCTTTTCCCTATTCGTGTCTTTACGGAAACCTTTATATCTGCCTTCTCGTATATTTTATACAAAAATTCGTCCAAATCATCTGTATACGCCAAAAGGCCTGCTCCCTTTTTCTTTGACACCACTGTTCCTGACGGACAGCCAAGATTAAGATTTACCTCTGTGTAGCCTAAAGCCTTTATATCTTCTATTCCAAGAAGGATATCCTCCGCCCTGCAGCCAAGAAGCTGGGGAATAATATTAATTCCCATGTTGTTTTCGGGAAGGATGTCTCTAAGCTCCTTTCCTGACAGATGCTGATTTACACCGGGAGATATAAATGGTGAGAAAAACTTACTTATAAGCTTCTCTCCCTTATCCCTTAATATAATATCCATATAGGCATTTCTGTATATGTATCCTGTTATTCCCTCAAGAGGTGCAAAATATATATTCAACCCTAATCCCCCAACGCATTTGCAAATTTTTTTCACAAATCCTATTAAAATTTATCTTCTTACTCTTTTACTCTATTGAGCCTTTATTACCTCTATATCAGGCTGCTTCGGCAAGTCATATCCTGTGCCTAAAAAGAAGCTTGTATAGGCTCCCTGATTATATGCAACATTTTGTGCGGCAACCTGACAGCGGTACTGCATATCATGCATAAGAGTAAATATTCTGTAGTCCGTCTCATCGGTGGTGGTAAACACTCTAAGGGAGTTACCGTCAGTTGTCGGAAATATCATTTCCTCCCTCCAGTCTCCAATTATATCCGCCGTAAGCGAGGTGTTTGCCTTCGTTCCGTTGTTATAGCTTACACCTGCTGCATTAAACAGCCTTCCTCCCTTATACTTATCTATCATATTTCTGTCAAGTACCTCCTGCTCCAAATCCCCATCCCAGTAAATGGCATAGTTCTGTGACCACTTTGTAATGGATGACCAGCTTGTCAGTATATTTCCATGTGCATCATACACATTATCATTTGCCGCCGATACAAATTCTGCTCCGTTGTTTCCCGGTATAAAATTTCCCGCTACGGCTCTGCCTGTATCCTTTGATGCAATAATCCTTAATATACATTCTCCTGTGGAGCCGTCCCACAGCATGGCTCCATAGGAAGCCTCAAGGCAGCCCCAAACCTCAAGTCCTTCTCTCTCCGGCAGAAAATCACCTACATGTATGGCATCTCCATGTCCCATTCCTGTGGAAACTAAGCCTGTGCCGTCCTCATTTATAATGCACTGTCCGTATACTATCTCATCATATCCGTCCCAGTCCACGTCTGCCACTGCAAGGTTATGGTTTCCCTGTCCTGCATATTTTTCATTGCCCTTTTCATTGCTGTCAAAGGTCCATCTGTGCACAAGCTTTTTGTCTGTTACATCGTATGCCGCAAGCACGGCTCTCGTATAATAGCCCCGACACATAATGACGCTTGGCGTTTTTCCGTCGAGATATGCAACTGCTCCCAAAAATCTGTCTACCCTGTTGCCGTAGTCGTCGCCCCAATCCTTTACATTTCCTCTTGCCGGCTCATAATCTATAGTATCAAGTGCCTCTCCCGTAAGTCCGTCAAAAAGCGTCAGATATTCCGGTCCCTCAAGTATACGTCCTGCCGGTGAACGATAATCCTTAGCCCCGTCGCCTATCACATTTCCTTTTCCGTCAACGGTGCCGTCTGCCGTCTTGCAAACCATCTCTGCCCTTCCGTCTCCGTCTAAATCATATACCATAAACTGGGTATAGTGTGCTCCTGCACGTATATTTACTCCCAAATCTATTCTCCACATAAATGTACCGTCCATTTTATAGGCGTCAATATATACATTCCCTGTGTAGCCGTCCTTCGAGTTATCCTGTGCATTTGACGGGTCCCATTTCAGTATAATTTCATACTGTCCGTCTCCGTCTAAGTCACCCACGCTTGCATCATTTGGCGAATATGTACAGGTGCTTCCGTCAGGCATGGTAAGCGGCTCAGGCTTTGAGAGGGGTATGTCAAAATAATTTTGTGCAAGAGGGCTTACCTCATCTGAAATGTCTGTCCCCTGCTGTGTTATATTTCCGTCCTTGTCCGTAATAACTGCCTCCACATAATATTTGCTGCCCTCTGTGTAGTCCTTGTCCACATAGTTTGTTTTATCAATGACAGGCTTATCCGTTATGATTTTTCCGTCTCTATATACGTTGAAGGCTGTGCTTTCATCATCAGTTCCCAGAAATCTCCAGCTTAAAAATACGCCCTCCTCTGTCTTTACTGCCGTAAGCCCCCTGTCAAGATATTCCGCCTGCCTTGTATATGTAACCTTTTCTAAATTGCCTGTCTTTACGGTTACGTCATTGTCATACTTCTTATTAAAAATATCCTCTAAGGTTTCCTCCTTCTTTTCGTTTCCTGAAGTCGTCTCCTCTTTTTCTGCCGTATTTTCCGTAGCTTTTCCATTGTCCCCGTCCTCATTGTTTATACGGTTAAATACTACTATCGCCACAAAAATAACCGCCAAAACCAAAAGCATTATAAGTTCCCTGTTCTTTTTCACTCCATCTTCCTCCCTTTAGCTTATATTTATGTGGTCTGTCCTGCAAACTGCTTACTGTAAAGCTTATAATATTCTCCGCCCTGTTTAAGCAGCTCGTCATGGCTTCCTGATTCTACTATTACTCCGTCATTTACCACCACTATCATATCAGCATCTCTGATTGTAGAAAGTCTGTGGGCTATAATAAGCGAGGTTCTTCCCTTCATAAGGTTAATCATTGCCTGCTGTATACGCATCTCTGTACGTGTGTCAACTGACGATGTAGCCTCGTCTAATATAAGTATCTTTGGCTCTGCCAGTACTGCTCTTGCTATTGACAAAAGCTGTCTTTGTCCCTGTGACAGATTTGAGCCTGACTCAGCCAGAACAGTATCATATCCCTCAGGAAGCCTTTCTATAAATCTGTCCGCCCTTGCCATAGCTGCCGCTGACCTTACCTCCTCGTCGTCTGCATCAGCATTGCCGTACTTAATATTTGCCTTTATGGTGTCATTAAACAAAACCGTATCCTGAAGCACTATGGCTATCGTCTTTCTTAAGGTTTCCTTTGGAATGGCTGTAATATCCTTTCCGTCTATTGTTATCCTTCCTGAATCAAGCTCGTAAAATCTCGTAAGAAGATTTACTATAGTAGTTTTTCCTGAGCCGGTAGCTCCTACTATGGCTATCTTCTGCCCTGCCTTTACAGACAGATTTAAGCCTTTAAGCACAGGTTCATTTTCAACATATCCGAAATGAATATCAGTAAATTCTATGTCGCCCTTTAAAGATGCTATATCTGCTTTATCAGTTCCCTCGTCCGTCTCATCGTCACTGTCCATTATCTCAAATATACGCTCCGCACCTGCAAGTGCCGTCAATATAGATGAATATTGTGAGGCAATCATATTTATAGGTCTGCTGAAATTTTTTGAGTACTGGAGCATTGCCTGTATCTTTCCTATGGTCATGCTTCCATAGCCCTTTATCATCATAAATCCGCCTAAGGACGCCAGTATAACATACTGGAAGTTTCCTAAGAAATTCATTATTGGTCCCATTATTGAACCCCATACTCTTGCACTTATACTGCATTTTCTAAGCTCCCCTGAAACCTGTCCGAATTTTTCTACGGCTTCCTCCTCCTTGCCGTAGGCTACAACAGTTTTATAGCTTGAAATCATCTCCTCCACATGACCGTTTATCTGACCTAAAAGCTTTTGCTGTCTTACGAAATATTTTCTCATAAACTTTGCAAGCTTTGATGATACAAATATTGTGACAGGTATGGTAACTATCGCAATTATAGTCATTATCCAGCTATAGTAAAGCATCATAGCTGTGACGCCCACTAAGGTTAAGAGTGCTGAAAAAAGGCTTGTTATAGACTGTGCTATGGCATTTGACACGTTTTCCACATCATTTGTCATTCTGCTCATTATATCTCCATGCCTGTGAGTATCAGTATATTTTATTGGCAGCCTTGAAATTTTCCTAAACAGGTCATTTCTCATCTCATATACGGTTGCCTGTGACAGCTTTGCAGAAAGTATTCCCTGAAAAAAGGTCATTGCCGCACTGCACGCAAATATACATATCATAACCAGAAGATAAAGCCGCATATTATCCAAATCCACGTGAAGCCTTCCGTCGTAGAAGGATATTGTATCTATTGCCTTCTGCTGGAACATAGGACCTAATACATCTATCAGCGTTATCATTGCCATAAGTACAAGAAGCATAATAAGTATAAGCCTGCTTTTGCCAATATACTTTAATATTCTCAAAAGAGTCTCCTTAGTATTCTTTGGCTTCTCTCCGTTTACTCTGGCGCCCATAGGGCCTCCCGGTCCTCCCGGTCTTCCGCCCGGACCCAGACGAGGCATATTCATTTCCTGCTTTTGTTTGTTTTCTGCCATTATGCTGCACCTCCCTTTCCGTCATCCATATTGCTTTTATTCTGAGAGGCATATATATCCCTGTATGTGTCACTGGCCTTCATAAGCTCCTCGTGAGTGCCTATGCTTACTATACTGCCGTCACTCTCTATTACCGCTATCCTGTCTGCCTCCATAACGCTGGCTATACGCTGCGCTATTAAAATTACTGTGGTTTTTTCCGTCATTGTCTTAAAGGAAGCCCTAAGCTTTGCCTCCGTAACCAGATCAAGTGCTGATGTTGAATCGTCCAAAATAAGAATATCAGGCTTTCTAAGCAATGCTCTTGCTATGGACATTCTCTGCTTTTGTCCTCCTGACAGGGATGCTCCTTTTTCTGCTATAAAGGTATCATAGCCGTCATTAAACTCCTCTATAAATGACGACGCCTGTGCCGCCTGCGCCGCTTTTCTTATCTCCTCCGTCTGTGCATCAGGCTTTCCCCATCTTATATTTCCCTCTATAGTGTCTGAAAAAAGCTCGCTCTTCTGCATAACGTATCCTATCCTTGCCCGAAGGTCCGAAAGCTTATATTCCTTTACATTTGTGCCGTCAACCTTAACCTCTCCCTCTGTGGCATCATAAAATCTTGGAATAAGCGACACCAGAGAGGTTTTTCCGCAGCCTGTGGCTCCTATGATGGCAAAGGTTTCTCCCTTTTTTATCTTAAGGCTTATATCCTTAAGGACAGGTCTTCCTACTGTCTCAGGATAGCTAAAGCTGACATTTTTCATTTCCACCATTACATCTGCATCCGAATTTTCCGTATATGCTCCGTCTCCGTCCATTATAACAGGCTCTGTATCCAGAACCTCACGTATTCTCTTTCCTGACGCAGTAGCTCTTGAAATGGACTGGAACATATTTGTAGTCATCATAACAGACATTATAACCTGTGATATATATGTGACTGCTGCCATAATAGTTCCGGTATCCATTCCGTTTTTTTCTATGCTTATATTTATTCCGCCTATGTATATAATGGCTATCACGGCAAAATTCTGTATAAAAGTAAGAACAGGCGTGATAACTGCCATAAGCTTTAAAACCGAATAATTTGTATTTTTAAGCTGACTGTTGGCATTTTCAAATCTTTCACACTCATACTGCTCCCTTACACAGGCTTTTACTATTCTTGCACCGCTGACGTTTTCCTGCACAACAGAATTAACCTTATCAAGCTTTTTCTGCACTATCCCATACAGCGGCATCGCTTTCATAAGCACAAGTGCAAGGACAATAGCAAGAACAGGCACCGCACATAAAAGTATAGCTCCAAACTGCAGGTCAAGCGACACAAGCATAATAGTTCCTCCTATGAGAAACATAGGCGACCTGACAAACATTCTCATAAGCATTTCCATAAAATCAGTTATCATGGTAATATCATTTGTCATTCTTGTAACAAGGGAGCCTGTGGTAAATTTGTCTGTCTGCTGTATTGACAGTGACATTACCTTCTTAAAGGCGTCGCATCTTAAATCATTTCCAAAGCTCTGTGCCGCCCTCGCCGCAGTATACGCACAAAATGTACCAAAAAAGCCTCCTATAAGCGTCACTAAAAGCATCAGTACTCCAAAGGTAATGATGATATCCATATTTCCATAATCATTGCCGTGAAACAGCCTCATTATGGATGCTGCAATTTTTGAACCCTTTTCACCGTCATTTATATCTATGCCTGTAATACCATAATTTACAATGAATGACATAAGATATGGAAGTATTAAGTCTGCTGCCACCTCTCCTATCATAAGCAGCGGTGATATAAATGCCAGCAGTGTATATGGCTTCATGTATCCAAACAGCTTCTTCATTTTTTCCTCCTATTCTTAGAAATAAAGTGCCGCCATACGGCAGCACCCTATCTCTTTTTTTTATGATTTAGTCACATAAAGGCTCAATAAGCTTTCCTGCGGACTCCTCATCAGGAAGCATAATCACATGCCCTACGTCGTCTAAAAAATCCCCATTATCATATATAACCTTAAAGCCCGTATCTATACATATGGCTTTATGGCATTTTGTCATAATGTCATCTATGGCTATATCATTAAAGCCTGCCGGCTTAACATATATACGCATATCCGTATACTGACCTACAGCCTTGAGATAAGCCGCACATACAATGTTTGCAAACTCCTGCATAACTGACATTCTCTCTGCCTCATCACAGCTTATGTCTTCATCCTCTGACATTTTTTCTACTACCTTATCTACAAATTCTTCCTTTATACTGATAAGCATTGAGCCATTAAGAGTCTTTTGAAACCTCATCATTATTCCAAGCTTTCCGTCAAAATTTAACATTTCTCTTGCAAGCTCCTCATTCATGGGTGAAACATGGGGAACTCCTATCTGTAGCCTAAGTCCCATTATCCTTCCTATCGTGATACTGGCACTTCCCAAGCCTGCATTTCCAAGCTCGTACAAAACATCCTGTACATCAGAGTCTATTAACCCTTCCTCATCGAATATGTTCAATTTTCACCCTCCTCTCAGACTTCTTTTCCTTCGAGGACTTTATAAATCACTTCCAAAAATTCCTTCTCCAAATATGGCTTTGTCACAAACGCCTTCGCTCCTGCCTTTATGGAATCCTCAATAATCAAATCCTGACCTATGGCAGACGTCATGATGATTTTTGCCTCCGGTCTTTTCTTTAAAAGATTTTCCAATAATGTCAAATCCGAGTTATCCGGCAGTGTAATATCAAGAAGCACTAAATCCGGATTTTCCTTCTCGAACAGCTCCATAGCCTCCGCCGCTGTAGTTGCCTGAACCACATTGTCAAAGCCTCCGTTCTGCAATGACTTTATTGCTACCTTTCTGGCAAACTTAGCATCATCAACAAGTAATATTTTTTCATTCATAAATTAAACCTCCATAACTGCTCTTTCATATTGTTCTACTGTCATCGGCCTGTAGTAATAGAAGCCCTGTGCAATCTTACAGCCAAGCTTAACAAGGAACTCCTCCTGATCCTTCTTCTCTACGCCCTCCACTACTATCTCCATATTCAAATCCTGTGCCATCCATACTACATGCTTTAGTATTGTGTTTGCTTTAATATCATTTTTCTCCGTAGGCAAAAACCTTAAGTCTATTTTTAATACATCTACTGATATTTCCCTGAGTGCGTTAAGAGATGAGTAGCCGCTTCCAAAATCGTCCATATACACCTTAAAGCCTCTGCTCTGGAGCTTCTTTGACAATGCTGCCAGATGGTTATTATCAGTGGCAAATCCGCTTTCCGTAAGCTCAAATTCTATCTTGTCTCTCGGTACCTCGTATTCCTCTATGTATTCTTCTATGTGTGTCACAAGCTGCGGATTATACAGGTTTGTTCTTGACAGGTTTACTGAAACAGGATATACAGGCACTCCCTCATCAATCCACTTTCTTATAAGCTTGCAGGTCTGCTTTATAATGTACTCGTCAAGCTCCACAACAAAGCCGTTTTTCTCAAACACGGGAACAAACTCTCCCGGTGAAATCATGCCCTTTACCGGATGGTTCCAGCGTGTAAGTGCCTCTGACCCGATTATTTTCTTTGTACTCATGTCAACCTTTGGCTGAATGTATACCTCAAACTGCTCCTCTGCCAGAGCTGACTGCATATCAGACACAATCATCTGCTCCCGCTTCTCCTGCTGTGCCAGTCCTTCGTTATAGTAAGCTACATGATTTAAGTAGTTGCCCTTTATGGTTCCTTGTGCGGCTGTAGCCCTGTCTACATATGTACTTATAGGGGTAAGCTTATCTATGTCCTCCTTTGTAATCTCATACACTCCAAAGGCAAGCTGAACATCATACATACACGGATATGCCGCAACTGCCCTCCTTAAATATTCTATGGTGCTTGCAATGGAGTACTCCTTTGCAGAGACACACATAATAAATACATCTGAAGAATTTCTGCAATACGCAACATTTGAATCCTCGTCGAGACACTCCTGAATCCTTACTCCGATATATGTTAAAAGTCTGTCGCCCTCCTTTTCCCCGAACATGTCATTTATAACCCTGAAGCCCTCTATATCCATGCGGATAACACTATATCTTCCTAACGGATCCTTCTGTGTCATATCCGTGACAGTTCTTGAAAATGCGTTTATATTCGGGAGATGTGTTAGCGGGTCTTTCTCTGAATGAAACTTTAAGCTTTGTTCGATTTCCGTACTCTCATCTGTGTTTGTAAAGGATATAACAACCTTTTCAAGCACCTTATTCTCATCAAAAAAGCAAATCTGACTTACTCTGAACCACTGATACTGATGTGTCTCTGTAAACAGCCTTACAGTTATATTCCTCTTTTTTGTCTCAGGCCTTACCGCCTCAAAATTAAAAAACTCCTTTACTGCCGATATATCCGGGCGGAATATTATTTTTTCAATCTCCTCCTCGTCGACAATGCTGTCTATACTCCATGGGATTTTAATAAATTTTTCCTTAACAGGGTCAATGTACAGCTCACCTGTCTTAAAATTATATTCTACAAGGAATGTATCCAACTGCTCCAATATTAAGTTTTTCTTAACCAGCTCTTCTCTGACCTGATTAACCTCTGATTCTTCTTTTATATTCTCCATATTCCACTTTCCTCGTAATATTTTTATTGCACGTAAAACCTTGTCTTTAGTTTATCATTGAAACCGCTGTTAGTCAAGACTTTCCGTAATTTTATATGGATTAGAGGGAGCAGCAGTTTGTTTTTTTATATTCTGCGTGCAAAAAGGTACTAAAGGGCGTG
>N._stephensi_703_cecum__coassemble_67_pt1 | contig 18000 bp, 20 predicted proteins | sample N__stephensi_703_cecum__metabat2_low_PE_004 | metagenome-assembled genome bin N | reverse complement strand
TTACTGATATCCAAAAACATCAAATTAAAAAGCCAACGCTTATTTTTTTTATTTTAGGTATAAACCATTTAACATCCCAATATAATGAACCAAAGGGAGGACAGGTTATAATGATAAGCAGACAGGTATTAAATGTGCTTCCCTTAAAAATAAGGGAGGTGATAGATGGAGAAAGAGCTTTATCAGATTTACAGGTAGAGGAGATAAGACTTAGAGCAGGTAAGCAGGTATTACTGATATCAGGGAAGGAGGAGGTAATACTAAAAGTAACAGTGAATGAAATGATGATAAGAGAAGCTATGGAATACATATCAGGCTATTCACTGTACGCATATGAGGAGCAGCTAAGAGAGGGTTTTATAACCATACGGGGAGGCCACAGGGTAGGAATAGCAGGAAAGACTGTATTAGAACAGGAAAAAGTGAAAACCATAAAAAATATTTCCTCCATCAACATCCGTATAAGCCATCAGATAATAGGGTGCAGTGACGGAATAATGAAATATGTTAAAGGAAATATACTTATAATGTCGCCTCCGCGTATGGGTAAAACCACATTATTGAGAGATATATTAAGAAATCTTGGAAATATGAAAAATCAAAATATAGCCATAGTAGATGAGAGAAGTGAGATAGCAGCATGCTACAATGGCATACCGCAAAATGACATAGGGGAAAGGTGCGATGTTCTGGACTGCTGCCCTAAGGCTTTAGGAATGCTTATACTTTTGAGAACCATGTCCCCTACATATATTGCAGTAGACGAGCTTGCCTCAAAGGAGGATGTTAAGAGCGTGCTTGGAATAACAGGTGCAGGGACTTACATTGCGGCAACTGTACATGGGGAAAGCATGGAGGAGATAAGCAGGCGAAGATACATATGTGAATTGTTTGACAGGAAAATATTTGATACATATATTGAATTGTCAGGCAGTGAAATAAGCATTTTAAATAAAAGCATGGAAAAAGTATTTGAGGGGAAAAGGTAAGATGTCATATATAAAAATATTGCTTATGTTTTCTGCGGTTGCAATAGGTACAATGTCGGGAATATATAAAGGAAACTGCATAATGCACCAATATAGGGAGCTTTTATATTTAAAAAAAACCGTGCTTTTAATACATGGAGAGATAAGATATAACTGTGGGGCGGTGGGAGAGGTTTTTTTAAATGTGTCAAAAAGAGTAAAGGAGCCCTATGGGACAGCCTTTATGTCACTTTCAAATGAGCTGGAAAAACACAGCGGCAGGGAATTTTCCGATATGTGGAATACATATGTAATAGAAAATATTTCAGAGGTTGGCTTAGATGAGCAGGATGTGGAGCGGCTTAGGGAGCTTGGAGAAAATATCGGCTATCTTGATATTAAGATGCAGTTAAATTACCTTGATTTTTATATAGAAAAATTAAACGATAGGATAAATGATGTTAAGACAGGTCTTGAGGGAAACGTAAAGCTTTGCAGGACACTTGGGGTAATGGGAGGCCTTTTGGCAGCCATTTTTATCCTATAGGAAATTACTTCAATAGGAGCATGGAGAAAAAATATGGACATAAGTTTAATTTTTAAGATTGCGGCGGTAGGCATACTTGTATCTGTTGTAAGTCAGGTATTAAAGCAGAGCGGCAGAGAGGAGCATGTATTTCTGGTAAATCTTGCAGGACTTATATTGGTGCTTTTTTGGATAGTTCCATATATATCGGAGCTTTTTGAAAGCATAAAAAATCTTTTTGCCCTTTAGGCAGCAGGGAGGAAGCATGAGCTTAGTAGGAATTATGATATTTGCCGTAGTAGCTTCAATTTTGGCAGGGCAGATAAAAAATGTAAAGAGCGGCTTTGACACATATATATCAGTAGCGGCGTGCCTTGTTATACTGGGCTTTATATTGTCCAAGCTGTCAGTGGTGGTAAATGTAATAGAAAGGCTTCAGGGCTATATAGCAATAGACAGGACTTACATGGAAATTCTGCTGAAAATAGTCGGAATATCATATATTACACAGTTTTCGTCGGATATATGTAAGGAGTGCGGCTACAGCGGAATAAGCAGCCAGATACAGATATTTGGGAAAATATCGGTAATGCTTGTAAGCATGCCTGTGGTACTGGCACTTATAGAAACTATAGAATATATGCTAAGTTAGGAAATAAAAATGAAATGCAGAGTAATAAAAAAAGCAGTGCCGGCATTTTTTTGCGTCAGCCTGATATTTATAATGAAAATTACGGCGTTTGGCTATGCCGGTACGGATGAATATTCAGGAGAGTATGAGGAGGAGCTGTCAAAATATGATTTTACTGATATTGATGAGGTGCTTAAGGAGGAGGATATAGATTTCGGGCAGCTTGTACGAAGGCTTGCAGGGGGAGACTCAAAGGGAGTGTTTTATGAGATTTTTACATTGTTAATGGACAGGCTGTTCGGAGATATTTTATACAACCGCAGCGTACTGGTAAAAATAATATTTATAGCTGTAATTTCAGCCTTATTTACAAATATGTCAATAATAATAAACAGGTCTGAAATGTCAGAGACAGGCTTTTACGTAACATATATGCTTATGGTTACAATACTTACAGGAGGCTTTATAGTAATGTCGGATATGGTGACGGAAGCATTGTCACGGATTATTATATTTATGAACGCCTTAGTACCGGCATTTCTTCTGTCTGTGGGGGTTGCGGCAGGCAGCATGAGTGCGGCGGGCTTTTCCGGCGTAATACTTATGGCAATAGGCATTATAGAAAAGCTTATATTAAGTCTTATTATACCGGCGGTCAATGTATATGTTGTTATAAGGCTTGTAAATAACATTGTGGAGGAGGATTATTTCTCCAAGTTGGCAGGTGTTATAAAGACAGCGGTTTTATGGGCACTCAAGGGAATGATGGGACTTTTGCTTGGAGCAAATATTATCCAGAGCATAATCATGCCGTCGGCGGATGCGGCAGGCACCGGAGTGATAAATAAGCTGATAAATGTTTTGCCGGGAGGGGAGGCAATCACAGGGATAGAAGGAATTGTAACCACCACAGGAAACCTTATAAAAAATGCCATAGGCGGTGCAGGGCTTATAGCTTTGGCGGTAATATGCCTTTTTCCTATGGTAAAAATGCTTATATACATAGCAATATACAAGATAACATCAGCCATAGTGCAGCCTATATCTGATAAGAGGCTGGGAGAGAGCATAGATGCCGTGTCAGAGGGCATAGGAATTTTATATAAGGTCACATATACGGTGGCATTTCTGCTTTTTATAACGGTGGCAATAATATGCTTCAGTACAAACATAAAAATGACCTTATAAAAAAGCGTCGGCTTTGCCGACACTTGCAAGTTTGGCTTAAGCCAAACTTGTGAATTGCTTAGAGTAATTTCCTATAATAAAGTGTCGGCAAAGCCGACACTTACAAATTCAGCAGAGCTGAATTTGAAGTTGATGTTTGAAAATTTAGCAGGAATGAATTTGAGGTGAATGGGTGAAAGTGGAGAGTAAATTTTAAGGGCAGATTTGAGGGGAAGTGGATTTGGAATGAATTATGGGAGGTGAGAGTATGCTTGCATATATAGAGAGAATTGCGGTCTTTATTATAGTGGAGGGGATAATTTTAAGGCTGACTGTAAATGAGGATTACAAAAAAATGATTAAGATATGCAGCGGAATGATTTTAATAATCATTGTATTGAGCCCTCTTGATGAAATTTTTGAATTTACGGGTCTTGTGACGGAATTTTTGCAGGAGATAACGGGGGATAACAAAATGGAGGAGCTTAAAGAGGTTTTTGCAGGGTCAGATGAGAAAAATATAGAGCTGGTAAGAAAAGAATATGAGAAGGTATTGGCAGACGGATTAAGGGATATAGCAGAGGAGTACGGCTACGGCATAGAGGCTGTAAATGTAGCCTTTGATGAAAGAAAAGAGAATTATATCGGAAGCGTATCGGTATATCTTATTGAAGCAAAGGAGCCGGAAACCATAGAAAAAATTGAGCCTGTCAGAATAAATACGGAGGACGGGCAGGGCTCATTTAATGATAATAAAAAAGATATTGAAATGCCGGATATAATTGCCATAAAAAACAGTATTGTGGATAAATATGGCATAGATTATGAGAGAATAAGCGTTTATAAATCATAGAAAGGTTGCATTAATGAATTTTAAGGAAAATAAAAAATTGAAGTTAAGCTTTATAAACAAAAATTTTATAAATAAAAATTTTATAAACAAAATCGGAAAGGATAAGCTGATACTTATATGCGGTGCTGTGGCAGTGCTTATCATATGCCTTATATGGGAGGAAAAAAATAATAACGCAGATAAGGCAGATACAGGGGAGAGTATATTAAGCCATGAAAATGATGATTGGAACAATTTAAACACATATATGGAAAAATACATAAAGCAGCAGGAGGAAAGGCTTAAAAGCATATTAAGCAGAATAGATGGAGTAGGTCAGGTATATGTTATGATAACGGTAAAGGCAGGAGCCTCAAGGGACATTCTTATGGAGCAGGATATAAGCTATGAGGATACGGACGAGACAGACAGCTCGGGAGGAAAGAGAAAAAAATATACATATTCGGAGGACAATCAGACGGTATACGTCACTGATGAAAACGGAAATACAACGCCCTATGTTATAAGTGAAAACGCACCGAAGATAGAGGGAGTGGCAGTGATTGCAGAGGGGGCGGACAGTGCAGTGACAAAACAAAAAATAATTAATGTGATTAAGGCATTATTTGACATAGAGATTAATAAAATATCAGTAGAATAAATGAATTAAATACATACATATAAGCGGAGGTAAGGTGTATGAAAAAAATCTTTAAGAAAAATCAGATTATCATTACATCACTGGCAGCATTGATAGCAGTGGCAGGCTACTTAAACCACATAGAAAACAGTGAAAAGGAGCTTGATGCAGTAAATGGAGCCGGAACAAAGGAGGAGACAACTACAGGAACGGAGGCGGCAGGTAACAGTGAGGGAGCAGGAAATATTGCCGCAAATAATGGGGCGAATACAAGCAAGGATATAGAGAGCAACGATATAGACATTACAGGGGAGCCGGGAGAGGCAGTGTTTGTAAATGCCGTAGGAACAGTGGATTTCGTGGTGGAGGCAAAGCTTTTAAGGGAGCAGACAAGAGCAAACAGTAAGTCTATGCTTATGGAGATTGTAAATAATGTGAATGCAGGTGAAAGCGAAAAGCAGGCAGCAGTAAGCAAAATAACAGAGCTGGCTGACGTGGCTGACAGGGAGATGGCAGCAGAAAACCTTATAGCGGCAAAGGGCTATGAAAATGTGGTTGTGACGGTAACTGATAACGCAGCAGACGTTATGATAGTTTCAGACAGCTTGAGTGATTCACAGAGAGCACAGATAGAGGAGATAGTAAAGACAAAGACAAATGTTCCGGCAGACAAAATTACAATTACCGCTGTAAAAACAAACTAAATATTTATTGCATTTATAACCAAATTTTGTTATAGTAAACATTAGAAAAAGAGTAGCTTAATAAGCGGAATGGAGATAAATATGAACAATAAAAATAATACAAACATAGGTGAGGTACAGATAGCAGATGATGTTGTAGCTATTATAGCAGGCCTTGCGGCTACAGAGGTTGAAGGCGTTGCATCTATGGCAGGAAATATCACAAAGGAAATTATCGGCAAGCTCGGCATGAAAAATCTTTCTAAGGGAGTAAAGGTTGTACTTGGGGAGGACAATGTGTCAGTTGATTTAAGCCTGAACATAGCCTATGGATACAATGTGCCTGATGTGTCAGAGAGAGTGCAGGAGAAAGTAAAGACGGCTATTGAGAATATGACAGGCCTTAAGGTAGGAGAGGTTAATATTCATGTGGCAGGCGTAGCTGTTGAAAGTGAAAATCTGTAGACAGAGGTTGGTAAGGTGTAATGACCAGAAGAGAATTGAGAGAAAATACATTTATACTTTTGTTTCACAGTGAATTTCACAAGACAGATGAGATGGAGGAGCAGTTCCGTTTTTATATGGAGGAATACAATGACCTACAGACGGAAGCCTTTAAAAATATAAGCAATAAGGACAGAAGCTTTATCCATGACAGAGTTTTTGATATCATACCAAGACTTGATGAGATAGATGAAGCCATAAATAATGTGGCAGAGGGATGGTCTACAGGCAGAATGGGCAGAGTGGATCTGACTATATTAAGGCTTGCGTATTATGAGATAAAATATGATAATGATGTACCTGAGGCTGTGGCCATTAATGAGGCAGTTGAGCTTGCAAAGAAATTCGGAGGAGAAACATCGCCTGCCTTTATAAACGGAATACTTGCAAAGGTAGTTTAAGCTTACGGAGGAAATATGGCCGGAATATATACAGTATCCCAGATAAATTCATATATAAAGCATCTGTTCGAGGAAGATTTCGCCCTTTCAGGCATCAGTATAAAGGGCGAAGTATCTAACTGTAAATATCATTCCTCCGGACATATTTACTTTACTCTAAAAGACAGTGGAGCATGTCTGGCAGCCGTAATGTTTGCCGGCAGCAGAAGCGGTCTTTCTTTTACGTTAAAGGAAGGGCAGAGGGTTGTAGTTTCCGGCAGCATAAGTGTATACGAGCGTGACGGAAAATACCAGATGTATGCAAGGAAGATTACCTTAGACGGTGACGGCGATTTATACAGACGCTTTGAGGAGCTTAAGGCAAGCCTTAGGGAAATGGGTATGTTTGAGAAGGAATACAAAAAGCCCATTCCAAAATATGCCATGAGGATAGGTATAATTACGGCAGCCACAGGAGCAGCCGTTCAGGATATAATAAACATATCAAGGAGACGTAATCCGTATGTAAAGCTGTATTTATATTCTGCCATAGTTCAGGGAGAGCAGGCTGTCCCGTCAATCATAAGCGGCTTAAACCTTATGGATGACATAGGACCTGACGTGATTATTTTAGGCAGGGGAGGAGGCTCCATAGAGGATTTGTGGGCATTCAACGATGAAAATGTGGCGAGAGCCATTTTTTCATGCAGGACACCTGTTATTTCGGCAGTGGGACATGAGACGGACACTACCATTGCAGATTTTGTGGCAGATATGAGGGCGCCTACGCCGTCAGCAGCGGCGGAGCTGGCTGTTTTCGACTACAGGCAGTACCTTGAGGATATAGAGGCTTACAGGAGCAGTATGGAAAAGCTTATGTATGGAAAGCTTGACACATACAAAAGAAGACTTGAAAACCTTGCACTTCGTCTTGAAAACAAAAATCCTGTCAGGCAGATAAATGATAAGAGAAAGCTTTTGGAGTCACTGAGGGAAAGGCTTCAGAATAAAATGGCAGGAAGACTTGAAAAAGAGAGGACAAGACTTAAAATTATGGCAGAGAGGCTGAACAGTAAGTCGCCTCTGTTAAGGCTGGATAAGGGCTACGCCTATGTCTCGGCAGGAGAAAAGCCATTAAAAAGTATAGAGCAGGTAAAAACAGGAGATACTGTAAAAATACATTTAAGGGACGGACTTGTTGACACGGAGGTAATAAGTACTTTATCAGAAAGTAACGGCATATAAACAGAAAGGCAGGCAGATGGCAATATGGCAGCTAAGGCAAAAAAAGAAGAAAATATGACTATAGAGGAAGGCTTTGAAAAATTAACGGATATTTTAAATAAAATGGACGAGGAGGGAGTAAGCCTTGAAAATTCATTTAAGCTTTATAATGACGGACTGGCTGTCGTTAAGGAGCTGAATGGAAAGCTTAGTGAGACAGAGCAGAAGCTTAATATAATAAATGAATAAAAAAAGGATATAAACGCAGCCAAATGTATATGTCCACTGAATTTATGGAGATGAATAATGGAAGAATTTAGAAAAATACTTGATAAAAAAACCAAAAAGGCAGAGCAGATAATATACAGCTATCTCCCAAAGGAGGAGGGAAGGCAGGACAGGGTAATTGAAGCCATGAACTACAGCGTGAAGGCAGGAGGAAAAAGGCTCAGACCTATTCTTATGATGGAGACTGCAAAGCTTTTCGGATATAGCGGAAGCGATGTAGAGCCCTTTATGGCAGCCATTGAGATGATACACACATACTCCCTTGTCCATGATGATTTGCCGGCTATGGATAATGATGACATAAGGAGAGGCATGCCCACCACCCACAAAAGGTTTGGACATGCAATGGGAATACTGGCAGGGGACGGACTTTTAAACTATGCCTTTGAGGTGTGTGCCAATGCCATATCCGAAAGCCCGCATACTGACAGGGCAGTTAAGGCATTTAAGGTTTTATCAGGGAAGGCAGGCATCTATGGCATGATAGGCGGACAGACAGTGGATGTTATGCTTACGGGAAAGCCTGTGGATATTGATACTCTTGATTTTATATACAGACTTAAGACAGGAGCCCTGATTGAGGCAGCCATGATGACGGGAGCCATATTAGCGGGAGCATCTGATAAGGAGACGGAGGATATAGGAAAAACAGCACTCGCTGTAGGCATGGCATTCCAGATACAGGATGACATACTTGATGTGGAAAGCACTACAGAGGAGTTGGGGAAGCCGGTTTTAAGCGATGAAAAAAATGAAAAAACAACATATGTTACCTTGTTTGGTACGGATAATGCAAAGGAAAAGGTAAAAGAATATACAAATCAGGCATTGGAGCTGTTTGACGGCTTAGGCAGAGCCAATGATTTTTTAAGGGAGCTTCTCATAGAGCTTGTTTCCAGAAAAAAATAAATCGGAGAAGAATATGTTATTAGAAAAAATAAATAATGAAAATGACATAAAAAATATAGCGGCTGACGACTATGAAATACTGGCGGAGGAGATAAGAGAATTTCTTATTGAAAAAATATCTGCAACAGGAGGCCACCTTGCCTCAAATCTCGGCGTGGTGGAGCTTACTATGGCACTCCACCTTATTATGGACTTTCCAAACGATAAGCTTATATGGGACGTAGGCCATCAGTCATACACACATAAGATACTGACAGGAAGAAAAAATGAATTTAACAAGCTTCGTCTGTATGGAGGCATAAGCGGATTTCCAAAGAGAAGGGAAAGCTGCTGTGATGCCTTTGACACGGGACACAGCTCGACCTCCGTATCGGCAGGTCTTGGCATAGCGTCAGGCTATTATCTTTCAGGAAATAACGGCACAGTGGTTTCAGTTATAGGCGACGGAGCCTTAACAGGAGGAATGGCATATGAGGCACTGAATAACGTGGCAAGCCTTAAGCGTAATTTTATAATCATATTAAACGACAACAATATGTCCATATCTGAAAATGTAGGCGGAATGTCAAGATATCTGTCAAACCTTAGGACAGGTGATATGTACAACGGTTTAAAGGCAGGAGTTACAAATACCTTAAACAAAATTCCCGTATTGGGAGAAAAGCTGGTAAAAAAGATAAAAACAACCAAGAGCAGTATTAAGCAGCTTGTCATACCGGGAATGTTTTTTGAGGATATGGGTATTACATATTTAGGACCTGTAGACGGACATAACATAAATCAGATGGTAAAGGTGTTTAACGAGGCAAAAAGGCTTAACCATGCTGTCATCGTTCATGTTATTACAAAAAAGGGCAAGGGCTATGAGCTTGCGGAAAAAAATCCGTCAAGGTTTCATGGCGTGGAGCCCTTTGACAGGGAGTCAGGGGAGGTCGTAAATAAAAAGGAGGAGGCTGCATATACGGATGTATTTTCGGGAGTACTGTGTAAGCTTGCCGAAAAAAATGAAAAAATAGCAGGAATAACAGCAGCCATGCCTGACGGAACAGGCCTTAAAAGATTTAAGCAAAAGTATAAGGAAAGATTTTTTGATGTAGGCATTGCGGAGGAGCATGCCGTTACCTTTGCGGCAGGTCTGGCAGCATCAGGCTATAAGCCGTATGTGGCTATATATTCATCCTTTCTCCAAAGGTCCTATGACCAGATTTTACATGACGTATGTATACAGGATTTGCCTGTAGTGTTTGCCATAGACAGGGCAGGACTTGTGGGAGGAGACGGGGAGACGCATCAGGGAATATTTGATTTATCGTTTCTTGGCACAATACCGAATATGAGTATATTTGCTCCGAAAAACGGATATGAACTTGTGGATATATTAAAATATTCCGCATACTTTAGCGGACCGTTAGCCATAAGGTACCCGAGAGGGGCGGCATACAGCGGACTAAAGGAATTCAGGGCACCTATAAAGTATGGAAAAAGCGAGGTGCTTTACATGGAGAAGGATATCGCACTTATAGCAGTTGGGGCGATGGTGGAGACAGCGGTAAATGTAAGGGAAGCGCTAAAGGAAAAGGGATATTTTGTATCAGTTATAAACGGCAGATTTATAAAGCCCATAGACGAGGAATGTATACGTAAGCTTACGGAAACCCACAGGGTGATTATCACGCTGGAGGAAAATGTAATAAAGGGCGGCTTTGGAGAAAACGTGCTCAGGTATGCGGCAAGCCTTGACGAGAAAATAAGAGTACTGAATATAGGCGTTCCAAATATATATTTAGAGCATGGAACTGTGGAGGAGCTTAGAAGGGAAGCAGGTCTTGATGCTGACTCCATAGTGAGAAGAATAGAGGATTTATTATAAGAGGATTAGTATGGACAGTTTTTTTATTATTGCGAATAGTGATAAGGACAGTGTGCAGAATAAAATAGATGAAATGATTTCATATCTTGCTGCCAGAGGAAAAAGGTGCAGCTATGTAAACGGCTACGTAAGTAAAAAGGACGTGCCGGAGGATGTGGAGTGTGTTATTGTGCTTGGAGGAGACGGTACGCTGCTTAGGGCGTCAAGGGAGCTTATGGAACGTGATTATGCTTTTATCGGTGTTAATTTCGGACACTTGGGCTTTTTATCGGAGGTGGAGAAGGACGGCATAAGGGAGATGCTTGACCGCCTTATAGCAGGTCAGTTTAATATAGAGCATAGAATGATGCTAAAGGGGATGGTGATAAGAGAGGGGAAGGCTGTGGCAAAGGAGGCGGCACTAAACGACATTGTAATAAACAGAAGCGGACTGCTTGGAATTATGGATTTTTCGGTCAATGTAAATGATATGAGGCTAAAGGACTACAGGGCGGACGGTATGATTGTGGCTACGCCTACCGGCTCTACAGCATACAGCATGTCAGCGGGGGGACCTATAGTTAAGCCGTCGGCAAATCTTATAGTGCTGACGCCCATATGCCCACACACTCTTAACACAAGAAGCATAGTGCTGGAGGGGGATGACGTTATTGAAATAGAAATAAATCAGGGGAAAAAGGATACTGACAGCGTGAGAGCCGTTTACTTTGACGGCGACAGGTATGTGGAGGTCTTAAACGGCGACAAAATTATTATACGAAGGTCAGATATCAGTACAAAAATCATTAAGCTTAGCAGTGTAAGCTTTTTGGAAATACTTGGAAAGAAGATGGGCAGCAATGAAGATAGCAAGGCATAAGAAAATATTGGAGCTGATAAATAAATACGAGATATCCACACAGGAGGAGCTTGCGGAAAGGCTTATAGACAGCGGCTTCTTAGTGACTCAGGCGACAGTGTCAAGAGATATAAGAGAGCTTTCGCTGACAAAGGTAAATTCAGGTACAGGGCAGAAATATGCTTCTGTAAAAACAGCGGAGAGAGATTTAAACAAAAAGCTTTTAAAAATACTTAAGGAAGGATATCTTTCGTCTGATCTGGCAGGAAATATAGTGGTGATAAAAACCGAGTCAGGCATGGCAATGGCAGTGGCAGCAGCACTTGACGCCATAGTGTGGAATGAGGTGGCAGGCACCATAGCGGGAGACGACACTATATTCTGTGCGGTGAGAACAGTTGAGGAGGGGCTGTCATTAATGTCAAAGCTGTCAAGGCTGTCATCAGATGATGAATAAAAGCAGTAGCTAAAAAGGATTTAACAATAAATAAAAAACAGAAACGGAGAAGAAATGCTAATAAGTGTACATGTAAAAAATCTTGCCCTTATAGATGAAACGGAGATTTATTTCAAGGAGGGCTTAAATATCCTTACGGGAGAGACAGGAGCCGGAAAATCCATTGTTATCGGCTCAATAAATCTTGCACTTGGCGGTAAAATGCCAAAGGATATAGTGAGAGAGGGTGCAGATTACGGACTTGTGGAGCTGGTTTTTGAGTCAGAATCAGAGGAGGCTCAAAAAAAGATGAGAGAGCTTGACATCCCATGTGAGGAGGGGCAGATTATTATCTCAAGAAAAATAGTAAACGGAAGAAGCACTGTAAAGATTAATGGGGAGACGGTTTCCGCCGCCCTTTTAAGGGATTTGTCACCGCTTCTTATAGACATATACGGACAGCATGACAATCAGTATCTTATAAACAAATCAAAGCATTTGGGGCTTTTAGATGATTTTGGGGCGGAAAGCCTTAAAGGTCAGAAGGAAAAGGTAGAGAAGCTGTACAAGTCATATAAGGAGCTTAATGAAAGGCTTGCGGATTTTGATATGGACGAGGAGGAGAGGAATAAGGAAATTTCATTTTTGGAATTTCAGATAAATGATATAGAGGACGCCGGCTTAAGGAGTGGTGAGGATTATGAGCTTGAGGAGGAATATAAAAAAATCAGCCATTCAAAGAAAATAGCAGAGTCACTTGGGGCAGTTTACGGCACTGTAGGAGACAGTGATGGGATATTTGCACAAAGCATAGAACATAGTATTAGGGAATTGTCACAAATTGTAGAATTTGATTGTACAATTAAGGGGTTTTATGATATACTTATAGACGTAGAGTCTGTATGCAGAGATTTGGCAAGAGATGTATCGGAATATATGGAGGAAATGTCTTTTGACGAGGAACGTGTGCATTATGTGGAGGAAAGGCTGGACATTATAAACAGATTGAAATTAAAGTATGATGGAAGGAACGGAAACGGCTCTATAGATGATGTGGAAAGAAATTTGAATAATCTTAAGGAACGCTATGAAATGCTTAAGGATGCCGACATTAAGCTGGAAGCCTTAAAGAAAGAGCTTAAGAGTGCAGAGGAAAAGCTAAGGACAGAAAGCAGCAAATTGACGGCAGCCAGAAAAAAGGTGGCAGAGATATTTGAAAAGACCATTGTTGAGGAGCTTAAGGATTTGAATTTCACTGAGGTTAGCTTTAAGGCAAATTTTGAAGCAGCGTCACACTTTACGTCAAAAGGAGTTGATGTGGTAGAGTTTTACATATCAACAAATGCAGGCGAAAGGCTAAAGCCTCTGTCTGACGTGGCGTCAGGAGGAGAATTGTCACGTATTATGCTTGCATTAAAAACTATTATGGCAGGGAAGGAGGATACGGAAACTCTGATATTTGATGAAATAGATACGGGAATAAGCGGAAGAACCGCTCAAAGGGTATCGGAAAAAATGAAGCTTATAAGCAAAAATCATCAAATTATGGCAATAACGCATCTTCCGCAGATTGCGGCTATGGCAGACACGCATTTCCTTATAGAGAAGTCGGTTAAGAAGGGGAAGACTGTTACTGATATAAGGAAGCTTGACGAGGAAAACGCAGTTATGGAGCTTGCAAGAATGCTGGGAGGCAAGGAAATTACCGATAAGGCTGTAGAAAATGCAAGGGAAATGAGAAAAATGGCTGCGGAACAGGTCTGAAACCTATATATAAAAATTATAATAAAATGTAAAAATATTATAATAATAAAAATATTATATAAAATAAAGGAGTTTACGAAACACCTAAAAAACAAAAAGGAGAGCAACATATGGATAATGAAAAGGCAACAAAACAAAAAAGGGTGGGTATAACTTTAAAACTGGCAGCACTTGCTGTCTTACCTGTATTTCTTGCATCAGTTGTTATAATTTTAATGGCAACCTTCAGCATGATAGACGGAATGAATGAAATGTCAATTAATGGCTTGGAATTACTGGCAAATGCAACAAGGGCAGGCTTTGAGGACATTGAGGGAGATTACAGGCTTGATGCAGCAGGAAATCTGTGGAAGGGGGAGGTAAATCTTTCCGGAAGTATGGAATTAATTGACTCATTTGTTGAGGGCACGGATGCAGATGTAACTCTGTTTTATGAGAAAACCAGAAAGATGACATCACTTATAAGCAGCGAGACGGGAGAGCGTATTGTAGGTACTGATGCATCTGATGAGGTCTGGGAAACCGTAAAACGTGGAGAAAATTATGAAACATCAGATATTACAATAAATAATGAGTCCTACTGTGCCTGCTATATTCCACTTAAAAACAGTGATGGAACCGTTGTAGGTATGGCGTTTGCCGGAGAGCCGAGAACAGAGATACAGAGCTTCATAATTAAAAAAATTGCAGTTAGTGCAGTAGTAGGAGTAGTTATATTTATTGTGACAGTAATATTAGGTATTATTATTGCAAGAGGAATATCAAAAATCCTTCTTACGACTGAAAAGTATTTAGAACGGCTGGCAGATGGCGATCTTAATATTCAGATTGACAGCAAAGTGGTAGACAGAAAAGACGAGATTGGACAGATGGGTAAATCCTTAAAGGAGGTTATAGATAAGCTTCGAAGTATAATGGAAAGGCTTAAGGCATCGTCAGATACAGTTTACCAGTCAGGAAATACCATTGATGAAATGGCTTCCCAGTCAAGCGGAGCAGCAGATGAGATAAGCCGTGCTGTGGAGGATATTTCAAAGGGTGCGGTTTCACAGGCAGAGGAAATATCGGATGCATCCAGCGAAGTATCTAACATAGGAGAACTGATTGAGCATATTGTGGACAATGTAAAGAGCCTTACAAATGCTTCAGAAACTATGGGACAGGCAGGAGAAACATCTATGGTAACCATGCAGCATCTGTCAGAGTCAAACGACAGAACGACGGAGGCTATAGGAAATATAGGAAAGCAGATAGATATAACAAACGCTTCTGTTGGAAAGATAAGTGAGGCTGCGGCTCTTATTACAAATATCACTACCCAGACAAAGCTTCTTGCACTAAACGCATCTATTGAATCGGCAAGAGCAGGAGAGGCAGGAAAAGGCTTTGCCGTAGTTGCCACAGAGATACAAAATCTTGCGGCACAGTCAGAGGAGGCAGCGGGAGAAATCCAGCGTATTATAGATGACCTTCAGGCTGAGTCAGGAAAAACCATTGTAGCTATGAAGGAAACAAGACAGCTTGTGGCAGAGCAGCAGGAGAAGCTTGACGATACAAAGAGCAGCTTTAAGGCTGTAAGCAACGGAATACAGGTGACAAAGGATGACACAGCTCTTATAAATGACAGAGCCGCATCCTGCAGTACCGCAAAGGATAAGATTGTTGACATAATATCAAATCTTTCAGCCATTTCAGAGGAAAATGCCGCATCTGCACAGGAGACGACAGCATCTATGGAGGAGCTTAACGCTACCATAAATATGCTTGCAGAGACAGCAAAGGAATTGAAAAAGCTGGCAGAGGAGTTAAACGAGGATATGTCATTCTTCAAATTATAATGTAAAAAATATACAGTTTATTAAATCCTATATCTATACATAATAAAAGTAAGCAAAGGATAGGCAAAAGCCTATCCTTTTTGCATTGTTGAAAAAAATGGGAGGAAAGGCAATGAGCAGAAAGGGTATGTATAGAAGGGTGTTAATTATGATGTTGATAGCAGGATTGGCGTTGCTTTTTTATTATGCTAAGATAAATATAGACAGCAGGCTGCCAAAGGTAAGCTTTAGCGACTACATGGAAAATTATGTAAATAGTAATAATAGCAATAACAATGATGATTTAGATGTACAGGTGGATATAGGAGAGCAAAGGAAGATATACCCATGCGGCTTTCCTATAGGAGTATATCTTGAGACAGACGGAGTAATGGTAATAGGAACAGGAACAATAATAGGAACAGACGGATTAACCTACGAGCCTTCCATGTCCAAAATACAGTCAGGTGACTATATAGTAGCTATAAACGACATAGATGTTAGCTCAAAAAGCCAGCTTATTTTCCTTATAAATAAATATGGCAGCAGGGATGTAATATTAACCGTAAGAAGAAATGGCAAGCTTATTGACATAAGAATTTCTCCCATACAGGTTTCGGAAGGTGAGTATAAGCTTGGCATCTGGGTGCGGGATGACTCGCAGGGTATAGGAACAATGACATTTATTACAAGCGACGGAGAATTTGGTGCCTTAGGGCATGGGATAAGTGACGTTGACACAGGGGAGCTTTTAAATGCGGCAGGAGGCACTCTTTACGGAGCCAGCATATGGGGAATAAAAAAGGGAGAATCCGGAGTGCCAGGAGGGCTCTATGGAGTAATAAGCTATGAGGATAAAAATATACTTGGGGAAATAAAGGTAAATACAAGCATTGGAATATATGGAAGCATAGATGAAAAGGAGCTTATAGAAAAGTTTAAATTAGAGCCTGTGGAGGTTGCAGGAAGATATGACATACATGTGGGAAAGGCATATGTCAGAACCTGTGTGTCAGGTGAGGTAAAGGATTATGAAATATATATAGAAAGCATAGATACGGAATGTGAGTCAAACAAGGGGATGGTTATTCAGGTTACGGACAAGGAGCTTTTAAAGCTGACGAACGGTATAGTACAGGGAATGAGCGGTTCTCCCATATTGCAGGACGGGAAGCTTATCGGGGCGGTGACCCATGTGTTTGTGAAGGATTCTACTAGAGGGTATGGGATTTTTATTGAAAATATGTTGGAGAAATAGTTAAGGGGGAAATTCATTTTAATATTAATAAGGAAAGCAAAACTTGAAAATGTAAATAGTATAGGATAAAATATGAGGGTGAAAATGTTAATATGATAGATACCTCGTAGGCAGTTTTTATCGGCTTTAAACAGCTTTCAGCTTATTTATCTGTCTGCTTAGGAGATATCATAATTTTGAGTGTTGCAAAAAGGAGAGTTATTATGACTATACAACAGATACGCTATGTGGTAACGGTAGCCGAATGCAGATCCATGAATAAGGCAGCCGAGAAGCTTTTTATGTCCCAGCCCAGCCTGTCAGGTGCCGTAAGAGAGCTTGAAGATGAATTAAATATGGAGATATTTATAAGAAACAACAGAGGTGTGACTGTTACCGACAGGGGAAATGAGTTTCTTGCCTACGCAAGACAGCTTTTGGAGCAATATGAATTTATTCAGGAAAGATTTGTGGAAAAGGAAACAGGCAAAAAGAAATTCAGCGTTTCCATGCAGCATTATTCCTTTGCCGTAAAGGCATTTGTGGAGATTGTAAAGGAATTTGACACAGGTGAATATGAGTTTGCTGTCTACGAGACGAAAACCTATGAGGTTATGGAAAATGTGAAAAATTATATAAGCGAATTGGGAGTTTTATTTAGAAATCATTTTAATGAGCGTATTTTAAATAAGTATTTTCAGGACAATAACCTTGAGTTTGTCCCGCTTTTTGACTGTCATATATATGTTTACCTGTGGAACGGTCACCCTCTTGCAGACAGGGATATTATTACAATGGAGGAGCTTTTGGATTATCCATGCCTTGCATTTGAGCAGGGAAAAAATAATTCATTGTATCTGGCAGAGGAAATGTTTACGGATTTTCCGTATAAGCGTACAATCAAGGCAAACGACAGGGCAACAATGCTTAACCTTATGGTAGGCTTAAATGGTTTTACCCTTTGCTCGGGAATTATCAGCGAGGAGCTAAACGGTGATGATTACAGGGCTGTTCCTCTTGACACTGACGAGGTGATGACTATAGGATATGTTAAGCTTAAGGGAATGAGGCTTAGTATGATAGGGGAAAAATATATAGAGGAGCTTATGATATGTAAGAGCATGGTGCTTCGCTGATGATATTTCTTTACATAGAGTACGGGACTGTCGTATAAAGGGAATTTCAGGGAGCAGGGCAGTTGGTTTCCCCTTAGGCAGACGGTTAAATATAATTTTTGAAAGCATCGAAAACGAGTAAGAAATTCTATCAATGCGATACCGCCACCT
>N._stephensi_703_cecum__coassemble_65_pt1 | contig 18455 bp, 14 predicted proteins | sample N__stephensi_703_cecum__metabat2_low_PE_004 | metagenome-assembled genome bin N | reverse complement strand
GCGTTAGAAATTCATCAATGCGTATACCACCGGCTTCTTAGCGTAGTGCGTCTGTTTGAGGAAAGGCTGCTCTTTAGCCTTTCCGAGTTACGCACGAAGCTTAGAAGGTGGCGGTATCGCATTGATAGAATTTCTTACGCTTTTTCGATGCTTTCAAAAATTATATTTAGCTGTCTGCCCCTATGGAGCTTTCCCCTGCCTGCCGCCCTAAATCCTGTTACCGGCACATACCCGGCCGCCATACAATGACCAATTTCCTCCATACAAATAGAGAATAAATTACTTTCTTTACAATACGGTAAAAGGTTGCTATACTAAGTATAAGGATATGAATAAATTTCAGTAAAACAGCAGAGGATGTACAGATGTGTACAGATTGAGGGATTATATGGACAGGATTAAAAAGAGTATGGAGAGAAATCTTGACAGGTGGATTATGGCGACTGTGGTTGTGATTTTTCTTTGTATAATCGGGTTTATGTACGTAAATTCAGGAAGGGGTGAATTTGTATACAATGAGCATCTTGAGGATGCGGCTTTTAAGGTAGATGATGGGGAAATAACCTTAAAGGAGGCATCGTATTATGTTATGGTGATAGAGTCTAATGTAAATGAGGCTGCATTACAGTATAACGTAAACAATCCTAAGCGTTATTGGAATATATACATGAATGATGGAGAAAATAGAAGTAATTTCCTTTGCGATCAGGCAAAGGAGGATATGAAGGCTTCCTGTATCAGGGATGACATATATTACAGGGAGGCACAAAAGGCAGGAATAAGCTTATCGGGGCAGGAGAAGTCGGCTGTGATGGATGACGCATATGAGCAGGAAAAGCTTATGACAGGGAAAATGCTTGAGGTTACAGGCTATGAGTATGCTGATTTATACAGGATGATGGAAAAGATAGCTATAGTAAAAAAATATGTAAATACTCTTATGGACAAGGGCTATACTGAGGAACAGCTTGACGTGGGCGGAGAGTATTATGAGGAGCTGAAAGACGGATATTCTGTATGGATTAATGAGGATATGTGGGAGAAAATTACGCTTGGCTCTGTTACAGTAAACTGAAAATAAGTATTGTTTATCATATGCAATCAAGAAAGGAAAGCAGCTATGCCGGGATATGACACACACTATCTATATGGAATAAATTCCTACAGAAGATTACCAAATTCAAATGTAAAGAGAGCTATAAGAGCCAACAGGGGTGCATACACACTGGGCCTGTTCGGACCGGATATTTTTTTCTATTATGCCACAGAGGTAGCGGCAGCCAGAAAAAATATCGGATCCATTATGCACACAACAAACACCGGTATATTTTTTAAGTATCTTATAGAATATGTAGATAAAAGAAAAGGAAATGAAAAGGACATAGCCATAGCATATCTGTCAGGCTTTTTGTCTCACTATTCACTGGACTGCATCTGCCACCCTTACGTATACTGGAAGACCGATTATCTCCATAAGACAAAGGGGTATACGGAAAAGCATTTTTCACTGGAAACAGACATAGATATAATGCTTTTAAAAAGCTATCTTGATACCACGCCATATGATTTTACAAAAAACAGTGAAATAAGGGTAACTGCCCTGCAAATGCCAATAATATGCGATATGCTTCACTATGCCATACACAAAACCTACCACGATTCACGCATAACAAGGCGGGGCATAAAGTATGCCATAGGCTCCATAAAAAAAGAGCAGAAGCTTATAAGAATCGCCTCCGACAGATTAAAATATCTTGTTGGAAATATAGAAAAATATTTTGCAGGACAGCAATTTATCGCACCGCTTATACCCGGAGGCAATGAAATAAAAAACGAGGACCCTCTCAATTTAAACCATGAAAAATGGTACAATCCATGGGATATGACAAAATCTTATACCTTAAGCGTGCCTGATATGTTGAACAAGGCAAGGGAGGGGTATATGCTGACGATGTTCCTCCTTGATACCTATTTAGATGAAGATCTTAAAACTGAATATTCATATTCAGCTCTCATAAACAATATAGGAAGTAAATCCTATCATAGCGGATTAAATTGCCGTATACCAAGTTAAAGTATAGTTCTTAACATATAGTCCGGGACTGCCGCATAAAGGGAATTTAAAGGAGCAGGGCGGCCTGTTTCCCCTTAGGCAGACGGTTAAATATAATTTTTGAAAGCAATCAGAGAAAAAGTGTTAGAAATTCATCAATGCGTATACCACCGGCTTCTTAGCGTAGTGCGTCTGTCTGAGGAAAGGCTGCTCTTTAGCCTTTCCGAGTTACGCACGAAGCTTAGAAGGTGGCGGTATCGCATTGATAGAATTTCTTACGCTTTTTCGACGCTTTCAAAAATTATATTTAGCTGTCTGTCCCCCTATGGAGCCCTCCCCTGCCTGCCGCCCTAAATCCTGTTAATGTGACATACCCGGCCTCCATACAATCCCATTCCATCACTTTTATACAAAATTCTTTATTTTCACCCCTTGACATTTAAAAATTCTGCAAGTATAATGAGTAAGCGTGCGAAAAAATCGCTGATTTTTTTGTGTGCAAAATTACAGGTATAAAAAACAAATTTCTAATCAGGAGGTGAAAAAGGAATGCCTACATTTAACCAGTTAGTAAGAAAAGGAAGGAAAACAGCCGAGAAGAAGTACACAGCTCCGGCTCTCTTAAAGGGATACAACTCTTTAAAGAAAACAGCGATTGACACTGCATCACCACAGAAAAGAGGTGTTTGTACAGCAGTTAAGACGACAACTCCTAAAAAGCCTAACTCAGCACTTAGAAAAATTGCCAGAGTACGTCTTTCTAACGGTATCGAAGTAACAAGCTATATTCCGGGCGAGGGACACAACCTTCAGGAGCATAGCGTTGTTCTTATCAGAGGAGGTAGAGTTAAGGACCTTCCGGGTACAAGATACCACATTGTAAGAGGTACACTTGATACGGCAGGCGTGGCAAAGAGACGTCAGGCTCGTTCTAAGTATGGTGCAAAGAGACCTAAAGAAGGCAAATAGGAACAAGTTAATATCAAAGGTTGAATGAATTAGTGCCGGATTAGAAATATTGTTTTAAGTTGGAATAGATTTTTAATTAATGTTTTTAAGAACGCACGAACACATTATGACATGTGAGTACCGATGATTTAATTAAGACAGCGGAAATTTATAAGCCGCTTCAAAAAATTATTAAGGAGGGAAGAACCGTGCCACGTAAAGGACATACTCAAAAAAGAGAAGTATTAGCAGACCCGTTATACAATAATAAGACGGTTACAAAGCTTATCAACAACATTATGCTTGATGGTAAGAGAGGTATAGCTCAGAAAATAGTATATGGTGCTTTCGCAAGAGTTGAGGAGAAGTCAGGAAAGCCTGCACTGGAAATATTTGATGAGGCAATGAATAATATTATGCCGGTGCTTGAGGTTAAGGCAAGACGTATCGGTGGTGCTACCTATCAGGTACCTATCGAGGTCAGACCGGAGAGAAGACAGGCTTTAGCACTTCGCTGGCTGACAATGTTTTCACGCAAGAGAGGCGAGAAGACAATGGAAGAAAAATTAGCAAATGAGCTCCTTGATGCTGCTAATAACACAGGTGCATCCGTAAAGAGAAAAGAGGATATGCACAAGATGGCAGACGCAAACAAGGCATTTGCACATTATCGTTTTTAGTCTGCGGTAATTTTTGATATTTTTTATTAGGAGGACAAAATCTTGGCTGGAAGAGAATATCCGTTAGAGAGAACCAGAAATATAGGTATTATGGCTCATATCGATGCAGGTAAGACTACATTGACAGAGCGTATACTATATTATACCGGTGTTAATCATAAAATCGGTGATACCCATGAAGGTACCGCTACTATGGACTGGATGGCTCAGGAGCAGGAAAGAGGTATCACAATCACTTCGGCTGCAACCACCTGTCATTGGACACCGGAATTTGAGGCTAAGCCAATGGAAGGTACACCGGAATATCGTATCAATATTATTGATACGCCGGGACACGTTGACTTCACAGTTGAAGTAGAGCGTTCGCTTAGAGTACTTGACGGTGCTGTAGGCGTGTTTGATGCTCAAAACGGCGTAGAGCCACAGTCGGAAAATGTTTGGCGTCAGGCTGACAAATATAACGTTCCGCGTATGGCATTTATGAACAAGATGGATAAGCTTGGAGCTGATTTCTTTGGCTCATGTAACCAGCTTATTACAAAGCTTGGAAAAAATCCTGTTCTTGTTCAGATTCCAATCGGTAAGGAGGATTATTTCGAGGGTATAGTTGACTTATTTGAAATGAAGGCTTATGTTTTCAATGACGATAAGGGAGATAATATCACAATAGGTGAGATTCCTGACGATTTAAAGGAGCAGGCTGCAGAGTACCATGACAAGATGGTAGAGCAGTGTGTTGAGTTAGATGAAGACCTTATGGAGAAGTATCTTGAGGGAGAGGAGATTTCAGTGGCAGAATTAAAGGCTGCTTTAAGAAAGGGAACAATCTCAGGAGATGCGATTCCATGTCTTTGCGGTACAGCATATAAGAATAAGGGCGTTCAGAAGCTTTTGGACGCAGTTATTGAATATATGCCTGCACCGACAGATATCCCTGATATTAAGGGTGTCGATGAGGACGGAAATGAGATAGACAGAAAATCATCAGATGAGGAGCCGTTTTCAGCTCTTGCATTTAAGATTATGACTGACCCGTTCGTAGGTAAGCTTGCATTTTTCAGAGTTTATTCAGGAACATTGAACTCAGGCTCATATGTTCTTAACTCAAGCAAGAATAAGAAGGAACGTGTGGGACGTATTCTTCAGATGCACGCTAACAACAGAAAAGAAATTGATAAGGTTTATTCAGGAGATATTGCCGCTGCCGTAGGTCTTAAGTTTACGGTAACAGGTGATACAATATGTGATGAGCAGCATCCTGTTATACTTGAGTCAATGGAATTCCCTGAGCCTGTTATCGAGCTGGCTATAGAGCCTAAGACAAAGGATGCACAGGGTAAAATGGGTGAGGCACTTGCAAAGCTTGCTGAGGAGGATCCTACATTCAAGGCACATACTGATTCTGAAACAGGACAGACAATTATTGCAGGTATGGGTGAGCTTCATCTTGATATTATTGTAGACAGGCTTCTTCGTGAGTTTAAGGTGGAAGCTAACGTAGGTGCCCCACAGGTTGCTTACAGGGAGTGCTTTACAAAGACAGTTGATGTTGACAGCAAGTATGCCAAGCAGTCAGGCGGTCGTGGACAGTACGGACACTGTAAGGTTCGTTTCGAGCCTATGGATGCCAACGGCGATGAATTGTTTAAGTTTGACTCAGAGGTTACCGGCGGTTCTATTCCTAAGGAATACATCCCGGCAGTCGGCGAAGGTATCGAGGAGGCATCACAGGCAGGTATCCTTGCAGGCTTCCCTGTTGTAGGCGTACATGCTATAGTTTATGACGGTTCATACCATGAGGTTGACTCATCAGAAATGGCATTCCATATTGCAGGCTCTATGGCGTTTAAGGACGCTATGTCAAAGGCTGCACCGGCACTTCTTGAGCCTATCATGAAGGTTGAGGTTACAATGCCTGAGGAATACATGGGTGATGTAATCGGTGATATTAATTCACGTAGAGGACGTATTGAAGGTATGGAGGATATCAGCGGCGGTAAGATGATTAAGGCATTTGTGCCTCTTGCAGAGATGTTTGGATATGCTACAGACCTTCGTTCAAAGACACAGGGACGTGGTAATTACTCTATGTTCTTCGACAGATACGAGCAGGCGCCAAAGAGCGTGCAGGACAAGGTAGTTGCTGCGAAGTCAGGAAAATAAAAAAGTGTCGGCACGGCCGGCACTTGCAAGTTTGGTTTCACCAAACTTGTGGTTTACATGGAGAAATTTCCTGCAAGCAGGAATAAATGGCTAATATTTGCAAAAAAGTAAAAATTTGTCTTGCAAATATCAATGTTATGAAATATAATCATAATTAGCCTATTAGGGGCATATGCTGTTTTTATGCGGCGTATTACTCTGAAACAGAATAAAAAAGAATTATTTTAAGGAGGATTTACAAAATGGCTAAGGCTAAGTTTGAAAGAAACAAACCACATTGTAATATCGGAACAATTGGTCACGTTGACCATGGCAAAACAACTTTAACTGCTGCAATCACAAAGGTTCTTGCAGAGAGAGTTGCAGGTAACGAGGCAACAGATTTTGAAAATATCGATAAGGCTCCGGAGGAGAGAGAAAGAGGTATCACAATCTCTACAGCACACGTTGAGTATGAGACAGAGAACAGACATTATGCACACGTTGACTGTCCGGGACATGCTGACTATGTAAAGAACATGATTACAGGTGCTGCTCAGATGGATGGTGCAATCCTTGTTGTTGCTGCTACTGACGGTGTTATGGCTCAGACAAAGGAGCATATCCTTCTGTCTCGTCAGGTAGGCGTTCCTTACATCGTAGTATTTATGAACAAGTGTGATATGGTTGACGATGATGAGCTTCTTGAGTTAGTTGAGATGGACATCAGAGAGTTATTAAGCGAGTATGAGTTCCCTGGTGATGATACACCTATCATTCAGGGTTCAGCTCTTAAGGCTCTTGAGGATCCAAGCGGCGAGTGGGGCGACAAGGTTATGGAGCTTATGGCTGCAGTTGATTCTTATATTCCTGACCCACAGAGAGATACAGATAAGCCATTCCTTATGCCGGTAGAGGACGTATTCACAATCACAGGTCGTGGTACAGTTGCTACAGGTAGAGTTGAGAGAGGTACACTTCACCTTAATGATGAAGTTGAAATTCTTGGTGTGCATGAAGATGTAAGAAAGACAGTTGTAACAGGTATTGAAATGTTCAGAAAGCTTCTTGATGAGGCTCAGGCAGGTGATAACATCGGTGCTCTTCTTCGTGGCGTTCAGAGAACAGATATCGAAAGAGGACAGGTTATCGCAAAGCCGGGTACAGTAACATGCCATAAGAAGTTTACAGCTCAGGTATACGTTCTTACAAAGGATGAAGGCGGACGTCATACACCATTCTTCAATAACTATCGTCCACAGTTCTATTTCAGAACAACAGACGTTACAGGTGTTTGCGAGTTGCCTGCAGGTACAGAAATGTGCATGCCTGGTGATAACGTAGAGATGACAGTAGAGCTTATTCATCCAATCGCTATGGAGCAGGGACTTGGCTTCGCTATCCGTGAGGGTGGTAGAACAGTTGGTTCAGGTAAGGTTGCTAAGATTGTTGAGTAATTTGTAAAAAGATAAAATTAATGGGACTTTCCGGATTTTAAGAAAGTCCCATATTTTTACTATGCCTGTTGTAATCAAGGTTGGATGAAAATAGATATTTTAGAGGTATGACATTTATGTTCAAAAGGAGTAACTGATAAGGAACATAGATGTTATTTTTTTGCATTAAGACTACATTTAAAAAAGAAGATATTGGAGGTAGTAGTATGAATGTCACAAATCTGAGAACACAAAATCTTGTTAATCCGCTTGGTATACAGACAACAAAGCCTGTATTTAGCTGGCTGCTTTCTTCAAATGAAAAAAACAAGTCACAGACTGCATATAGGGTTGTTGCAGCTTCCAGTGAGGAAAAACTGAAAAATAAAGATTTTGATGTATGGGATTCAGGAAAGGTTTCCGATGCAAAAAATTATGGTATCACATATGCAGGCAAAGAATTGACCTCGATGCAGAAGGTGTACTGGTCTGTGGCAGTCTGGGATGAAAAGGGTGCAATGACCGAATTTTCTGAGCCGGCAACATTTGAGATTGGTCTGCTGAATGAGAGGGATTGGAAAGGTAAGTGGATTACCGGAATTTCATCCGAATTGCGACCGGCTCCGATTTTATCTAAGGAATTTTCCGTAGATGCGGCAAAGAAACTAGCATCTGCAAGACTTTACATTAGTGGTCTTGGCACTTATGAGGCACATATTAATGGAGTAACCCTCGAAGCGAACACCTACTTTAATCCGGGTGAGAGTGATGTAAGGAAGACTGTATATTACAACACATATGATATTCTCCAATATCTGAATACGACGGATAGCGGGAATAATAATGCCGTGTCTTTTATTTTGGGCAATGGTCAGTATGCAAACTATAGAATTCATCAGCAGTTTGGCCGCTATTATAAGACAGATGATGCACGAAGCGAAACGGCGGTAGACGGTATGTTTGGCGAGGTTAAGGGAATTGCACAGGTAGTTCTGACTTATACTGACGGTACAACCGAGACGATTGGAACCGATGATAGCTGGGCGTATGTGGAAAGTCCGATTACAGAGAATAGCTGGTACGGCGGAGAGGATTATGATGCGACACTGGAAATCGCAGGTTGGGATGATGTTAATCCTGCTGTCAGCAGAGACAGATGGGGAAAAGCAGTATTGATAGATGAAGCAGACATTCCGGCAGGCAGTCTGACAGGTGTAGAATTTGAGCCAATCGCCATTCAGGAGGAGGATACGATTACTGCTGAGCAGATTACTGTGACACAGATAAAGGAAGAGGACGGATTTACCACATATTTGGTGGATATGGGCAGAAATGGTGCCGGATTTCCTGAAATCTCAATCAATACAGACACAGCAGGTCATGTAATTACAATGTATCCGGCGGAGGTTGACACGTTTGACGGCTTTAACGGACATATCAATCAGGCCTCCTGTACACAGAGTGCAAGCAATAACGGCAGCCTGATTTACGATACTTATACGACAAAGGGTGCAGGCGACGAGACTTATCATCCCCGCTTCTGCTATCATGGCTATCGTTATGTGGAGGTGGTTGTGCCTTCAGAAATTGAGTTGACGAATAAAAATTTCAATGGATATATTTTAAGAACTGACAATGGGAAAAATGGTTCCTTTGTCTCATCCGATGAGATTTTAAACGGTGTCAATACTTTGACGGAGCGTTCTATTGAAAGTAATATGTACAGTACGTTTACCGATTGTCCGCAGATTGAAAAGCTTGGCTGGTTGGAAACGCCGAGCCTGATGTTCTACTCAATGGCACATACATATGATATCAGCACTTGGATTCCGAAAATTATCAGAGATATGACAGACTCGCAGTATGAAAATGGTAAGATTGCAGCGATTGCACCGGAATATTTCCAAATTGGCGGCCTGAATGAGGACTTGAACTGGAACGGCTCAATTATTTTCACAGCATGGCAGTATTATGAAACCTATGGTAATAAAAATATTTTTACGGACGAGAATTATGCGGCAATGGAAAAATATATGGATTATCTTAAAAACAATGTAGCAAAAGACCATATGATTTTGACAGGACAAATGGGCGAGTGGGGCGAGATGACAGAATACGGCATCACACCGGTTGTACTTGTTGAGACGGCAGCCTACTACAGAATGGCAGTTTGTATGAGTAAAATTGCAGGCGTGCTTGGAAAGGAAAGTGACGAGGAAGAATACAAAAAGCTAGCTAGGGAAATCCAAAAGGTGTTCCATGAAAACTCAAGCTGCTACAATGAAAAGAATCTCTATGGCAATGGCACGCAATCCGGTTACGGCATTGTACTTTACAGCGGCATTGTGCCGGAAGAAAACCGGGAAAAAACGGTTGAGAGGCTTGTTTGTGCTATAGAGAAAGCAGATTATCACTTAACCTCCGGTGAGGTTGGCTTAAAGCAGGTATTCAGTGCACTGGCAGAGAACGGAAGAAGCGACATTATCTATAGAATGGTAACAAATGACAGTATGCCAAGCTACAAATATTTTCTGGATAAAGGTCTGACGACACTGCCGGAATACTGGAATTTTGAGGACCTGTGGGGAACGGTAGTCCGCTCAAGAAATCATGCGATGATGGGACATGTAAAGGAGTGGTTCACAAGGTATCTGGCGGGTATATCTCCAACCGGTATCGGTTATGATACTATTGACATTAAGCCGTCGTATGTTGAGGAGCTTACGGAAGTGAAAGGCACCGTAGATAGTGTACATGGCAACATTTCGTCACAATGGACATACTCGGAAGACGACCACACGATAATCATGAAAATAGAGCTTCCTGTCGGTGTAAAAGCGACAGTATATGTGCCGGTGATTGAGGGCGGCTGTAAGGTAAGTGTGGACGGAAAAGAGGTTAAGACAGAAATGACAGAGGACGGAAGATATTTAAAGATATTGGAAATATTTGGTTCGGGAGCTTATACAGTTGAAGCAAAATAAATGATTTTGTTATGCAGAAGGTGCAGCGGAAGAAATTCCGACTGCACTTTTTTTGTACTCAATCATCTAATGTAAAGCTGACTGGTTATTTTATAAAAATTTGTTGTAACTATTGACATTACATCAAAAGAGTGTTATATTATCGTTTGCAGAACGCTGCCTTAAATGCGGCAGGTGCATGGATATATGCCCACAGAGCAGTATTAAAGAAAGGGTGAGTAATAATGAAAAAAATTCAAAAAGCAAAAACAGATTGGACACAATTTTTAAGCGGTATCCCTGCCGGAAATTATATTTTTCAGAATACCCCTTATGAGGAGCAGATAAAAAATGCGGCAGAATTGCTTGAGGAAGCAGAAAGCATACTAATCGGTGCAGGAGCAGGAGCCTCCGCAGCAGCGGGGCTTACCTACGGCGGAAAACGCTTTACGGATAATTTCGGTGAATTTATAGAAAAATACGGCTCTATGTATATGACGGATATGTATGCCGCTGGATTTTATCCGTTTCCGACACAGGAGGCAAAGTGGGGATATTGGTCGAAGCACAGTATGATTAACCGCTTTCTTCCGCCGGCTCTTGATTTATATAAGCAGCTCTATGAAATTGTCAGGGAAAAGGATTATTTTGTATTGACCACAAATGTTGACCATCAGTTTTATAAAGCCGGATTTAAGCCGGAGCGTATTTTTGCAACACAAGGCGATTATGGAAATATACAATGCGAAAAGGGATGCCATCAGAAAATATACGATGCTGAGGATATGTTTCGTCAGATGGATCAGGCAAGACGTGACTGCGAGGTTCCCTCATATATGGTGCCAAAGTGTCCGGTCTGCGGAGGCAATATGACAATGCACCTCCGCTGCGACAGCTATTTTGTGGAGGATGAAAACTGGCATGCGGCAGCAGGACGCTATAGCGATTTTTTGCGGAAGCTTGAAAAGAAAAAGGCAGTTTTATTAGAGCTTGGCGTAGGCTTTAACACACCTACGATAATACGTTTTCCATTTGAGAAAATGATAAATGAAAATAGAAGCCTGTCGCTTATACGTCTGAATATGGATGAGGAGGCTGTGCCTGACGGCTTTGGAGCAAGAGCAATCGGTATCGGCGGGGATATGGCAAGGGCGATATCTGATTTATGCAATAAGCTTATGCAGAATACAAAGAATTAATATAAGAGGGAGAATAAATTAAAAAGGAAAATAAGTAGGAAAACAAAAATATTGAAAAATATCCTTGAAAAATTTTGTATAAGATAGGAGTTGTTAATGTGACACATAGTGAAAAAAGGGTGTTTCTGATAAAAGAACTGCTGTCAGAATCATCACAGTATAAAGATATGAAAATCCCCACAAATTCAGAAGAACAAAAACGTCTTTTAAGAAGTCTTATGAACCTCCGTCCTCCGCAGCCTATAGATTCTGAATTTTTAAAAATACAGGATGAGTATTTAAGTGAGGAAGTAAAGGAAAAGGGTATAGTGGATGTTGAGGACTTAACGGAAGCTCCTATAAACAGCCGGCTTGTGCTTTGGCGTGGGGACATTACCACCTTAAGGGTTGACGGGATTGTAAATGCCGCTAACAGTGCATTAAGAGGCTGCTTCGTGCCATGCCACTCATGTGTGGATAATATTATTCACAGCGTCAGCGGTATACAGCTTCGTTTAGCCTGTGATGAGCTTATGACTAAGCAGGGTTATGACGAGCCTGCGGGTAAGGCAAAAATTACACCTGCATTTAATCTGCCCTGCAGTTATGTGCTTCATACGGTTGGTCCTATTGTATTGGGAAGGCTTACGGACACACACTGCAGGCAGCTTGCAGCCTGCTATAAACCATGTCTGGAGCTTGCAGCCGCCGGTAAGCTTAAGAGCATAGCATTCTGCTGCATATCCACAGGAGAGTTTCGGTTTCCGCAGAGAAAGGCGGCAGAGATTGCCGTACAGACGGTTACTGATTTTTTGCAGACGGATACACAGATAGAAAAAGTAGTATTCAATGTTTTTAAGCAGGAGGATTACGATATTTACAGGACAATTTTACAGATTTAAGAATTTCAGGGAAGACTGGTTATAGTTAAAACCTATAACCAGTCAAATTTTTTATATATTAGACAATTCCTATATAAATGATATACTTTTATACATTCCAAGAAAACAGGAGACAGCATACACAATGATAAGATTTGAAAATATCACAAAGGAATTTAATAATGAAGGAAAGCTTTTTACAGCCTTAGACAATGTAAGCCTCCATATAAAAAAGGGAGAAATATTTGGAATTATTGGATTTTCAGGTGCCGGAAAGTCCACATTAGTCCGATGTATAAATCTCTTAGAAAGACCCACAAGAGGGAAGGTATACATAGGCAGCGACGAGCTTACTGCAATGTCAGAAAAAAATCTTCGTGCCAAGAGGAAAAAGATAGGAATGATATTTCAGCAGTTTAATCTTTTCGCCTCAAGAACAGTATACGACAATGTTGCATTTCCTCTTAAGGGGAGCGGCTTATCAAAGGCAGAAAAAAAGGCTAAGGTAGAGGAGCTTCTAAAGCTTGTGGAGCTGGAGGACAAGGCAAAGGCTTATCCGTCAGAGCTTAGCGGAGGTCAGAAGCAGAGAGTGGCAATAGCCAGAGCATTGGCATGCGGGCCGGATATACTTTTAAGTGATGAGTCTACAAGTGCTCTTGATCCGAAAACCACAAGGTCTATACTTGAGCTTTTAAAAAAGCTTAACAGAGAGCTTAATATTACTGTGGTTGTCATTACACATGAAATGCAGGTTATCAAAGACATATGCAGCAGAGTGGCAGTAATGAAGGACGGAAAAATAGTGGAGTGCGGAGAGGTTTTTGACATATTTGCAGCTCCAAAGGAGCAGATTACAAAGGAATTTGTAGAGCATACCTCAAATCTTTCAAAGATATATGACCTGATTGATGAGAAAAGCAGTATAACGGATATAAAGTCCGGAGAGGTAATATTACGTTTCAGATACCTTGAAAGAAATGTGTCAGAGGCACTTGTCTCCCATCTGTCAAGAAGCTTTAATTTAGATATTAATATTATATTTGGAAATATAGAGCTGATAGAGGATAATCCTATAGGAGGCTTGGTATCTATAGTACATGGCAGGTCAGAAGACATAGAGTCTGCCATAGCATATCTGAAAGAAAAAAATGTAGGAGTGGAGGTGATATTAGATGGAAGAGCTTCTTAACAACTGGATTCCAAATGTAATGAATAAGCAGGAGGAATTTTTTCAAAGTATATGGGATACATTGCTGATGGTAGGCTGGTCAGGATTAATTTCCTTTGTGCTGGGAATATTTTTTGGAGTTATTATTACGGTTACAAGACCTGGAAACATAATGAGCAACAGAGTGGTTTATCATGTATTAGATAAGATAATAAATTTGTTCAGGTCTGTTCCGTTTATTGTTCTTCTTGCATTGCTTGTACCGGTAAGCCGAAGCATTATGGGTACGGCAATAGGAGTAGAGGGAGCAATAGTTCCGCTGGTGGCAGGGTGTGTTCCGTTTTTTACAAGACAGATAGAGACATCCTTAGCAGATGTAAATCCGGGACTTATAGAGGCGGCGCAATCTATGGGACTTAGCCGTATAGCTGTTATTATAAGGGTTTATCTTAAGGAAAGCATTGCGGGGATAGCAAGAGGTACAACCATTACCATTATAAATCTTATAGGCCTTACGGCTATGGCGGGAGCTATCGGTGCAGGCGGACTTGGAAATTTTGCCATAATGTACGGTCATCAGAGAAAGCAGTATGACGTTATATGGGCAACGGTGATTTTACTGGTGTTTATAGTAAGCATAATACAGATTATAGGAAATTTTATTGCAAAGAAAAACACCCATTAAAAAATAAAAGAAAGAAGGAAAAAAACATGAAGAAGAAAAAATTATTTTTAGCATTAATATTGGTTATTGCAGTTGCGGCAGGAGTGCTTGCAGGCTGCGGAAAGTCTGATGAAAAAGGTGACAGTGACAAGGAAAAAGGAGAGACAAGAACAATAAAGCTCGGACTTACAGGAGTAATATATGAGGATATATGGAATCCAATCAAAGAGCAGCTAAAGGATGAGGGAATTAAGCTTGAGCTTGTGCAGTTTAATGATTTTGCACTTCCAAATGATGCGTTAAATGCAGGTGAAATAGATATAAACGCATTCCAGCATCATGCGTATTTTAACAATGATGTTTCAAAGAACGGTTACGATATTACGCCGATTGCAGATACCTTTGTTATTGCAATGAATTTATATTCAGACAAAATTACCTCAGTGGATCAGCTTAAGGATGGAGATGTAGTTGCCATACCTGATGATGCGTCAAACGGCGGAAGAGCCTTAAAGCTTCTTGAATCAGCGGGAATCATAGAGCTAAAGGAGAGTGCAGGATCAAATCCGGAGCTGTCAGATATTGAAAAATATAATGTAGAAATTGAGATAAAGCAGGTGGGTGCTGCTAATGTGCCATCTATCATTCCTGATGTTACGGCGGCAGTGGCAAACGGAAATTATGCACTTGACTATGGCATTGATCCGAAAACTGCCATATTTAATGAAACAGAATATGATGATGACAGCTATTTCTGCCTTATAGCAGTAAGAACATCAGAGAAGGAGGATGAAGCTTATAAGAAAATAGTTGAGCTTTTTCAGTCTGATGCAACAAAGAAAATATTTGAAGAAAAATTTGGAGGATATTTTGTTCCTACACCTGACTGGAAGTAAACGTAAATTTAGAATATAGAAAAGACAAGGGTGAAAGAAATTATTTGGGAAAGGAAATTACAGACTGCTCCTCTTTCACCCGATTTTTTTGAGCAGTGCTGCAAGGGTGCAGAAATGATAAGTGGTGTTGAGAAAATGAGAGAAGATTTACTGGCTGTTATAAAGGATGAAAAACGTGTGATAACAGAAAATATAGAGCATAAGTATCTTTCAGATAATCTTGGAAGAAGACATGGGACAGCAGAGGCATTGGTGTTTCCCGTTTCTACAGAGGAGGTTAGCGGAATTTTAAAATACGCATATAAAAACAATCTGCCTGTGACACCGAGAGGGGCAGGAACAAATCTGGTAGGCTCAACCATACCTAAGGGGACCGGAATAGTTATTGATTTTTCTCTTATGAACCGTATACTGGAGCTTGATAAGGAAACCTTTACGGCTACAGTGGAGCCGGGAGTTGTGCTTGAGGATTTTCAGGAATATGTGGAGAGGGAGGGATTGTTTTATCCTCCTGATCCGGGTGAAAAAAAGGCAACCATCGGAGGAAACATAAGCACTAATGCAGGAGGAATGAGAGCCGTAAAATATGGGGTTACAAAGGACTATGTTATGGGGCTGGAGCTTGTACTTGCAGACGGAACAATTATACAGGCAGGAGGCAAAAACAGAAAGGATACAACAGGATTAAGCATAAAGGATATAGTTACAGGCTCAGAGGGAACGCTTGCAGTTATCACAAAATGTATACTTAAGCTTATACCAAAGCCACAGGAGAGCTTAAGCGTACTGGTGGGCTTTGACAGCTTAAAAACGGGAATAGAAAGTGTCAGGAAAATCATACAGGCAAACCTTAACCCTACAGCTATAGAGTTTATTGAGAGAAAAATCGTACAGCTTGGGGAGGATTTTCTGGGTCTTAAATTTCCGGAAAATAAATCGGAGGCATACATACTTCTTACATTTGACGGAAATAAGACAGAGATTGATAATAATACGGCACAGCTTAAAAATGTGGCAAGGGAAAGCGGTGCAGTTGTTGTGCTTACGCTTGAGGATAAGGAAACAGCGGCAGCAGTATGGAAAATAAGAGGAGTGCTGGTGCGTGCCGTAGAGGCAGTAAGCGAGCAGGAGCCGTTGGACATAGTTGTGCCTATAAATAAAATAGATGTCTTTGTAAATTTCGTCAATGAGCTGGAAAAGAAAAGCGGTATGAGAATGATTAGCTTTGGACATGCAGGGGATGGAAATGTTCATCTGTGTGTGGTAAGAGATGGCAGAGATAATGAAGCGTGGGAGAGGGAGCTTGATGAAAACTTGGAGATATTGTACAGAAATGCCATACAGCTTGGAGGACTTGTAAGCGGAGAGCATGGCATAGGCTTAAGCAAGCAAAAATATTTTAGGGAGTTTACGGATCCTGCAAAAATTCAGCTTATGAAAGCCGTTAAGTCAGCCTTTGACAGTAAGAATATATTAAATTCAGGAATATCGTATGATGTTTAGGAAGGGAGAAAAATATGAAGCCGTTAAGCATAAAATCATCAGGATTTACAGATTCTGTTATACGTCGAATGACAAGAGTTTCAAATAAATACGGAGCAATAAATTTATCACAGGGCTTTCCTGATTTTGAGCCTCCAAGTGAAATTACAGACAGGCTGGCACAGGTAGCGAAGGAGGGGCCTCACCAGTATGCACTTACATGGGGAGCACAGAATTTCAGGGAAGCACTGGCAAGAAAGCAGGAGCATTTTTCAGGAATGAGTATAGATCCTGACAGTGAGATAGTAGTTACATGCGGAGGAACGGAGGCCATGATGGCAGCCATGATGTCCGTATGTAATCCCGGCGAAAAGGTAGTTATTTTTTCGCCATTTTATGAAAACTATGGGGCAGATACAATTCTTTGCGGAGCTGAGCCGGTCTATGTATCATTAAAGCCGCCGGCCTTTTCCTTTGACACGGATGAGCTTGAGGAAGCCGTAAGGCAGGAGGGAGTAAAGGCTCTTATTCTCTGTAATCCGTCAAATCCAAGCGGTAAGGTATTTACAAGGGAGGAGCTTAACATAATAGCAGACCTTGCCATAAAATATGATATATATGTGATAACTGACGAGGTATATGAGCATATATTATATAAGCCTAACAAGCATGTATACATATCATCATTACCCGGAATGAGGGATAGAACAGTTATATGCAGCTCACTGTCAAAGACCTATGCCATCACAGGCTGGCGTATCGGATATGTCATAGCATCGCCTGAAATAACGGACAGAGTAAAAAAGGTGCATGATTTTCTCACTATAGGAGCAGCAGCACCGCTCATGGAAGCAGTTGTTACCGGTCTTAATTTTGGTGATGATTATTATTGGGAGCTTCAAAAGCACTATACACATATGAAGGATATTTTCTGCGGGGGCTTAAGGGATATAGGACTTAAATTTACGGAGCCTCAGGGAGCATATTATGTGATGGTGGATATAGGTGAATTTGGATACGATGATGACAATGTATTCTGTGAAGCACTGGCGGAAAAGGTAGGAGTAGGTGCTGTGCCGGGCTCAAGCTTTTTTAAGGAAAATGTCACCAATTATATAAGATTTCATTTTGCAAAGCAGGATGATACCTTATATAAGGCGTTAGACAGACTGGCAGACATAGGAAGGCTGAAAAAATAAAATATTCATAAATTGGATAGAGATAGTAAGGATAATCTTATATAGAATATTAATTAATTTATCTTAATTAATATTCTATATTAGATTGGAGACAAAATAATAGAATGAAACAAGATAAATTAAGATTTATTTTAAAATACAGGTATGGCGATTAATCCTTATGTGTGATATAATGTTTTTGTAAAAGTGCAACGGAAAAATTTAATATTGCAAAAAACAGGCAAAAGCTGATAAAAAAACAGACATTTAGTCTGGAAATAAAATACAATAAGAGAAAGGAGTATGAAAGATGCGTATAGCCATTTGCGACGATCAAAGTGAAATAACAGTGCAGATGAAAGGCCTTTTGCTTTCTATGAGAAAAATGATAGAAAGCAAAATGGATATATTTGTTTATAATAATGCAGAGGATTTTTTATACGAGGTTGAGAATGGGGTAATTTATGATGCCATTTTTATGGATATTGATTTAGGAAAAGTAAGCGGAATATACGTAGCTAAAAAGGTATATGACATATATCCGGCAACTATGATTGCTTTCATAACAGCATATAAGCAATATGTTTATGATGTATTCGGCGTTCGTCCATGCGGCTTTATAGATAAACCGCTTCTTAGGGAAAAGGTTGAAAACGTGTTTCAGGAAATAGCAAAAAAATGTGACGAAATACCAAAATTATGCTACAATGTAAATGGAAGCGTAAAATACATACTGCTAAAAGAAATAGTATATTTAAGGAGTAATGGCAGAAAAATAGAGCTTGT
>N._stephensi_703_cecum__coassemble_62_pt1 | contig 19187 bp, 13 predicted proteins | sample N__stephensi_703_cecum__metabat2_low_PE_004 | metagenome-assembled genome bin N | reverse complement strand
AGTACTATTATGAACGTATCCGTAACTGGCGGAAAACAGAAGCTATTTCTGTGGTAGGGCAACCTACAGGGAGCGGATTACATATATATGGAATTAAAAGCCGACCGCCTGGGTATGCACATTGTGCTCGGGTAATCGGCTTTTTGTATATTGTGACAATTTAAGGAGGAAAAAAATGAACAGGCTATCACTTGCAAATGAACTTAGCACAAACACATATCCGGGAAGAGGTATTGTTATCGGAAGAAGCAAGGACGGAATGAAGGCTGTAGCTGCATACTTTATTATGGGAAGAAGCGTAAACAGCAGGAACAGAGTGTTTGCAGAAGACGGAGAGGGCATAAGGACACAGGCGTTTGACCCGTCTAAGCTGGAGGACCCAAGCCTTATAATTTATGCACCTGTAAGAGTTTTGGGAAGAAACACAATAGTTACAAACGGAGACCAGACAGATACCATATATGAGGGGCTGGACAGGCAGCTTTCCTTTGAGGAGTCCCTAAGGAGCAGGGAATTTGAGCCGGATGTACCAAACTTTACGCCCAGAATATCGAGCGTTATGCACATATCAGACGGCAGCTTTGATTTTCAGATGTCTATTCTTAAAAGCAATAACGGAAATCCTGATTGCTGCAACAGATATACATACAGCTATGATAAGCCTTTGGCAGGGGAGGGAAGATTTATACACACATATATGAATGACGGCAATCCGCTGCCAAGCTTCGAGGGCGAGCCAAAGCTTGTGGAGATAGACGGAGATATAGATACATTTGCCGAGATGATATGGAAAAATCTTAATGAAGAAAATAAGGTGTCGCTTTTTGTAAGGTTTATAGATATAGAGACAGGAAGGTATGAGACACGTATTATCAATAAAAACTGCTGAAGGCTTTAATTTCCTGCACGGCTGCCGTCTGTGGCTTTGTCAGGCTTGCCGGTGATTATAGCGGTTTTAATAAAGAAATGGAGGAAAACAATGAACGAAATACAATTAAAATACGGATGTAACCCAAATCAGAAGCCGTCACGAATATTCATGGAGGACGGAAGCGAGCTTCCTGTTAAGGTATTGAACGGAAAGCCGGGATATATTAATTTTCTTGACGCCTTTAACGGCTGGCAGCTTGTAAAGGAGCTTAAGGAGGCAACGGGACTTCCGGCAGCCACATCCTTTAAGCATGTGTCTCCGGCAGGTGCGGCAGTGGGACTTCCATTAGATGATACCCTTGCAAAAATTTACTGGGTAGATGACTTAGGCGAGCTTTCACCCCTTGCATGTGCATACGCAAGGGCGAGAGGTGCAGACAGAATGTCATCCTTTGGTGACTTTATTGCACTTTCTGATGTGTGTGATGCTGACACTGCAAGGCTTATAAAGAGAGAGGTATCTGACGGTGTCATTGCTCCCGGCTACACAGACGAGGCAATGGAGCTGCTTATGCAGAAGAAAAAGGGCGGCTACAATATTATTCAGATAGATGAAGCATATAAGCCTGCCAAGATAGAGAGAAAGCAGGTGTTTGGCATCACCTTTGAGCAGGGAAGAAATGAGCTTGATATAAATGGAGAGCTTCTTTCAAATATTGTCACGAAAAATAAGGAAATTTCAGAGGAAGCACTTATTGATATGAAGATTTCTCTCATTGTCCTGAAATATACACAGTCAAATTCCGTATGCTATGTAAAGGGCGGACAGGCAATCGGAATAGGAGCAGGGCAGCAGTCGAGAGTGCATTGTACAAGGCTGGCAGGTAATAAGGCGGACAACTGGTTTTTAAGACAGTCACCTCAGGTGCTTAGCTTACAGTTTGCCGACGGACTGGGAAGGGCAGACAGGGACAATACAATCGATGTATATATCGGTGATGAGTATATGGATGTTTTGGCTGACGGCGAGTGGGAAAAAAGATTTAAGGTTAAGCCTCCTGTGTTTACAAGAGAGGAAAAGAGAGCATGGCTTGACGGACTTGCAGATGTTACCGTAGGCTCAGATGCGTTTTTTCCGTTTGCGGATAATATAGAAAGAGCGTATAAGAGCGGTGCAAAATATATTGCCCAGCCGGGAGGCTCGGTGAGAGATGATTTGGTGATTGAGTGTGCCGATAAGTATGGAATGGTTATGGCGTTTACGGGAATAAGGCTATTTCATCATTAATTAAAAATTGCTCCGTTTATTAAATAATAAAATTATTCTGTATTTAGGATATATATTTACAATATGTATTCATGGGATTTATGAGATGTGCTTATGATATATGGAAATATTTTACATGATAAACCTTTTACATATATAACCGTAAATATCATATCCTAAAAGAGAAATGTTTTTAATTTATTCCGGCAGGTATATGCCTGTACAACGGACAATATATGTTTTTGCTGCATGGCAGATTAAAGCAGAAAGGTAAGGTATAAATTTGTGGAAAATAATTTGCAAAAAAGAATTGAAAACACAAAACTGCTGTATGAGACGGAAAGAACGCTTGGCTGCATACTTGGGGCGTTGCTTTATGCGATAGGCGTTAATTTATTTCTGGTGCCTGTAGGCTTATATACAGGCGGACTTATGGGTATATGCCAGGTTATCCGTACCATACTTGTCGATTACTTTAATCTGCCTGTTGGAAATGTAGATATTGCAGGTGTTATATATTATATAGTAAACATACCTATTTTTATTGTGGCAATGAAAAAGATGGGAAAAAGATTTCTTGCTAAAACCCTTGTGACGGTTACGGCAATGACTGCATTTATGTCTGTTATTCCGTCAGAGCTTATTATAGAGGATATGATGGCGTCAAGCGTAGTCGGAGGTATACTTGCCGGTGCCGGTATTGGAATAACCCTTAGAATGGCAAGCTCAGGCGGAGGAATGGACATTATCGGAGTGCTGCTTATAAGGTGGAAAAAGGACTTCAGCGTAGGCAGGGTAAATCTGTTTGTAAATATATTTCTTTATTGTGCCTGTCTTTTTTTGTTTGATATAGAAATAGTAATTTATTCCGTTATATATGCAGCCGTTTATTCTATTGTAATGGATAGGGCACATACACAAAATATTAATATGGCAGTAAATATAATTACAAAGACAGACACAAAGGCTATGGAGAGGGAGATATTTGAGGAGATTGGCAGAGGAGTGACAAAGTGGCAGGCCGTCGGGGCATATACGGAGGAAAAGGAGCAGATGCTTTACATTATGCTGTCAAAATATGAGATAAGCAGACTGAAAGCCATTGTTCACAAGCATGACCCCAAAGCGTTTATTGTGCAGAATGAGGGAGTAAGAATAGACGGAAATTATCTTAAGAAATTATAGAAAACAGTTGACAATGAAAAACCGATATGATAATATATTTCCTGCCGAAGACAGTAGGTTCGCTATGCGAGTAAGGAGAAAACGCCTACCGAGGAAACATATTGATATTATATTGATTTGTCCCTCTCTGTCCCAAGCAGAGAGTTTTTTTCGGCTTTTTATATTATATAAGGAGGCAGAAATCATGGCAAAAGTAGAACTTAAGCAGCCTATCGTTGACGAGATTAAGGGATTACTTGACGGTGCACAGTCAGCAGTTCTTGCGGATTATCGTGGTCTTACCGTAGAGCAGGACACAAGGCTCCGTAAGAGCTTAAGAGAAGCTGGTGTTACTTATAAGGTATATAAGAACACATACATTAACTTTGCTGTTAAGGGCACAGAGTTTGAAGAGCTGGCAAAGCACCTTGAGGGACCTACAGCTATTGCTGTTTCTAAGGAAGATGCTACAGCTCCTGCGAGAATACTTTTCAATTTCTCTAAGGAAGCAGAAGCCCTTGAGCTTAAGGCAGGCGTTGTTGAGGGCACTTATTATGACAAGGAGGGAATTAATGTTATTGCTACTATCCCTTCAAGAGAAGAGCTTCTCTCAAAGCTTCTTGGAAGTATCCGGTCACCTATTACAAACTTTGCTCGTGTTATTAAGCAGATTGCTGAAAAGAACGAAGCAAACGCATAGCAGGATTAAGGCGGTATTGCCTTAAGGCTGCGTATTTAAGATTTTAATTATGAAAAATTAGGAGGAAATTAAAATGACAACTCAGGAAATTATTGAAGTAATCAAAGGTTTATCAGTTTTAGAATTAAATGAATTAGTAAAGGCTTGTGAGGAAGAATTCGGTGTTTCTGCAGCAGCAGGCGTTGTAGTTGCAGCAGCAGGTGCAGGTGCGGCAGCGGCTGAGGAGAAGACAGAGTTCGATGTAGAGCTTACAGAGGTAGGACCAAACAAGGTTAAGGTTATAAAGGTTGTTAAGGATGCAGCAGGACTTGGTCTTGGTGAGGCAAAGGCTTTGGTTGACTCAGCTCCGAAGGTAATCAGAGAGGCTGTTTCTAAGGCAGAGGCTGAGGAGCTTAAGGCTAAGCTTGAGGCAGAGGGTGCTAAGGCTACAATTAAATAGTTTTTGCGTAAGTTTGTATATGTGAAAGTTATGGAAGGCTCTGAGAAGGTTTGGTATCTCGGAGCCTTTTTGCATTATTGTCGATTTAGATTTATTTTACAGAAACATAAAATATTTGAAAAAATATAATAAAGTATTGAAATAAAAAATTAATATAAACAGATACATATATTTGATATAATAAAAAAGTAAGAAAACGTAACATAAATTACAGGAAATAGTCTTTGACGGTTTCTTTTAATTGCAATAGTGAAAACAATATTCTAAAGATAAAATTTGTAAGCAAAATAATAAATATATTTGAGAGGTAAACAGAATGATGAAGATTGCTGTATGCGACAATGTGCCATACATGGCACGACAGTTGGCAAAAATAATAAAAAAATATATTATGAAATCTGAGCTTAAGTATGAAATTTCAGATGTTGATATATATGACAAAGGAGAGGACATTGTAAGTCATGCGGACAAATATAGTATTATTTTTTTGGACTTAGAGATGCAAAAGCCTGATGGAATAGAAACAGGAAGGCTTATCAGAAAAATAAATCCAAATGCACTTATAATTATTGAGTCAGACAGGACAGAAAGATTTAAGGAAACATATGAGATAAATACCTTTAGATTCATAACTAAGCCCTATGATGAGAATGAAATAAGCAGTGTATTGACAGCTATTGAAGAAAAAATATCCGGATTGAAAAGCATTAGGGTGTATAGAAACAAGTGCAGTACTAATATAATGGAAAAGGATATCCTGTATATAGAGGCATATGAGGGTGCGGCAAGAATACATACAATGCTTGGGGAATACAGGCTTGGCGAAAGTCTTAACGGTCTGGAGAGCAGACTTGATGACAGGGTTTTTGTAAGAATAAACAGGTCATACATAGTTAATATGAAGTGGATAATGAAATATGATAATGGAATAATGAAAATTGGAAAATGCAAGTTTAGAGTGTCGAGAGCCAAACGAAAAGAATTTGAGCATATTTGGATGCAATGCGGAAATTAGCTGCTTGAATCCAAACTACCATTTAAACAGCTTGACTACCATTTAAAGGTGTTGGTCTTGACAAACCTGTTTGAGAGAGATAATATAAAAATAACAAGATAGTACTGTGTTGTAAAAACTTAAAAAGGAGGAAAGCAAACCATTTAAGATGGTAGCGACACAATTATATGCTGTGTTGCGTGTTCAAGTTACAATAAGCCGGCTTTTTTTAAGTCTTTGTAATTCTTAAATATTATAAGAAAAAGGTACAGTAAGAAAAATATAGTAAGAAATTGCTATAATAAAAATACAATAGAAAAATATAATGGAAAAATTCAGAGAAAAAATATTTAAGAAAGGAATACATATTATGATGTTAAGAAAATTAAAAAAAGTTATATTACCTACAGCAGCAATAGGCGTGTTTAGTGCAATGACAGTGCTTGCAGCATCGGCAGTATACACAATAGAGGATCCTGTCATTACAACAGATTATCCGGAGGAATATGTTGTACGGACAACAATAGATATGGCTATGACTGCAGAGCCGGCAGAAAGCATTGCTTTAAGCGTAACTCCATATTACAGCTTAAGAGGCTCATCAAATTTAATTCAGGATACTACAAAATGGATTAGCTCAGGCTCGGAAAAGGTAACATTGTTAGAGGGAAAAGCAGAGTATTCGTTTGAAATGCCAAGCCATAAGGTGTATGTGAAATATGAACAGAAGGGCTATGTAAACAATTCAGGTGAATATAGCCTGGTGACTGAAAAGACAACACCTTAAAGCAGGAATCCGTACAGATAGCAAGAAAGTGAATTAAGAAAGGAAGATGTATATGAAGCAAAGAAGATTTAGGAGAATTGTAATACCAACATTATTAATATGTCTGTTCAGTGTGATGACAGTTTTAGCTGCAACATATACTATTGCAGACCCGATTGTTACGTCGACATCATCAGCAACAAAGGTTTATACGAAGATGGATATAGCTATGAATGCAGTACCGGATGCATGCTTATCTTTGAATGTTACTCCGTATTACAGTTTAAGAGGCTCTAATACATGGTATATTGGCTCTACTAAGGGGATTAGCTCTTATTCAGGAAGAGTAACACAATTAAAGGGAAGTGTGAACTATGTAGACAATGTTGACAGCCATGTAACATATAAGAGATTGGATCAGAAAGGTTCAGTACTTATTTCGGGTTCATATAATCAGGTTGCGACTAAAACAACATATATAAATTAAAAATCAAGGCTGCTGCATTAATGATTTTTTAATATAAGGATATTCTTAACAGGGTATTTAAAGAAATTGTTAGATGCAGTAGCCCTAAATTTATTAAAATATTATGGAGGACCTTTATGAAAAAAATAAAAAAAATATTATTCATTGTGGCAGTACTGACTATTATATTACCCGGCTGCAGCAAAAATGAAGACAAAGAAAATAATGAGAAGCAGACGTTGTCATCGGTCGCAATAGATGATTTTTTTAATCTTGAAGATATACCTGAACCATATGAAACATTAACGGATTTAAAGGACTATACAGCACCGACTGCCGACCAGACATATAATATGGATACGGATTTTCAATGCTATTTTAGTAAATCGTTATATAGTATTTATGATATTGCAGAAACCGACAGCACAATATTTTTTTATAATACATACTTAAATGAAGCACATATAAGAATGTTGGATAAAGAAAGCAAGACCATACAGCCGTTTTGCAACAAACCGGAATGCAGTCATACCACAGAAGAATGTAACGGCAGCTTTAAGGACGTACTTGGAATGTTCTATTATAATGGATATTTATATATAATGAGGCAGGAATATTTTGTAAATGAAGACACATGGGATAAGCTAGAGATTAATTTATATAGGGTTTCAATACAGACACAGGAGCGTGAAAAGGTAAAAAACATAGCAACAGCACTTACTGAGGACGGTACGGACTGCTATTCCATTGCTTACATTCAGCACAGAGGGTGGCTATATTATATATATGATGCAGGAACAGGCGGCGAAGAAGACCTGTTCTATAATAATGGAAGCAACTCACTGTACAGAATAAGTATAGAAAATAATAATGATAAGGAATGTATAGCCAATCTGGAAAGAACAGGAGATTTTGTAATTCCATTTGTGCATCTTCAGGCAGAGGGTTCCTATGTATATTATATGATACCGGGCCAACAACTGGGAATGGGAGAAATATATCGTTTTAATACTGAAACCTTGAAAAATGAAGCATTAAATATAGGAACTATAGTATCAGATAGCTTTGAGATATGGGATGGAGATATTTATTACAAAAAAAATTGGGAAGATACACAAATTTATAAATTATCATCAGATTTGACAACGGAAGAATTATATATAGATACGCAAATATCAGGATATAAAAACAGTTCAAATTTTTTTAAGAGTAAAGATTATATGTATGTGACATGCTTTGATGAAGAACCACTTATAATGGGACAGCATAAATATTCAGTGTTTAACAAAGAAGGTGAATATATATTAGAGCTTAATATTCCGGTGGATGGCAGTATAGATTGTAGCGGAAGGGATATATTTGTAACATATGATTGGAACAGTGTGTCATTAGAACAATATATCGGCGGCTATGCAGAAAGCGAAAAGGGTGCGTTGTATATATTTGACATAGATGATATAAAAGAGAATACAAATGTAACCTTTACAAGGATTGACTTATAATTTATAAAGGGTAAAATATATGTATGAAATCAGACGAATACTGTTAAATAAAAAAGTAATTCTTACATTTATAATAATGTTTGCAATAAATATAATAATATTTTGTCGTGAGACGGAAAGCGAAGATTTTTTGAGCTTTAAACCATCGCATAATGAGTATATAAACTCATATTCAGGCAAATACGAAACTGTTAAAAAAAATGCAGCTATTCTTCTTGGCAGTAAGGAATATTCTGATAAGGACAGCTTTTCGGGAAGAAATATAAGAAAAACGCTGGAGGATTTTGCTGTGACTGAAGGTATAGAGGTGACCTGCACTGACGAAACAGCAGCCGACCATGTGGTTGAGTTTAAGTTTACGGATTATGCAATGATTGTTTTTACAATCAGTATAGTTATGTCGATGTATGACGAGCGTAGAAAAAGTGTCTGGGATTATGTTTATTCCGCAAAAAACGGAAGAAAAAAGCTGGCTTTATATAAGCTTTGTTCATTGGCAGCCGGAGTTACGGCAGCATCAGTGCTGATGTATATTAGCAATCTGGTATGTGCTTCCATAAAGTATGGAGCACTTGGCGACTTAAGCAGAGCCGCCCAGTCAAATGAAAATTTTGAAAATCTCGTAATGAAAATGTCTTTGGGAGAAATATTTTTAGCTGCACTACTTATAAAAATACTTATACTTATTTTTGCAGGTATAATATTATGGCTGCTTATATCGAATATGTCGGGGCAGGTTATGCCATTTTTAATATTTGGAGCCATTATGTTTGCACAGTATTATTTTTATTCATCAATAGATACCCGCAGTGCATGGAAAAATTTCAAATACATAAACATATTTGGCATTTTGGACAGTCAAGAAATGCTGGGAACATATGTAAACCTTAATATTTTCGGTTATGCGTTAAGCAGAGTTTGGTTTTTGTGTATAGTGCTGGCAGTATTGCTGCTTTTAGCAGCACTCCTTACTGTTTATATGGGTCGAAGAAGACCATTCGCAATGAAAAAAAGCAGCAGGACAATAGGACTGTTCCAACGAAGCAGCTCCATTTTCTGCCAGGAGCTTTATAAGAACATTATAACTCAGAAAATCTGGATTATTTTTATTATGTTTATTGCCGGTGCGTACATGCTTACAAGACCGCAGGAAATAATGTATGATTACAGCATGGTTATATATAATCAATATATGGAAAACCTGTCAGGAGATGTTACCGAAGAAAAGGTTAATTATCTTGACAGCGAAATATCAGCATGGGAAAATAAATTAACAGAGCTGCGGGAAAAAGCAGAGTCTTCCACTGATGACAGTGAGATAAGCAATATATTTGAAAAAATAAAAAATACCGAGAAAGCAAAGGCAATGACAGAATCAATATATCAGGATGCGGTGGAAATGTATGAGCTAAAGAAAGCCGGCTGCAATGTGGGCTTTGTAAACAGAACAAGCTACGATATGCTTATAGGAGGCGGAGGAAAGGAAAACTCATATTTGGATGCTTTGATTATACTTGCATTTATGATTTTAACGGCAGCAGGCTTTAGGTCATATGATAATCAGTGTGAAATGACAGCAGGCATACAGTCATGTGTCAACGGCAGAGGAAGAATTATGGCTGTAAAATATGCTATAGCCGCAATTTTTGCAGCCATGTCAGCTGCCATATTGTTTGTGCTAAGATGTATAGAGGTAAGTACTGAATATGGTATGGACAATACAGCCTTATCAATTAAAAGCTTAGGCTACTTTAGGGAAGGCGTGCCGGATATTTCCATAGGTATGTTTATTGCAATGTTTGTATTAATTCGTTTTATTAATACCTTTTTGACGGCAGTAATTATTATGTACATATCATCTAAAGCAAAAAATAATGTGATAAGCATGGCTGTTAATATGGCGTTAGTATTGCTTCCATCATGCCTGTATTATATAGGTATAGACTTCTTTGCATATATTTCTGCGGCAAGAGGAATATCAGTAAACAGCATGTGGCAGCGGAGAAATATATTTAATTCAGATTTTATTATACAGGAGGCTGTGATATTTATAATAGGAACAGCATTAGGAGCATGGTGTATGTGGGGAACAAAAATTGTAAGACGCAGAGTTATCCGCAAAAGCTTAATTAATAATCCACAGGACAGCTAAAAGAAAGGGAAGAAATGAAAAATAAATTAGAGTTTATTAATGTTTCAAAAAAATATGGTGAGAAGGAGGCGTTGAAGGATTTCAGCTATACCTTCACATCAGGAGTATACGGTATGCTTGGACCAAACGGTGCAGGAAAAAGCACTTTTATGAATTTGCTCACAGACAGTATAGGAAGAACCGATGGAAAAATATTATACAATGGAAAGGATATACTTGAGCTTGACAGTAAATTCAGGGCAGTAGTGGGTTATATGCCTCAAAAGCAGGGCTTGTATGATAATTTCAGTGCGGAAAGATTTATGTATTATATGTCAGGGTTAAAGGGCATAAAAAAACCGCAGGCGAAGGAGCAGATAGAGAGGTATTTGAAGCTGGTAGGTCTTTATGAGGTAAGAAAAAAGAGGCTTGGAGGATTTTCAGGGGGAATGAGGCAGAGAATAATCTTTGCATCCGTATGTCTGGGAAATCCGCAGGTTATGATTTTAGATGAACCAACTGCCGGACTGGATCCGGAGGAAAGAATTAAAATAAGAAATTATATATCGGAGCTGGCGGAGGATAAAATTGTTATTTTGTCCACTCATATTGTAAGCGATATAGAGAGTATAGCAAATGAAATTATTTTGTTGAAGGAAGGAAAAATAATAAAAAGCGATATACCTGAAAAATTAATAGAGTCAGTATCAGATAAAATATTTGAAATTAGGTGCAGCGAGGAGGGACAGCTTAAGCAGTTGTCACAAGTATATAAGAAAGGAAACGTCTGCCAGAGCAGGGAAGGCATAATTTTCAGAGTGGTATCTGAGGAATGTCCAAAGGATTTTGGACCATCGAAACGTGAGCCGGATATGGAGGATGTTTACATGTATTACTTTAAATAGACTATATAAATATTCAAAAAACATTCCAAAATTTTGAAAAAACAGTTGACAACCCTTGACAAGCGTGCTACTATAAAAAATGCACTATTGTGGCGTAGTGGGATAATTATGCCCATTTGTCAGCTATAGAATATAGGAACAGGGGTGAAAAATCAATGGAGAAAAACAGGATACGTCCCGTAAGAACAGGAAAAACTGTAAGAATGAGCTATTCGAGAAGAAAAGAAGTTCTCGAAATGCCAAACCTTATTGAAATTCAAAAGGACTCTTACAAGTGGTTTTTGGATGAAGGACTTAAGGAGGCTTTTGACGATATTTCTCCGATAGAGGATTACAGTAATCACTTAAGCTTGGAATTTGTTGATTTCCAGCTTTGCGAGGATGATGTAAAGTATTCTATTGAGGAATGTAAGGAAAGGGATGCTACCTATGCGGCTCCTCTTAAGGTCAAGGTAAGACTTCATAATAAAGAGACAGGCGAAATCACTGAGCATGAGATTTTTATGGGCGATTTGCCTTTGATGACTGCTACAGGCACATTCGTTATAAACGGTGCCGAGAGAGTTATCGTAAGCCAGTTAGTACGTTCTCCGGGTATTTATTATGGAATTGCACATGATAAAATCGGCAAGAAGCTTTATTCATCTACTGTTATCCCAAACAGAGGTGCATGGCTTGAGTACGAGACCGACTCAAACGACATTTTTTATGTACGTGTTGACAGAACGAGAAAGGTACCTGTTACAGTGTTGATTAGAGCCCTTGGTATAGGAACTAATGCTGAGATTACAGATCTGTTCGGAGAGGAGGCAAAGCTTACTGCAAGCTTTGAAAAGGACACCTCTGATAATTATCAGGATGGTTTATTAGAGTTATACAAAAAGATTCGACCGGGTGAGCCTTTGAGCGTTGAAAGTGCACAAAGTCTTGTTTCGGCTATGTTTTTTGATGTAAGAAGATATGATTTGGCTAAGGTTGGACGTTATAAGTTTAACAAGAAGCTTGCGTTCAGAAACCGTATAAAAAATCACACCCTCGCAGAGGCAGTAACAGACCCTTCCACAGGAGAGACTATTGCTAAGGCAGGTGATATGGTTACAAAGGAGCTGGCAGATAAGATTCAGAACGCAGCCGTTCCGTTTGTATGGATTGCCACAGAGGAGAAGAACGAGAAGGTTCTCTCAAATATGATGGTAGACATTAATGAATGGGTAAGCTTTGATGCGTCAGAGCTTGGCGTTCATGAGCTTGTATTTTATCCTTTGCTTGCTGAAATCCTTTCGGAAAATGAAACAGAGGAGGATATAAAGCTTGCGATAAAGAAAAACCTAAACGAGCTTGTGCCAAAGCATATTACAAAGGAAGATATTATGGCATCCATTAATTACTGTATGAATCTTGAATACGGTATAGGCAATGCCGATGATATTGACCATTTAGGAAACAGAAGAATACGTGCCGTAGGTGAGCTGCTTCAAAATCAGTACAGGATAGGTCTGTCAAGAATGGAGAGAGTAGTTAGGGAGAGAATGACTACTCAGGATCTTGAAGGGGTATCGCCTCAGTCACTTATAAATATTAAGCCTGTAACTGCGGCAGTTAAGGAGTTCTTTGGAAGCTCTCAGCTTTCACAGTTTATGGATCAGAATAACCCATTGGCAGAGATTACACATAAGAGACGTCTGTCTGCACTTGGTCCGGGCGGTCTGTCAAGAGACAGAGCCGGCTTTGAGGTTAGAGACGTTCACTATTCCCACTATGGCCGTATGTGTCCTATTGAGACGCCTGAAGGTCCTAATATCGGTCTTATAAACTCACTTGCTACATATGCAAGAATAAATGAGTACGGATTTGTGGAGGCACCATACAGAAAGGTTGATAGAACAGAGCCTTCAAATCCGAGAGTAACAGATGAGGTTATCTATCTCACTGCCGATGAGGAGGATAACTATGTGGTGGCTCAGGCTAACGAGCCTTTGGACGAGGACGGATACTTTGTAAATAACAATGTATCAGGACGTTTCAGAGAGGAAACCTCACAGTTTGAAAAGAAGAAAATAGACCTTATGGACGTATCTCCGAAGATGGTATTCTCCGTAGCTACATCGATGATTCCGTTCCTTGAGAATGATGATGCAAACAGAGCTCTTATGGGTTCAAACATGCAGCGTCAGGCAGTGCCGCTTCTCATAACGGAGGCACCTGTTGTCGGTACAGGTATTGAGACAAAGGCAGCAATAGATTCAGGAGTCTGTGTTGTTGCAAAGAGAGCAGGCGTGGTAGAGCGTTCGGAGTCAACAAAGGTTATTATCAAATATGACGATGACGGCTCAAGGGAAACATATAAGCTTATCAAGTTTGCAAGAAGCAACCAGTCAAACTGCTACAATCAGAGGCCAATCGTAGTGAAGGGAGAGCATGTGGAGGAAGGTCAGGTTATTGCTGACGGAGCATCTACGTCACAGGGAGAAATTGCACTTGGCAAAAACCCGCTTATAGGCTTTATGACATGGGAAGGCTATAATTACGAGGACGCTGTCCTCTTAAGCGAGAGGCTTGTTCAGGATGATGTATATACATCCATTCATATAGAGGAGTACGAGACGGAGGCGAGAGATACAAAGCTTGGACCTGAGGAAATCACAAGAGATGTTCCGGGTGTAGGTGATGATGCTCTTAAGGATTTGGACGAGAGAGGCATTATACGTATCGGTGCTGAGGTTCGTGCGGGAGATATTCTGGTAGGTAAGGTTACGCCAAAGGGAGAGACAGAGCTTACGGCAGAGGAAAGACTCCTTCGGGCCATATTTGGAGAAAAGGCAAGAGAGGTTAGAGATACATCCCTTAAGGTGCCTCACGGAGAATATGGTATAGTAGTGGATGCAAAGGTGTTCACGAGAGAAAACGGAGATGAGCTGTCACCGGGCGTAAACGAGTCAGTCCGCATTTATATTGCACAAAAGAGAAAAATCTCTGTAGGTGACAAGATGGCAGGCCGTCACGGAAACAAGGGTGTTGTTTCAAGAGTGCTTCCTGTTGAGGATATGCCGTTCCTTCCAAACGGAAGACCTCTTGATATTGTGCTTAATCCTCTGGGCGTGCCTTCACGTATGAATATCGGACAGGTACTTGAAATACATTTAAGCCTTGCGGCAAAGGCACTTGGCTTTAATATATCAACACCTGTATTCGACGGTGCCAATGAGAAGGATATTATGGATACTCTCGATATGGCAAACGATTATGTCAATACAGAGTGGGAGGAATTTGAAGAAAAATACAAGGATACGGTAGACCCTGAGATTATGGAATATCTTGGAAGCCATCTTGAGCACAGAGAGCTGTGGAAGGGTGTTCCTATTTCAAGAGACGGCAAGGTAAGACTTCGTGACGGAAGAACAGGAGAGTATTTTGACAGCCCTGTCACCATAGGCCACATGAATTATCTTAAGCTCCATCACCTTGTTGACGATAAGATTCACGCACGTTCAACAGGTCCTTATGCACTTGTTACACAGCAGCCTCTTGGCGGTAAGGCACAGTTCGGCGGACAGAGATTCGGCGAGATGGAGGTTTGGGCACTTGAGGCTTACGGCGCAGCTTATACGCTTCAGGAGATTTTGACGGTTAAGTCAGATGATGTTGTAGGCCGTGTAAAGACATACGAGGCTATCATTAAGGGCGAAAATATACCTGAGCCGGGCATACCTGAGTCCTTTAAGGTTCTCCTTAAGGAGCTTCAGTCACTGGCCCTCGATGTAAAGGTGCTTAGAGATGATGACACTGAGGTGGAGATGAAAGAGAATATTGATACATCAGATTCAGACTGGCATTCAATTATGTCAGGTGATGACTATGTCAGGAAAGATGAGAACCTTGCAGCACAGGGCTTTTCAAAGCAGGTTATAGAGGGAGAAAAATTTGTGCCTGTAGCGGAAACTGAAAATGAGGATAATGCGGACGCAGAGGATTCTTATGACGACAATTATGACAGCAGTTCAGAAGAATAGTAGAAGGGAGTACCAAAAAATGCCGGAAAATAATAATACAACTTATCAGCCAATGTCATTTGACAAGATTAAAATAGGTTTGGCTTCACCTGAGAAAATCAGGGAATGGGCACATAGAACACCGGAACCGGAGGATAAGAATAGTGACGCTTGGGACAAGTGGAACATGGAAGGCGTGGTTACTAAGCCTGAAACAATCAATTACAGAACCCTTAAGCCGGAGAGGGACGGTCTGTACTGTGAAAAGATATTTGGTCCCAGCAAGGACTGGGAGTGCCACTGCGGTAAATATAAGAAGCTTAGGTATAAGGGCGTTATCTGTGACCGATGTGGTGTTGAGGTAACGAAGGCAAGCGTGCGTCGTGAGCGTATGGGACGCATCGAGCTTGCTGCCCCTGTATCTCATATATGGTACTTTAAGGGCATACCAAGCCGTATGGGACTTATACTTGATATGTCCCCAAGAAATCTTGAGAAGGTTCTTTACTTTGCATCATACGTAGTCCTTGATGCGGGCAGTACAGAGCTTATGTATAAGCAGGTGCTTTCTGAGAAGGAGTACAGGGAGGCATATGAAAAGTATGGAAGCTCTTTTAGGGTAGGCATGGGTGCAGAGTCTATATTAGAGCTGCTGACAGCCATAGACCTTGACAAGGATTCGGAGGAATTAAAGGCAGCACTTGAGGATGCCACAGGTCAGAAGAGAGCAAGGATTATCAAGAGACTTGAGGTGGTGGAGGCATTCAGGGCATCAGGAAACAGACCTGAGTGGATGATACTTACTGTAGTACCTGTTATTCCGCCGGATTTACGTCCTATGGTACAGCTTGACGGCGGACGTTTTGCCACATCAGACTTGAACGATTTATACAGAAGAATAATAAACAGAAACAATCGTCTCCAAAGGCTTTTGGATCTTGGGGCACCGGAGATTATTGTCCGCAACGAAAAGAGAATGCTTCAGGAGGCAGTAGATGCCCTTATTGATAACGGAAGACGCGGACGTCCTGTCACAGGACCGGGCAACAGAGCCTTAAAATCGCTCTCAGATATGTTAAAGGGTAAGCAGGGACGTTTCCGTCAGAACTTACTTGGAAAGAGAGTTGACTATTCGGGACGTTCAGTTATTGTGGTTGGTCCCGAGCTTAAGATTTACCAGTGCGGTCTTCCAAAGGAGATGGCAATAGAGCTTTTCAAGCCTTTTGTTATGAAGGAGCTTGCACAAAGAGGAATAGCACATAATATAAAGTCGGCAAAGAAGATGGTGGAGAGGCTTGAGACAGAGGTCTGGGATGTCCTTGAGGAGGTAATAAAGGAGCATCCTGTTATGCTTAACCGTGCTCCTACACTTCACAGGCTTGGTATACAGGCATTTGAGCCAATACTTGTAGAGGGTAAGGCTATAAAGCTGCATCCGCTTGTTTGTACGGCATTTAATGCTGACTTTGACGGAGACCAGATGGCTGTTCATCTTCCGCTTTCAGTGGAGGCACAGGCAGAGTGCAGGTTTTTACTGCTCTCACCAAACAACCTTCTTAAGCCGTCAGACGGAGGACCTGTTGCAGTGCCGTCGCAGGATATGGTGCTTGGAATTTATTATCTTACACAGGAAAGACCGGGAGCGGCAGGAGAAGGCAAGAGGTTCAAGAGTGTCAATGAAGCTATATTGGCATATGAAAACGGAGCCATTACTCTCCATTCAAAGATATTTGTAAAAGTATCAAAGGAGCTTAGCGATGGCAGGGTTATTTCAAGTATAATAAATTCAACGCTTGGAAGATTTTTATTTAATGAAATCTTACCGCAGGATTTAGGACTTACGGAGAGAGAGACAGAGGAGGATTTGCTTAAGCTTGAGGTAGACTACCATGTAGGAAAGAAGCAGCTTAAGAAAATTCTTGAACAGGTTATCAATACTCATGGGGCTACAAGGACAGCAGAGGTTCTTGATGATATAAAAGCCATAGGATATAAGTATTCCACAAGAGCGGCAATGACAGTTTCCATTTCAGATATGACAGTGCCTGAGGCAAAGAAGGATATTCTTGCTGATGCTGAAAAAATAGTGGAAAAGATTACAAGAAATTATCGTCGTGGCTTTATCACAGATGCTGAAAGATACAAGGAGGTTATCACCACATGGCAGGAGGCTGATAATCAGATTACAAAGGCTCTGCTTGGCGGACTTGATGAGTACAATAATATATTTATGATGGCTGATTCAGGTGCACGTGGATCTGATAAGCAGATAAAGCAGCTTGCAGGTATGCGTGGCTTGATGGCAGATACTACAGGTAAAACTATAGAGCTTCCTATTAAGTCAAATTTCCGAGAGGGCTTGGACGTTCTGGAGTACTTTATTTCCGCACATGGTGCAAGAAAAGGACTTTCAGACACGGCACTTCGTACAGCCGATTCAGGATACCTTACAAGAAGACTTGTAGATGTATCACAGGATTTAGTTATCAGGGAAATCGACTGCTGTGAGGGCAGGGAAATTCCATATATGGAAATAAAGGCATTTATGGACGGTGCAGAGGTTATAGAAAGCCTTGAGGAAAGAATTACGGGAAGATATGCTGCGGAAACCATTCTTGATGAGGACGGCAATGTAATTGTAGCGGCAAATCATATGATTACTCCAAAGCGTGCGGCAGCAGTTATGAAGACCGGAAAAAATTCAGTTAAGATAAGAACCATCCTTTCATGTAAGTCCCACATAGGTGTATGCTCTAAGTGCTACGGAGCAAACATGGCCACAGGTCAGGCAGTGCAGATAGGCGAGGCAGTAGGTATTATAGCGGCACAGTCTATCGGTGAGCCGGGTACACAGCTTACGATGAGAACCTTCCATACCGGAGGTGTTGCCGGTGATGATATCACACAGGGTCTTCCTAGAGTAGAGGAGCTTTTCGAGGCAAGAAAGCCAAAGGGACTTGCAATTATCGCAGAGTTTGGCGGCTTGGCTGAGATTAAGGATACAAAGAAAAAGCGTGAAATCGTTATAACCGATACTGAGACAGGAAACCAGAAGGCATACCTTATACCTTACGGTTCAAGAATAAAAATACAGGATAATGTTATGCTTGAGGCAGGCGATGAGCTTACTGAAGGCTCAATAAATCCACATGACATTCTCAAGATTAAGGGTGTACGTTCTGTTCAGGATTACATGATCCGGGAGGTACAGCGTGTTTACCGTCTTCAGGGTGTTGATATCAATGATAAGCATATTGAGGTTATCGTGCGTCAGATGCTTAAGAAGATAAAGATTGACGAGTCGGGAGATTCGGATTTCTTACCGGGAACAAGCGTAGATGTGCTTGATTTTAATGAGGTTAATGAAAGACTTATAGCAGAAGGAAAAACTCCTGCTACAGGCAAGCAGGTAATGCTTGGTATTACTAAGGCATCACTTGCCACAAGCTCATTCTTCTCGGCAGCTTCATTCCAGGAAACTACAAAGGTGCTTACGGAGGCAGCTATAAACGGAAAGGTAGACCCTCTTATCGGACTTAAGGAAAACGTAATTATCGGTAAGCTTATACCGGCAGGTACAGGTATGAAGAGATACCGTTCAGTTATGCTTGATACGGAGAAAGAGGAAGTCAAAGTAGCTGAGGAGGAAGCAGTATCAGAAGCTGCAGAAGCGGAGGAGACTACAGAGGATGCAGAAAATACTGAAAATGTGGAAGCTGCGGAGAATGTAGAAAATACAGAAGAAATAGCAGCGGCGGAGGATGATGAAGAATCGGAGGTTTCCGCTGAAAATGAGGAAAGCGAAATGGTAGCTGTTTCTGAAGAAGAATAAGTAGTAATAAATAGGGATTTGTATATGAGGTGAATAGTTTTTCCTCACATATAGTCCGGGACTGCCGTATAAAGGGAATTTAAAGGAGCCGGGTTGCCGGTTTCCCCTTTGGCAGACGGTTAAATATAATTTTTGAAAGCGTCGAAAGGGAGTAAGAAATTC
>N._stephensi_703_cecum__coassemble_58_pt1 | contig 20195 bp, 22 predicted proteins | sample N__stephensi_703_cecum__metabat2_low_PE_004 | metagenome-assembled genome bin N | reverse complement strand
GTTATATTATGTAGATAAAGGCAAATTTTTTATATGAGAGGTAAACAATGATAGATTATGACGATTATTTTGGTGGATTATCATCAAAAGAGTACGAACAACAAACTAAAGAACACTATGAATATTTAGAACATTTATCTAAAGTTGATTATAATAAAGCCTATCAAATAATTGATAAATATAAAGAAAATATATTTTCTCTTGAATTTGTATCTGACGAGGAAGCTGAAATGCTTTATCACACAATTTTAAATTGGAAGGATAAATCTGATTTATATGATAATTTATGATTTGTCAATTTTGCATTAAAAACAGAGAAATAATATATGTAACCCTAATACATATATTTATAAAATTAACAAGGAGAAAAATAACATGAAAAGAACAATGGCAATATTAATACTGTCTTTTACAATGACAGTTGTAATCTTTCCTTTCTTTTCTGCTACAGAAGAATGGAACGAAAATGTTAAAACTAACATTGCAGCACAGACGAAATCAATGAACATGAAAGACAATTTATATGTGGATACAACAAAAGCCAAAAATAAAAACAATACATCTGTTAAATTACAACAGTGGTTTGAAGGCTATACCACAGAACGAGTAAACGTGAGAAAAGAACCATCATTAGATGCTGATATATGGGAAGTGTATGACTTTAATACATGTGTTTTTTGTGAGCCATATAACGAAGAATGGATGTTGGTATTATTCTATCAATGCGGACTTGAAACTATGCCGGCATATATATCAAGTAAATATATTACAGATATACCATATCAAGTGATTAATTATAATATACCAAACAATAATGGCTTTAAAAGCTATATGCCATATGACACTATTACATTAAAATCATCCAACCAGTATATACTCCAATCACAATATGCGTATACAGGGAATTATGGAATAAGGCAAGTTAATAGCAGATATTGTGTAGCTGTCGGAACAGCATTTAATGTATCTGTTGGTACATATTTTGATTTGATTTTGGAAAATGGTACAGTTATTCAATGTATTGTTGGAGATATTAAGGCAGATGCAGATACAGAGGAGAATAATATTGTAACAGTAAAAAATGGATGTGTTGCAGAGTTTATAGTTGATGATAATGCACTGAATTCAAAAGCTAAAATATCAGGGGATATTTCAGATTGTAACGAAGAATGGAAAAGTAAAGCAGTAGCTATAAGAGTTTATAGCAAAAATATATTGTAGTAGAAAGAGGAAAAGAAAATGAGAGAGATAAATTATAATTACAGAAATGACAAAAATGTACAGTTCATTGATGTCAAATTTAATACAATGAAAGAAATATATAACTTTATAGATGACACAAGAAAGTTTCAGTCGGACATTGATTTGACTTCAACCGTTAATCATAGATATTGTGTTGATGCAAAATCAATACTTGGAGTTTTGTCACTAAATGTAGCAAGTATATTAAAAGTAGGAATAATCAGCGATGATAGAAATGAAATAAACGACTTTTTAGAAACAATGAAAAAATATGAGTATATAGCAAAGGATTGATTAATATGATTATATTATTTTTCTTAGGTGTATTTTCAATACTGACAATATGGTCTATGTGTGTAGTGGCAAAAAAGTCAGATGAAACAGAAGAACGTTTTATAAAAGAAAACGGAGAAGAAATACATATAAAAGATAATAAGAATATTGAGGAGGATTAGCAGTGATTGAAGCAGGTAAGTTTGAAAAAGTAAGTTGGAGACAATATTTAAATGATTTTAAAAATATGTTTCCTTACTCAGAAGAAAGTATTAGATATATATACGATAATATTATGCTGCCATGCAGAGCAACGAAGGGAAGTATGGGATATGACTTTTTCAGTCCGTTTCATATAGGTTTAAATCCAAATGAAAGTATAACCATACCAACAGGAATCAGATATATACCAAAGGTTGAGGGATATGGAGTGTTGATTTATCCTCGCAGCGGATTAGGATTTAAGTATCGTTTACAGTTGGATAATACAATAGGTGTTATAGATGAAGATTACTATAACTCAGATAATGAAGGACATATATTTATCAGAGTGACAAATGATTCAAGAAATAATAAATTTCTGTCCATAAAAACAGGTGAAGGATTTGCACAAGGAATATTAACTCCTTATGGTGTTGTCGAAGGCGATAATGTAACCAATATACGCAACGGTGGATTTGGCAGTACAACAAAAGAGGTGTAATTATGGGAACAGTTACTATATTAGAGGAAACAACAAAAAATCCTATTTCTTTGATTGGTAAAAGAGCAGGTGTCTGTTGGGGAGCAGATATTACAGATGAAAATAAAAATTATAAACGTGGAATGGATTGTATTACATCAAATCATGGAAGAACGCTTGAATATGTAAATATAGAAATGATTATTGATGGATATTCAGCAAGGGTAATCCGTGAATGGTATACACACTTAGGCGGTTCTCCAACACGTTTACAGGCAAGTACAAGATATATAGATTATCAACACGGTTTTCATTATGTTGTTCCTGAAAGTGTGGAAAATAATGAAAAAAGGTATGATATTTATTCAGAGGCAATCCATCAACTCAATAAGGCTCTTATAGAATTAGACAATCTGGGAACGCCCAGAGAAGATTCTGCATTGTTACTGCCATTAGGTATGACAACAAAAATTGTTGATAAACGTAATCTTCGTAATTTAGCAGATATGAGTCATCAACGTATGTGTAATAGAACTTATCACGAATATAGAAAACTGTTTAGTGATATTTGTAAAGCACTTTCAGAAATATCTGTTGAGTGGAAATGGGTTGTAGAAAATCTATTGGTTCCAAAATGTGATTATTTAGGATATTGTCCAGAAAATAAATCTTGCGGCAGAAAGGAAAAGAAATAATGGTTATTGTTTTGATAGGAGCATCAGGTTCAGGCAAGTCAACGATAGAAAATATATTAGCAACAGAATATGGTTATGAAAGAATAATCTCATATACAACAAGAAATCCCAGAAATAATGAAAAAAATGGAGAGGATTATTATTTTATAAACAATGAAACTTTCAAAGATATGATAAATAGCGAATTATTTGCTGAATATGATGAATATTCCCAAAACAGAATGTATGGCACATTAATTAGTGATTATATAGACTGGAAAAAGGACAAGGTTGTAGTATTAACTCCTAATGGATTTAGAAAGATAAAAGAAAAATATAAATCAAGTGACATATTCTCTATTTTAATAGATACGAATATTGGAACAAGAATAAAGAGATATATAGACAGATGTGGTGTAGACAAATTTAATTATGATGATAAAAATGAAATTGCTGCGAGAGTTGAAAGGGATTTTGGAATGTTTTTAGGTATGGAAAACGAAGTGGATTTAGTAGTACATAATAACGAAGATACCGACATTAATAGTGTAGTAAAAGCAATTATTAATGCATCGAAAAGTTGGAGGAGGCAGAATAAATAATTTGAGTTTATGTGTAACAAGTCATTCTTTAGCAAAGGAATTATTGAGAAAACCGGATGGATTTATAGCTGCTAAGGATGATGAAAGCAATGAATATATAATCACAGGTTTACGTAAGGTTTCAACACATGCTAACATAGATGACACCTGTATGTATTGGGAATTAGAATTAGAAAAAGATGAAGGTGGAAATATTAAAAAAAATGCAAACCAAAAAAGAAAGGGTAAAAATTAAGGATTTATAATGGATTGGAGGGATGTCGTATTTTAGTAGTTAATTTATTTGGAATACCAGGAGCAGGGAAAAGTACAGGCTCTGCGTACATTTTTTCAAAATTAAAAATGTATGGTATTAATGCTGAATTAGTCACAGAATTTGCAAAAGATAAAGTATGGGAAAACAATACAGAAGTATTTAAAAATCAAGCATATTTGTTTGGAAAACAGAGCTATCGAATAAGCCGATGTAAAGATAAAGTAGATGTGATTGTAACAGACAGTCCGTTGCCATTATCTATATTTTATAACAACAATCCGTCACTGACAGAAAATTTTAATAAAACAGTTATGGATGTTTTTAATTCATATAATAATATAAATTATCTGATATTGAGAACAAAAACATACAACCCAATAGGCAGACATCAGACAGAGGAAGAAAGTAACGCTCTAAAGCAGCCAATGATAGATTTGCTATATAAATATAATATTAATTATACAGAAGTAAATGGTGAAATTGATGGATATGATTGGATTGTTAATGATGTTCTTGATAGGTTAAACAAAATGGAGGAGTAATTGTTGATAGTACAAAAAAGAGACGGACGTAAAGTTAAATTTGACAAAGAAAAGATTAAGATTGCCGTTTTGAAAGCATTTATTGATGTCGACGGGGAAGAAACATCATATGCAAAAGATAAGGCAAGAGATATTGCAAATTATATAGAATCCCTAAATAAGAGTATGACTGTAGAAGAAATTCAGGATATTGTAGAAGAAAGATTAATGGCTAGTAATCGCAAAGATGTAGCAAGAACATATATCATATATAGAAATAATAGGACAAATATTAGAGAACGAAATACTCAATTAATGAAAGATATTTCAGAAAAGTTGAGTGCAAATAATGTTCAAAATCAAAATGCTAATGTAGATGAAAAATCGTTTGGTGGACGAGTTGGTGAAGCAAGTGATGCTGTTTTAAGGAAGTACGCATTAGATAATTGTATGTCAGAGATGGCAAGAAATAATCATTTAAATAATCAAATCTATATACATGATTTAAATAGTTACGCCGTAGGTATGCATAACTGCTACGATTCAGCAACAAAATTTATAACTAAAAATGGCGTAAAAAGATTTGGAGAATGTACAGATGGACAAAAAGTAACGGTTATTGATAAAGATGGTGTGTGGAGAGATGCTACAGTAAAACAATATGGCAAACAAAAAATGTATGATTTAACATTTACTAGTTCCTTAACAACTAAAACTGTTACCTGCACAAGAAATCATAGGTGGGTGTTAGATAATGGTGACACCACAGACAATATTCAAATTGGTAATAGTCTTTATATGACACCAAAATTAAAAAATAAATATAAAGATGATAATTCGTTGTGGTGCTTTGGATTTGTACTTGGAGATGGAACTGATTTTTACATGAAGTCTAAAGACAAGTCCAGAATCACAAATAGTAGTATGCAAGTAAGATTATGTGGACATAAAGTTGAATACCTAAATAAATTTCTTAATTGTGGATGGTCAATTAGACAGAAACACCAAAATGGAGATATTACACTTATTTCAAGAGAAAATGGTGCGTATAAACAAGCATTTTTTGAAAATAAAATGTGGAATATCATGACATATGATTCTCTTTGTAATATTTTTGAAGGATTTATTCATGCAGATGGTCATTTTACTAAAAATGGTTCAGTAATGTTATCTGTAGCAGACGAAAGAACTAAAGAATTTATAGAAGATGTTTCATCTGTATGTGGTTATTATATTTGGTCTTCAAAAGAAAAATATAATGACACTAATTATAAAGAAGAAAGAAATTTATATGAATTCTATTTAGTAAAAGAACAAACTACAAAGTGGACATTAACTAATATTGTTGCAAGTAAAGATGGTAAAAACAGTAACAAAATTGCTTGGTGTGTAGAAGAACCAATTACACATACATTTACACTTGACGGATGTATGGTTACTGGTAACTGCTTATCAATACCATTTGATAAGTTACTTGCAAATGGATTCAATACAAGGCAAACAGATGTTAGACCTGCACAGTCTGTAAGTACAGCTTTTCAGTTGATTGCAGTTATTTTTCAATTACAATCATTACAGCAGTTTGGAGGTGTGAGTGCAACCCATTTGGACTGGACAATGGTTCCATATGTTAGAAAGAGTTTTTATAAACACTACCTTGACGGTATGAAGTATATCGAAGGTATGGAGGATAATTGGATTGAAATGAATAAAAAGAATTTTGATAGAGATAATCCATCTATCCAAGAACCTGCATATTTTAATTTTGATACTAAAGCATATAAGTATGCAATGGATAAAACAGAAAAAGAGGTTTATCAAGCAATTGAAGGATTATACCATAATTTGAACACTCTTCAAAGCCGATCAGGGAACCAATTACCCTTCACTTCAATTAATTATGGAACATGTACAGAACCAGAAGGACGTATGGTTACTAAAGCATTGTTGGAAGTATCTATTCAGGGTATTGGCAAGTTACATAAGACAAGCGTTTTCCCATGTGGAATATTTCAAATGATGAAAGGTGTTAATAGAAAACCAGAAGATCCTAATTATGATTTGTATCAACTTGCATTGAGGTCAACAGCACAAAGGTTGTATCCTAATTATGCCAATGTAGATTGGTCTGGCAACGAAGGATATGACAGAAATGATCCTAAAACATTCTTTTCTACAATGGGCTGCCGGACTGCAAATGGATGGGATATTAATGGATTTGGTCAGCTAAAAGATGGGAGAGGTAATATTTGTCCAGTAACAATTATTATGCCGACTTTAGCAATGGAGGCTAAATTAAATACGATGAAAGATATGGGAGAAGCTGGTGTACCATATAAAAGTGAAATGACAGTTAGAGCCTTTATGAAACTCCTTGACCAAAAGATTCATGAAGCAAAAGATATGTTGCTTGAACGGTTTGAATGGATTTGTAGTCAGTCATCGGAATCAGCAAAATTCATGTATGAAAATGGTGTTATGGAAGGATATAATGGAGAAGATATTCGTTCAGCGTTAAAACATGGTACTCTTGCTTTGGGACAAATTGGTTTAGCGGAAACTCTTCAAATTCTTATTGGTTGTGACCATACAACAGAAAAAGGAATGGAATTAGCTAAAAGGATTGAGCAATTATTTAAGGATAGATGCACTAAATTTAAAGAAAAATATAAATTGAATTTTGGCGTCTATTATACACCGGCAGAAAACTTGTGTTTCACAGCAATGAAAAAATTTCGAGAGCAATATGGAGAAATACCTAATGTATCTGATAGGAAATTTTTCACTAATAGTATCCATGTTCCTGTTTGGCTGAATATGAAACCGTTTGAAAAAATTGATATTGAATCGCAATTAACTGGATATAGCAGTGCAGGATGTATTACTTATGTTGAATTAGAAGGAAGTGTTAAAAATAATCTATCAGCCTTAGAAATGATTGTGAATTATGCAATGGATAAAGATATCCCGTATTTTGCAATCAATGTTCCAAATGATATGTGTACGAATTGTGGTTATTGCGATGACATTAATAATGTTTGTCCTATGTGTGGATGTGGAGAAATTCGTAGGTTGCGAAGAGTAACAGGTTATTTGACAGGTGATTATAAAACTGCATTTAATGAAGGAAAACAGCAAGAAGTTGAAATGCGTGTAAAACACGAAAGGTTCTAAGTCATTTGGAGAATAAGTAAGTGGAGGGGTTAATTTAAATCTCTACTACTTACTTATTGAGGTGATGATTATTAGAATTTTAAGTGAAGAAACGAAAAGAAAACGAACAGAAACATTCAAGAAAAAGAGATATGAAAAAGCATTAAGTGAGATAGGTAAAACATATTGGAATTTTACAGTCGAAAGTATTAACGAAGAACTAACAGAAAAATATAACTCTAATGGTATGCGTAGAGGAGTTTATTTAATCTTTCGATGCAAATGTGGAAAATTAATTTCACATAGATTATCAGATGTTAAAAGCGGTCATTGTAAATCATGCGGTTGTATAAAGTTTAATAATCCTAATGCGATAGAAGATTTAACTGGAATGAAGTTTGGAAGATTAACTGTTATAAAAAGAGATTTAGAACGAGATTTAGAAGAAAATAAAAATGGGAAAAATATAGTGCATTGGCTTTGTAAATGCGATTGTGGGAACCCTAAATTATCAAGTGTGACTGCTCATCAATTAAAAATAGGACATACTCAATCATGCGGATGTTATGCTTCTGAACAAATTGCTAAACGTAATAAGAAGTATTCTACAAAGAAAAATGAGATTATAGAAGATAATGGAATTATAATATTACTCGATGACAAATCAAATCGGTGTGTAATTGATAAAGAGGATTATGAAATTATTAAAAGGTGGTATTGGAGAAAAATAGAAAAACGTGGTGAAATAAATAAAGGATATTGGGTAACAAATGTAAAGGATGATGATGAATATAATAAATCCATTTTGATGATTCACCAAGTAATAGCAAAGATAAAATATGGTGATTACGATACTAAGATACAAATTCCAGATCATTTATCAAGAGACACCAATGATAATAGAAAATGCAATATTGTATTAAAAAGCAATCAAAAGAATACGCATAATAGAAGTCTTAGTAAGGCAAATACTTCTGGCAAAACAGGAGTGAGCTATAATAAGAAAAAAGAAATGTGGACTGCATACATAACAGTAAATTACAAAACAATTCACCTTGGTGATTTCTTAATCTTAGATGATGCAATTAATGAAAGAGTAAAAGCAGAGAAAAAGTATGGGTTTACATGTGATGATGTTATACCAGATTATGATGAGGTAATAAAAAATGAACTATATAAAAATTGATACAGAAGATGTATGTAACGGCGATGGACTGAGAGTTGTACTATGGCTCTCAGGCTGTAGCCATCATTGTTATAACTGTCAAAATCCTCAAACATGGGATGCCAATAGCGGTATTTTATTTGATGAATCAGCAAAAGAAGAATTGTTCAAGGAACTCAATAAAGATTATATTTCAGGTCTGACCTTGACGGGTGGTGATCCACTCTATGAAGCAAACTTAGATGGAGTATTAAGCCTTGTCAATAAAATCCGACTTTCATTGCCAGAGAAAACAATATGGCTATACAGCGGATACAAAGTAGAAAAAATATATAATAATAAATTTATATTATCTCCGTCAGCTCATGATATAGCCAATATAGAGCCGGATTATATCGTTGTTGAGGAAAGCAACAAAGACAGATTAAGAAGTGAAATTATTTCAAAATGTACAGTTATGGTAGATGGACAATATATGGACTCCAAACGGGATATAACACTTCAGTGGCGTGGAAGTTCAAATCAAAGGGTCATAAATGTACAGCAATCAATACAAAAAGGAGAAATAGTATTATGGAAATCCTAAAAAAGCAATACATAATGAATGAGGTATCTAAAGAAAAACTCATTAAAAACGGATTCAGATACAGCAGACAGCTTAGCAATGCTGACGAAAACATATACATATTGCGTTTTCCACTGCACAAGTATAGAAAATATACTGCTTTAGAAGGTGTAATCAGCACAGAGCTAAATACAGGAGAAACAAATGTAAATGTATATAGCTGCAATATAAACAGCATATATCCACCTTGCTACAATTATAGTGATAAGGATAAAAGATATAAAAAGCTCTTTAATATGATTCGGCAATTAATTACTCAGAAATTAATGGATTTAAATATAACAGAGGTGACTTAGTGGCAGAGATATTAATATGTAGCGGTGATGAGTGCATTATTTGCACTCATTGTTCTGCTATTGACGATAATAATAAAGCAAAAGTTAAGATATACTGTGCTGCAAAAGAAAAGTGGTACTGGTATGGTCAATATATAAACTGTGATAATTTTAAGAGAAAAACAGATATGTAAAATGATTTTCAGAGTAGAAAGGAAGGGATGTATAAAGGGTGGATTTTACTAAAAAAGAATTGTTGAATTATGCATTGGAAAATGATATAATTGATATCGACAGCATACAAAAGCAATTAGAAATGAATGAACGAAAAAAGTACCAAGAAATGCACAAAAATAAAATATGGCAGGGTAAAGACGGATATTTTTATACAAAAGTACCTGACGAAACCAAGCCAAATGGAAAGAGGATGATAAAGAAATCAACTCAAGAAAAGTTGGATGATGCAATTATAAAGTATTATAAGGAAAAAAATGAGAAACATTATGTTGAAAATGTATTTCATGAGTGGATGAATAAAAAACTTAGCTATGGTGAGATACAGCAACAGACATATGATAGATATAAAACCGACTTTGATAGATTTTTTCCTGATAATATTAAGCATAAAGAAATAAGATTCTTCACAGAAACCGAACTTGAGGATTTTATAAAAACAACTATATATGAGAAGAAACTTACAACAAAAGCCTGGAGTGGATTACGCACATTGCTTTTAGGAATGTTTAAATATGCAAAAAAAATGGAATACACCAATATTTCAATTACAACATTTTTTGGAGATTTGGATTTATCGAATAAGATATTTACCAAAAAGATAAAAAGTGATGAACAGTGTATTTTTAATGAAAAAGAAATAAAATTATTGGTGAACTACCTATTAAAGAATCCTAAACTTGGGAATTTAGGAGTTTTGCTTGCGGTATATACGGGTATGAGAATAGGAGAAATTGTTGCTTTAAAGTGGGAAGATATAAATAATAAATATATCTATGTACATCGTACTCAAATATGCTATCGTGAGAATGGGAAGAATATCTATAAAATAAGAGATACACCCAAAACAGAAGCAGGTGTAAGAAAGATTGTTATTGTAGATAAACTTAAACCAATATTAAAGCAATTAAGACTCATTAATCCATTTACAGAATATGTATTTGAAGAAAATGAAAAAATAATAACAAAAAATATTTTAGATAAGTGCTTATATAGAGCTTGCGAAAAAGTTAATATACAAAAAAGGGGAATGCATGTTTTAAGGAAGACATATGCTACTAGATTAATTAATTCCAATGTTGATGAAGCGGTAATAATTAATCAAATGGGACATACCGATATTGCTACAACAAAAAATTATTATTACTATAATGATAAGACATTAGATAATATTGCACATATAATAGGTAATGTGATAAATTATTAACTAGCTACCGATATGTAACCCAAAAAGTAACCAATGTAACCACAATGAAAAACGTGAAAGCCAGTATTTATAAGGCTTTGAGGATTTGACATAAGGGTTCGATTCCCGTTGCTAGCTTTATTAAAATAAAATATGTTTAAACATCAGCACAGGGAACAGTATTATTGTACTTGGTCTTTGTGCTGTTGTTTTAAGCTGAGAACCTGTAATTTGCAACACTGAAAATTATGCAATATAGATTATTAAGAAAGGTATGTATATGCTTGAAAATAAATTGGGAATCATAAGCTCTCCGGAGCTTGCTAAGGCAGAAGAAAAAATAAGCAAGAAAAAAGCAGCTAAGCTTTTTGAAAGCGGTATGCTTGACCGGCTTGAAGCAGGTAAGTTTGAAACTTTAAGAGAGATACACAAATATCTTTTTGAGGATATTTACTTTTTTGCAGGAAAGCTTCGCACGGTAAATATTTCAAAGGGTAACTTCCGCTTTGCATCAGTGACATATCTTGAAGCGGCACTTGAAAATATTGACAGGATGCCTCAATCGAACTTTGATGAAATTATTGAAAAGTATGTGGAAATGAATATTGCCCATCCTTTTCGTGAAGGAAACGGCAGAAGCACCCGAATTTGGCTTGATTGTATACTAAAGCAGGAAATCGGTATGATAGTTGATTGGAGCAGGGTGGACAAGGAGGATTATCTCCTTGCTATGGAGCGTAGTCCCATCAGGGATATTGAAATTAAGCATATATTAAGAAATGCCCTGACTGATAAAATCCATGACAGAGAGGTATATATGAAGGGTATTGATTACAGCTACTACTACGAGGGATATATAACCTTTAAAACGGAGGAATTGTAATGGAGAAAATACAAATGAAGAAAATATTTCACAGCTTTTACAATAAACCACATTTTGCAAGGCGGCTGACAATGGTTATTCTGGCGGTTATTGTCATGGGCTTTGCCCTGTCCTTACTGCTTTTGGTGGATTTGGGAACAGACCCCTGCACCATGATGAATAAGGCAATATCCGAAAGGCTGGGCTTATCTATAGGAAACTGGCAGGCGGTATTTAATATTATATTACTTATAGCCGTAATTATTTTCGGAGGGAGAAATTTAGGCTTTGGAACACTTGCGAATATGTTTCTTGTGGGATATTCAATAGATTTTTTCAACATGGTCTGGGAAAGAGTGCTGCCATTAGAGTGGTTTGATATTTTATGGGTAAAGGCGGCGGTTTTTATTCCTGCACTGCCTATATTTGTTATAGCGGCGGCTGTATATATGGACGTGGATTTGGGAACGGCACCTTATGATGCTGTTCCTTATATTATATCAGAGCGGCTGCCAAAGGTGAATTTCAGGATAATAAGGATTATATTTGATTTTGCCACTATAGGGATAGGAGTGCTTTTAGGCGGAAGCCTGGAAATCGTAACCATACTTATGGCACTGCTTTTGGGACCGACGATAGGCATAGTGGGAAAGAGGCTTGAAAGACTGCTGTAAATTATGCTGTAAAAGCTGCTGCAAACAGATATGCGGAAAAATCATTCTCTGCAAAATTAACGTGTTTTGAAGCAAAATTGACAGGAATACAGGCAGAAAAGGTGTGATATAATTATTTTGCTTAAATGTAAAATTATACGGAAAGGATGAAATGAAAATGAAGCAAAAAATTATTAGCATGATTTTGGTGGTCTGCCTGTTGTTAAATCTTCTGCCGGCAGGGACTATAGCGTTGGCAGACGAAACAGCGGAAGTAAAATACAGTATTGACGGAGGCAATACATGGACAGAGGCTACTCTCAGTGATGCGGTTTTGGGATGCTATGGCAGTAGTAATGCAGAAATCAGACTACAGAGGGATATTACTCTGACAGATGACACATGGACTTCGGGTATGGTTCTGGCCTCTCAAAATGAAAAGCTTATCATTGATGGAGATGGACATACCGTTACCAGAGGCAGTGGTGGTGCCAAGCTTTTTAGTGTGAATTCAGAGGGCTCGGAGGTTGTTTTTAAAAATATAACTATTGACGGCGGTGCCAAATGGAGCGAGGGAGATTTGGCAGACAGGATAAACAGTGGAATAACAATTTCCGGCAATGGACATTTGATTGCAATAGATGGAAATGCCAAAGTAACACTTGAGAGTGGCACTGTTTTGCAGAACAGTGCTTTGGATGGAGCTTCTGCTGTTGGTGCAGCAGTGACAGTCGGAGAGTCGAATACTAATGGGTGTACATTGATTATAAAATCCGGTGTTCAAATTAAAGACAATTATGTAAAGGGTGCTTCGAATAATGTCGGTGGTTCAGGAGCTGCTGTCTACGTTAGGGAAAAAGGGCAGCTTATTATGGAAGGCGGCAATATATATAATAATTATGCGTCTGTTGGAGGCGGAGCAATTACAAACAGAGGAAATTGTGTTATGTCAGAAGGCAGGATATATAACAATTATGCCGGTAACAATAGCGGTGCAGTGTGTGTGGAAGGCGGGGAGTTCACCATGACAGGCGGAAGCATCACTGAAAATAAGGCTGTTGCCGGAGGCGGAGCTATAGCAATTTTTAATACCGGAGTTTTTACTATGACAGGCGGAAGCATTACAGGAAATAATTCCGGCACAGGAGCAGGCGGAGGAGGAATTCTTAGAGTTGGCGGTACCTGTAAATTTCAGGGAACGCCTGTGGTTTTAAACAATACGGTTGGAACAGACGGAAAGCTTGAAAATGTTAAGCTGAGAAGTACGGATTCACGTATTATAATCTCCGGTACCTTACAGGAGGATGCCAAAATTGGAATTACAACGGCAGGTGAGGGAGATTTCTCATCAGGCTGGTCAGATATCATGGGGGGGGGTACAGAGCCGAAGGACTACTTTATCAGCGATGATTTAACCTATGGTGTATCAAAAAATAAAAATACAGGTGAGGCAATGCTCTGTGAACATACTTATGGTAATTATACTCCGGACAATAATGCGACCTGCGAGGAAGATGGAACAGAAACGGCAGTTTGTTCTAAATGTGAAACAAAGGACACCCATGCAATATCAGGTACAGCAATCGGTCACAAATACGGTACTCCTGAATTTGTATGGCAGGAGGACGGAAGCAGCTGCATGGCTGTATTTACCTGTGAAAATGACAGTGGCCATATAAAAGAGCAGGAGATGGAAATAACATCAGAGATTACAAAGCCTGCTGACACCCAAAATAAGGGAGAAACTACATATACGGCAAGCGTAACCTTTGAGGGCAGGGAATACAAGGATATAAAGACAATAGTTGATATACCGGTGATTAATCCGGGAACCGTAGATTTGGATGTGGAGAAGGAGGATAAAGCTCCGTCAACACGATTTGATATGGATAAGGAGGATATTGAAAATATTGTATTGACAGAGGAGGAAAAGGAGGAAAGGGAAAACGGTAAGGATATTAAGATTATTTTGTCCATAGAGGATGCCGACGACAGTGTAAGCGAAGAAGATAAGGCGTCTGTAGACAGGGTAAAAAATAATTTTATAGTAGGGCAGTATCTTGATATCAGCCTCTCAAAAATAATAGGAGACATAACAAAACCGATTTTTGAGACAGAGAACAAAATCAGAATTACAGTAGATATACCTGACAGACTTAAAAATAAAAACAGTGATGTAGTGAGGGAATATTCCGTTATCCGTGTACATGACGGAATGGCTGAAATGCTGTTAGATATGGATGCAGATGAGGATACCGTAACAATAGAGACGGACAGGTTTTCTACATATTCCCTAATGTACCATGATATTATAAAAGGAGGCTCGGAAAGCAACTCAACAGAGAAGCCGACAACGGCAGAGTCATCAGAGCCAACGACAGCAGCACCGACGGAGCCGACAACAGACACACCGTCAGAGCCAACGACGAACACATCGTCAGAGCCAACGACGGCAGCACCGACGGAGCCGACAACGAACACATCGTCAGAGCCAACGACGGCAGCACCGACGGAGCCAACGACGAACACATCGTCAGAGCCAACGACGGCAGCACCGACGGAGCCAACGACGAACACATCGTCAGAACCGACAACGGACATATCGTCAGAGCCATCAACACCTCAGACCGGTAAGCCAACTGACAATACTAACGGAAGCACAGGCGGCGGCAAGCCGCAAACCGGAGATATAACACCGGTAGAGGTTTATGCAACGGCAGCCATGATTGCCGGCTTTACATATCTTTTACTGTTTGGTAAGGATGAGCATGGCATGACGGAGGAGGACAAGAAACGGCTGGTAGGCAGAATTATACAGTGGGCACATAAAGGCAGCAGGCTTAGAAGGGTATTGGCATTTCCTGTGCTTGTCATAGTGCTGGCATATTATCATAGTGTCGGCAAAAGGTCAGAGATACAGGAAGCAAGGCTTCCAATGTAAATTCCGTATAAATATATTTAATATAGCAATAAAAGGCGTTCTGCATTAAGCAGGACGCCTTTTAATAACCATATCAACCTCCATATTTTTACTGTGCAGGAAGTCCTTGCTGAAAAAGAAAAGCTGTTGTATTTTAAGAAATTTACAGTTATAATGTAAAAGCGGCTTAATGTGACACAGTAAACAATGTCATGGTTAGCCGATTGCTATAAGACCGAAGATTAAATTACAGGACAGGAAGGAGCATACTTATGAGGATAGCGGTCTGCGATGATTGCCGGGAGGATGCCATGTATCTGAAGGCTCTGTTAAAGGAGCATAATGTTAAAATATACACCAACACAGAAGACTTTTTTTCAGATGTGGCTAAGAGGCAGCTTAGGTTTGATTTATACCTGCTTGATATTTTCATAGAGGATTCCGTAAATGGCATAGAGCTGGCAGAAAGGCTCCGCAAGCATGATCCGGAAGCGGTGATATGCTTTGTCTCCACAAGTGAGGATTTTTACAGGGAGGCTTATGACCTTTATGCAATACAGTATCTGATAAAGCCGGTTAAGAGGGAGGATATAAGCAGACTACTCGAAAAAGTATTAAACAGCCATGTAAGAAAAAATAAGGAGCAGAGCCTTCCCTTCAGATGGCAGGGAGAGATAGGCTCAATTTCTTACAACAGAATTTTATATATCAGCAGCAGGAAGCATAGTATTTTTATCCACTGCGTGAATGGAAGAATACAGGAAAGCACGGGAAAGCTGAATGATTTGGAGCATCAGGTGTGCGGAGATACATTTATGCGTTGCCATCAGAGCTTTATTGTAAATATGTATTGCGTTGAGAGGCTGATAGGAACAGACTTGATGATTGAGGGAGAACAGATTCCGGTGTCAAGGCGGTATTATGCAGAAGTGAAAAAGCGGTATCAGGGGATATTGTTTGAGGAGGTGGAATAATGGAGATATTCAGGGATTTATCAGTGCTGTGGTCTCTTTTTCACATCCTAATCCTTTTTATGATGCTGTATCGTTCACGCTATGAAAAAAAGAAAACCTTTTTTCTCACAGGGCTAGCAATGGGACCCCTTATTGTTTTGAATTTGGTGGGACTTGTTCTTTATGGGGCGGAGTTTATGGGAAAGATTTTTATTCTGACCTGTACTCTCCCAAGCCTTTTGTTTTTCTGGTTTGTTTCAAAGGATAAGAATGGGAGGTTTTTCTTTACCTTTTGTCTGGCGGATACAGTGGCACTGTGGATTATCGTGGTGACAAACCTTTTGGATTTTTATTTCGGAGGCGAGCAGTATATTCTTATGCTTATTGGCAGACTGGCACTGTTTCCGCTGGTGGAATGGTGGGTAATCCGCTATTTGAGGAAGCCTTATCTTGAGCTTCAGGAGTCTGTTGCGGACAGATGGGGAATTTTTGCGGGAATGACGGCACTTTACTATATATTGCTTGCAGTAAAATCAAATTTTCCGGTGATTATTACGGCAAGACCGCAGGAGCTTGTGTCCTTTTTATTGATACTGGTGCTGATGCCAATGACCTATGCGACGATTTTTGCGGCATTGTACAGACAGCTTTTATTTTACAGAAAGCGTCAGAGCGAGCGTATTTTGCAGGAACAGAAAATTATGCTTGAGTCACAGCTTGAAAATCAGCAGCACATACGGAAGATGAAGCATGATATGAAGGGACATATGGTAACCCTTACAGGGTTGCTTGCAAAAGGGCAGATGAAGGAGGCACAGGAATATCTGACAGGTATGGAGACGGAAATGAGTAGCCTGTCAGGACAGCTTTGTGCCAATCCATATATTAATGCAGTGCTTTTGCAGTATTCAGAGAAGCTTGAGGAAATGGGAGCAGAGTATAGTATGAATATACAGGTTGGGGAGGAGGAGCTTCCATATATGGAGCTTTGCCAGATACTCTCCAATGGGCTGGAGAATGCCTGCGATTCCTTAAAGGGGCTTGATGAAGATAATAGAGAGGTATCGGTGCAGATGAGATACAGCAGGGATTATCTCATTATACGTATCAGAAACAGGTGCAGGAATGATTTGCATGTGGAGAAAGGAACCATGCCTTTAACAGACAAGGAAGGGCATGAGCATGGCTTTGGACTTATTACGGTTCAGGAGGCTGCAGAACGGCTTAACGGAGAGATGTTCTGTTATACTGAAAATGAAAATTTTGTACTTGACGTAATGCTGTCCTGCTATTCCTTTCAAAAGGATTTAAAGCGGTCATTGCACCGGTAAAGGACAGGCAGCAGAATAAAGGGAATTAATGGAGAATATGTAATATAGAGGAGAAAGTAATATGAAACCCATAATCACATTGTTACATCGAAAAAGTGCAGCCATAATTATACTTATAATTGCAGGAATAACCATTTGTATGGCAGGCTGTACAAGGAAGGATAAGGCTTCGGAGACGGAGGCTGTTACCGGTGAAAAATCAGACGAAACGGTTTTGGAAGAAAATACATCGTTAGAGCCGGACAGGGAAAACAGCACCACACAAGCCGTGTCAGACAAGCAGGAAACCACCGCCCCTTCCACAGTCAAAGCAGACGGCGAGAAGACTACTGACGTAGAAACCACTGCCCCTGCCCTGTCTCCTGCCGGAGAGTATAAGCCGGTTACATTAGCTTTCACAGGAGATATATATTTAAGTGACATTCTGTATAATAATTATACAAAATCAGGACTTACAGGCTTTCTTGGACAGTCCCTTGTCGACAGATTTAAAAATACAGACCTTATGATATGTGACCATGAGTATGCGGCAACAAATCTTCCTGATGAAAATAAGGCGGAATATCAGCTTTATACATATAAGGCGCCTACAGATAGGGAAAGTATATGGAGGGAGCTTGGGGTAGACATAGTGACACTTGCCAATAATCACACGCTGGATTACGGAGAGCAGGGGTTACTGGACACCTTTGACGCACTTAAGCTAAACGGAATATCATATATAGGAGCAGGAAAAAATCTTTCCGAAGCCATAAGGGCAGAAATAAGAGAAATAAACGGCAAAAAAATAGCAGTCCTTGCGGCATCACGCTTTGTTCCAAACACAGGCTGGTATGCAGGAGAAAATAAGATAGGACTTATGACGTCATACTTAGGAACAGACAGGTTTCAGATGCTAAAGGACGAAATATCACGATTAAAAAATGAGGAGGGCTGCGACACTGTCATAGTGTTTGTACATTTTGGAACAGAAAAGACAAACCAGATAAATGACAATCAGCCTGTCATAGCACACGGCTATGTAGACGCAGGTGCGGACGCCGTTATAGGCTGTCACGCACATACATTGCAGGGAATAGAAATATACGACAATGCACCTATATTTTATAATCTTGGAAATTTCCTCTTTGAAAGCTACAGCGTTGACACTGCAGTGGCAAATCTCAGGATAAATGAGGACAATTCAGTATCAGCCTTCGTTACGCCATGTAAAAGTGCAGGCTATGTCACAACGGAGGCGGAGGGTGCAGAGGCATCACGTATACTTAAATATATTGAGAGCATTTCAGTAAACGTAAATATAGATGAAAACGGAAACGTAACGGAAAAATAAAATGAGGATAGCCATAATAGAGGACGAACAATTACATAAGGATTTACTTATATCCTATATAAAAAAATGGGCAGCAGTAGGTAAAAATATTTCAGGGGAGACTGTGATAAGGGATTACGGCAATGCAGAGGAGTTTCTGTTTAAATATGACGATGAGGCTTACTTTGATATATTGTTTATAGACATACAGATGTCAGGCATGAACGGTATGGATATGGCAAAAAGGATAAGGGAAAAGGATAAAGACGTAAGCCTTGTATTCACCACAGGGATAACAGATTACATTCAGGAGGGCTACGATGTGGAGGCAATGAATTATCTTATAAAGCCCTTAAAGGAAGAAAAGGTTTATGAGTGCCTGAAAAAGGCTGCATCAAGGAAAAAAGCGGAAAAATATATAATAGTCCATACGGACGGGGATATTTTTAAGCTTAACACAGAAACAGTAAATTATGTGGAAGCAAGAGGACACAGGTGCATTGTGGCAATGAATAAAGGCTGCCAAACATTGACAATATCAGACAATAATGTGATAGAGATAAGGGAAAGCCTTTTGGAAATGGAAAAGCTCCTTGATAAAGCAGACTTTGTAAAATGCCACCGCTCATATATATGCAGAATTGGCAACATCTACAGGATAGAAAGGGCAGATGTATATTTTGACGACGGCAGCAGCATACCGGTAAGCAGGAGAATGTATGACAATGTAAACAGAGCATTTATAGAATATTTTTCCAAGAGGTAAGAGAAGTGAAAACAGCAGTTTTAATTGCAATAATATTATCAGCATTGATACTGATATTTTTTGGAATGATACTGATAAAAAATTATATTGTAAGGCTTGTTGACAGGCGTATAGGTGCATATCAGAATGACCTTATTGAAAAGCATTTTGAGGAGGTGGAAAATATGTACCGCCAGACGAGAGGCTGGAGACACGATTACAAAAACCATATACAGACCATGAAGGCGTATCTTGCAATGAACGAAACAAAAAAGCTTGAAAGCTATCTCGACGAGCTTGACACAGACCTTACGACGGTGGACACTGTTATAAAAACAGGAAATGTAATGATAGACGCCATCTTAAACAGCAAAATATCCCTTGCAAGGTCTAAAAGCATACGGGTTACAGCCAAAGCAATAGTGCCAAAGCAGCTTAATATGTCGGAGGTAGACTTAAGCATAGTGATAGGAAACCTTATGGACAATGCAATAGAGGCGTGCGGCAAGGTGGAATCTGAAAGGGACAGAT
>N._stephensi_703_cecum__coassemble_57_pt1 | contig 20332 bp, 20 predicted proteins | sample N__stephensi_703_cecum__metabat2_low_PE_004 | metagenome-assembled genome bin N | reverse complement strand
GCTCAGGAAGAACATTTCCAAAGGAAACCGTGCCGATGATTTTAGCTTCGTTTTACTTCTCAAAAATATAATATCTAAGATATGTTTTTTGCTTTGAAGCCTCATATTCAGATTTTAATATATGCTCCTGAAATGGAACGGTATAAAACAACGGTGCTTTCATGGCCTCATATTTTTCAAAGCCGGAACGGCTTCCCTCAAGAAAATTCAAAAGAGGTATAACATATTTTTCATCAAGCACCCTAAGTATAAGTCTGTCGGTGGTTATTTTTTGGTATTTGCTAAATTCAGATTTATAAAACATATATTATACCTTCTTTTTTCTCAATTCCTTAAAAAATGACGTAAGCATGCTGCTGCATTCGTCATGTAAAATGTTTGTTTCTATGTCAGCCTGATGATTAAATTCCGGCACCTGCAATAGATTTAATATGGAGCCGGCACAGCCTGCCTTTGGATTCATTGTGCCAATATAAACCTTTTTAATGCGGGACTGTACTATGGCACCTGAGCACATCTGGCACGGCTCTAAGGTTATGTACATTTCACAGTCATCAAGCCTCCAGTCTCCCATTACCCTTGATGCTTTTCTTATTGCATTAAGCTCGGCGTGAGACAGTGTGTTTTTATCTGTTATGCGGCGGTTATAGCCTCTGCCGATAATTTTATCATTGTGGACAATAACACAGCCGATAGGCACCTCCCCTAAGGCAAGAGCCTTTTTTGCCTGTCTTAAGGCTTCCTTCATAAACTTTTCTTCACGGGTAAGTGTTTTCATTTATAAAGCCTTTCCTTTTTTAGAAAATAATAAGAAATCCCGTCGATTAAGCCATCGGCATAAGACGAGAATTTAAAAACCGTGCAATCTGTTTTGTATACCCTTCATAAACGGTACTCCTGCAGTTAGCTCGGCTAAGGCACCCTTACATCACATAGAAGGTTTTACTTAGTGCTGCTTCATTCCTGACCTGACACGGTTCGTAAATTTCTATTGCATAAGACCCAAGCTTCAACGCCACTTACAAGAGGCAGCTTTACAAAAAAGTATCCGAGACAGATTATCACCCCTGCTGGAGCGGATTGCAGGTATAGGGCACCGCTAACTCCCCGGCTGCACGGATAGTATTTAGTATACTAGGGTTTTGGCAGGATGTCAAATTTTTTTTCAAATGAAGATGGAGGATGAAAATTTCAGAAATCAAGTGATCAAAATAATCCTCGTCAAAAATTTGACCATTAATTAATCTGCTCTTATCCAAAACATATCCCTGCTTAGTAAAGGTATTCAGCACCTTTGTTGCCCACTGGCGGAACTGTGTTGCTCTGCCGGAGTTGATGCGATAGCCTACAGCGATAATGGCGGACAAAGAATAAAATTTATATTGATAGGTTTTGCCGTTATCTGCAACTTGTGCAAAATTTGCACAAGTTGTGTCTTCAGACAATTCACCGCTTTCATATATGTTTTTTAGATGCTTTGTAATAACACTTCTGTCCACATCAAAAAGCTGTCCCATCGCCTTTTGTGTCAGCCACACATCATGATCCTGTACTCGGACTTCGATACCATCCTCATGGGTATCCTTTGTAAATACAAGGAAATCAACAGTGCTGTTACGGATTTGAAGTTTATTATTTTTTTCAGACATAGTATATTACCATCCTGTTATTCATTATTGGATTTTCCAAAATACGTTTCCCCACTATGTATTGTAATTTAAAATAAAATTTATATTTAATTATACTAACCGTTTTTACCTTCGTCAAGGGCGGCTTTTTTATAGGAGCATGAATGGGAACTTCCGAACCACTGTTGCAAGTCGAACATTGCCTTGTTTAAGGCAGTAACAAAAAATTTATGATTTTGCTTTAAAAATTCACTGTTATAGGTTATAATTCTGTTATAATGTTTTTATAAAAGGTCGAAGGAGCTTCGACGGAACGGAGGAAATATGCGGATTGGAATGCTTACAAGCGGCGGTGATTGCCAGAGCTTAAATGCTACTATGCGTGGAGTGGCTAAGTCATTGTATAATGAGCTTAAGGATGTTGAGATTATCGGATTTTTAGAGGGCTACAGAGGACTTATGTATGAGGATTACAAGGTTATGAAGTCGAGGGATTTTTCCGGTATACTTACGGAGGGCGGAACTATTATAGGAACCAGCCGCCAGCCTTTTAAGCTTATGCGTGTTATTGGAGAGGACGGCTTTGATAAGGTTGCAGCCATGAAAAAAACCTATAGGAAGCTAAATCTTGACTGTCTTGTTGTGCTTGGAGGAAACGGCTCACAGAAGACAGCTAATCTTTTGAGGGAGGAAGGCCTGAATATAGTATCGCTGCCTAAGACTATTGACAATGACCTTTGGGGCACTGATATGACCTTTGGCTTCCAGAGTGCCGTTAATATAGCTACTGATGCTATTGACTGCATACATACTACTGCGGCTTCTCATGGTCGTGTGTTTATTGTTGAGGTTATGGGACATAAGGTTGGCTGGCTTACGCTTCATGCAGGCATGGCGGGAGGAGCTGATGTTATTCTCATACCGGAGATACCGTACGATATAGAAAAGGTGGCACGGGCAATAAATAAGAGAGCTAAGGACGGAAAGAGATTTTCCATACTTGCAGTTGCGGAAGGGGCAATCTCAAAGGAGGATGCTGTGCTGACAAAGAAGGAGTACAAGGCGAAGCTTGCCGCAAGAACCGTTCCTTCAGTGTCATATGAGATAGGCAGGCAGGTTGAGGAGCTGACGGGACAGGAGGTCAGGGTTACTATTCCGGGACATACCCAGAGAGGCGGAAGCCCTTGCCCGTATGACAGAGTGCTTTCCTCAAGATTTGGTGCCGCCGCCGCACAGATGATACTTGATAAGGATTATGGAAATATGATAGGAATAAAGAACGGAGAGATAGTACGTATACCTCTTGCCGATGTGGCAGGAAAGCTGAAGATGGTAGACCCAAAGTCATCTATAATAAAGGAAGCAAAAGCATTAGGAATTAGTTTTGGAGATTAAATATGTCGTACACTGCGTTATACAGAAAATTCAGACCTGATAGCTTTGACGAGGTTAAAGGGCAGGACCATATAGTGACTACATTAAAAAACCAGATAAAGGCTGACAGGCTTGGGCATGCCTATCTGTTCTGCGGCACAAGGGGAACGGGAAAGACAACCATAGCCAAGATACTGGCAAGGTCGGTAAACTGCGAAAATCCAAAGGACGGAAGTCCCTGTAACGAATGCCCTTCATGCAGGGCTATCACCGCAGGGGCTTCTATGAATGTAATAGAAATAGATGCAGCATCAAACAATGGTGTGGACAACATAAGGGAAATCAGAGATGAGGTACAGTACCCTCCCACAGAGGGAAGGTACAAGGTATATATTATTGACGAGGTTCATATGTTGTCCATAGGTGCGTTTAACGCACTGCTTAAAACACTGGAGGAGCCGCCGTCATATGTTATATTCATACTTGCAACCACAGAGGCACATAAGCTGCCGGTCACTATACTTTCCAGATGCCAGAGATATGACTTTAAGAGGATAAGCATTGATGTCATAAGCGACAGGATAAAGGAGCTTGCAGACAGGGAGCAGGTAAATATAGAGGAAAGGGCTGTAAGATATATAGCAAAGGCGGCAGATGGAGCTATGAGAGATGCCTTAAGTCTTATGGACCAGTGTATAGCCTTCTATATGGGAGAGACACTTACCTATGACAAGGTGCTTGAGGTATTGGGAGCAGTGGACACTGCTGTCTTTGGAGCTATGCTTAGATGTATAATTGCAGATGATACAGTGGGAGCCATAGAAAAGCTGGAGGAGGTAATAATGTCAGGCCGTGACCTGACGCAGTTTATCACGGATTTTACATGGTATATAAGAAATCTTCTGCTGGTTATGACGTCGGAGGATGAGGCACAAAATATAGTTGACGTCACCTCAGAGAGGCTTTTGGCACTCAAGGAGGAAGCCGCCATGACAGATGCAGAGACTCTTATGAGATATATAAGGATTTTGTCGGAGCTTAGCAATCAGATGAAATTTGCCACATCAAAGAGAGTGCTTGCAGAGGTTGCCATAGTAAAGCTGACAAAGCCTATGATGGAAAATGATATAGGCTCACTTTTGGGAAGAGTATCAGCCATTGAAAGAAAGCTTGAGACAGGACAGATAGTATCTGCAGCATATGAGCAGCCGCAGGGGACAGCCTCTAAAGGAAAAAAGACAGCCGATACAGAAAATAAGCCGTCGGAAAAAAAGCTTGACATAGCAGTAAGCGAGGATGTTCAGTATGTGGCGGATAATTGGGATATGATAGTAAGGCACCTAAGCAAAATGGAGGCTGCGGCACTAAAAGGAACAAGGCTTTACACAAAAGGCGGCAGCACCTTAGTTATACAATTTACGGAGAGTGTTTCATATACTGCCATGTCAGAGCAGAAAAGAAAGGATGCCATTCATGATATTATAGGCAGGGAGACAGGCAAGGACATAAATGTTGAGATGAAGCTTCTGCAAAACGGAGAGAAGCAGGAGGATAATTTTGCAGAGGTTTTAAAAAATAAAATAAATATGGAAAATATTGAATTTGTAGAGGAGGATATATAAGATGGCTAAAAGAGGAGGCTTTCCGGGAGGAGCAATGCCGGGCAATATGAATAATCTTATGAAGCAGGCACAGAAGATGCAAAGACAGATGGAGGAGACGACAAAGGCTCTTGAGGAAAAGGAAGTAAGTGCATCGGCAGGCGGCGGAGCCGTTGAGGTAACGGTTTCGGGAAAAAAGGAGATAGTGAAGGTAAGCCTTAAGGAGGAGGTAGTTGACCCTGACGATATAGAGATGCTGGAGGACCTTATTATGGCTGCGACAAATGAGGCATTAAGGAAAATGGAGGAGATATCACAGACGGAGATGGCTAAAATAACAGGCGGTCTTGGCGGACTTGGAGGAGGCTTTCCGTTCTGATGGAGTATTACAGCAGTCCCATATCTAAGTTAATAGAGGAGCTGTCAAGGCTGCCCGGCATTGGCCAAAAGACGGCAGGAAGGCTTGCCTTTCATATAGTTAATATGCCGAAGGAGCAGGTAGATGCACTGGCGGAAGCATTGACGGAGGCAAAATCAAAGGTCAGGTATTGTAAGGAGTGCTTTACGCTGACAGATGACGAGCTTTGCCCTATATGTGCCAGTGAAAAGAGAAACCATAAGCTTATTATGGTGGTGGAAAATACCAGAGATTTGGCGGCATATGAAAAAACAGGCAAGTATGACGGCGTTTATCATGTGCTTCACGGAGCTATATCGCCTATGCTTGGCATAGGTCCGAATGAGATAAAGCTTAAGGAGCTGATAGAGAGGCTTAAGGGAGATGTAGAGGAGGTTATAATAGCTACCAATTCCAGTCTTGAGGGGGAGACAACAGCAATGTATATAAGCAAGCTGATAAAGCCTGCAGGTATAACCGTTTCCAGAATAGCCAGCGGCGTGCCTGTGGGAGGAGATTTGGAGTACATAGATGAGGTAACGCTGCTTAGGGCGTTGGAGGGAAGAACACAGCTTTAGGAAAGGATATTTTTTTATGGCAGAGGAATATGTTTTGGCAAGAGAAATCATACATGACCATAGTGCACGTATGATGAACATAAAAAAATATTATCCGTATTTCAAGCTGACAGAGGGAGATTTTTCCTCCTTTCAGGGAGGAAAATATAATGTTCTTGACATGGGGTACATTCTTATGGCGGTTTTGCGTTTTTTTATAGAGGAAAACAGCTTTAAGGAGAAGGATGTAGCCTATGGTGAGTATGAGCTTTTTATGAGAGACATATATGCAAGGGATTTTAATCTTCACTTATCTTATAATGAAGAAAAGGAAATTTCCTCATATATATTTGACAGGATAAGAAATGACGGCAAGCCCTTTGTATATGAGTATTTCGAGCCGGTGGACAAAACAAAACGGACTATCCGGATGAGAATAATTGACAGCAGGATAAAAAATGACGCCATTTGCTATTTCATTACGTCAGACGCCATAGAGTTCTATTTAGACACTAAGGAGATAAAGGACGAAAGCACTATAAGCATAGCACAGGTGCTACTCTCTAAGCTGATAGAAAACAAAAATTTTAAGGGCGGAACAGAGGTAATAAAGAGAATAAACAGTGAGGTAAGCCGTCTGAAAATAAAAAAGAATGATGTTCTTGCCCTTATGAGTGAGGATGTGTTTGAGGGTGTAAAGGCCTATGAGGAATTTGTAAATACAGGTATAAGATGGTTTGATGAGGAGCAGAAAAGCTTTGAAAAAAATATGCAGCTAATCCGCGAAGCACTCTCCAGAGCGGAGGGAGACAGCGGACACGCAGAGGCGTTGCAGGATATATATGAGCTGGAGACAGAGCTTAAGCTTGCAATAGTAAGGCACAGCGAGCTGCTAAGTGCCTGTACATCCCTGCAGCTTATGGCTGACCGGCTCATAAGCGATGCAAAATTTTCAAGGCTTAGACGCAGCTTTGATTTTTCGGACGCATTAAAGCTTGCAATTAACAATGACAATGCTTCGGGTATCAAAGCTTTAATAGAGCCCTTGCTTACATTGAAAATAAAAAAGACCTTCAACCTTACAAGGGTAGACAAGCTTCTTACACTGCCTGTCCTTAAGGAGGAAAAGGGAGAGGAGATAGGGGAGCTTACAGAGGAGGAGTATGTTTACGAGGATGAGCTGGAGGAACAGCGGATAGAGGAAAATTTTGGATTTATTATTATTAACCTTTTGGAGCTTATACTACAGAGGGAAAGCATTAGGTTTAGTATATTTATTGAACATATGAGGGAAAAGTATGGTGACGGAATACTTAAAAACAGTGATTTTTACACTTTGCTGGTGCATATGTGCGGAAAGCCTGAGTACACAGTAGAGGCTGTGGTTAAAAAGCCGGAGACCTTTTTTGAGAAATATATGGAAAAGGCAGTAAAGGAGTCAGGCACAGACAGATATAACGGCTTAAGCTTTAGGCTTAAGAGAATGGAGGGCGAAGAAATAAGCATATCCCCTGCAGCACACATATCAGATGTTATAATTGAAAGGACAGAAGTACACATATGACAGATAAAAGCTTAGATAAATCATTGGATATAGTGTCAGTGCTTATAAATGGCGGAGAGATAAGAAAGGACGGCGACGGCGCAGGCCTTTACGAGGAGTATGCGGCAGGTACGGAGGTATACGACACTGTAAACACCATTATGAAAAAACTTAATATAAGCATATATGAATATAATTATGGACTGTATATTACCGGCGGAGAGGGAAACAGGGTTTTCGGATATACAAATGAGGAGCTTAAGAGGGAAATAGGAGTTAAGCTTAACAGGGAGCTGTATATGTGCTATTTTATAATGTATACGGTTATGACAAGATTTTACAAGGCAGGTAATATCAGTACATTTACGGAATATATAAAGGCGGAGGATATAATAGGAGGAGCAGACAGTCTTTTGTCACACCTTATGGGAGATTTAAAGATTGCAGGGGCATCGGATATAGAGGAGGGAAGCTTTAAGGAGCTGGCACTTACATGGGAGGATATGCCTATGGTCATAACTGAGGAAAATGCTCTCAGGGCAGGAAGAACCTCAAAGGCAGGCTTTGTAAAGCTCACATTAAATTTTATGGTATCACAGGGCTTGCTTTTGGAGGCCGACGGCAGATACTATCCAAAGGACAGATTTAAGGCACTTATGGAAAATTATTACGACAGGTATAAGGGCAGGCTGTATGAAATATTAAGAGGAGGACAAGACAATGCCACAGATAAATAGAATTCGTGTAAACAATGTTAAATATAACTTTGGCACACAGTTTTATGATGATTTTATAATGCGGTTTTCCTGCAAAAATACTATCTATGATTTGGCAAACGGAGGCGGTAAAAGCGTCCTTATGCTTTTACTGCTCCAAAATCTTATACCAAACTGTACTCTTGATGAAAAACAGCCTATAGAAAAGCTTTTCAGGACAGGGAGCGGAAGCAGTACAATACATTCACTTGTGGAGTGGAAGCTGGACAGCGAAAATATAAAAAATAACTATAAGTATATGCTCACGGGCTTTTGTGCAAGAAAAGCAAGGGATGAGGAAACTGAGAGCGTACAGAATGCAGCTATAGAATACTTTAATTACTGTATCTTTTACAGGGAGTTTAACGACAATGACCTTAAAAATCTGCCGCTGACAAACGGCAGGGAAAGGATAACATATACAGGCTTAAGAAATTACCTTAAGGAGCTTGAAAAGAAGGATTACAGCCTTCAGGTAAAAATATTTGACAGAAAGGGAGAATATCAGAGATTTATTGCGGCCTACGGTCTTTTTGAGAGCCAGTGGGAGATAATAAGAGGCATTAACAGGACAGAGGGACATGTCCGCACATATTTTGAGACAAACTACAAGACTGCAAAAAAGGTAGTGGAGGATTTGCTTATAGAAGAAATAATTGAAAAATCCTTTAATTCAAGGGTGGCTATGGACAGTGACATAAAAGAAAATTCAGGCGGGACTATGGCAGAAACACTCCTTACCATAAAGGATAAGCTGATAGAGCTGTCAGATAAGAAGAATGATATTGGCTGCTATGACAGACAGACAGAGGCTATAGAAAGCTTTATAAGCAGAATATCAGGTATACGGCAGCTATATTTTGGAAGAGAAGAGATGGAGGAGCAGATAGTAAGAGCAAATAACACACTTAACAGGATAATAGAAAAAAGAGAGTCCAAAAGGGCTGAATATGAAGAAAGGGCAATGTTTTTAAGTGAGGAAAAAAATAAACTGGAAAAGCTTATAGCAGTCATAAAGGTACAAGGTGATGAGGGCAGGATGAAGGCTTTGGAGGAGGTTATAAATGAGCTTTCGCAAAGGCTTTTGTCATTAAAGGATGAGTACAGTGAAAAAAAGCATATGCTTCTTATGATGGAAAGCGAAAATGACTATATGGATTATCTCTATTATAAGAAAGAACGGGACAGCATAAGGGCTGTTATAGAGGATATGTCAAGGGGAGACAGTGATAATGACGAGGTAAGACGCAAGCTTACTGCGTACGGCAGAGAGAGAAGAAAAAGAACAGAGCAGAAAAGAACCTTAATAGAGGAAAGCATAAAAAGGGAGGAGGCTGCCTTAGAGGGAGAGAAAAGCTTTTTAGAGAACCTAAAAGAGCAGGAAAATACATATATACAGGATATATCTGTGGCAGACTATATGCTTTCTGACTGGGAGGAGCGTCTTCCGGAATTAAATAAATCCATATATAAGGAGAAGGAAAGACTTGGCATTGTAATGGCAGGAGATTTAAAGGCGGAGCTTTCACGCATTAAAAATCAGCAAAAGGATGCTTCGGCAGGTCTTTTGGATTGCCGGGAAAGGTCTGTTGACTATGCGGTGGAAAACAGCGCCATAGAATATGAATATGGCAATATTACAGAGAAGCTGGAAAAAACAGAGTCCGATATGGCAGGGCATGGCGTGGCAAAAAAGGAATATGAAGCCATTGTACATAAGCTGGAAAAAATTCAGGAGCTCTATGGGGAATACAATACAGATAATCTTTATGGGATCATAGATACAAGATATAGGGAAACCATAGTGGAGGCAGAAAAAACCGGAGACGAGGCAAAGGTGCTTAAGGACTATGTGAAAAATCTTGAAAACGGATGTCCTGTGGGAGAAAGCAGTGAGATAAAAGAGGCTTTGGATTATATAGAAAAATATCATGGCGATGTGGCAGTAAGCGGCGTATCATTTATTTCATCACTGGACAAGGAGGAGAGGGCGGCTGCCATAAGCAGAATACCCTTGCTGCCTTATTGTATTGTAATAAATTCATCATATGATAAAATAATTTCAGACAGGGGACTTGGCGGTATACTAAAGGGCGATTATGCAATTCCTCTTATAAAGCTTGAGACTATAAAAAAAGAGGAATATTTTTTTGGTATATCAGAGATTGCCTTTATTATGAGAGATGAAAGCCTTTTTACAGACGGCAGGGCAATAGAAAAAGAGCATATAAGAGTGACGGAAAGGCTTAAGGATATTGAGGAGAGCCTAAGACGGCTTGACGAGGCGGCTGTCATACTAAAGGAGGATTTGGATTTTGTAAATACATATAACAGCATATACAAAAGAAAAATAGCAGATAATGACAAGGAGTATGAGGAGCTTCGTATTAAGCACAGAAGCCTTAAAAATGATATGGAGCGGCTTCAGGAGAAAAGGCTTGCACTTGCAAAAAATATGGAGGAGCTGTCAATAAATGAGGAGGAGCTTCAAAACAAAAGTAAGCTTCTTGAAGAAAAGGCGGCTGCCATAGAGAAGCTTGCAGCTATGGATGATGAAGAAACCAGGCTGTCAGCCAATATAAGGCAGATAAAGGCAAAGGGAGAAAACCTTAAGAAGGGTTATAGGGATACGTCAGCAAAAATAAGAGGCGTCTCAGAGAGCATAAGCTATCGAATGGAAAAGACAGATTCCCTGAGAAAGGAGCTGGCAGAGCTGCTTGAAGGCTGGGATAAGCTGTACGGTCCCTACTGTATGGAAAATGAAAGCCAAACCATAAATGACACAGGCATAAATGAGCAGGACCAAAATGAGCTTGAAAAAATGTCAGATGATGATATAGATTCTAAGGCGAAGGCGTTAAATGAAATACTTTTAGGGGCAAAGGCAGATTTGAATGACAAGAGAAGGCTTATGGAAAACTATGATATTGCTATGGAAAAATCTCTTGAGGCCATAGACTATAAAGGAATATCAGCAGATGAAATAGGCGAAGGCTACAGGGAAGGAAGGGTAAGGCTTCATTCAAAGGAGGAGCTAAGAGCCTTTAAGAATATCCTCGATGGTGCAGCCGATACGATAAGTAAGCTTGAAGGGGAGCTTGAAAAAAATAAAGCCACAAGGGACAGGCTCTTAGGAGCGGTTGAGCATGGAATTCTGACAATAAAGGAAAAATATGGTGATTTTGAACGCTTCTATACCTATGAGGAAATGAAAACGGCAGACCTTCAAGGCAGGCTTAAGGAAAGCAATTTAAGGATAAATGAGCTTGTGGAAAATATTAAATCCGTAAAGGAAAAATTATCACATTTGGATGAAACAGGCACAGAGTTCATTATATATAGAAGAGATTTGGACAAAATAATGGAAGGTGCAGGGATAACCATTACCGACAGAGAAAAGATATGGAATGAGGATGAGGACTTTCCTGCAAGGCTAAAGTCTTTAAGCGAAAGGTATGAAAAATATGAAAAGGAGGTAATTAACAGAAAAGAGGAGCTTGAGTACGAAAAGCTGACACTCTCCGACACTCTAAGGGCAATGTCAGTATTCAGGCTTGCCGACGAGATAAGAAATAATGTTGCTATGCCGAAAAGCGTCAGCGAGACAGAGGAACTTATGGAAAGCCTCAGGGAGATTACGGACTGTATACGGCTTGAGAAGGACAGGGTAGAAAAAAGCATAAGGGATACAGAGCATATAAAGGACAGCTTTGAAAACCAATGTATACAAAGCTGCATAAATATAAAAACAGAGCTGGAAAGATTTCCAAAGCTTTCAAAAATAAATATGGACGGGGAGAGGATATCAATAATAGGCTTATCCGTTCCGTACATTCCGGAAAATATGTACAAAAAGCAAATGTCAGAATATGTTGATAATATTGTTAAGACGGCAGATACCATGAGGTCGGAGGAGGAAAGGATAAAATATATACGCAGTCAGCTTTCGTGGAAAAAACTGTTTTCTGTTATTGTCACTGACATGAATGGAATTAAGCTTACTCTTTATAAGAGGGAGCGTATAAGGGAGCAGAGCAGATATTTAAGATATGAGGAGGCTGTGGGAAGCACCGGACAGTCTCAGGGCATATATATACAATTCCTTATAGCTGTCATAAATTATATTGCCGGCATAAATTCCCCAAAGGCGGACGGCAGAAGCATAGGAAAAACCATATTTATAGACAATCCCTTTGGTGCAGCAAAGGATGTGTACATTTGGGAGCCTATATTTAAGCTGCTAAAGACAAATAATGTACAGCTTGTTGTGCCCTGCAGGGGAGCCACTCCCGCCATAACAGGAAGATTTGATGTAAATTATGTGCTGGGACAAAAAATGATAGATGGAAAACAGCAGACAGTTGTGGTAGAATATTATAGTAACGTGGAAAGTGACAACTTGGAATACCAAAGACTTTCCTTTGAGCAAAGCAAATTTGAGTTTGAGTAGTTTATTTTGACAGATAGGAGAAGCAATGGACAGATATGAGCTTAATGTAAAAATGGAACAGATAAAGAAGCTTGCCAGACAGAAGGAGTATGCTGCCGCATCAAAGATAGCAGATACCATTGACTTTTACAGAATAAAGGAAAATAAAAGTCTGCAGCTTTTGGCAGACGTATATGAGGCAAGCGGAAAATATAATCAGGCTAAGGAGATACTTATAGAGGCATATGCCAGAACAAGCTTAGGCAGACAGCTTGCCTACAGACTTGTGAGGCTGTGTATAAAGTCAAAAAATATAAATGAGGCGGAGGATTTTTATGATGATTTTATAAATGCCGCACCAAAGGATAATTCAAAGTATATCCTCCAGTATGAGCTTGCTACGGCAAAGGGAAGGTCCTTAGAGGAGCGTATAAAAATACTTGAGACATATTTAAGCGACGATATGGATGAAAAGTGGGCGTTTGAGCTTGCAAGGCTGTATCATAAATCAGGCCAGAAGGAAAAATGCGTAAGGCAGTGTGATGATATCATATTGTGGTTTAATGACGGCAAATACGTAGATAAGGCAATGGAATTAAAAATGCTGTATAAGCCTCTTTCAAAATCACAGCAGGAAAAGTACGAGAAACGCTGGAGGGCAAAGGCACCTTCAAATGTAAATGTGGACGAGATAAAGGTTAAGGAATACGATGCGGCAAACAAGTACAATACGGTAAACATTCAGAATGCTTTAAAGAAAAGCATGGATATCATAATGAACGAGGAGGATATACATGCAGAGGAGCCAAAGGATCTTGAGAAAACAAAGGTTATACCTTCCGGTGAGGAGGCAAACAGCCTTCTGTCCTACACCGTAAAGGATGTAACCATACCGGAAAAATACAATACCGTACCGTTAAGCCCGATGCTGGATATGGACAGTGACGGTCAGATAGAATTGAACATTGAGGATGAGCCGGTGGACGACCAGATAGAGGGACAGATTACCATAGGCGAGCTTTTGGACAATTACGAAAAGCGTGAGGCAATGCTAAAGGAGCAGAGAGAAAGAGAAAATGCGGCTCAGGAAACAAAGAGACTGTACAATACAGAGGAAATCGGAAGCCAGATAGAGCAGGTTATTATGGAAACTGACTTTGATGATGAAGACATAGAGGAGCCGGAAATTTCAGAGGATTTACTCGAGGAGGTAGCTGCGGTGGAGGAAGCTGCCGCAGACACAGAGGCAGAAGCCGGCATAGCAGAGCATGGCGAGAGAGACCATAAAGAGGGCTTAGGGGGAAATATACCGGATGTTACTAAGGATATCAGTAATATTATTCATATAGCACCTACAGGACTTTTTGATGCGGCTGATACCTCCTATTACAGCAGACCGAAGGAGGACACGGCAGCATCTGATAATGGAACAGCTTATGATATGGAAAGTGAAAATGAAGCTGAAACTGAACCTGAAACAAATGAGGCACCTCAATATGCTTTTGCGATAGAGCCTGAAGCTGCCATAAATGAAGAATCCCGGTATACATTCGCTGAAGAACCGCAATACACCTTTGGTGAGGAGCCTGAAACAGTACAGAATGAGGAGCCGCAATATACCTTTAACGAGGAGCCTGAAACAGTACAGAATGAGGAGCCGCAATATACCTTTAACGAGGAGCCTGAAACGGTACGGAATGAGGAGCCGCAATATACCTTTGGAGAGGAACCTGACACAGTGTTGAATGAGGAGCCGCAGTATACCTTTGGAGAGGAACCTGATACAGTACAGAATGAGGAGCCGCAATATACCTTTGGAGAGGAACCTGACACAGTGCTGAATGAGGAGCCGCAATATACCTTTGGAGAGGAACCTGACACAGTACTGAATGAAGAACCTGAATATAACTTCGGAGAGGAACCTGATACAGTACTGAATGAAGAACCTGAATATACCTTCGGAGAGGAACCTGACACAGTGCTGAATGAAGAACCTGAATATAATTTCGGAGAGGAACCTGATACCATATCAGAAAAGACTGCCGTAAAGCCTGTGGAAACAAACGAAGCTCACAAGGAAAAGGAAGCTGAGGAGAAAGAGAATATCACAAATGAGTATGGCGGCAGCGAGGTAAAGGAGCTTATAAAGGACTTTGTTGCAAAATATTCAGGAGTACAGGGTCTTGACAGACAGCTTCTTGCAGTGCTGCAGCAGGTATTGCTTAACCATAATACAAACCTTATAGTAATGGGTGAAGTAAAAAGCGGAAAGACGGCACTGGCAATAGATTTAATAAAAATTATAAATAAAATCCAGCAGACAAGAGGCAGAAAGATAGCTAAAATAAACGGGGAGGTGCTTAATGAGGGAAATGTTTCGGAATATTTTGAAAAGCTTGAAGGAATGGATATTATAGTAGAAAAAGCAGGCTCATTAAAAGCTGCCGTAGCCGCTAAAATCATAGATGAGACAGAAAGCGGCGACACTGCAAGAATAATAGTTCTTGAGGATGAAAAGAGCAGTATAGAAACATTTCTTAAGGAAAACAGCCGGATAGACAGGCTGTTTGAGGGCAGAGTGGTAGTAAAGCAGAACAGGCTTCAGGACTGGGCGTTGGTTGCACAGAGGTACGCAAACAGTCAGGGCTATGAGATAGACGAGATGGGCATACTTGCACTCCATGCCAGAATAAATGAGCTTTATGCGTTTTCTCTGCTTATAGGAAAGAAGCAGGTGGAGGAAATCGTTGATAACGCCATAAAGAGATCAAAGAACAGGAAAATGGGAAAAATTCTTAAGCTGTTTGGACGGGAACGTGAAAAGCGGCTTAAGGAGGAGGATTTTTCCTAAAAAATAAGACCGTATGAACGGCAGATTGTGAGGAAGCATGGATAAGGAATATGTAAACGCACCGTTTGTTAAAAGAGGAATAGCATTTGTGATAGATGCGGCTATGGCATTTTTGCCGGCACTTGTTGTTTATATTTTGTTTACCGGAGGGTTTAAGGGCTATACACCACTTTATTATCCGGCACCATTGATAGGAGCAGTGTCTATGGTAGACCTGCCTGTTGTGGTAAACGAAAAAGTAAGCAATGTAACTACAGACGAGGGAGGCACAATATCAAGGACAAACTATTCGATGGCGGCAACAGGCTCAAGAATGCTGTCGGTGGCTGTGATTATTATGTATGTAGGATACGGTACCTTCTGTACGGTAGTGTATGACGGAAAGACCATAGGAAAAAAGCTTATGAAGCTTAAGGTTATTCCTGAGGACGACGGAAAAATGACAAAAGCATTTCTGCTTAGGGAGCTTTTGGGAAAGGTAGTTGTAAACTCAACAGTTGTAGTGCCGGCAGTATCCTTGATAATGGTATTATTTAGTGGAAACAAGAAGGCTGTGCATGATTATATAGGAAAAACAAGAGTTGTTATGGAGTAGGATGAAGTAAAATGAATACGATTATTGTAAATGCAGAGTTAAGGTATAGCAGATGTAGCCCACAGGTATGGGAACAGATTATGGAGGAGGCGGGAAAAGTAATAAGAGAGGGAGGACTTGTTGCTTTTCCTACAGAGACAGTATACGGACTTGGCGGAAACGCATTGGACAAAAAGGCGGCAGCCAAGATATATAAGGCAAAGGGAAGACCATCTGACAATCCTCTGATTGTACATATTTCATATATGGATCAGGCAGAAATGCTTACGACAGAAATAAGCGATAAAGCACGAAAGCTTATGGATGAATTTTGGCCGGGTCCTCTTACCATAGTGTTAAATAAGTCGAAGGAGGTTCCTAAGGAAACTACAGGGGGACTTGACACAATAGCACTAAGGATGCCAAACCATCCGGTTGCTTTAATGCTTATAGATGCGGCAGGAGTGCCGATAGCCGCACCAAGTGCCAATATATCAGGAAGACCAAGCACGACGTCGGCAAGACATGTGGTTGATGACCTAACAGGCAAGATAAATATGATATTAGACGGCGGTCCTGCGGACTTGGGAATAGAGTCTACGATAATTGACATGACCGGTGATGTGCCCGTAATACTAAGACCGGGATTTGTTACAAAGGAAATGATTGAGGAGGCTATAGGACCGGTTAAGGAGGATAAGACTGTAAATGCGAAATCTCCTGAGGAAATTGAGGGAGAGAATAAGCCGAAGGCACCGGGAATGAAATACAGACATTATGCACCTAAGGCAGAGTTCACCATATACGAGGGCAAGAAAAGAAAAGTGGCGTCAGTCATAAATAAAAAGGTAGAGGAAGCCATTAAAAACGGAAAAAAACCGGCAGTTATATGTACAAGAGAAAATGAGGCATTATATAAGGCTGACTGCGTAATAACCATAGGAACAAAGCAGGAGCAGGGAAGCATTGCCTTTAATTTATATAATGTTCTTAGGGAGCTTGATGATATGGATGTAGACTGCATATTTGGAGAAACCTATTATGGAGATGACTTCGGACAGGCGATTATGAACAGAATGATAAAGGCGGCAGGCTACCATTTGGAGCAGGTGTGATAAAAGGATTACGGAAAGGACAGTGTTTATAAATTGACCTACAAAAAAATTATATTTGTCAGTGAGGAAAATACATTTACAAGTCCTGTGGCAGAAACCCTTATGAGAAAGAAGCTTTTGGAGAGAGGCGACAGTGTGACAAGGGTTGACTCCTGCGGAAGGGTAGTGCTGTTTCCGGAGCCTGCAAATCCAAAGGGGGTAGCAATAGCCAAAAGCAGGGGCATAAATATGGAGGAGCACAGAGCAAAAGCCGCAGATGACAGTATGTTTGGCAGTGATGTTCTGGTGCTTGTTATGTCTGAAAGAATAAAGGCATCAGTTTATGAACAGTACAAAAATGCCGTAAATATATATACCATAAAGGAATTTACGGGACTGGACGGAGATGTGGAAACACCGTACGGCAAGGGAATGAAGGAGTACGGCGAGGTTTATACACAGCTTGAGGAGCTGGTTTCTATGGTGATAGAAAAATTAAGTAAATAAAAAATTTAAATAAATTAAAATAATTAAATAAATATAAGATACCAAAAAGGTATCAGAGAAAGGAGAAAATATTATGATAGCAATAGGATGTGATCAGGGAGGCTTTGAATTAAAGCAGGAGATTATGGAGCATCTGAGACAGAGAGGCATTGAGTTTTTGGATTTCGGAAGCTTTGACACAAGAAGCGTTGACTATCCCGAATATGCAAAAAAGGTGTGTAAATCTATAAAGGATGGCGAGAGCGACAAGGGCATCCTTATATGCGGAACAGGCATAGGCATATCAATAACAGCCAACAAGATAAGGGGCATAAGAGCTGCACTCTGTACAGACTGCTTTATGGCGGAGGCCACAAGGCTCCACAATGATGCCAACGTACTGGCATTAGGAGGCAGGGTTGTTGGTCCGGGACTTGCGTTAAAGATAGTTGACACATTTCTTGACACGCCGTTTTCAAATGAAACAAGACATATAAGACGTATAAATGCAATAGAGGACTAATGCTTTCAGGAATTTTAGCGACTATGGAGGGAGGCTGTCAATGACAGAAAAGCGAAAGGATTACATAAGCTGGGATGAATATTTCATGGGAGTTGCCATGCTTTCGGCACTCCGCTCCAAAGACCCGAACACACAGGTGGGAGCCTGTATAGTAAGCCCTGACAACAAAATATTGTCTATGGGCTATAACGGATTTCCCATAGGCTGCTCCGACGATGAATTTCCATGGTCAAGGGAGGGAACAGACGGAGATATAGACAATAAATATTTTTATTCTACCCACAGCGAGCTGAATGCCATATTAAATTATCGCGGAGGAAGCCTTGAGGGCTGCAAAATATATGTCACCCTATTTCCCTGCAATGAATGTGCCAAAGCCATAATACAGTGCGGCATAAAGGAAATTGTATACAGGGAGGACAAGTATGCAGACACGCCAAGCGTAAAGGCGTCAAAAAAGATGCTTTCTGCTTCGGGGGTAAAATATACCGGTTATGCACAAACAGGAAGAAATGTTTCCTTAAAGCTTTGATATAAAATAAAAATATAGTAAAAATGCTGTCAAATGTTGGACAAATTGACAAAAAAATGATATAATTACTGATAGTCATTTTGATTAATGGAAAAAAACGTCAATTTAACGCCGGGCTTAAGCCTTTTGGACTTCCGCCCGGCAAGGGCGGCATTTTTATAGTAAGGGTAAATTTGATATGAAGTATAAGAAAGAGGTTTTTAGAAGTCTCGCACTGATAACTCAATTAGGTATTCATATGATGGTTCCTGTTTTTATGTGCCTGTTTATAGGATACCTTATTGACAAAAAATTCGGCACCTCTACTATTTTGATATTTCTTGTAGCCGGCATATTGGCGGGAGGCAGAAATGCGTATATGCTTGCAAAGGGAGTTATTGATGAAAATGAAAGGGATAAAAAGTAGAAAAGGCCTGTTTAAAAGAGTTCCTATGGCGGCAGAGCTGCTGATGGGAGAGTGCATGTATTTTGCGGCAGGGCTGCTTATTATACTTGCGGTTACAGGTATTTTTTTCAGGGAAAGCATGCTGTCATGGGTGCTTGGCTTTTCTGAAGGGGTTCTTGCGGCGGCTGCCATTATGATACACATGGCGATATCAGTTGAGGATTCCGTTGCCATGCTTGAGGAGGAGGCACTTAAGCATACAAGGATAAATTATATTATCCGTATGGTTTTGGTCGCTGTGCTGTTTCTTCTTATTGCCTTTTTAAAGCTGGGAGATATAGCAGCAGCCCTGTTTGGTCTTATGGCATTGAAGGTGTCGGCTTATTTACAGCCGTTTACACATAAAATTTATCAAAAATTTATAAGGGAAGGACGGTGATAATGTGGGATATGAGTTAAGTCTTTTGGCTGCGGAAAAGGAAGCCGATTTCTCCATACATATGCTTAAGGAGCTGCATATATTCGGGCAGACGGTTTATCTTACAACCACTCATGTGGGACTGATAATTATATCAGTTGTCATCCTTATATTTGCCATAGCGGTAAATAGAAAGGTTTCCAAAGCAAAGGCAGAGGACACGCCGGGTATGCTGCAAAACATCGCTGAGCTTATTGTTAATACTGTGGACAACATGGTAAAGGGAATAATGGGAAGCGAAGGAAGAAGATTTCGCAATTACATCTGCTTTTTAATGATGTTTTTGCTGTTTTGCAATATATCAGGATTGTTCGGGCTTAGAGCACCGACGGCAGACTATGGTGTCACACTTCCGCTTGGAATCATTACATTTCTATTGATACATATCAATGGTGTAAAGAAGAACAAGGGTGGACACTTTACTGCACTTTTTAAGCCTTCACCAATTCTTTTCCCAATCAATCTTATTGGTGAAGTGGCAGTTCCATTATCTTTGTCGTTGCGTCTTTTTGGCAATGTGCTGTCAGGTACCGTTATGATGGGACTTATATACGGACTTTTAAGTCCGCCGATCACAACAGGTATACCGGCATTCTTACATGTGTACTTTGATATATTCTCAGGATGTATTCACGCATATGTATTCTGTATGCTTACTATGGTATACATCAACGACAAAATAGCAGACTAGAACGTGGTCTGTATTTAAAGGCAGCAAAGTATGGGAAGCTTGGCTGATTAAAAATTTTTTATTAAAAATTCAGTACCACATAAATGAGTGGTAGAAATGGAGGAAAAAATGAACGTAAACGGACAGGAATTTATTTCAGCAATGTCAGCAGTAGGTGCCGGATTAGCAATGATAGCAGGTATTGGTCCGGGTATAGGACAGGGATATGCAGCAGGACAGGCAGCAGCAGCGGTAGGTAGAAATCCGGGAGCAAAGTCAGATATTACATCTACCATGCTTCTTGGTCAGGCGGTAGCCGAGACAACAGGTCTTTACGGATTCGCTGTAGCTATTATATTAATGTTCGTTAAGCCTTTCTAATAAGCTTAAAGCTATAAAAAGTGCGTGCTTACGCAGAAAGGAGGCTATAAATTGGGAGCATTAATAGGACAATA
>N._stephensi_703_cecum__coassemble_54_pt1 | contig 20704 bp, 13 predicted proteins | sample N__stephensi_703_cecum__metabat2_low_PE_004 | metagenome-assembled genome bin N | reverse complement strand
AAATCAAGAGAAATTCAGAAGCAGGGGTGAGATATATGCAGATGTGGGAAATTATTGAGCTGGAAAAGAGGGAAAGCAGGGCAGAGGGCAAAGCAGAAGGAGTAGAAGAAGGAAAAATGGTGTCGATACTTGAGCTGTTAGCGGACATAGACACCGTACCTGAAAGCTTAAAGGAAACAATATTGTCACAAAAAAATACGGAAACATTAAGCAAATGGCATAAGCTGTCTGCTAAGGTAACCACAATAGATGAATTTATGGAAAAGATGAAGCTGTAATAAATTAAAACAGATAATTGCTTTTGGAATGGGACTGCCACATTTGCATCTATATTTTTGTGAGACAGGAGAAGAATTAGAAGAAGATTTATGAAGGCTATTAAAAAAGAATTTTACATAGAGATTAAGAAAACTAAAAACAGGTTTATTTCCATTCTGATTATAGTTGCGCTGGGCGTTGCTTTTTATGCCGGGATATGCTCTACTGAGCCGGATATGAGGCTTTCGGCAGATAAGTTTTATGATGACGGCAATCTTATGGACATAAGAGTGGTATCACCGGTGATTGTCACTGAAGACATCGTGATGGGAATTACTGAGGATATAGTAAATGACATAGGAAAAATAGAAGGGGTAAAGACGGCAAGAGGGGCATATTTGATTGACTTTATAAACAAAACAGGCGATAAGGAGGGAGTAGTATCTCTGCAGTCATATACTGAAGGGATAAACGAGCCTGTTATCGGAGAGGGAAGGCTTCCAAAGGAGGATAACGAGTGCATAGTAGAGAAATCCTATGCAAAAAACCGTAATATAAAAATAGGTGATGAGCTTAAGCTTACATCAGGCAATGATATACCGGCAGAGATGAGTATTAAGGAAAGCACCTTTAAGGTGACAGGTATTTATACGTCGCCTTACTATATAGGCAGGGAAAGAGGAACGACAACTATAGGAAACGGAAAAATAGATGGAGTTGTCATGGTAAAGGAGGAGGTATTTATACAGCCTGTCTACACCACCTGCTATATTACTGTGGAGGGAGCAAAGGAAAAGGAAGCGTACACGGATGAATACGACGAGACGGTAGAGACAGTTAAAAAAAGGATAGAGGATTTTGTGTCAGATATTGACGGAGTATATTATGTGCTTGACAGAGCATCAATACAGACCTATGGTGAATTTGACCAGGATGCTGAGCGTATCGGAAACATAGGCAGGGTTTTACCTGTAGTATTTTTTATAGTGGCTGCACTTGTGAGCCTTACTACCATGACGAGAATGGTGGAGGAGCAGAGGACACAGATAGGTACACTTAAGGCATTAGGGTACACTAAGGCAGAGGTGGCGGGAAAATACATAAAGTATGCTCTTTTGGCGTCAGTTATAGGAAGCCTTATAGGAGGAATTTTCGGAAGCCTTGTTTTGCCGAGAGTTATTATTAATGCGTACAATATGCTCTACAGTCTTGAAAATGTCCTGACGCCCATTAATGTATTTTACTTTACATTTGCATGTGGTGTAGCTGTTATTCTGGTTACGCTTGCTACGGTATTTTCCTGCTACCGGGAATTAATGGACCAGCCAGCCTCACTTATGAGACCGGAGCCTCCTAAGAAAACGAAAAAAGTTTTTTTGGAGCGTATTCCTTTTATATGGAACAGAATTAGTTTTTCAAGAAAATCCACTATACGAAATCTTGTAAGATATAAAAAGCGGCTTTTTATGACACTGTTTGGAATAAGCGGCTGCATGGCACTGCTGGTAGTTGGGTTTGGTCTGAAGGATTCCATTAACTCAATAGTTGCAATACAGTATGATGAGCTTCATAGGTATGATACGGTGATAGGACTTGAAAGCAGTCTGTCAGATGAGGACAGGGAAAATATAGAGAATAAGCTTAATGCAAAAGAGGAAGTGAGAGATTATATTTTTATAAGAAACAGCTCTCTTACCTTAGAAGTAGACGGTACAAGTCTTACAGGATATATGTATGTCACAAAGGATACGGAAAAATTTACGGATTTTATAAAGCTTCGTGACAGAAGGGAGCATAAAAATTATGAAATGTCCGATAACAGTATAATGATATCGGAAAAGGCGGCAGATAAGCTTGGAGTAAAAAAGGGTGACACAATAAGCCTTGTATTTGGCGATACGGACAGATACGAGGCAGTCATAGGAGAGATAGTAGAGAATTATGTCTACCACAATATATATATGACCCGGAATATGTATGATAAGCTTATGGGAAGCACAGAGTACAATCAGATACTGATATCCCTCACAGCTTCAGGAAAGGAGAGGGAGGAAAGTATTATAGAGGAGCTTTTAAAATGCAGGGGAGTTAGCGGCGTTTCCTACATAGATAAAATGAGAAGCGGCTTTGAGGATATGCTTGGAAGCATGGACGTAATAATTGCCGTAATTATCATTGCGGCAGGAGGCCTGGCGTTTGTAGTCCTCTATAACCTTAACAATATTAACATAAGCGAGAGAAGAAGGGAGTTAGCTACTCTCAAGGTGCTTGGCTTTTATGATATTGAGGTGTCACGGTACATATACAGGGAAAATGTGATAATAACCCTTATAGGGATAGTGATAGGTGCATTTTTGGGAGTGCTTTTGCACAGATTTGTAATTATTACGGCTGAGGTAGATATGGTTATGTTTGGAAGAAGCGTGGAGCCGTTAAGCTTTGTCCGGAGCATCCTTTTAACCATACTTTTTGCGGTAATCATAAATATATCAATGCACTATAAGCTTAAAAAGGTTGATATGGCGACATCATTAAAAAGTGTTGAATAAAACGGAAATGAGGTACATATGAAATTCAGGCCATGTATAGACATTCACAATGGTAAGGTAAAGCAGATAGTCGGAGGCACCCTTGAGGATTACGGCGATGCGGCAAGTGAAAACTTTGTGTCGGAGCAGGACGCCGGCTTTTATGCTAGGCTCTATAAAAAGGATGGGCTTAAGGGAGGCCATGTGATACTCCTTAACAAAGACGGCTCACCCTATTATGACGAGACAAGAAGACAGGCATTTACGGCACTTGAGAGCTATAGGGACGGACTGCAGATAGGAGGAGGTATAAACCCTGAAAATGCAGGGGAGTACTTAAGCAGGGGCGCTTCCCATGTGATAGTGACCTCCTTTGTATTTAAGGACGGAATGATAAACTATGACAAGCTTTTAAGCCTTGTTAAGGTAACAGGAAAGGAAAGGCTTGTTTTGGACGTAAGCTGCAGAAAAAAAGCCGGGAAGTATTATATTGTAACAGACAGATGGCAGAGGTTTACTGATGTTGCATTAAGCGAGGAGGTCTTTTATAAGCTGGCAGGTTACTGTGATGAGTTTCTTATACATGCCGTTGACGTGGAGGGCAAGGCCAAAGGCATAGAGGAGGAGCTGGCAGAGCTGATGGGGAGGCTTGCAGGCTTTAAGATGACATATGCAGGCGGGATAGGAAGCATGGAGGATATTGAAAAATTAAGAAGGCTTGGAAAGGGAGCAATAGATTTTACGGTGGGAAGTGCGTTGGATATATTTGGAGGACAGCTTCCATACGGTGAAATCATAAAATTCAAATAGAAGTTTTATTACAGCAGTGTGTGAAAGGAATTTTTATGATACTTAACGTAGAAAATTTAAGTCATGGCTTTGGAGACAGAGCCATTTTTAATAATGTCTCCTTCAGATTGTTAAAGGGGGAGCATATAGGCCTTGTGGGAGCCAATGGAGAGGGAAAATCCACATTTATGAATATAGTTACGGGAAAGCTTATGCCTGACGAGGGAAAGGTAGAATGGAATAAAAACGTGAGAGTGGGTTACCTTGACCAGCATGCAGTGCTTACAGAGGGAATGACCATAGAGGAGGTATTAAAGGGAGCATTTTCCTACCTTTACGATATGGAAGCCAAAATGAATGAAATCTGTGACAATATGTCAGACGCTGACGAAAAACAGATGAGCCGGATGATGGAGGAGCTTGGGACAATACAGGATATACTGACAAACCATGATTTTTATATGACAGATGCAAAGGTGGAGGAGATAGCAAGGGCATTTGGCTTATTAGAGCTTGGACTTGACAAGGATGTGGCAGAGCTTAGCGGCGGTCAGAGAACAAAGCTGCTATTGGCTAAGCTTTTGCTGGAAAAGCCGGATATACTGCTTTTGGACGAGCCTACAAATTATCTTGACGCAAATCATATAGAGTGGCTGAAAAGGTATCTTTTTGAGTATGAAAATGCGTTTATACTTATCTCCCACGACATACCATTTTTGAACAGCGTGGTAAATATTATTTATCACATGGAAAACCAACAGCTCAACAGATATGTGGGAGATTATGATAAGTTTATGGAGGTATATGAGGTAAGAAAATCACAGCTTGAGGCGGCGTATAAAAGGCAGCAGCAGGAAATAGCTGACCTTAAGGACTTTGTTGCAAGAAATAAGGCGAGGGCTTCCACCAGAAATATGGCTATGTCAAGGCAGAAAAAGCTTGACAGGATGGAGGTTATAGAGCTTGCAGGGGAAAGACCGAAGCCGGAGTTTAATTTTAAGGAGGCAAGGGCAGCCGGCAGGATAATATTTGAGACAACAGATTTAGTTATTGGCTATGAAAGCAAATCACCCTTATCGAAGCCTATAAACCTCAGAATGGAGAGGGGAGAAAAAATAGCACTCACAGGTACAAATGGTATCGGAAAGACCACCTTTTTAAAGAGCGTGCTTGGAATTATACCGCCTCTTGACGGAACCGTAACACTTGGTGATTATCTCTATAAGGGATATTTTGAGCAGGAGATGGAGGGTGGAAAAAATACATGTATAGAAGAAGTATGGAATGAATTTCCGTCATACACCCAGTATGAGGTACGCTCTGCACTTGCCAAATGCGGACTTACAACAAAGCATATAGAAAGCCAGGTAAGAGTACTAAGCGGAGGAGAGCAGGCAAAGGTGCGTCTTTGCAAGCTTATAAATAAAGAGACAAATGTGCTGCTTTTAGACGAGCCTGTAAATCATCTGGACACAGATGCAAAGGAGGAGCTTAGGAGAGCACTTAAGGAATATAGCGGCTCAATACTTATCGTCTGTCATGAGCCTGAGTTTACAGACGGGCTCGTGGATAAGGTGTGGAATTTGGAGGAGTTTTCGCTGCTTGGCTAGATTGCACTAGACAGCAGCATCCTCCGGTAAAATGTACTTATTATGAAAATCACTATATGTGCATGGTTTTCCAAAGTAATAGCCCTGACAGTAGTCAGGCGAGAGAATTTTCATCCTTGAAAGCTCATTGTCATTTTCAATTCCTTCAACGCAGATTTTAAGCTTAAGGTTATGTCCCATGTCGCTTATAAGGTTAAGGAGATTGTATTCATATTCATTTTCCATTGCCTGTACGGTAAACGAGCGGTCAATCTTTAAAATGTCAGGCTTCAAATCGTACAGATAGTGGAAGTTTGAGTAGCCTGTACCAAAATCATCTAAGGCAACCATAATGCCATAATCCTTAAGCCTTGTCCACATTTTACGTATATGGGAATCCGACGCCATCTGACCGCTTTCCGTAAGCTCGATAATAACATCGGAAGGATTGATATTATACTTGGAGACGGCATAAATAATTTCATCTATAATATCGCTTTTTGTTACCTGAATGTAGGATACGTTTATGCTGATTTTAAAGTCAGGTATATGCTCCTTTATCTTTTTGCAGGTTTTAAGTGATTCATGCAAAATCCATTTTCCTGCAGGAAGAATAAGCCCGGTTTCCTCAAGTATGGGAATAAATTCTACAGGGGAGACAAGTCCGAATTCCTCACAGTTAAAACGCATAAGTGCTTCCGCACCGTAAAGTGCATCTGAGCCAAGTGAGTACAGAGGTTGGAAATATGCCTCAAAGCCCTTGAAATCATTGTCAACGGACTCCTTTAAAAGCTGCGTGAGCTTTCTCTTTTTAATGAAAATATTATAATCCTCGTTATTGTAGGTATAGCAGTTATTTTTGCCATGCTTTTTGGCAGATGAAAGTGCAAATTCCGACAGCTTAAGTATGTTGTTATAGGAATATTCCTCCACAGACTCAAACATGAGAAGTCCGCCTGAAATGGTAAACACCGCAGTGTAATGGTTTTCCGATACAAAGGTATCAATCTCGTGACGGATATTTTTATAGAGTGCAACAGCATCATTTTGGGTGCTTTCATTCAAATCAACAACAATAAACTCATCTGAGCTTGCACGGTAAAGGTGCTGATGGGATAACAGGCATTTGGAAATACACTCTGCTATTTTAAATAAAATAAAATCTCCGTATTCCAGACCAAGCTTTTCATTTATAACCTTAAAATCATCAGGACCAAGCCTTAAAATAAAGCCGTTAGGATATGGACCCGTAAAGGAGTTCAGTAAATCCTTAAGGCTTGACAGTGTAAGCAGACCGCTTATATTGTCTGCCCTCTGGTGCAGGCCTATCTCATTTACACAGCCTATCATATAAAGCACCCTGCCTGTTTCCTTGTCACGAACCACATTGCCCTGACACTTTATCCAGATAGGATGTCCGTTACGGTCGACCCACCTGTACTGGAGATTATGTGTCGATTTAACACCGTCAATTATATTGGTAATGTCAGTCAGCAGGGCAGGTAAATCAGAGGGATACACAAATGATTCAAAATTCTTTAACACATTGTGGAAAGCGTTAGTCTTAAGAGGAAATTTCTCCACAGCAGTAGGAGAAATATAGTAAAAATCATTTACAAGATCATATACGTATAAATAATCGTCCATACATGTATAAAGTAAATCTATTACATCGCAAAGGTTTTCAACCTTTATGTCACTTATATTATTTTCCGGTTCATTCATAAAAAGCCTCCTTGCAGGAAATTATATACTCTCACAAATATATAAAATAAATTATATATTAAATGTAGAAAAATTACAAGTGAAAAGATTGAAAAGCTGTATGGGGGAAATAACGGCTTCTCCTTGAGGGAACCCTTGCCGGAGCTCATAATAAAAACCGATAGAAATATGGAAGATAATAATATATAATATAAAGGGTGCCGGTTTAAGGAAAACAAAGCACCGAAGCACTAAAACCGGAAGGAGAATGAAAAATGTATAATATAAAAATATCTGACGAAAAAAAAGCGGAAATAAAAAAGGGAATGATAGGTCTGTTCTTTGAGGATATAAATTATGCGGCAGACGGAGGACTGTACTGCGAGATGCTTGAAAATTATAATTTTGAGGCATTGGAGGCATCAGGCGATTTTGATGATTACCATACGGTATATGACGGCTTATACGGCTGGGAGCCATATCCCTATGACGGTGCCGGAGCAATGCTGGAAACCCTTAACGAGGGAGGCATCAGCAGGGAAAATCCCCATTATCTTGTATTTACAGCATCAGATGACCAGTATGGCTTTTCAAATAAGGCATATGACGGCATATATCTGAATAAGGGTGAAAAGTATAAAATTTCACTCTATATGAGAAGGCATGAGAATTATGACGGAGCAGTATATGCAGTTGTTGATACATGGGGAGATATTATTCAGAGGATAGAGCTTGCACCGTCGGCGGAGGGCAGTTCCATAGATAAGGAATGGCAGAAAATAGAAGCAGAGTTTACGGCTAAGGAGGAGGTAAATGCAGGAACCTTTGCCATAACCTTAGAGCATGAGGGCAGAGTTGACTTTGACTTTATATCCCTTAAGCCTGAAAATGCAGTATGCAAAATATTCAGAAAGGATCTGGCGGAAAAGCTTAAAGCCCTAAAGCCGGGATTTCTAAGGTTTCCCGGAGGCTGTATAGTGGAGGGAAACACCCTTGACAACCGCTACAGGTGGAAAAATACCGTAGGCAGGAGAGAGGACAGAAAAAACAACTGGAACCGCTGGGCTGTTCACGGAAACAGCAAAGAAAATAATTTTAAGGGTATGTACAGCCATTACAATCAGACCTTAGGACTTGGCTATTACGAGTATTTTATTCTCTGCGAATATCTTGAATGTGAGCCCCTTCCTGTGGCAAATGTTGGTTTGGCGTGCCAGTACCGGTCAACGCAGCTTGTGGAGATTGAGGAGGAAGATTTTGGGGAATATATACAGGATGTTCTTGATTTGATAGAGTTTGCCAACGGTGATGAAAAATCGGAATGGGGAAAGGTAAGGTGTGAAATGGGACATCCTGCCCCGTTTAGCCTTAAGATGATAGGCATAGGAAATGAGCAGTGGGAGACAGAAAAGGTAAGATTTTTCAAGCGTTATGATATGTTTGAAAAGGCTATACATGAAAAATATCCTGAAATTCTTCTTATAGGCTCGGCAGGTCCCGACGTAACAAGCGAACGGTATACTGCCGCATGGTCATTCTACAGGGAAAAGAAAAATTCTTTGGGAAAGGATATAGAAAAATATGTGTATGCCGTAGATGAGCATTATTATCAAAGACCGGAGTGGATGCTTGAAAACAGTGATTTCTATGATGCTTACCCGAGAGATATAAAGGTTTTTGCAGGTGAATATGCCACACATGTGGTGCCGGGTTCATTTAACAATCCGTCAACAAACAATCTTTATGCAGGACTTTGTGAGGCAGCATTTATGACAGGTTTAGAGAGAAATGCGGATGTGGTAAGGCTTGCATCATATGCACCGCTTTTTGCAAGAACAGATTATACCCAGTGGTCGCCTGATATGATTTGGTTTGACGGAAAAACCTCATATGAGACTCCAAGCTATTACGTGCAGCAGTTTTATTCCCTATATACGGGAAAATATGTGCTTGGCATGGAGCTGACAAAGCCGTCGGAAGGCTTATATGCCGCATCCTCCTATGATGACGAAAAGAAGAAATTATATGTCAAGCTTGTAAACGTAACTGACGAGGATATGGAAATAAGCCTTGATTTAAGCGAAATTGCAGGGGCTATGGGAAAAGAACCGGCTTACGCAGAGGAAATAATGCTGACAGGCGGTAAGGAGGATGCAAATTCCATTGAGGAGCCGGATAAAATTAAGCCGGCAAGAAGAAATATCAGGATTGACGGAGAATATACATTAAAGAAAAACACCTTTACGGTTTTAATATTTTAACGTAAAGCAGGGAGGAAAATTAATGCTTAAATCATTTGAGAGCATTATAGAGGCGGTAAACAGCGTACTGTGGGGACCGCCAATGCTTGTGCTTTTATTTGGAACACATATTTTTATGACAGTAAGAACAGGAATAATACAGAGGAAAACCTTTAAAGGCATAAAGCTGTCAGTTACAAAGGATAAGGACTCAGAGGGAGACATAAGCCAGTTTGGGGCATTGGCTACGGCACTGGCGTCAACTATCGGAACAGGCAATATAATAGGAGTAGGTACTGCAATAGCACTGGGAGGTCCCGGAGCAGTGCTCTGGTGCTGGCTTACAGGAGTTTTCGGCATTGCGACAAAGTATGCAGAGTCCCTTATAGCCGTAAAATACAGGGTAAAAACAAAAGACGGAAGAATGCTGGGAGGAGCAATGTATGCCCTTGAGAGAGGTCTTAACCTAAAGTGGCTTGGAATAGCCTTTGCCATATTTGCCCTTGTGGCATCCTTTGGAATAGGCTCTATGGTTCAGACAAATGCCATAGCAGGCATATGGGAGGAAAATATGAGGGTTCCCGGCTATGCGATAGGCATAATATGCGGCGTGCTTGTATTTTTGGTAGTCTTTGGGGGAGTTAAGAAAATAGCCGGCGTATGCGAAAAGCTGGTTCCTGTTATGGCAGGCTTTTATGTGCTTGGCTGCGTAGTTATCTTAATAATTAATTACGATTATGTTATTCCTGCAATAGTGACAATCGTAAGGCTTGCCTTTAAGCACGGAGCCGCCGCAGGAGGACTTATGGGCTCTGGAATAATGCTTGCCGCAAGGTACGGCATAGCAAGAGGACTGTTCTCAAATGAGTCAGGCATGGGCTCTGCCCCTATAGTAGCCGCCGCAGCACAGACAAAAAATCCCGTCAGGCAGGCACTTATATCTGCCACAGGTACATTTTGGGACACAGTGGTAGTATGTGCCATGACAGGCTTGGTATTGGTAAGCAGCATACTGAAAAATCCTCATATAGACATATCCGGCATAACAGACGGAAGCGAGCTTACATCAATGGCATTCGGCCAGATACCATACATAGGAAAGGCTATACTGGTGGTTGGAATAGTGGCATTTGCCTTCTCCACAACGCTTGGGTGGGCATATTACGGTGAGAGATGTGCAGAGTACTTGGGCGGTATGAAAATAATCATTCCCTACCGCATCTTGTACATAGCCACCATAATAATAGCTCCGCTTATTACCCTTAAGGCAGTATGGAGCCTTGCCGATACATTTAATGCACTTATGGCGATACCGAACCTTATAGCCGTGCTTTTATTGTCAAAGGTTATAATAAAGGAAACTGATAAATACATAAATAATATAGATTTAAAATCCTTCTGAAAAGTTGACAACAGAAACAAATATTGTTAAAATATAAAACAGTTGTGTGATAGTACAATAAAGTACTGAAAATACAAAATGCAAAGCTATGTAAATCAGGAAAGAAAGGATGTTGCAGCTATGAAAAAGAAAGTATTATCCGTACTGGTAGACAATACATCAGGTGTATTAAACAGAGTGGCAGGTCTTTTCAGCAGACGAGGCTATAATATAGACAGTCTTACTGTAGGAGAGACGGAAAATCCTGCATATTCACGAATGACTATAGTGGTCAGAGGTGAGGATGAGACGCTTGAGCAGATTGAAAAGCAGATATTAAAGCTTGAGGATGTTGTAGGCGTACAGGATATAGGAAATGTGTCGGTGTGCAGAGAGCTTATACTTGTAAAGGTTGCAGTGGGACCGGAGGAAAGACAGCAGGTTATATCTGTGGCAAATATATTCAGGGCAAATATAGTAGATGTATCACCGGATTCACTTATGATAGAGCTTACGGGAAATCAGGAAAAGCTTACAGCCTTTACAAACCTTCTTGAGGGCTTTAAGATTTTAGAGCTTGCGAGAACAGGTATCACAGGCCTTACGAGAGGCATTGCAGATTAGCGTTATATACATAAAAGTGTTTATTCATTGCTACTGTGTTTGGGAAAGCTTACATATGCAGCATAAATAAAATATATTTTTTTAAAATTTATAAGATGGAGGAATTTAAAATGTCAGAGGCAAGGATTTATTATCAGCAGGACTGTAATTTAGCAGCTTTGGAAGGCAAGACTATTGCAGTTATAGGATATGGCAGTCAGGGACATGCACATGCGTTAAATGCAAAGGAGTCAGGATGCAACGTTATCATTGGCTTATATGAGGGAAGCAAGTCTTGGGCAAAGGCAGAGGCACAGGGATTTGAGGTATATACGGCAGCAGAGGCGGCAAAGAAGGCAGATATCATTATGATTCTTATTAATGATGAGCTTCAGGCAGCTATGTATAAGAAGGATATTGAGCCAAACCTTGAGGCAGGAAATATGCTTATGTTTGCACATGGCTTCAACATTCACTTTGGACAGATTGTACCGCCAAAGGATGTGGATGTTACAATGATAGCTCCAAAGGGTCCGGGACATACAGTCAGAAGCGAGTATCAGGCAGGAAAGGGCGTTCCTTGTCTGGTAGCAGTACATCAGGATGCCACAGGAAAGGCTCTTGACAGGGCACTGGCTTATGCACTTGCCATAGGCGGAGCAAGGGCAGGTGTTCTTGAGACTACATTCAGAACAGAGACAGAGACAGACCTTTTCGGAGAGCAGGCAGTTCTTTGCGGCGGTGTGTGTGCTCTTATGCAGGCAGGCTTTGAGACTTTGGTTGAGGCAGGCTACGACGAGAGAAACGCATACTTTGAGTGTATACATGAGATGAAGCTTATTGTAGACCTTATTTACCAGTCAGGCTTTGCAGGTATGAGATATTCTATATCAAACACGGCAGAGTACGGCGACTATGTTACAGGACCAAAGCTTATAACAGAGGAAACCAAGAAGACAATGAAGAAAATACTCAGGGATATTCAGGACGGAAGCTTTGCTAAGGAGTTCCTCCTTGATATGTCAGCAGCAGGAGGACAGGCTCATTTCAAGGCTATGAGAAAGCTTGCTTCTGAGCATCCTTCTGAGAAGGTTGGAGCAGAGATAAGAAAGCTCTATAGCTGGAACAATGAGGAAGATAAGCTGATTAATAACTAAGCGTAGCTTTTGAGTGTAATATTGTAAATTATAATATTATAAAGAAAGCTTATAAAGAAAGCTCATTGAAAAATGTGAGCTTTCTTTTTTTGTGTGGATATGCTATGTGAGGAACAGTGTAAGCAGGCTGTTTATTCTAAAGCCTATCCTATTTGCTTTTTTGAGAAAGAATGAGAAGTATCTGACTTTTTTACACTTAAATTGCCATTATTTGTATTTACTAATAATTTTCTGTTTGATAAAATAGTGTACATAATTTAGTATTCCTGATATTTTATTGGGAAGGAGAAGGTATAAAAAAGATAATGGAGGCATATAAGCATGCAGGTAAAAAACATACAGGATTTTGGTTTAAATCAGGTACAGGTAACGGAGCCCTATATAGTAAACGCATTGGAGAAGGAAATTTCATATCTTAAGTCCTTTGATGCAGACAGGCTTGTGGCGGGCTTTCAGGAGGTCAACAACATAAGGCCAAAGGCAGAAAAATATAATGGCTGGGAGGTTACGGAGATAAGAGGCCATTCTCTGGGGCATTATATGACGGCTGTGGCACAGGCAGTGGCTCAGACAGGGGATAAGGAGCTTAGGGAGAAGCTTGTCTATATAGTGGACAGGCTTGCTGAAAGTCAGAAAACAAACGGCTATCTTTCAGCGTTTCCGGAGACGCTTTTTGACAATGTTGAAAATAAGAAGCCTGCGTGGGTGCCTTGGTACACTATGGATAAGATTATATCAGGTCTTACGGCAGCATACAGGCTGGCAGGGATTGACAAGGTGCTTAATATTGTATCAGCACTTGGCGACTGGGTTTATGAGAGAACATCAAGGTGGACTAAGGAGCTTCAGGATACAGTCCTTGCCGTCGAGTATGGCGGTATGAATGAGGCTATGTATGACCTTTACAGGATTACGAAAAGCGATAAGCATAAGGCGGCAGCCCATATGTTTGATGAGATGTATCTTTTTACCGAGATTGAAAAGGGAAATGATATTTTAAACGGAAAGCATGCAAATACTACAATACCTAAATTCTTAGGTGCCATATACAGATATGCGGCACTGGGCTTTAGGGAGGAAGACGATTTTTATTTTAGGGCGGCAAAGAGATTTTGGGAGCTTGTGAATGAGCATCATACATACATCACAGGCGGAAACAGTGAATGGGAGCATTTTGGGGAGCCTCTTGTCCTTGATGCTGAGCGTACAAACTGCAACTGTGAGACCTGCAATACATACAATATGCTTAAGCTTTCAAGGGAGCTGTTTAAGATAACAGGCGATATAAGATATGCAAACTTTTATGAAAATACATTTTTAAATGCAATTATGTCCTCCCAAAATCCCGACACAGGTATGACTATGTATTTTCAGCCTATGGCAACAGGCTTTTTTAAGGTTTACTCAACGCCTTATGACAGCTTCTGGTGCTGTACCGGCACAGGCATGGAGAATTTTACAAAGTGTAATGACAGCATATATTTTCACACAGAGGATACTGTGTATGTAAATCAGTTTATTTCCTCAAGCCTTGACTGGAGTGAAAAAAATGTAAGGCTGACGCAGAAATCAGAGATACCTGATACGGAAAATGCTGTTATCGAGGTAGAGGGAAATATAAGGACAGCCATTCGCATACCCGACTGGGCAGAGGGCGGCAGCATAGGTGCTAAGTGGGATGACGGCAGCAGATGTACATACAGTCTTGATAAAACGGACAGTAAAGACAGTGGGAATACTGAAAAATTATACGAGGCAGACGGATATGTGTATGTTGTATCTAAAGGCAGAACAGTTATTAACTGCTGCTTTAATATGACAGTAAAGGCATATACGCTTCCTGACAATAACCATTGTATAGGGCTTAAATACGGTCCTGTAGTGTTAAGCGGTGCACTTGGAACAGAGAGCATGGAGGAGAGCAAAACAGGCGTTGATGTAACTATAGCCACCTGCAATATTACCATGAAGGATTTTATTACCGTAAATGGCAGGAACGGATTAGCCGGCACGGATGATGATGTGGAGGAATGGATTAAAAATATCAGTGATAATGTGGTTAAGACAGACGGCAGGGTGGAATTTCACCTAAAGGGTACTGACAGGGATGATATTGTGTTCACTGCACATTATAAGCAGCATAAGGAACGCTACGGCATCTACTGGAATATGGTTGCAAAGGATTCTAAGGCATTGCAGGAGCATATTAAAAGCAGCAAGGAAAAATCAAGGCTTGAAAGAGTTGCCATAGACAGCGTTCCGCTTGGAAATGACCAGTATGAGCTTCTGCACAATGTACAGGGAGAAAACACAGGTGCAGGCACCTTTAACGGCATGATGCTCCGCCACGCATGGTCTGAAAACGGATGGTTCAGCTATGATATGAAGGTAAAGCAGGGGGTAAGCAATTATATAAGAGCTAAGTATTTCAGCGGAAACGCAGGTAGAACCTTTAATATATATATTGACGGAGAGCTTCTCATAGAAGAAACCATAAAGGATAAAATACCGGGAAAATTTTATGATGAATATTACAAAATACCGGAGGAAATGTTAAAGGATAAGGAAAAGGTAACGGTAAAATTCCATGTCAGAGGCGACAGCTGGGTAGGCGGAGTATTTGATAAATTAAGCATTGTAAGTGATTATGACAATAATCCTTCTATAAGGGAAATATCCTTTGAGGGCGGAAAAACAGATAAGGTTTATGACAGAGATGTTACGGAATACACATTGACAGTTAAGGGTGCAGGTGATAAATTAACCATAAGGGTGACGCCTGACAACAGCAATGGTCTGATATACATAGATGACATACTGATAGACGAAACAGAGCCTAGAGCTATAGATATTTCATCTAAGGATAAGATTGTCGTAAGGTCGGTGGCAGAGGATTTCAGTACAGAAAAAACATATATATTTATGCTGGAGAAGTAGAACGGAGGCAGTGCAATGGGAAACAAGGGTGCAAAGCTTTGTATTGAGAAGGAGCTGTTAAATTTACAGCTTAATCTTGAAAATAACTATAAGGAAAATGCCTATGACGCATACTTAAATGTAAAAGCCATGATAGAAAGCTTTTTTGAGCAGGGTGAAATTTCAAAGTGGGCATATAAGAGGTATAAGGGAAAGCTGAAAAAGTATGATGAGGTGTATGCTGAGGATGAGGAAAATGAGGAGGATAATAAGGGAGATAAAGAGAATACCTCACAGATAGCAAATTAAACACAAACAAAAAATACGGGACTGTCCGGCAGGGCAGTCCTGTTTTTACTTTATAGGAAATTCCTACAGTCAATTCACAAGTTTGGCTAAGTCTTTAGACTTTTCGAACTTGCAAGTGTCGGCAGAGCCGACACTTTTATAATGGAAAAAATAAAAATTTATTGAAACAGAAGGGATAAAAATTTACACTTATAGATGTAATGGCAATTAAAAAACATAATACAGTCAGCCGGCAGATTTTTGAATTTTTAATAGAAAAGGGAGGTGCTTTATGGAGGAAGAGGAAAAGAACAGGCTTGCAGAAAAAGCGATAAAGGGTGACAAGGAAGCCTTTACCATGCTGTATTCTCATATATACGTTGAAATGTTTAAGTTTGCCTGTTTTATGATAGGAAACAGCGAGGATGCGGAGGATGCAGTTTCCGATGCAGTGGTGGATATGTATCTTGGCATACATAAGCTTAGGGAGCCGGATAAATTTAAGAGCTGGTCATTTGCCATACTGGCAAACAAGTGCAGAAGAAAAATACGTATGATGAAAAATAAGCCGTTATCCTATGAGGACGGACTGATAGAGGTATTTGAGGGTGAGAGAACGGACAGAGATGAGAGCGTTGATGTAAGAACTGCATTTATGGAGCTTTCTAAGGAGGAGCGGATGATAATTTCCTATTATGTATTTGCAGGCTACAACAGTGAGGAAATAGGCAGAAAACTGCATATGAACAGAAACACTGTAAGGACAAAGATAAGCCGTGCTATGGCAAAGCTGAGAGTAAAAATGGAGGTAATTTAATATGGGTGAGATAAGAGTACCAAAATCCCTGCTGCCTGAAAATATTATGGCAACGGTAGAGCAGAAAATAATGAAGGAAAAAATTAAAAAGAAAAGAAGGAAAAAAGCAGCAATATCAACAGTATGTGCAGCAGCGGCAGTAGCGCTAATGATAGGTGCATATTTCAGATTTTTTAACAAAAATTATGGTGAGGCTGAGGGAGAAATATCAGGATTAAACAGAATAAAAAGCTATCAGGCATTGTATAATTACCTGCGTAAAGATATTTCTATAATAATGAACAATGTGACAGAAGGCGATGGAGTTCCAAAGGGAGATGGAACCTTGAGTACGGATTATTCATATTCAGAGACAAATATTCAGACACAGGGTATTGATGAGGGAGATATAGTAAAGACAGATGGAGATTATATATATGTCACAAAGGGTAATAACATAATAGAAATCATTAAGGCAGACGGTGAGAGTACAAGGAAGGTGTCTGATATTGATATAAGATATAACATTTTAAAGGAATATTATAAAAATGATAAAATAGATAAGTATAGCCTGTGTATAGTCGACACATATATTTATAAGGACAGACTTGTAGCAATAGCCACCGGCACAGAGGAAAAAGAGATGGTATATGTTGCGGTGGCAGAGTTAAATGAAGGAGAAGCAGGGAATGTTCATATAATGAGACAGGAGGGAGACTATTATGACAGCAGAATGAAAGACGGTATTTTATATCTGATAACAGACAAGTATATGGCACAAGACTTACTGGAAAGTGTTGATGATGTTATTGGAAGTGCAGGTGATAAAGAGATACTGCCGGAGGACGTATTTTATACGTCCATAGATAAATACTACAATAGGTATTATATTATGTCATCTGTTGATATTATGTCAGAGGCTGAGTTGACAGACTCCAAAGCATATATAGGGAAAGGCATAGAGCTGTATGTATCGTCAGACCATATATACTTTTTTGACATGGGAAGCAGTTACGTAAGTGAGATAAACGGCAGCAAGACAAATATAGTCAGCTTTTCCTTTGAAAGCGGAAAAATAACACCAAAGTCATCAGGAAGCGTATACGGAGTGGTGGCGGACAGCTTTTCGGCAGATGAATATAACGGATATCTAAGGGTGGTAACTACAGGAGTATTAGGAAATAATCTGTATGTGCTTAATGAAAACCTTGAGACAGTCGGGAGCATAACCGGACTTGCAGAGGGTGAGTATATAAAATCAGCAAGATTTTTGGGAGATACAGGATATTTTGTGACATACAGAAACACCGACCCGTTATTCACCGTTGATTTATCCAATCCGGAAAGCCCTAAGCTTACGGATGAGCTTAAGCTTACAGGATATTCTGCATATCTTCACTTTATGGATGAGGATAATCTGCTTGGAATAGGCTATGAGAGTGACCCTGATACGGGTGTTGAAAAGTGGATAAAGGTAACGTTATTTGATGTGGCAGATAAATCTGATGTAAAGGTAAAGGCAAACCTTGAATATAAGGAAAATATATATTCCGATGTTATCAGTAATCACAATGCAATGCTGGCATCAAGGAGTAAGGGCTTATATGGATTTTGCCTGTATCAGTATTACGGCTATGGTTTAGAATATCAATATAAGGTATTTTTATATAAGGATGGAGATATAAAAGAGGTGGAAACCATAAAAAAATATAAGGATGGTGTCGGGTATACAGTAAGGGGACTGTATATTGGAGATTACTTTTATGTTGCAGACGAAAGTAATATGTATGTATATAGTCTTGATGAGGTTATAAGCGAGGAGGAAGCCGCAGAGCTTTTAAGTATAAGCTATTAAAAGACTGTTAAAAATGGCTGCACTAAAGGTATTATGAGGTATTAAGGATATAGAGGGTACTAAAAGAGCATAAAAATAAGTTGGCAGGGCATAAGTTTTCTGTTATAATCGAACAGAAAATTTATGCCTTTTATGGTATGGAATTGTCAGGCACAAGTTTGGCTAAGTCTTTAGACTTTTCGAACTTGCAAGTGTCGGCTTTAGACGACACTTTTCTACTTTGTAGGAAATTCCTACAGGCAAACCACAAGTTTGGCAGAGCCAAACTTGCAAGTGTCGGCTTTAGACGACACTTTTTTATAAAAAAGAAAAGAATTATAAACCGGGAGGACAGGCATATGAAGCTTTGGGGCGGACGCTTTACTAAGGAAGAAAATCAGTTAGTACATAATTTTAACGAGTCATTATCATTTGACAGGAAATTTTACAGGCAGGATATAAAGGGCAGCATGGCACATGTAAGGATGTTAGCAGAAACAGGAATTATATCAGGTGAGGACAGAGATACAATACTTAAGGGACTTGAGGGAATACTCATGGATATAGACAGCGGAAAGCTTGAGTTTACAAATGAGCATGAGGATATTCACTCGTTTGTGGAGGCGAACCTTATAGAGAGGGTAGGAGAGGCAGGAAAGAGGCTCCATACGGGAAGAAGCAGAAATGACCAGGTGGCACTTGATATGAAGCTGTACACAAGGGACGAGATAAGGGAGACAGACGGTCTTTTAAAGGAGCTGCTTTTTGCACTGCATAATATTATGAAGGAAAATATTGATACATATATGCCGGGCTTTACCCATCTGCAGAAGGCACAGCCAGTCACCCTTGCACATCATGTGGGGGCGTACTTTGAGATGTTTAAGAGAGACAGAGGAAGATTACATGATATATATGAGAGAATGAATTATTGTCCTCTCGGCTCAGGAGCACTGGCAGGAACCACATACCCGCTGGACAGGGAGATGACGGCAAGGCTCCTTGACTTTTACGGCCCTACGCTAAACAGTATGGATTCCGTATCCGACAGGGATTATCTTATTGAGCTGCTTTCGGCACTGTCTGTTATTATGATGCACCTTAGCAGATTTTCTGAGGAAATTATCATATGGAATACAAATGAATACCGTTTTGTGGAAATAGATGACGCATACAGCACAGGCAGCAGCATTATGCCCCAGAAGAAAAACCCTGATATTGCAGAGCTTGTACGTGGAAAAAGCGGCAGGGTGTACGGAGCCCTAATGTCTATGCTGACTACCATGAAGGGGCTTCCTCTTGCATACAATAAGGATATGCAGGAGGACAAGGAGCTTTCCTTTGACGCCATTGATACCGTAAAGGGATGTCTTGCACTTTTCACGGGAATGATAAAGACTATGACATTCAGAAAGGACGTGATGGAGGCAAGTGCAAAAAACGGATTTACAAACGCTACGGACGCAGCAGATTATCTTGTAGGAAAAGGAGTTCCCTTCAGGGATGCACATGGCATTGTGGGACAGCTTGTACTGTTCTGTATAGACAGGAATATAGCACTTGATGATATGACGCTGGAGGAATACAAGTCAATAAGCCCTGTGTTTGAGGAGGATATATATGAAGCAATAAGCCTTAAGACATGTGTGGAAAAGCGTGTTACCATAGGGGCTCCGGGAATGGAGGCTATGAAAAAGGTTATTGCCCTAAATGAAAAATATTTACAGGAGTAAAAGCTAATCATAAAATAATGCACGCTTACCATAGCTTTCCCTGTATTCGCTTGGAGAAAGTCCCGTAATTTTCTTAAAGGCATTGGTAAAGTTATGGGCGTCATTAAAGCCTACATTATACGCTATCTGTGAGACAGAATGATTGGTGTCGGTAAGCTCTGCCTTTGCAGTGTCCATCTTTGCCTGAAGCATAAACTGCTTTAGAGTCATTCCCGACTGGCTCTTGAAAAATGATGACAGGTACTTTGGATTGTATCCGAAATACTCCGCAACCTGACTGACAGATATGTTTTCACTGCTGTGATATTGTACGTAGTCAGCAATATCGTTGAAAATCTGTGTAGTCTGGTATGCTTGGGAATATTTTTTGTACAGGCTGCTCTGGCAGTATATTTCGGAAATAATGGCACCGGTTATGCTGTTGTTTAAGGTTTTGTTATGATACCTTTTATCACAGTCCTGTAGCTGCTTCATAAGTATAATGACACGCTCAAGTGAACGCAGCTTTCCTGTGGCGGGAATGTAAATGTTTTTTTCGCTAAAGGTAAAGTCATTGTTTGAGAAAAAGTCGTCATCAACAGTATAAAAGCCGTCCTCCTTATAAAAGTGAAGCCAGTAAAAGGAACAGTTACCCTGTCTGTAGCCATGCTGAAAGGCAGTGGGAGACATAAGGAGATACTCATACTTGTTTACTGTATATTCAAAGGTATCGTCAGCTATATATAAGGTGCCGTCAGTGACAGCCATAAGCTCAAAGTCTGTAAGGTTTCTTGTAAGGTGCATCCATTCACCTGAGGGAGCCTCAAACTTGCCGCACCAGTTATATGTAAATGTATTGTTTCCCGAAAAAATAATCAGAATGTAGTTATTGTTTCCGAGCGTGAATAT